>Ga0126308_10000766_pt1 | contig 11585 bp, 11 predicted proteins | sample Plot55_FD_92533 | JGI IMG/M metagenome (GOLD analysis project Ga0126308, IMG submission 92533) | Serpentine soil microbial communities from UC McLaughlin Reserve, CA, USA - Plot55 | ecosystem: Environmental > Terrestrial > Soil > Grasslands | place: USA: UC McLaughlin Reserve, Lake County... | reverse complement strand
GGCCTGAGACATACGAAATGCGCCAACGGTGAACGGGGCTGTGCCGATCAGCCCCAGTTTGCGATACCCAACTGTGAGCAACAGGCGCGTCCCGATGATGCTGGCGGTCACCCAGCCCAAAAGCATGGGAGTGATCGTAATGCCAGCCTGGGTCGCACTCGTGCCCATCACTGCCTGTACGAACAGCGGAATGAAGGAAATACTGCCGAACAAGGCCCAGCCCGTCAGGATACCATGGGCAGTCGCAGTTGAAAATAAGCCGTCTCGAAACAACGGAAGGGGCAGGATAGGGTCCGCGGCCCGGCGTTCCACCCACAACAGCAGGATGAAAAGAACGACAGCCCCCGCAATCAGAATCCAACTGAAAGCTCCAGTCTCCATTAAACCAATCAACAGCATGACCACGCTAACCGTCAGCAACGCCGCGCCGGTGTAATCGATGGCAGGTCGTTGGTGGCTGCGGACCTGATCGCGCCAGCCAAAGGCCACCAGAGCAGCTGCCAGCAAACCAGGCAACACATTGATGTAAAAGATCCAGCGCCATGAAAGTTGATCCACAAGGAAACCGCCCAGGAGCGGTCCAATCACAGAAGACACGCCCCATACTCCGGAGAAAAATCCCTGCATCTTAGCGCGCTGTTCGAGCGTGAACATCTCCCCGATCAGGATAAACGCTAACGGCATAATACCGCCCGCACCAATGCCCTGGATGGCGCGGGCAAAGATGAGGGTGTTCATACTGTTGGACCATCCGCACAAAACCGAACCGATGAGAAAAAGCGCCATGGCAGACACGTACAAATTGCGACGGCCATAAATATCAGAGAGTTTGCCATACAGTGGCACAGTAGTGGTAGACGCTAGCATGAAGGCGGAAAAAACCCACGAGTAATGTTCTAGGCCACCCAACTGGCCGACAATGGTAGGCATGGCAGTGGCAACGACGGTCGATTCCATCGATGCCATGAACAGGCTGAGCATAATCCCAGCCGTAACGAGCATAATTCGATTACGTGACATACATTCCTTTTCGTGAACTATTTGATTTCGGGAAACGTTCAGGCTCGCGCCAAAGCTATAGGGCTTCGTGCATAATTTCCTCATAGCGCAGTTTCTGACGCTCTGTAGCCACCACTGTATTACGCAACAACATGGCAACTGTCATCGGGCCGACCCCACCTGGTACGGGTGTGATCCACCCGGCGATTTCATGGACACGGTCAAAATCGACATCCCCGACGATTTTTGATTTTTGGCTGCCGTCTGGCTGCGTGACCTGAATATGATTGATACCAATATCGATCACGGCGGCTCCGGGCTTGATCATCTCGGCTGTAATCAGCCCAGGCTTACCGACTGCCACAATCAAAGCATCCGCCTGACGGGTGTGATAGGATAAATTCCGCGTGCCATGATGACAGATCGTTACTGTCGCCAGCTCTTCTACAAGCAATAAGGCAATTGGTTTCCCTACGATTTCAGAATGTCCGACGACCACAACTTCCAATCCGTGCAGGTTAAGGCCGGTTGAGCGCAGCAACTCGACCGATGCCAGCGATGTACAGGGTCCTAACGATGAATCTCCATACACAATATTGCCAATATGCACCGGACTCATGCCTTCCACGTCCTTGCTGGGATGGATGGCATTTTCGATTTGCTCCAAATCCAATAAGGGCGGCAGCGGGCGCTGAAGAATAATTCCGGTCACGCGCGGGTCGATGTTGAGCGCATGGATGGTCGCCAGTAATTCTCCTCGGGTGGTATTCTCGGGATAGTGTCTATGCTCAAAATGGATACCGACCTGTTCACAGGCTCGTCTCTGGTTGTTGATATAAATGGTCACAGCCGAGTTGTTGCCGACGTCGATCGAGACCAAACGCGGCTGCCATCCCCATTCCTGCAAAGCCATCACTCGTAAGCGGACTTCATCCTTGATGAACTCAGCATGTTTTTTCCCGTCGATAATTTTGTGCGAGAGATTGATTTGTTCCATAAAACCCTGTGTACTTCTAAAGCAGACAATATTAAGCAATAATACCGCAAAGTAAAATGTTTTGCTTCGCAGGCTTATTTATATCAAAAACGTGGTTCAGAATGGCACTGAAAACGTAGCGATTCGCGCAATTATGCCCGTAACTCACGCAGGATTAAGAAGAGATGAAATAACTGAACTTTACGGGGTTCGTTGTGTTCGATGGAGACAAAAATGAAACTATATACAAGCCCCGAATTTGTATACGTTGTCATGGTAGTGGTCGTCGTCTTTTTGCTCAACAGGTAAATAAACTCTGACTTCCAATCCATACTGTATGACCTGTGAACAAAAGAGGGAATTAATAATAGGGATATAGGCTGTTCCGTTAACTTGGCTGCATTGCTTTCACAAACGCATTCACTCGCTTATCCAACTCAAGAGGATATTCATAGCCCAGTCCTTTGCCTACCTCCATTGCCACCTGGCGAAAGAGTGCCAGGGTGTGGAAAAGCGCTTCCCAGTTTTCTTGGGTTGCTGCACCTGCATACGAGGCTTCCAGTTGAGACCAAATTTCTGGAGGCAGTTTCTTTTTCAGACCTTTGCCAAGCCAACCCGCTGGGAGTGACCAATTGTGATTCAACCCCATCAGCCATTCCAGCATGGGACGAAGATAGACGTGTTTCATATCGTAGTCCAGGCACCATTTCGCAGGCAACAACTCCCCGCGCAAAAGACATTTCGCAACATAAGGCGCGTCGCTGAAGAAGTCGTTGATCATCGTTTGATAGACTTCGTTCGTCGGTGGGACCGGAATATAGGCCTTATAACTTGGTGCTTTCATTCCATCGGTCAGCTGATCTTTGTCGAGCAGAATGCGATAGCCTGCATCCAGCTCGGCTGGCAGTGAAGGCGCCCGGACGATTTTTCGTAGCATCTCCAGTGGACAAAGCGTGAAATCGATCTTCAGTCCATTGGCGTATTGTGTCACGTTTCCAAATTTCTCGATGCCGAAATCCGGATCCAGGTAGATGGGGTCCCAATAGGCAACCAACACCTCCCCAAAATCCTGGAGCCAGTTTCGCTCTTCATGAAACGGGTGGATATCATCGACGAACAGCACCACATCGTAGTCCGAGAAGTCGTCGACCGGAGCGTTGGGAACAGGAGCTGCGCGAGTGCTGGTCAACAGCATGGCGCGAATAGCATCCTGCCTCTCTGCCCATTGGATTAATTTGGCGATTACTTGAGGTTCTTCCAATGTGATCTACTTGGCCAGAAGTGTATCAATATCGTTGAGATGTCCGTTGCGGTGGAGAGAGCGGTTCATGCGGAACTGTGTATCGGTGGACTGGGCGTGTTTCTCCATCTGTCTCACAAGGTTAGGGGAAAGCATTTCGAGTTCGGCATCCACAGCTTCCGCGGAAACCAGGCAAAGATCGACAGCACTGTGTGGGTTCAACGCATGACAGATCACCTTGAGCGAGTCATTGACGGCTGTTGAGTCAATAGGGGATGGATCAAACCCATCTTCCTTCCAACGTCGCAGAATGACAAGCACGCGCTGGTCCCAAAACGCAAGATGAGCCAGGAGCGCCGCGACCGTCCAACCGTACTCAGTGGACAAGTCCAGGTCTGTGTCGGTCAATCGCTGGGCAAGGGATTTCAGTCGTTGATAGGATTCGGCGTTTTCTTTGGAATATGGGAAGGTCATAGGTAGCTCCTAAAAGAAGAATTTATTTCCAAACGCTTGCATATTTCTTGCGATATTTGAGGTCTTCTTCGGTCCCGATCAATTCCAGTGCTTTCTCTTTGATCTTCTCATCCTTGACCTCATCATAAAGATTCTTCAGACCCTGGATGATATCGTAACGGATCAGGGTACAGTTCTTTTCCATATCACAATTTTTGAACCGCTCTGCAAACGCTTCCACAACAATCTTCTGCATTTTCTTCCCGGAGGCACCCACCTTCCAGATGGACTGCAAGCAATGGCGCGCAGTGACAAACCGTTCGTCTTTCGTCACTTCCATTAGAGCAGAGAAGTCTTTTTGCATTCTGTTCTTTGGGTCGCTTTTTGCCAGATTACATAATACTTGCGCTGAAATTGCCCGGACGTGATTATCTTTGTGGCTTAAGCCTTGTACCAATTCATCCCAGACCTCATATGCCCAATCGACCGGCTTTTCGGTTTCCTCGAGAATATGGAAGAAGGCCTGGTTTTGTAATTCACGTTCGGAAGAACGCAAATTATCTATGTACTTCCGTGTCTTGTTGTCCATTGATTTCCTTAACCGATAACAAAACGCCAGTGATTCATTGTCTAGCGGGTGGAGGCGTCATCGACAGGCTCATAGCCCAGCTCAGCTCGCGCATTGCTAATGTCCCAAAACGCTCCCTTGTTGTTCGAAACCCCGTAATAGATTCCAAAAGTTACCTTCGCGATCAAACTCTTTTCCACCAACTGGATCAGATCGCGGTGACTGAGCCATACTTTTCTAAGTCGCGCGTCCGTAGTAGGGTCATCATTCGATAATACGGCGCCGATCCTGAGACAAATCGCCTCAATGCCCCAACGGGCGGCGTAATAACGCGCGACTGCTTCACCAAATGCTTTGCTCACACCGTAATCACTGTCCGGGCGGATGGGATCCTGGATCGATATCTTGGGCGGCTCTGGTTGCCTATGAAGATGCAGATTTGGCTCGAAGCCCTCATAGGCCCCTGTCACGTGGTTGGAACTGGCAAAGATCACTCTACGTATCCGGAACTCACGGGCAGCTTCAAAAATATTCCGTGTACCAACGATGTTTGCGCTCAGCACCGATTCCCAAGTGGCATTTACATTGGGGTTGCCCGCCAGGTGAATGATGCTATCCAGGGCACTGAGTTGTTGAACTGCCTGCATTATTTGTTGATATTCGGCAACATCTACGGACAATATCTGCTCAGAGAAAGTTCCTTCGCGGTCCAGCCCATAGACCTCGTGACCATTCTGGAGAGCGTTTTGGAGGATCTTGCCAATCCGGCCGTTAATTCCTGTGATCAACACACGAAAGGGAGCCATATTATCTCCACGGAGTTTGTCTTATCAATCACTTTCGCGCAAACCCTTGCATTGGGTTTCATCCTGTAATGAGTGAATACTCATTAAGCAAAGTATAGCATGCCCGCTACGTGTCATTACGAACGAAGGTTAGCGAAAACAAGGTATAATAACGTTGCTCGTCGTCAGGGTGCCCCCCTCACTCTGATGGCGAGCATTTTTTAACAGCGTCGATCGAACTCGATAGAGTAGGGGTAGCAAGGATGTGATTAAGACAACCAGGCCTTCCTGGGGATTTCGATGACAATTTGCGTACCCTTACCGGGTGCTGACGTGATCTGTATGTGGCATCCCATTAAGCGCAGACGATCCTGAACCATCAGCAAGCCATGGACAGACTTGGAATCGCTCATGACCTTTTCAACTTCAAACCCATTTCCCCCATCGCTTATTATGAGGCGGGTTTGCTGATTATCCTGTTCCAATATGACTTTTGCTTTTAACGTACCGGCATGTTTGACCACGTTAAAAAGCAACTCATTGACTGATTGGAGCAACAACATCCGCAGATGATCGTCAAGGTGGTCTAAGCTTTCCTTCGCCTCGAGTTCCACCTGCAAACCATGTTGTTCCAACATGCGGGAGGCTAACCAGACCATGGCATCGGTTAACCCTTTTCCTTGCAGGATCACCGGATTTAAGTCAACGCTCAAGTTCCGCGCTACGGTAATGGCTTCGGAGATCGAAGCCTGAATCTCGGCCAGACTAAAATTCAGGTCTGATAAAGTCTGGTTCTTCCAATCTATGCTCTTCAAAAGGGAAAATTGCGCCTTGATTGCAAAGAGGCGTTGTTGGAGATCGTCGTGAAGGATCTGTGAAATCCGCTGCCGCTCGTCCTGCTCCGACAGGGTCAGCTTTGAGGCCAGGGAGCGGATCTTCTCCTCGGCCTGGACGCGTTCCGTAATGTCGCGAGCATAACAAACAACGCCAACGATCTCCTGCATTTGATCATAGATTGGCTGATAAATCGCATCAAACCAGTGTTGGCTGCCATTGGGCGATAATTGTAATTCCTCTCGGACACTCGCGCCTGTTTTCAGGATTCTCTGTTTGATTTCGGTAACGCGCTTGGCTTGCTCCGGCGGCAACAAATCCCAATCCGTCTTTCCGATCACCGCTTCCGAAGACAGAGGGGGAGTAGGATTGATGACCCAGGTGTATCGCAGGTCGCGATCCTGGGCAAAAATCACGTCTGGGGAGCTGGTAGCAATCAGGCGAAAAAGATTCTCGCTTTTCTGGAGAGCCTCCTCCGCCCGCTTGCGTTCGGTTAAATCGGTTACGATAATGGAGATAGCGGTGACCGGATCTCCTCCCAGCTGATACATGGAAAGCTGCACAGGCCTACACTCTCCATCTGCACGTTTCAGGAAAAACTCACCTCGGGTGCTAGCTAGCCCCGCTTTGGCAAAGATCGTTTCGAAGGTACTTTGCTCCTCTTCCATCATTAGATTTCGGAAAGGTGTACCAATCAGGTTTTCACTTTCGATCTGAACCATCTCGCTAAAGCGCGGATTGCAATAAAAGATCGTTCCATCCGAGATCAAGGTTACTGCACCTTCGTTCATCGACTCGACCATCATGCGATAGGGAAAGTCGGCATCGTTTAGGGTTACCACTTGGGTACCATTCGAACGCCTCACCAAAAGCGCATCTACCTGATCCTGATGGATGGCGCGCAGGGTTTCCTCGGTTTCTTCCAGGCGATTTCTAAGTTCAATCGATTCATCCGAGGCGTGCCGAATGGCTCGCTTTTTCTTCATAAGTGAAATTTTTAGGCTCCCAATTAATAAAACGAAGCCAATGGCGCTTTGCCACGTTGGTTTTGTTCGTGTATGACAAGTTCGAGACAGGCGCGTTTCGGACCTGCAGGGAACACCGACGGATTATTTTGTTTCTGCGAGGGGAGAATTCCCTGCCAGGGGCGCATCGATGACGATTAACGTCCCTTGCCCAGGTTGGGAGGTGATTTCCAGGCTGCACCCCATCAAACTCAGGCGGTCCTGGATTACCAGTAGTCCATGCGCAATCTTGGGATCACTCATCACTGTACCCACGTCAAAGCCTTTCCCGGCGTCACTGACTGTGATCCGGGCACGCTGATCGTTCTGGTCCAAAGTTACAGTAGCTTGTGAAGTGCCGGAATGCTTGACCGTATTAAAGAATAATTCCCGAATGGTCTGGAAGAGCAACATGCGCATATGACCATCAAGTTGGTTAAGATTGTTCTTTGCATCAATCTGAACTTGCAAACCATGTCTCTCTTTCATTTGGGCGGATAACCAAAGGATCGCTTCTGTCAGCCCTTCTCCTTGCAGAATGACCGGACTAAGATCAATGCTCAGACTACGGGTGATCCCAATAGCATCTGAAAGCCAGCGTTGAACTTGACTAATCTCCTCTTTCAGAGCGGGGGAAACTTTGTTTTGATCGTTGCTGCCGATGAGAAAGGCCAACTGCGTTTTGATCGCAAAGAGACGCTGCTGTAAATCATCGTGCAGGATCTGAGAGATACGTTGCCGCTCTTCCTGTTCTGCCATCGCCAGTTGGGACGCGAGTTTCCGAATCTTCTCCTCCGCCTGGACCTGTTGACTAATGTCGCTGGCGATAATCGAAATCCCGCTGGTCGTATCGCCTTCCAATTCATACATGGATAATTGCACAGGAATACAATTCCCATCGGATGTTCTCAGAGAGATTTCTCCTCGCGATCCATGCCGCCCAGCTTTTGCAAAAAGCGCCTCAAATGTTTTTTGCTCTTCCAGCAGGATCAAATCCTGAAATCGAATGCCGATCAGTTTTTCAGCATCCCTGTGAACCATTTCAGCAAAGCGCGCATTGCAGTAGAAAATTGTCCCATCCGGGATCAGGGTTACCGCACCTTCATTCATCGATTCAACCATCATCCGGTATGGAAATTCTGCGTTACCCAACGTAACTACTTCAGTACCGCCTGAGCGGGTTACTACGAACGCATCCACCATATACTGGCGGATGGCACGGAGCGTCTCTTCTGTTTCTTCAAGACGACTTTTCAAGTTAACGGTCTCATCCGGGGGCCGCTTGGGAGTTTTAACTTTTTTAGCCATCTTCACCTCCTGAAGAGCTCAAGGGATATTAAGAAAATGGTTCTTATACGCCGATTATTTCTGTTCACGTAAATTAAGTCCCACGAGCACACGTTCCGTATCTGAAAGATCGCCGATAATCTTCCGTATGGGTGCGGGTAATTTTCTCACCAGGGTTGGGATGGCAAGGATCTGGTCGCCACTGGCCAACTGTGGTTTTTTAATCAGGTCAATGACTTCAATATGGTACTGCCCTGCCATATGCTCCTCACAAATCTTCTTCAGGTTTGCGAACGCGGCAAGGCTTTTCGGGGTTTGCCCGGCAACGTACAGCCGTAGTTCCCAGGTTTTTTCTGTGCTGCGAGAGCGAGCCCGCGGCTTTGATTTTTCCACTTCCATTCTCCTTCTTTTGTTCTATATATTACAACACCACAAAAACCATGGGGTACGTTTACGCACTTTTATGCCGGATTGAATTCTGCTCGGCGTCCGGCGAGATCAAGCGCGCCGATCTTGATCCCAGCATCCGTCAACTCGAAGGAACGAATCTGGTTCGAGTGGGCCATGCCGCGCGATTTCAGCACATACAAGCCGCGCTGGCGTTCTCCGCGATTCTCCAGGTTGCGCAGGCTGATCCAGGTGTCTATCAAGGATGAAACGCCTACAACGGATTCATTAGGAGTGCCTTCTTCCGTATAGCTGATAAAAAGCGACGTGATTTGATTTGTCTTTAAAAAATCGATGATCCGTGTAATGGCGGATTTGACTTCAACGCTACTGCCCACTGCAAAAAAGTCGGTAATGGGGTCCAGTACAACAATCTCTGGTTTGTGGTACTGGATTAAATCGTGCATTGTGACCAGGTGCATTTCAAGGCCATAGAGAGTGGGGCGAGCGACATGGAATGTAAGTAATCCTTTTTTTACATGTGACGCCAGGCCGATGCCGATCGATTGCATATTTCGCAGAATTTGGTTGGCCGATTCCTCAAAGGCGAAATACAAACAGTGTTCCCCGCGCCGGCATGCCGCATCCACAAATGCAGCTGCCAGGCTGGATTTGCCTGTGCCGGCCGTACCAGAGAGCAGGATACTGCTGCCTCGAAAATATCCTTTCCCTCCGAGCATATCGTCAAGCTCCTTGATCCCAGTGGACACCCTCCCGGCAGGCGCCTGATGGTCAAGCCCAAGCGAGGTGATCGGAAGTACCGAGATACCGTTCTTGGTAATCAGGAAAGGATATTCATTCGTTCCGTGAAGTGTGCCACGGTATTTGACAATCCGTAAGCGCCGGGTGGACATCTGTTCATTGACACGATGATCGAGCAGGATGACGCAATCGGCCACATATTCTTCCAAACCGAAACGGGTCATGGTCCCACTCCCACGCTCGGCAGTAATGACTGCACTCACGCCTTTATCCTTCAGCCAGCGGAACAGGCGTTGCAGTTCGGCGCGGAGAATGCCTTGGTTTGTCAAGGCAGAGAAAAGGACTTCGATGGTATCTAGCACCACCCGTTTGGCGCCAATGGAGTCGATCGCGTAGCCTAGCCGGATAAAGAGTCCCTCCAGGTCGTAATCCCCGGTTTCTTCGATCTCACTCCGTTCGACACGAACATGATCAATGATCAGCTTTTTTTGTTTGCCGAGCTTTTTCAGGTCAAAACCGAGCGAGGCAACGTTTTGCGCCAGTTCGTCAGCATTTTCCTCGAACGATACAAAGACGCCGGGTTCGTCATACTGAATAGCCCCGTTGACGAGGAATTCCATAGCGAAGAGAGTCTTGCCACAGCCCGCGCCTCCGGCAACCAGAGTGGGCCTGCCCTGGGGTAGTCCCCCGCCGGTGATCTCATCCATGCCCGGGATTCCGGTGGGGGCTTTGGACAGGAGTTTTAATTGTTTTTTCGTTTGTTTGGCTGGAGTCACTACAATTCTCCTCCTTGAGGGAGTGTTTCAGAACAGATGTCATTCAAAAAAGGTTCAACACTCCTATACGTTTTGAGATTTGCAACAGAGAGGAATGATGTGACATTGACAAGCACCAAGGTGGCTGTCAGGACGAAGATATAACGGCTACCAATAATTTCCCCTAAAGACGAATTAGATATGATAAAGATTATATACTTAAAAATGTCAAAAGGCAAATAAGCTATGGGATACAGATTTTGTATGACGATTGGCTAGCCTTCCAAAGGATGGCGATCCAGCCAACGCAGAAGCCATGCAGTTAGCGCGCCGAATAGCAGCGCCGGCCCATGGATATCCTTTAGGAGTAGCAGGATTAAACCTGCTCCCAGTGTCAGAACTGCCGCAATCTTCACAACTCTCGCTGTCTTGCGAGCGAAGCATAAAACAGCCACACTTCCCGCCAAACTGAAGTTGGCAACCGAATTTCCCGCACCGATGGGTTGCCAGGCGAAAGCGATCAGTTGACTGAGGAGGCCGCCCGTAAAGAAGATAATGAGCCATCTTCTACCGCCCCACAACCTTTCGGCGACAGTTCCCACAAATAGTAAGCTCACCAGGTTGAAGATACTTCCGCTCACACCTCCATCCTGCACGAAGAGTGAGGTGACCAGTCGCCACCAATCACCTGCTAAAAAACACCCGTAGTTACGCTCGAACAATGGCAGGATGGCTGGAAAGAAGAATTGCAGCGTGGTTGGGATGGCAACGGCCAACGTAAGAAGGAGCGTACTATAGGGCACGCTCCTCTTCCGCTCAGGATCGGGTTGTTCTCTACGATGGAATGATCCAGCCAGATATGCCCCAAACAATCCAATGACATAAATGACCGACAAAAACAAATTCATCCAGGGACTTTCTCTCCAACTACCTCATAAAACGAGTTTCTTTATTTCGCGCGTTGTCCAACCACTTCTTGTCCAAGCCGAACGACCTCTCTGGCGAGCAGGTCAAAATCCTCCTGGCGGCTGCGGTGGTTTGCAATGGCGATCCGCAGACAATACTGACCGTTCAACGTGGTATAGGAAGGCGCCGCAATCCCACGCTCATGGAGTTGCATCAGAATTTCCTTGTTCAAGGCATTCAGTCCCGCCTCATCCAGTCCGCCAGGGTTGAAGCGGAAGCAGACAATATCCATGCCGATGGGGGCCATCAGTTCCAGTGCCGGATCGTTTTCCACTAATTCGCCAAAGTAATGGGCCTGTTCGACGTTGCGGGCGATCATCCGCCCGAACCGGTCGAGGCCGTGTTCTTTAATTGACATCCAGACCTTGAGGGCGCGGAACTGCCGCGAGAGCTGCAGCCCATACTCGCTGAACCATAGATGCCCGGCTGCCAATCCGCGGGTTTCGTGGGCAAGATATTCGGGTGTGAGCGAGAACGTATTGCGATGAGCCTTCTCCGAGCGGACGATAACGCAGCCCGCCTCGAAGGGGATGTGCATCCATTTATGGAGATCGAGCGCAACGGAATCC
>Ga0126308_10000763_pt1 | contig 11590 bp, 11 predicted proteins | sample Plot55_FD_92533 | JGI IMG/M metagenome (GOLD analysis project Ga0126308, IMG submission 92533) | Serpentine soil microbial communities from UC McLaughlin Reserve, CA, USA - Plot55 | ecosystem: Environmental > Terrestrial > Soil > Grasslands | place: USA: UC McLaughlin Reserve, Lake County... | reverse complement strand
CGCTCGGCCTGCCCGGCGTGACCCGGAACGTCGCCCGATTGGACGATCGGTTCGAGCACCGAACCTACGACGAGGTGACGTCGTTCGACGGTCGAGGTCGCGAGGTCGCGATCACCCGGCTCGACCTGGACGGCCGCGTGGTCATGGCCCTCGTGCTCGGCTGGCAACGCGGCCACGGACCTGCGGTGAACTCGGCCGCGGCGGAGCGATTGGCAGCGAAGCACGTCGCGGCAGCCGGCCTCGCGGTGAGCGGCAAACCGACCATCCACGCGTCTGCCGGGGCGGGCGGCTGGTCGGTCACGTGGACTCGCGTCGTCGACGGTATCGCGGTGCCGGGCGACGGCGTGCGCGTCACCCTCTGGAGCGACGGGTCGTTCCATGGCCTGGCACGGCAGGAACGACCCCTTGCTGCGATCCCCACTTCGCCGATCAGCGACGCCGACGCGCGCTCGGCTGCGGAAGCGTTCATCGCCCGGCGGTTCGCCGGGAACGGCTCGGACCCCCTCCGTCTTGTTTCGGCTGAGCTCGCCTGGCTCGCGTCGAACGACACCTGGGACGCCGGACGTCCGGATGCACCCGAAGGGACACTGCGGCTCGGCTGGATTGTCCGATTCGAGGCCACGGGCGCCCTCGCGGAACGGCTCCGCCTCGTCCAGGTCTGGGTCAACGCGGCCGACCGCTCGATCCTGGGTGGTGACGTCGCCGAGTGACAGTCAACCCCTCCTCGATCTCGCCCGGGCGCCGCCCTCACACGAGGCGGCGACCCGGGCTCGGCCGAGCCCGCTCGCTCGGTGCCGGGTTGGCCCTGGTATTCAGCATGGCGAGCTGCGGCGTGTCGCCACCGCACCCACCGGCCGATGCGAGTGCGCTTCGGCCGACCAGTCCGCCGAGCGCGCCCGAAATCGTGCCCGGATCGCCGACGCCCGAGCTGGACGGCCTCGTCATGGTCCGCGGAGGAGATCGTCTGGCACTCATTCAAGAGAACGGAGCCGTCCTCGAGGTCCCCGGCCCGGGCGGCCAGATCGCCGCGGCATCGATCGCAAACGGCAGGATCGTCGCTCAGACGGCTGGACCCTCGTTCCAGGTTGCGGCCGTCGATCCCGCCGCGAGCGCGGATCCGGTGTGGCGGCGCGTGGAGGTCGACGTACCCGACGACCTTTTCGCGGCCCCGGTCGTTTCGCCGGACGGGACGCAGCTCGCGCTCGCAGGCGGCCGGATCGGCGGCGACCTGCCGATCCGCGTCATCGTCCTCGACCTGGCCAGTGGGTCGACGCGAGAGATCGAGATCGATCGAGAACCGGACGGGCAGCTGGTCTGGCTCGACAGCTCCACGCTTCTGCTCGAGGTCATCCCCAACCGTGGCGCACGGTTCGTGCGCCTCGATCTTCTGACCCACGAGGTCTCGCCAACACTCGGAGAGGGGTACGGCCCCGCAATTTCCGGTGACGGCGCGAGCGTTGCTGTCGCTCGGGAGGCTCTCGTCGTCCAGTCAACGGTCGAGTGGCTGGCCGGCGCGGACGGTGGGGAACGAGTCAGTGCCGTCTCGAACCCGATCCGAAGCACCCTCGACGGCCCAGCCAACAGACTCGCGGTCCTGGAGGGCGACGACGATGGCGTTCCGAGAGCCTTGTCGGTCCTCGAGCGACGGCCGGACGGCTGGACGGTCGTCTGGACCGACCGAGAGCCTCCGGAGTGGTTCGGCTGGCTTCGATGAGCGCGACATGAAACGGCGCCCCGTCTTCGGGGCGCCGCGCTCAGCTGGAGAATCTCGGGTCAGGCGGGTGCGGGTGCCTGGGCGGCGAAGATCGAAACCTGCGCCTCTTCGGGCAGCATCACGCCCATGATCTTCTGCAACGCAAGGAGGTGGACACAGGATCCCCAGCTCTCGAAGTAATGGCAGGTGCAGTGCCACTGACCGGCGTCGAGGCTGACATGGTGAGTGTCGTTGTCGCCACGGAACGTGAGGGAGAGCCGGTCGATCGTGACGCGATCGAGCTCTCGCGCGTAGCGATTTGCCTTTTCGACCTTGCCGATCAGGGAGCTGTGCATCGCCGCATACCTCCGGCCCCGCTGGGGCGTTCACAAGGCCGCGCCCGGTCGATGCACCTTCCGACCGGTGAGGCGGTCGTGTGCCTTCACGATACACCCCCATGGGCTGACTGGTCACCCCCGAAAATCCCTCGAGCGCGACCGCCAAAGGTCCCTCGACAGAAGCGCCCGGGACGTGGCTCGCGGGCGAGTCGGCGCCCGCCCGCGAGGAGAATTTCACTGCCGCGCGAGGCCGGTCAAGCCTTGATCACCGGGCACTCGAACAGCTTGACCGGGTCCGAGCTGATCGTGATCCACCCGTTCGCCGCGTACTGGAGCACCTGCTCGTCGCTGGTCAGCTGGACCGGAGGGACATTCCAGGTGATCGCGAAGACCATCCAGCGGCCGCCGTTGTAGCCGGGATCACCGGGAGCCGCCGTCGCAACGTCGAGCAGTCCAGTTCCGGGCTCGTCGAGCTGATACAGCGTGTCGAAGGAGCTCGCTTGCGCGTCGGTCTTGCTGAAGTCGGTCGGCGTGCCGATCGTTCGATACACCGTGCCGTCGATGTAGAAACCAGCATGGGGTGGCCCAAGGCCGGCTGAGGCCGGTCCAACGGCGATGGCGACGAGGAGGCCGACGGCGGCCAGGGTCGAGAGCAGGCGTTTCATGCGTGCGTCTCCTCTGCGATTGGCGACCCGGTGGGTCGATCCCGGTGGATCCGAGACCCAGCCATCGTCCCAACCGCCAGTGACGCCCGGACGACCGGATCGTCACGCCTTCATCCGATCCGGCGCCCGATGCGTGTCGGCCCCATCGCACGAGCGTTCGACGTTCCCGACGGAACGAACTAAGGCGTCGAGGTCCCCTCCCTCCCGAAGTCGTCCTCGAGGCGGACGACGTCGTCGAGCTCGGGCGTCGATACCTCCAGGATTTCGCAGCGCTCGAGCGCTTCGTAGCGGTGGATCCGGCCGGCGTGGACGCGACGCTGAGCACCCGCTCCTAAGTCCTCCGTCCGCAGCTCGCCCAGACCGTCCTCGAGGGTGAGCCGGAGCCGGCCGGACAGGACGTAGATCGACTCGTCCTTCACCTCGTGGCGCTGAAGCGAGAGCCGCCGGCCCGTTTCGATCAGCAGGATCTTGCCGACATACCGATCGGTGTGGGCCCAGATCAGCTCGTGGCCCCAGGGTTTGTCGACGCGCCTGGCCGTCTCGATCGTCTCGTCGGAGGGCGCGCTCACGAGTCGCAGACGAGGCGCTCGTCTGACGTGACCGTCACGACCCGCGGACGAGGCGTTCGCCGGCCTCGAGCATCGCTTCGCGGTTCTGCTCGGACGTCGCCTCCGTGTAGACGCGGACGAGCGGCTCCGTGCCCGAGGTCCGGACGAGGAGCCACGAGCCGTCGGCGACGAAGAACTTGAAGCCGTCCCTCGTGTCGAGGGACTGGGTCCGCGTCACGGGCTGACCGGCCAATTCGGACGGCGCGTTCGAGACGAGCTCCTCGAGAAGCCGCCGCTTGACACCGGCGTACTCCTCGCGAGCGATATGGACGTCGATCCGGCGATACCACGACGGTCCGGCGATCTCGTGGAAATGCTCGATCGCCTTCGACACGGGCCAGCGCCCGGCCGCCTTCTCGCGGAGGAAGAGGTCGAGCAACAGCAGGTCGGCGTAGACGCCGTCCCGCTCGGGGAGATGCATCCCGAAGCCGTAGCCGCCCGACTCCTCGGCGCCCATCATCGCTCCCGTCTCGATCATCTTCGGTCCGATGTATTTGAACCCGACCGATGTCTCGTGGGTCGCGATCCCATACCGCTCCCCGAGCCGGGCCGCCATCGACGTGTTGTTGACGCTGACGACGACGGGATCCCGCCAGCCGCGGTGCTCGGCGAGGTAATACATCAACAGGCCGGTGACCTGGAGCTGGTGGATGAACGTCCCCTTCTCGTCCGCCGCCCCCGCCCGGTCCGCGTCGCCGTCGAGCAACAACCCCAGGTCGAAGCCGCCCTTCGCGATGATGCCGAGCGCCTCATCGACGTGCGGCCGGATCGGTTCGGGGTTGATGCCGCCGAAGTACGGATTCCGCTCCTGGTGGATCTCCGTCACTCGGATCCGGCCGCCCTCGAGCAGCCGCGGGATCCAGCCGGCGCCGGCACCGTACATCGGCTCGACGAGGATGCTGATGTCGGCCGCCTTCAGGGCGTCGACGTCGACTGTTCGTCGAACGAACCGCTCGTATCCCTCGTACGGATCGAACCGTTCGACGAGACCGGCGGCCTCCCCGTCGGCGAACGGGCGGCGTTCGATCCCGATGCCGCCGTTTCGCGCGATCTGGGCCTCGATCGTCGTCAGGACGTCGGGCCCGGCGGCCGAACCCGTCGGCGACTTCACCTTGAAGCCGTTGTCGGTCCAGGGATTGTGGCTCGCGGTGATGACGATCCCGGCGGCGGCGCCGCGCTCGACCACCTCGTAGCTCGACATCTGGGTAGGGACGGCATGGGCCGCGAACGCGACGGGGATGTCGTGGGCGAGGAGGACCTCAGCCGCTGCCGCCGCGAAGTGCTCAGACGCGAACCGCCGGTCGTAGGCAATCACAACGCCCTTCGCCTGCTCGCCGCGGTCGACGACATAACGGGCCACGCCGTCAGCGCAGCGGCGGACGTTCTCGAAGGTGTAGTCGTCGGCGATCTTTGCCCGCCAGCCGTCGGTCCCGAAGACGATCGTCGTCGGCGTCGGGGCTTCGGCGATGTTCGTCACGGGCGATCCTCCAGGTGGGCGACGCGGTCGAGCAAGGCTCGAATCTCCGGCTCGAGGTGGCGGGCGCCGGCGAGATGCGCCCAGACCGCGTCGGCCACGATCGTACCGCCTGCCGGAGCTTCGGCGACCAACCGTGAATCGACCGGACGGACCACGAGATCGTCCGGTTCGACGTCGATCGTCTCGCCCGATTGGACGACTCGGCCCGTCGCCCCGCCGCCGTTCCCACCGCCGAGCGCGGACAGCAGCGCCGACCAGCTCCCCATGTCGCTCCAGCCGACATCCATCGAGCCCATCACGACCCGATGATCGTCGGCCGCGCCCTCCATCACCGCATGGTCGATCGAGATCGGTGTGATGCGATCGTACGCGGCTGCGATCGCGAGCTCGGATCCCGCAGCAGGCTCGATCAACATCATCAATGGTGTGTACTTCTCGAGTGCGGCCCGAATCGCGCCGCGACGCCAGGCGAACATGCCCGCGTTCCAGGCAATGCCGGGGCTGTTGAAGAGCTCGCGTGCGCGGGCGTCAACCGGCTTCTCCTCGAACGCCAGCAGGGGGTAGGCGCGGAGCCCGGCGATGGTCGCGCCGTGCATCGTGTCGGGGACGAGGTATCCGTAGTCGCTCGACGGTTGGTCGGGGCGGACGCCAAGGGTGACGAGCGGCTCTTCGATCTCGAAGGCTCCGGTCGCGAGGCGGGTCGTCGCGACGTCGATCACGTCCCGGAACGAATCCTCACGCTCGATCCAGTGGTCGGCGGGCAGGACGAGCATGACTTCGTCCTCTGGGCGGTCGATGACCGCGGTCGCGAGGGCGATCGCAGCGGCGGTGTTCTTGCCGGACGGCTCGACGATCACGCGGACATCGCGCGCCTGGTCGCTCACCAGATGGCCGAAGCGTCGATCGACCACGCAATAGATGTCGCCCTCGCCGACGAGCGGGGCGATCCGCTGGACCGTCCGCTGGAGGAGCGACTCGTCGCCGAGGAGCGGGAGAAAGGGCTTCGGTCGCTCAGGGCGGCTGAGGGGCCAGAGCCGGGTCCCGCCGCCACCGGCGAGGATCACGGCGTACATGAGGCGGCCATTCTAGACGCCCCGACGGCGCGGCTGAGAGTCTCGCAGCGCGTCCGGGCGATCGGATATCACGAGTACCCTTAATAACAGCTGAGTGGGTGGCGAGACGGTCGATAGAGCGGAATGTGATCAGTTGAAGTGATATCCGGAGCCATAACCGAGCCATTCGCCGGAATCTCGCCCGAACTCGGCGGCGGATACGCGTTCTTGTAATCCGCGCGGACGCAGCGCTCCGGAGCGCCTCAGAAACTCGGCGGGGTCACGCAGAAGAGGACGACGGCGGGTCGATCGCCGTTGTTCACGTTTCGGTGGGCGAGGCGAGACGAGTACGTGATCGCATCGCCTTCGTCGAGGACATGCCGCTCATCCCCGACCCACAGCTCGAGCTGACCGGACATGACGATCACGACCTCCTCGTCGGAATCGTGCGAGTACGGCTCGTCGCCGGTACCGCCGCCAGGATCGATTGTCGACAGGATCACCTGCAGCCGACCGCTCATGTTCGAAGTCAGGAATTCGTCGATCGCTCCCAGACCCGGGTACGCGATCCGTCGTCGCTCGGAGCGCCGGACGAGGCGACCGAGCGGCGCGTCCTCGACGAACAGCTCCGCGATCGCGAGGTCGAGGCCGCGGGCGATCCGCTGAACGGTCGCGATCGAGGGACTCGTCACCTCTCGCTCCACCTGCGAGAGGAAGCTCTCCGTCACGCCCGCACGCTCCGCCAGCTCCCGAAGCGTGATCCCCCGACCCTGCCGCAGCGACCGAATCCTCGGTCCGAGCTGGATGTCCGCGGCCGCCGCCGCGGCCGAGCCGGCAGTCGGTTCGACCGGTTCAACCGGCGTCGCGGGTGAAGTTGCCATCCGACCAGCGTCCTCCCGATCCGTCCGAGAAATGAAGTATACCTTCAGTGGACTGGCGTTCTTCAGCGTCGCGCCGTGGACACGATTCGAATCTCGCACTAATCGCGCGTTGACGGTCGATGATCGCTCCGCGTACCATCGGCCAGCCTGTAGCAGCGCTACACCCGCGACTTCGCACGCTCCGTCTCACGAAACGAGGGCCCGTGACCGTCGCAGAAGACGCCTCGGATCCCCAAACCGCCGCCGATCCGCCTCCGGTTTCCGCGCTGCCCGGCGGGGGTCTTCACCCGGACGTCGAGCTCATCGACGTGACGAAGCGCTTCGGGGATGTGGTCGCCGTTGACCGCATGACGCTCCGCATTCCCAGGGGCTCCTTCACGAGCCTGCTCGGTCCGTCGGGTTGCGGCAAGACCACGACACTCCGAATGATCGCCGGGTTCGAACAGCCGACCGAAGGCGAGATCATGCTCGCCGGCCGGCCCATCGCGGGCGTCCCGCCCTATCAGCGCAACGTCAACACCGTCTTCCAGCACTACGCGTTGTTCCCCCATATGGACGTCGCGCAGAACGTGGGCTACGGCTTGCGGCAGAAGAAGGTGCCGCGCAAGGAAGAACGGCGTCGGGCGAGCGAAGCGCTCGGGCTCGTCAGGCTTTCGGGCTACGAGAGCCGACGAACGTGGGAGCTGTCAGGCGGCCAGCAGCAGCGCGTCGCCCTCGCTCGGGCGCTCGTGAATCACCCCACCGTGCTCCTCCTTGACGAGCCCCTCGGCGCGCTCGACATGAAACTGCGCAAGGAGATGCAGCTCGAGCTCAAGGCCCTCCAGCAGGAGGTCGGGATCACGTTCGTCTACGTGACCCACGACCAGGAGGAGGCCCTGACGATGTCCGATGTCATCGTGGTGATGCGGGATGGCCGGATCCTGCAGATGGGCCAGCCCACGGAGCTCTACGAGCACCCGGCGAACCGATTCGTGTCGGACTTCATCGGGACGTCGAATTTCATCAAGGCCACCGTCCTCGAGTTCGACTCGGCGTCGCGCCGGGCAGCGCTTCGTAGCGAGCACGGCCTCGTGATGAAGGGCCTGGTGACGGCGGCCGACGCAAGTCCCGCCGCTGGCGATGACGTGATGGTCGCCATCCGCCCCGAGCGGCTGGAGGTGATCGGGGAGGACGCAGCCGGCGCAACACCGATAGGCAACGGCTGGACTCAGGTCAACGGACGCGTCGTCCAGGGCACCTACCTGGGCGACCAATCGGAATATCGGATCCAGACGAACGAGGCAGGCGAGCTCGTTGTTCGCCGGCAGAACACGGCGGGGGCTGGGGGTGCGCTTGGAGCGGGGCCGGGAGATTCGGTCGCCGTCCGATGGCACGAGGAGGCGAACCTCGTTCTCGTTGACTGAGGTTCGACGAACAACCCGGTAGGCCGGGAGGAGGAGACCGACATGGCAGACCAGGATCTCGATCAGATGCTCCGGAGGATGGCTCAGACGAAGGTGAGCCGGCGCGGCTTCCTTTGGGCGAGCGGCTTGTCGGCGAGTGCCGCGGTTCTCGCTGCGTGCGGGCCCGGCAGCAGCTCGTCTGCGTCGCCCGCCGCGACCACGGCGCCGTCCGTGTCCGCGGGGACCGGAGGCTCCGCAAGTGCGAGCCCGAGCGCCGCCGCCGCCGTCGAGGTCGAGAAGGACCTCTTCATGTACAACTGGGGCGACTACGTCGACCCCGAGAACATCGAAGCGTTCAAGCAGCAGTTCGGCGTCGAGACCTTCACCTACGACACGTACGCCTCGAACGAAGAGATGATGGCCAAGTTCCAGGGCGGAGCGAAGGGCCAGTGGGATCTCGTCGCGCCGACCGCCGAGTTCGTCCCGGCGATGGTCGAGCAGGGCTTCATCCAGAAGATCGACTGGTCGAAGATCCCGAACGCGAAGTACATCGAGGCGCCGTTCAAGGGACTGTGGTGGGACCCGAAGGACGAGTACCAGCTGCCGAAGGACTGGGGCACCACAGGCATCTCGGTCCGGACGAAGGTCGTCAAGGAAGAGGTCAAGACCTGGAAGCAGTTCTTCGAGGTTGCCCCGAAGTATTCCGGGCGAATCGTCATCGTCGACTCCCCGGGTGACGTGTTCGTGGCACCGCTCAAGGCGCTCGGATATTCATTGAACTCAGTCGACCCGACGGAGCTCGGCAAGGCGCGGGAGCTGCTCATGGGCCTCGCCCCGCACGTGCTCGCGCTCGATTCCGATCAGTACAACACGAAGATCGAGACGGAAGAAGCGGTCCTGGGCCTGACCTGGACCGGCGGCATCCTCGAGCTCCGGGACAAGCCGGAAACGGCGGACGTCCAGTACTACATCCCGGAGGACGGGACGCTGTTCTGGCTCGACACCTGGGCGATCCCCGCCGAGCCGCCGCATCCCGAGGCGGCCCACGCCTTCCTCAACTTCATCCAGGAGCCCGAGGTCCAGGCCAAGGAGACGATGACCAACCAGTACGCCACGTGCAACAGCGAGGCGAAGAAGTTCATCGATCCGGCGATGCTCAACGACCCGGCGATCTTCGTGCCGGACGACGTCCTCGCCAAGCTCGAAGGCGCCCAGGACGTGTCGACGGACCCGCTCCGACTCCAGATCTGGGAAGAGTTCAAGTCGAACATCGGCTAGGCGTTCACACCAGGGATCGAAATGGCGAGTCTGACCGAGGCCGCACCAGCGCCTGCCGGCGCTGATCGGCCTCGGCGCTCGTTCCGGTCCGGCGCGCTCACGGCACTGCTGCTCGCGCCCGCGAGCCTGTGGTATCTGCTTCTCCTCGTCGCGCCGCTCGGGATCATCGTCCTCTTCAGCTTCGGCGAGCGAGGCAAGAACGGCGGCTACGCCGGCGGCTTCACGCTGGACAACTACGCGGGCGCGCTCGAACGGAACGGGCCGTTCGTCACGAGTTTGCTCATGGCCTTTGGCGGGACGATCCTGTGCCTCCTGCTCGCCCTGCCCCTCGCCTACTTCATCGCGACGCGCGGTGGAAGCAAGAAGTCGCTGCTCATCGTGCTGCTGGTCGTCCCGTTCTGGACGAGCTTCTTGATCAGAACGTACGCCTGGCTGACGATCCTGGGGCCGGAAGGGATCGCCGGGTTCATCGGCGACGCGACCGGCAACCCGTCATTCCGGATCCTCGGCACGCCCTTCGCGATCCTGCTCGGAGTCGTGTACGGCTACCTGCCGCTGATGATCTTTCCGATCTACGTGACGATGGAACGGATGGACCGGACGCTGATGGAGGCCTCGAAGGACCTGGGCGCCGGCCGCTGGGCGACCTTCCGACAGATCACGCTCCCGATCACGCTGCCAGGGCTCATCACCGGGAGCATTCTCGTCTTCATCCCGTTGATGGGCGAATACGTCGTGCCCGCGATTCTCGGCTACAGCCGCGTGTTCCTCATCGGGAACCAGCTCGTCCTGCAGTTCCTCGAGGCTCGTGACTGGCCGCAAGGCGCGGCCAAGGCCGTCGTCCTGATCCTGATCATGCTCGTCAGCATCATCTTCTACATCTGGTTCTCCAATCGCGGCCGGAAGGTTCGCGAGGTGAGCGTCCTGTGAGTGCGACCACGCGGACCGTCGACGCGCCGGCCGGCACGACGACACGCGCCCGCGTTCGTAAGGGCAGGAGCCGGCCGGCCGGCGACCGGTATGCCGGCCTCGTGGAAGGCTGGCTGCGGAGCCACACGCTGCTCGTCTACGCGTTCCTGTACATACCGATCATCGTGGTGGTCGTCTTCAGCTTCAACGGGACGACCAGGCGGGTGACGCAATGGGACGGCTTCAGCCTCAGGTGGTACGCCAGCGTCCTCGCCGACAAGACGATCCAGGGATTCCTGTTCAACAGCTTCTTCGTCGCGATCTGGACCGCGGTCATCTCGTCGATCTTCGGGACGATGGCCGCGCTGGGACTGCAGCGGGCCCCGAAGTGGTTCCAGCGGCCGTTCGAGGCCCTCACGTTCGTGAGCATCATCGTTCCCGAGATCGTCATCGCCCTCGCGACGCTCGTCTTCTTCTCGACGTCGTTCGACATCCTGAATCCGATCTTCGGGCTGAAGCTGGCCAAGGGCTACCACACGATCATCGCCGCCCACGCGATCTTCAACATCAGCCTCGTGATGCTCCTCGTCCGAGCTCGGCTGAGCGGGATGGATCGCACGCACGTCGAGGCGAGCTACGACCTGTACGGCACACCGTGGCGGACGTTCTGGCAGATCACGTTCCCGCAGCTCATCCCGGCGATCGTCGCGGGCTTCCTGCTGTCCTTCACGTTCAGCTTCGACGACTACGTGATCACGACCTTCGTCAATGGCCAGGGCACGACGACGCTACCGCTCTACGTGTTCAGCACGATCCGCAAGGGCGTCACGCCGGCGACGAACGCGGTCGCCGCGATCATGCTGCTCATCACGCTGACGATCCTCGTCGTCGGCCAGCTCGTCGTGGCCCGGAACGCGAGGCGCACCGGCAGCCGTGGTCGAGACGCGACGATGGCGTCGATGCTGGCCGAGCAGTCGGCCTGAGGCGAGGGCCTTGCTCCGCGGCGAGCGAGCCAGCCGCCCTGCGACGCGCCCGCGTTTCTGCCATTCGCTCTCCCGGGGAGCGTTAGGCGCGTCTCGCTGGGCGGATCGCGACGAAATTAGCCCCGAAGTGCTAATCCTGAGCTGGAACGAGCCTCGAACCGCACCTAACGCTCTTCCGAGGAGCGTATGACCTGAGACCGGCGCTGGGCGAGCCGGCCCGGCGCGTGGCGCCGGACGCCCCCGCGGCGCCCCTCGACCTACGCCGCGGGAACCGGCTCCGGCTGCGTGACCCCGGCCTCTGCCGCGAGGAGCTCCGCCTTGTCG
>Ga0126308_10000761_pt1 | contig 11594 bp, 9 predicted proteins | sample Plot55_FD_92533 | JGI IMG/M metagenome (GOLD analysis project Ga0126308, IMG submission 92533) | Serpentine soil microbial communities from UC McLaughlin Reserve, CA, USA - Plot55 | ecosystem: Environmental > Terrestrial > Soil > Grasslands | place: USA: UC McLaughlin Reserve, Lake County... | reverse complement strand
GCTGATCCGCGCCGCGGCGCTGGTGAACAGCGCCTGCTGCGCGGCCGTCATCGGCGCGCCGAAGAAGCGCACGGTGATGTTGAAGTCGGACCGCACCGCGGCGTCCGCCGTCGCCGACAACGCGCCGGACGTCGCGCGCAGCTGCTGCGGCACCACGCTCTTGCCGAGCGTCCACGCCGGGGCGACGAGCGTGCCGTCGTCGGCCGTGGTGGCCGAGGCGGCGGAGAGCGCGCCCCCCCCGGTCGCGCTGAACGTGACGGTGCGGTTGCCGACGCCGTTGTCGAAGCGGTCGCGCACCGCGAAGACGACCGGCGACACGGCGCGGCCGCCGAACGCCGACTGGCCGCCGCCGCCGGCCAGCACGATCGACGCCGGCACGTCGGCCGCGGCCTCGGCGGTGAAGACCGCCGCCGCGCCGCCGGACGTCAGCGTGAGCGACTGGGTGCCTTTGACCGTCCCGAGCGTCCAACCGGACGCGGTTGCCACGCCCTGGGCGTCCGTCGTCAGGCTCGCGGCGCTGGTCGTGCCGCCGCCGGAGACGTTCACGGCGACCGAGGCACCGGGGATCGGGTTGTCGTACGCGTCGGTGACGCGCGCCGACGGCGCCGGGCTGACCGCCGCCGCAACCGTCCCGGCGAGCGTGGTCGTCGACACCGCGGTGAGCTTGGCGGCCGCGCCGGCCACGCCGTTCACGGTGATGGTCTGCGGGGTGAGCCCCGACACGCCGATGGTCAGCACGTTCGCGCCCGCGGCGCGGCCGAGCGTCCAGGTGCCCACCGGGGTCGGCCCAGCGGACGCGGTCGCCGACGGCGTGCCGGCGACGCTGCCGCCGCCGGCCGTCACCGAGACGGAGACGGCTACGCCGCCCATGGCGGCGCCGTTCTGGTCCTTCACCTGAAAGGTCGGCGCCGCAGAGAGCGGCAGCCCGGCGGCCGAGGTCCCCGAGGGCGACGTCACGATCTCGATCGTGGTCGGCCTGGGCGTGTCCGCGCCGGTGGGACTGTCGGCGCCGCCGCAGCCGGCGAGCGAAGCCACGAGCAGGCCAGCAGCGAGAGCCGAGAAACGCGCACGCGCCGCGGCGGCGCCTCCGGCCCGAATCGAGCTGAGAGACCTCATGTACGCTCCAACTTCGAAGTGATGAGGGGGCCGACCGGCGCGTAGTCGTCAGCGCGGTCGTAATAAAAAATGACGAGCGAAGGGCCGCCGGCGTAACTTTCTCGGCCCCGTGCGTCGCGGCGTGCGGGCTCATCCGTGTACCCCGAGGCCTCGATGCTCATCGTCCACGTATTCGTGCACGTGAAGCCGGACTCCGTGCAAGCGTTCACCGCCGCGACACTGGACAACGCGCGCCACAGCCTGCGCGAGCCCGGCGTGGTGCGCTTCGACGTCGTGCAGCAGGAGGACGACCCCACGCGGTTCGTGCTGGTCGAGATCTACCGTACGCCCGAGGACCCGGCGCGGCACAAGCAGACGGCGCATTACGCGGCGTGGCGGGACGCCGTCGAGCCGATGATGGCGGAGCCGCGGCGGAGCGTGAAGTACCGCCCCGTCGCCCCCGAGTCGGAGGCGGGATGGGAGATGCCGCGGTGACGGCGCCGCCGTTGCCCTCGTACTGGCGTACCGCCTCGTGGGTCGGCGGGGAACCGTTCCCGGCGCCGGGGCGCTAGACTTCTGAAGTCGGAAGCAGCATCCCCAGCAGAGTCCCAGAGCGTTCAGATGTCCGAAGCCCAGCAGCTCCCCCCCGCACCCACGCCGGTCGAGGAATCGCGCCGCCGCATCCGCGAGGCCCTCCTGAACGCGCGGCGGGTCGCCGTCGGCACGCACGCCGGCGAGGAGGTGCGCGTGCGCATGATGCACCCCGGCGCCTGGCTGCCTGACGACGAGTCGGCGCGGCCGATCGTCTACCTGGCGTCGATGAAGGGCGACCCGAAGATCCGCGAGATGAGCGTGCGCCCCGAGGTCGCGCTGCTGCTGCACGAGTCCCCCACCGGCGAGGAGCACACGAGCTGGGAGATGGAGGTGACCGGGCGGGCGGAGGTCGTGCGCGACCCCGCCGAGCGCGAGCTGGCGAAGCGGGCCACCATGCGCACGTCGTCGATCGTGCGCTACCTCGACTCGGCGGGGCAGACCGACCTGCTGGCGTTCGTGCGCGTGACGCCGCGGTTCATGAAGCACCGCGTGTTCGGGGAGATCGTGGCCGGCCGGCCGCCGTCGATCCTCGAGTTCGCCGACGCGGGCGCCGAGCGGGCGAGCGACTGGGCGCTGCTGCGGCGCCGGCTGGGCGTGTGGAAGGAGACCGTGCGCTGGCCGTCGCTCACCGCCAGCGCGGCGTCGGTGGCGGTCGGGCTGGCGGCCGCGTTCGCGGCGACCGGCGGCGTGCGGTGGGGGTGGGCGCTGCTGACGCTCGTCGCGGCGGTGTCGCTCCAGGCGTGCACCAACATCAAGAACGACCTGGACGACCAGCTCACGGGCGCGGACGACCGCAACCGGACGCCGGTGCTGGGCTTCACCGGCGGCTCGCGCGTGCTCCAGCGCGGGCTCGCCACGCGCGCCGAGCTGCTGGTGGCGATGCTCGGCTTCGGCGTGGTGAGCGCGGCCATCGGCGCGTACTTCGCGCTCGCCGGCCGCCCGGGCGTGCTGCTGTTCGGGCTCGCGGGGCTGGTGATCGGCTTCGTGTACACGGGGGCGCCGCTCCGGCTCGCCAACCGCGGGCTCGGCGAGCCGGCCGTGGCGCTGGCGTTCGGCGTCGGCATCGTCTGCGGCACGGCGTACGTGCAGGCGGGGCGGGTGCCGCTGCTCGCGCTGGCGGCCTCGGTGCCGGTGTCGGTGCTGGTCGCGCTGATCCTGTTCATCAACGGCTTCCAGGACGCGGCGAGCGACGACGAGGTCCACAAGCGCACCGCCGTCGTCAGGCTCGGCGTGCGGCGGGCGAGCCGCGTCTACCCGCTGATCGCCGGGGCCGCGGCGCTGGCGCTGGTGGCGTTCGTCGCCTCCGGCGCGCTGCCGCCGTTCGCGCTGCTGGGGCTGGCCGGCTTCCCGCTCTTCGCCCGCGCGGCGCGCGTCGCGCGGCGCAACTTCGACCGGCCGATGGAGCTGGTGCCGGCCAACGCCTTCACCGTCGTCGGGCACCTGGCGAGCTCGCTCGCGCTCGCGGTCGGGCTGGCGTGGGCGGGACTCGGCGGCGGCGCGAACGTCGCCATCCTCGCGGTCGCGGCGGCGGGGCTGCTCGTGATTCTCTACTACAACCGCTCGATCGGGCGGCTGGCGCGGGCGTTCTACGGGGTGCGGGACGCGGTGGCGAAGAGCTGAGTCGGGGGCCGCTCGGGGCGCTCGCTGGCGCCCGCCGGATCGCCCGGTAATTTGGGCGCACCATGCCGACCCCCGTTCCGCGCGCCGCGAAGCTCTTCTACATCGGCCTCCTCGCCCTGGCGTGCTTCGAGCTCGCCAACGTGTACTTCATCATGCCGATGCCGGGCAGCCAGCGCGTGCGGAGCCTCGACCTCGCCTACGCGCTGCACTCGTGGCGGTGGGTGGCCCGGGCGATCTGCGGGGTGCTGATCGTCGACGGCATCCGCCCGGCCTGGCGGCGGAGCGATGGGAGGCGGCGGTGGCTGGCGGCGGCGCTCGCGCTGACCGCGGCCGTCGTCTACGCGGCCAACTTCGTCATGGCGGCCGACAGCATCTTCCGCGTGCCTGACGCGCTCGACATGCGGCCGGCGGCGCGCAACGCGGTCGAGCCGAGCCGCCTGGTCGTCGGCGTCGAGATCGACGGCGAGGCGCGCGCCTACCCGATCCAGTTCATCGGCTACCACCACCAGGTGCGCGACGCCGTCGCCGGACGCCCGGTGCTGGTGAGCTACTGCACCGTCTGCCGGACCGGCCGCGTCTTCGACCCCACCGTCGGCGGGCGGACCGAGTCGTTCCGGCTGGTGGGGATGGACCACTTCAACGCCATGTTCGAGGACCGCTCGACCGGCAGCTGGTGGCGGCAGGCGAACGGGGAGGCGGTCGCCGGGCCGAAGAAGGGCGCCGTGCTGCGCGAGATTCCGAGCCAGCAGATGACGCTGGCGCGGTGGCTCGCCATGCACCCGCACAGCCTCGTGATGCAGGCGGACTCCGCGCTCCGCGAGAACTACAGCAAGACGTTCGACTACGAGACCGGCAGGAGCCGCAAGCGCCTCACCGGCACCGACACCCTGTCGTGGCGCGACAAGTCCTGGGTCGTGGGCCTAACGGTGAACGGCCGGAGCCGGGCCTACGACTGGAACCGGCTGCGCCGCGAGCGGGTGGTCAACGACGAGCTGGGCGGGACGCCGATCGTCGTCGCGCTGGCGGCCGACGGGGCCAGCTTCGTCGCCTACCGCCGTCCGGACGCCGGGACGCGCTTCGCGCTGCGCGGGGACTCGCTGGTCGCGACGGGCGCGGCCTACGCGCTGAGCGGGCGCGGGGCCGCCGGCGAGCAGCTCGCCGTGCTCTCCGCCTCGCAGGAGTTCTGGCACAGCTGGCGGACGTTTCACCCGGAGACGGGGAAGTACTGAACGGCGGGGATGGCGGGGCGTCCGCACGGGAGTCCCCTCGACCTCGAGCACGACGTCCGGGCCGCCGGCGTCAGGCGGGAGCAGGCGCCCGGCCGCCAGGCCCGCGTCGGTCACGTCCATCACCACCGCGCCGCGCACGTCGGCCGGCAGCTCCAGCCCCCGCGCCGACGCCCCCTGCGACGGGACGACCGAGATGCCGAGTGTCGGGAGCGACGTGCTGCTGCGCGCGGCACGAAGGACGCAATGCCGAAGCGGCCATGAAGTCGCTCACCTTCGACAACCGATTCGTCGCCGAGCTTCCGGGCGACCCCGATCCCTCCCCGCGCCCGCGCCAGGTGCGCGGCGCGGCCTGGAGTCCCGTCTCCCCCACGCCGGTCGCCGCCCCGCGGCTCCTGGCCCACGCGCGCGAGGTGGCGGAGCTGGTGGGCTTCACCGAAGCGGACGTGACGTCGCCGTGGTTCGCCAGCGTCTTCGGCGGGAACGCGCTGCTGGACGGGATGCAGCCGTACGCGGCCAACTACGGCGGGCACCAGTTCGGCCAGTGGGCGGGCCAGCTCGGGGACGGCCGCGCGATCACGCTCGGCGAGGTGCTCAATGCGTCCGGCGAGCGGTGGGAGCTCCAGCTCAAGGGCGCGGGCCCCACGCCCTACTCGCGCCGCGGCGACGGGCGCGCGGTGCTGCGATCGTCGATCCGCGAGTTCCTGTGCAGCGAGGCGATGCACCACCTCGGCGTGCCGACGACGCGCGCGCTGTGCGTCGTGACGACGGGCGAGCAGGTGGTGCGCGACATGTTCTACGACGGCAACGCGCGCCCGGAGCCGGGGGCGGTGGTGTGCCGCGTGGCGCCGTCTTTCATCCGGTTCGGCAACTTCGAGATCCACGCGGCGCGCGAGGACGCGGCGACGCTCGAGCGGCTGGTAGATTTCACGATCGCGCGCGACTTCCGGCATCTCGCGGGCCCGGCGGACGAGGTGCGCGCGGCGTGGCTGCGCGAGGTCTGCGAGCGCACGGCGCGCCTGATCGTGCACTGGATGCGCGTCGGCTTCGTGCACGGCGTGATGAACACCGACAACATGTCCATCCTCGGCCTCACGATCGACTACGGCCCCTACGGCTGGCTGGACGACTTCGACCCGACCTGGACGCCGAACACCACCGACGCCGCCGGGCGGCGCTACCGGTTCGGCCAGCAGCCGGCGATCGCCCAGTGGAACCTCGTTCGGCTGGCCGAGGCGGTGAGCCCGCTGTTCGCCTCGGCGGAGCCCCTCCAGGCCGCGCTCGACCGCTACGCGGCCGTGTTCGCCGCCGAGTACGAGGCGATGCTGGCCGCCAAGTTCGGCTTCCGGGAACAGGGCGAGGAAGAGCGGGCGATCGCGGGCGATGCGCTCCGGCTGCTCTACGAGGCCGACGTGGACTACACGCTGTTCTTCCGCGCGCTCGGCGACCTCCCCGACGTCCTGCCCGACCCTTCGCTGCGCTCAGGGCAGGCTAGCGACTCGCTCACCGGACTGCTGGGGGACGTGTTCTACGACGAGCAGGCTCGCCAGGCGCACGACGCGGCGCTGACGGCGTGGCTCCGCCGCTGGCACGATCGCGTGTCCCGCGGCGGCGAGCCGGCGGCGGGCGAGCGGCGCGAGCGGATGCACGCGGTGAACCCGCGCTACGTGCTGCGCAATTATCTCGCGCAGCAGGCGATCGACCGGGCGGAAGCGGGCGACGCCTCGCTCGTACACACGCTGCTCGACGTGATGCGCCGCCCGTACGACGAGCAGCCCGAGCACGCTGGGCTCGCGGCGAAGCGCCCGGAGTGGGCGCGCCATCGCGCCGGGTGCTCGATGCTCTCGTGCAGCTCCTGAGGCGCGGCGCCGTGCCGAGCAGCCCGACCGTGCGCCCGATCGACCGTGCCGACCTGCTGGCCCCCCGAATCGCCTCGGGGGCGGCGGCCGTCGCGTTCGGGATCGGACTGATCGTCTTCGCCGGCTGGGCGTTCGACGTCGACGCGATGCGGCGGCTCTTCGTCGGGAGCATGCACATGCTCCCCAACACGTCGGTCGGCTTCATGGCGGGCGCCGTGTCGCTCTGGCTCCAGAGCCGGCCGCGGGCCGCGGCGGACTCCGCGATGCCGCGCATTGCGGCGCGGGCGCTGGCGGCGCTTGTGCTCGCGCTCGGCGTGCTGACCTTCGGCGAGCGCGTGTGGGGGTGGAGCGCGGGGATCGACGAGCTCCTCTTCCCGGCGCTGCTGCGGCAGCATCCGTATCGGCCGCTCGGCCGCATGGCGACCAACTCGACGGTCGCGTTCGCGCTCGCCGGGGCTGCCCTCCTCTGGCTCGACGTGACGACGCGGGGCGGGCGCCGCCCGGCGCACTGGCTCGCCACGGCGGGCCTCACGATCTCGGCGATCGCGCTCACCGGCTACCTCTACGACGCGCAGGTCCTCTACCAGATGGACGCGGCGGCGGGGATGGCGATCTCCACCGCGCTCGCGTTCTTCGCGCTCCACCTCGGCATTCTCTGCACGCGCGCGGCCGACTCGTGGGCCGGGACGCTGCTCGGCCGGGGCGGCAGCGGCGTGTTCGCGCGGCGGCTCATCCTCGCCATCCTCGTCGTGCCGCTCGCGCTGGGGCGGCTGTGGATCCAGGCGCGCGAGGAGCAGCTGATGAGCCGCGAGGTGGGCGTCGCGATGTTCGTGGTCGCGGTGATCGGCATCCTGCTCGCGGTCGTGCTGCGGGCCACCGCCGTCGTGCGGGCCGGAGAGCGGGTGCAGGACGCGGCGCTCGACCGCGAGGCGGCCGCGCGGCGCGACGCCGAGCGGGCGAACCGGGCCAAGAGCGACTTCCTGGCGGTGATGAGCCACGAGCTGCGCACCCCGCTCAACGCCATCATCGGCTACGGCAGCCTGCTCGCCGACGGCATCCCCGACCCGGTGACCGGCGGGCAGCGCCGTCAGCTCGACCGCATCGGCGCGAGCGCGCGCCACCTGCTCGCGCTGATCGAGGAGGTGCTGACGCTGTCGCGCGTCGAGCTGGGCGAGGAGCGCGTCGCGCCGACGCGCGTCGCGCTGGCCGCGCTGGTGGAGGAGTCGGTGGCGATGGTCGAGCCCGAAGCGCGCGGCAAGGGGCTGCGGCTCGAGCTGCGCCTGCCCGCCGACGCGCTCGTCGCGATCGAGACCGACGCCGGCAAGCTCCGCCAGGCGCTGGTGAATCTCCTCGGCAACGCGGTGAAGTTCACCGACCGCGGCGAGGTGCGCGTTCGCGCGGCCGTCGAGCAGGACGGCGAGACGGTCGTGGTCGACGTGGAGGACACCGGCCCGGGGATCGCGCCCGAGCATCTGGAGCGCGTGTTCGAGGCGTTCTGGCAGGTGGATCAGGCGCCGACGCGCCGCGCCGGCGGCACGGGGCTCGGCCTGCACGTCACGCGGCGTCTGGTGCGACTGCTCGGCGGCGACGTCACCGTGCGCAGCACGCTCGGGGCGGGGAGCTGCTTCACGGTCCGCCTGCCGCGGCGCTGGTGGGGCGCGACAGCCGAGCTGCCGACCGCCGCGGCCGCGCCCGATCGCCCGTCGTCGACCGACCGCTCGTCCGTTCCCGCGTCCTGAGCCGCGCGCCGCGGCAGCGGGCCGCAGTGGCGCGCGGTGTGCAAGCGGAGACGCCTCCCCAGAAGTCTCAGTTCTAAACCATCTACCACGAGTCCGATCGATGGCAACCGTCAAGCTGGCGATCATCTACTACAGCACCTATGGCACGAACTACAAGATGGCGTCGATCGCCGAAGAGGCTGCCCAGAAGGCCGGCGCGGAGGTCCGCCTGCTCAAGGTGAAGGAGACCGCGCCGCAGGAGATCGTGCAGGGGCAGGAGGGGTGGCGCAAGACGCAGGAGACGATGGTGCAGGTGCCCGAGGCGTCGTACGACGACATGGAGTGGGCGAACGCGTACCTGTTCAGCGCGCCGACGCGGTTCGGCGTCACGGCCAGCCAGATGCGCGCGTTCATCGACACGCTGGGCCCGCTCTGGCAGAAGGGAACGCTGGCGAACAAGGCCGTGAGCGCGATGTCGAGCGCGATCAACCCGCACGGCGGGCAGGAGACGACGCTGATCTCGCTCTACACGACGTTCCTGCACTGGGGCTCGATCATCGTCGCGCCGGGCTACGCCGACCCGATCCAGTTCCAGGCCGGCGGCAACCCGTACGGCGTCTCGGTCACCGCCAACGGCCAGCCGATCCCCGACGCGCAACAGGACGCGATCCGCTTCCAGACCCGGCGGCTGATCCAGATCGCGGAGAAGCTGGCGAGGTAGAGTGCTGCGTGGTGCGTGCTGCGTGCTGCGTGCGGTCGCAAGTCGGGACGGCCAGTCTCGCCGGGCCCGCTGCCAACCGCACGCAGCTCGTAGCGGCGCCGCGCTCCCGGCGGTCAGTCCGGCCGGCCGAGCACCGCCAGGTCGTCGGACCCGTAGCCCTTCGCGACCAGCTCGTCCATCCGCTCCGCGATCGCCGGGAGCGCGGCGAGCGGCCGCTCCTTCGCCGCCGTCTCCATCATCAGGCGCACGTCTTTGCGCGCCATCGCCAGCTCGAAGCTGGGCGAGAAGTCGCCGGCCGCCATGTTCCGCCCGCGTCCCGCGATCATGCCCTGCACGTTGAGGAGGTCGAACACGCGGAGCGCCTCGGCGGGCGGCACGTCCGACCCGCCGGCGACGGCGAAGATGTCGGCGAGCAGGGCGGTGAGGCCGATGATGAACGCGTTGCCGCACAGCTTGTAGACGGCCGCCACCTCCGGCCGCTCGCCGAAGTACTCCACGCGCGGCGCCATGCGCGCGAGGTCGTCCTTCACCGCGTCGAACAGGGCGCGCGGGCCCGAGGCGAGGACCGTACCCTGTCCGGCGCGCGCGGCCGCGGGGCCGATGAACACGGGGCAGTGCAGGTAGCGCACGCCGTCCGCGTTCAGCCGGCGCGCGCGCTCGGCTGTGAGCGCGGGCTGCGTCGTCGTGTGGTCCACGACGATCGCGTCGGCGGCGAGCCCCGGACGCAGCGCGGCGACGACGTCCTCGACGACCGCGTCGTCCTTGAGGACCAGATGGACGCGCGCCGCGCCGCGCACGGCGTCGGCCGGCGTGTCGGCGACGCGCACGCCCAGCGGCTCCAGCGCGCGCGCCTTCTCGGCGGTGCGGTTCCAGACGGTGATGCGGTCGCCGCGCTTCGCGGCGGCCTCGACGAGCGCGCTGCCGAGCAGCCCCGTCCCGAGGAAGGCAGTGTGTGTCATGCGTGTAAGCTAGGCGAGCCGCGCGCGGCTCACAGGAGGTAGATCGTGACCGCGGTCTCCTCGAACGTGCGCCCGCGGACGCCCCTCGGCAGCTCGTGCGTGTGGGCGTGCTCCACCGCGAGGACGCGCGCGAAGCGCCCCTCGCGCCACGTGTCGATCACGCGGTCGAGCATCCGCGAGCCGTACGGCGGGTCGGCGAAGGCGAGGTCGTAGCTGTCGGGCCCGAGCGCCGCCGCGAACGGCAGCGCGTCGCGCTTGAAGATGCGCGTGCGGTCGCGCAGCCGCAGCGCCGCCACGTTGGCCCTGAGGGCGTGCAGGCTGGAGGGGCGCGTCTCGACGAAGTCGGCACTGCGGGCGCCCCGCGAGATGGCCTCCAGCCCGAGCGCCCCGGTGCCGGCGAAGAGGTCGAGCACGCGCGCGTCAGGCAGGTCGGCGCGCAGCATGTCGAGGAGCGCGGCCCGGACGTGCTCCGCCGTCGGGCGCACGCGGAAGTCGCGCGGGGACGTCAGGTCGCGCCCGGCGAACTTGCCGCCGACGATCCTCACGGCTCACGCATCGGCCGCCCGGCCGTCCACGATCTTCTTCAGCAGCTCGCCGAGCGTCTGGAGCTCCTGTCGGTCGAGGGCGGCCAGCAGCTCGGGCGGGGGCTCGTGGAACGCGCGCAGGATCTCGTCGCGCGTCTTCACGCCGCGCGCGGTGAGCACCACCAGCTTCACCCGCCGGTCGCTCGCGTCGGCCCGCCGCTCGGCGAGCCCCTTCTTCTCGAGTCGGTCCACGACCCACGTCGCCGCCGAGGCGTCGGTGCCCCAGGCGTCGGCGAGCGCGCGCATGGGCTTCCCGTCGGTCGGGTCGAGCGTGTGCAGCGCCTTGGAGTCGTTCGGCGTCAGCCCCACCCGCCGCAGCACCTCGTCGCGCTGCGGGCGCGTGCTCAGGAACACCTGGAAGAGGCGCCGCCACACCTCGGCGGCCACCGCCCGCTTGCTCGAGGAATCGGCCATGGCTCGAAAGCTATCCGCCGCCCAGCCGGCGCATCAGTACGAGGGTAACAGCGACCTTCCTGATATACTTGAAGTAATTCAATAATTGAATACATTGCACTAAACACGGTACGCGAGGGTTTTCGATGGACGCGTTGCGCGGGAAGGTCGCCCTGATCACGGGCAGCTCGCGAGGGATCGGCGCCGGCGTCGCCAGGCTGTTCGCGCGCGAAGGCGCCCGCGTGGCGCTGCACGGCCGGGACGAGGCCGCGCTCGACGCCGTGCGGTCGGAGATCGCGCGCGATGGCGGCGAGGCCATGCAGGTCACGGCGGACGTCACGCGCTTCGCCGACGTCGAAGCGATGCGGCGGCGGGTCGAGGGCGAGCTGGGGCCGGTGGACATCCTGGTGGCGAACGCGGGCGGCAGCTTCTCGCCGCCGGGCCCGCTCGAGGAGACGACCGAGGAGGGGTGGCGGGCCTCGGTCGACGGCAACCTCACCGCGACCTTCCTCACGCTCAAGAGCTTCGTTCCCGGGATGAAGGAGCGGCGGTCCGGGAACATCATCACGGTCTCCTCCGCCGCGGCCCGGCGGCCGCATCCCCGCTCGCCCGTCCCGTACGCGGCCGCCAAGGCGGGCGTGCAGATCATGACGCAGGACCTCGCGGCGCAGGTCGGCCCGTTCGGCATCCGCGTCAACTGCATCGCGCCGGAGACGATCCTCACCGAGCGGAACGAGGAGCGCATCCCCGAGGCGCAGCAGAAGTCCCTCGTCGAGGCACATCCGATCCGGCGGCTCGGGACGCCGGAGGACGTGGCGCGCGCCG
>Ga0126308_10000760_pt1 | contig 11595 bp, 8 predicted proteins | sample Plot55_FD_92533 | JGI IMG/M metagenome (GOLD analysis project Ga0126308, IMG submission 92533) | Serpentine soil microbial communities from UC McLaughlin Reserve, CA, USA - Plot55 | ecosystem: Environmental > Terrestrial > Soil > Grasslands | place: USA: UC McLaughlin Reserve, Lake County... | reverse complement strand
TGGTGGCCTGCTGTTATGCTTGTCGCAGGTGGCCGGAAGGCCCCGTTCAGCATGCCCCTACAGCTTTCTGAGGAGATTTCCTGTGGACCCCGCGCGCTACGACCCCCAGCAGGTGGAGCCCAAGTGGGTCGCGGCCTGGGAGGAGCTGGCGCTCTACCGGGCCGACGAGAGCGACACCAGCCGGCCGCGGTTCTACGCCCTGGACATGTTCCCCTACCCCTCGGGCGACCTCCACATGGGCCATCTTGAGGCGTTCTCGGGCGGCGACGTGATCGCCCGGCTGAAGCGGATGCAGGGCTACAACGTGCTCCACCCGATCGGCTGGGACGCCTTCGGCCTGCCGGCCGAGAACGCGGCCATCCGCCGCGGGGTCCACCCCAAGCCCTGGACCTACCAGAACATCGACACCCAGCGGGCCACCTTCCACCGCCTGGGGGTCTCCTTCGACTGGTCGCGGGCCCTGAACACCTGCGACCCGGACTACTACCGCTGGACCCAGTGGCTGTTCCTGCGGTTCTTCGAGCGGGGCCTGGCCTACCGCAAGGCCTCGCCGGTCAACTGGTGCCCCAACGACCAGACGGTGCTGGCCAACGAGCAGGTCATCAACGGCCACTGCGAGCGCTGCGACGCCCTGGTCGAGAAGCGCGAGCTGACCCAGTGGTTCTTCAAGATCACCGACTACGCCCAGCGGCTGCTGGACGACATGGAGCAGCTCCACTGGAGCGACAAGGTCCTGACCCAGCAGCGCAACTGGATCGGGCGCTCGACCGGGGCCGACGTCGACTTCCAGGTGGCCGAGACCGGCGAGACGGTGCGGGTCTTCACCACCCGGCCGGACACGCTGTTCGGGGCCACCTTCTTCGTGCTCGCCCCCGAGCACCCGCTGGCCGAGCGGCTGGTCGCCGGGACCGAGCGGGAGGCCGAGTTCCGGGCCTTCCTGGAGCGGGTCGGCCGCGAGACCGAGATCGAGCGGCTCTCGACCGAGCGCGACAAGGAGGGCGTGTTCCTGGGGGCGCACGCCGTCAACCCGGTCAACGGCGAGCTGATCCCGATCTGGGCCGCCGACTACGTCCTCAGGGAGTACGGCACCGGGGCCATCATGGCCGTGCCCGCCCACGACCAGCGCGACCTGGAGTTCGCCCGCAAGTACAACCTGCCGGTGCGGGTCGTGGTCCAGCCCCTGGAGGGTCGGGGCGAGGAGCCGCTGGACGGGTCGACCCTGACCGAGGCCATGAGCCACGAGGGCGTGCTGGTCAACTCCGACGGCTACGACGGCCTGCCCGCCACCGCGGAGGGCATCCCCCGGATCACCGCCGACCTGGAGGCCCGCGGCCTTGGCGGCCCGGCGGTCAACTTCCGCCTGCGCGACTGGCTGCTGTCGCGCCAGCGCTACTGGGGCTGCCCCATCCCGATCGTGCACTGCCCGGCCTGCGGCGAGGTGCCGGTGCCGGACGACCAGCTGCCGGTGCTGCTGCCCGACGACATCACCGACTTCCGGCCCAAGGGCCTGTCGCCCCTGGCCACCTCCGAGGCCTGGGTCAACGTCGACTGCCCGCGCTGCGGCGGCCCGGCCCGGCGTGAGACCGATACGATGGACACCTTCGTCGACTCCTCGTGGTACTTCCTGCGCTACACCGGGCTGGACCCCGAGCGGCCCTTCGACCCCGACCGGGTGGTCACCTGGATGCCGGTGCACCAGTACACCGGGGGCATCGAGCACGCCATCCTGCACCTGCTGTACGCCCGCTTCTTCACCAAGGTGCTGTACGACCTGGGCATGGTCGGCTTCACCGAGCCGTTCACCTCGCTGCTGAACCAGGGCATGGTGGTGATGCACGGGGCGGCCATGTCCAAGTCGCGCGGCAACCTGGTCGAGCCGTCGGAGATCATCGACGAGCACGGCGCCGACGTCGCCCGCCTGACCATGCTGTTCGCCGGCCCGTTCGAGGACGACGTCGACTGGGCCGACGTGTCGCCCGAAGGCATGGCCCGCTGGATCCAGCGGGTCTGGCGGACCGTCCACGCGGCCGTCGCCGAGCCCCCGGCCGGCGAGCCCGGCTGGCCCGAGGACCCGGAGCTGGCCCGGCTGGCCCACCGGGCGACCGCCGGGGTCACCGACGACCTGGAGCGGTTCCGCTTCAACACCGCCATCTCCAAGCTGATGGTGCTGTCCAACGGCCTGGCCGACGCCGTCCGGGCGGGCCGGGGCCGCCCCGCCCAGCGCCGCGACGCCGCCGAGCGGCTGGTCCTGCTGCTCGCCCCCCTGGCCCCGTTCGTGACCGAGGAGCTGTGGCGGGTCCTTGGCAGCTCGAGCTCGATCCACCAGGCGAGCTGGCCCGCCTTCGACGCCGGCCTGGTCCGGGCCGAGCGGGTCACCTGCGTGGTCCAGGTCGACGGCAAGGTCCGCGACCGGGTCGAGGTCGCCCCCGACGCCACCGAGGACGAGCTGCGCGACCTGGCCATGGCCTCCGAGCGGGTCCGCACCGCCCTCGGCGACCGCCAGGTCTCCCGGGTCGTGGTCGTCCCCCCCAAACTGGTGAACCTGGTCACGGGTCGCTAGGCGGGGGCCCGGCAGCGGCCGGACCGCGTCGGCGTCCCGGAGCTCGCGGGCCAGCGCGTCCCCTGACCCGTGCCGGGGGGTGTGGACAGCGCGACCCAGGCGGCGAGCGAGGTCGCTAGGTTCTTCGGCGGCGACCGCCGACCCGAAGGAGTGTCATGCCGCAGCCGCCGCCGTTCGTCCTGCCGCCCGACGGTCTCGGTTCCCGGGTGCGCGCGATGCTGGCCGGTGCCGGACGCCAGCGGGTCGCGGTCGCGCTGCTCGCCCTGGCCGCGTTGGTCGGCGGCGGGTTCGTCTGGGCCCGGGCCACCCCACGCCTGGCCGGTGCGACGGGCGGCCAGGAAACGGTCGCCCCAGCGGACCAGACCCTGCCCCGAGCCGCGCCGGACACCTCCGCGACGGCCGCACCCGACGAGCTGGCCGTCCACGTGGCCGGCCGGGTCCGCCGCCCCGGTCTCGTCCGCCTCCCCACCGGCAGCCGCGTCCAGGACGCCATCCGGGCCGCCGGTGGCGCCACCTCCGGCGCCGACCTCGACGCCATCAACCTCGCCCGCAAGCTCACCGACGGCGAACAGATCCGAGTCCCCGCCCCCGGCGACCCCGCACCCCCGCCCGACCCCGCCGTGACCCCTGGCGGCTCCGGCACCGCCCCGTCCGCGCCGCTCGACCTCACACCGCCACCCCCGAGCAGCTCGACACACTCCCCGGTGTCGGCGAGGTCACCGCCAACCGCATCATCACCTACCGCTCCGCCCACCCCTTCACCACCGTCGACGAGCTCCTCGAGGTCCCAGGCATCGGCCAGCGCCGCTTCGACCAGCTCAAAGACCTGGTCACCGTCGCATGACCCCCACCCCGCCGCGGCCGCCGGGTCGGGAGGGTCGCAGCCCGAGCCCGCCGCCCTCAGGGTCCGGCCGGTCAGGGTCGCCCTCAGGGTCCGGCGGGTCAGGGTCGCCCTCAGGGGCCGGCCGGTCACGGTCGCCCTCCGAGGCCGGGCCCTCACCGCCTCGGTCGGATGGACCCGCTCCTCCGGGCCGCCTCTCACTCGGCACGGAGCACCGGCCCAAGGGACCTCCCGGCTTGGGCGGCAGGTCCGGCCCTCCCGGCCGTGCCCGCAACGCGGACCCGGACGTGGATGGAGTGGCGATGGCGGCGGCCACCGCGACCGGTGCGCTGCTCGGTATCCGGTTCGCCGTGGCCGCGGCCTGGGTCGTCGCGGCCTTCTGCCTGGCGGTGGGGTGCCTTGGGGCGGGCAGCGTCGCGCGACTCCGGGACGAGAGCGGCAGCAGCGCCGTACTCGGAGTGCTCGTCTTCAGCACCTTGCTGGCCTCCGGCGGGGCGGCCGCCGCGATGCGGGCGACGGCGGTCGGCGGCGGCATCCTCCTCAGCGGGGTCCGCCAACCTGCACGAGTCGAGCTCACCGCAACCGTCGCGGAGGAACCACACCAGGTCCGCTACGGCGGCCAATGGGTTGTCCTCACCGTCTACGAGGTCCAGCGCAACGGCAGCACCTACCGAACCCGAGAGCGCGCCGGGATGGTCGTTCCCCGCGGCCACCTCCCCGCCTCCCAGCCATCAGGCGGTCCGCCCCTCGCGACCCCCACCCACCCCTCGGGTCCAGCCATGCCTCCAGGTCCCTCGGGGTCGGGCACATCGCCCAGGTCCGCCAGGTCCGTGCCCGGCCCTGGCCGGGCGGACGGACGGTTGGCGGTTGGGGAGCGGTTGCGGGTTCGGGCGTCGGTCGGGGCGGCGCGGTGGAGCGATTCGCTGGGGCGGCAGCCGCCGGTGGTGCTGCGGAATCCCATCATCGAGGGGCGGGCGCCGCCGGGTGGTGCGGCGCTACGCATCAGCGAGCAGGTGCGGGACGCGGCACGGAGCCGGGCCCTGGCCAGCCTGGCGCCGGAACGGGCCGGGCTGCTCATCGGCATGGCGCTCGGAGACACGTCGCTGCTTCCGGCGGAGCTGGAGCGGGACTTCCGCGCGGCCGGGCTGACCCATCTCATGGCGGTCAGCGGCGCCAACCTGGCGGTGGTGCTGGCCGCCGGGCTGTGGCTGGCCGGGGTTGCCGGCGTGGGCCGTCGCGGACTGGCCGTGGTGGGGATCCTCCTGGTGGTGGTGCTGGTGGTCGTCACCCGGTGGGAGCCGAGCGTCCTCCGGGCCGGGGTGATGGCCGGCCTGGTGCTCCTGGGCGTCGCCACCGGGCGCGGCCCCGGAGGACGGCGGGCCCTCTCCCTCGCCGTCGTCGTGCTGCTGCTGGCCGACCCGAGTCTCGCCGGAGCCCTGGGGTTCCAGCTGTCGGTGGTCGCCACCGCCGGTGTGCTCTGGCTCGGCCCGGCCACGGCCAGCGCACTGCCGGACCGGATCCCGGAGCGCATCAGGAAGGGCGTCGGGATGACCCTCGGGGCGCAGGCGACCGCAACGCCGGCGCTCGCCCTGACCCTCGGCTCTGTCTCGCTGGCCGGTCTGCCGGCCAACCTCCTCGGCCTGCCGCTCGCGGGCGGCCCGATGCTCCTCGGTGTGGTCGCCGCCGCCACCGCGCCGGTCGCGCCGTGGGCCGCGAACCTCGCCTGCCGCCTGGCCGACCCGTTCCTCCTCGCCTTGCTTGCGGTCGCCCGCTGGGCCGCGGGCCTGCCCGGAGGGTCGGTCGCCCTGGCCGGGCCGGCTCGGGCCGCGCCGGTCGGAGTGGTCCTCCTCGGGTTGCTGGCGGTCGCGCGGCGGCGGCGTTCGCCATACTCGCCCCGCCGTGCTGAGCTGCCGACCGACGTCGAGAGGACGGTCAACGGACGAGATGATCACCGCCGACGAGCTCCGTCAGCTGGTGCGGTCACTTCCAGAGGCGGAGGAGCGCGAGACCTGGGGCCACCCGACCTTCCGGGTCCGCGACAAGCTGTTCGCCGCCATGTCAGATGACGGCCAGCAGGCCAGTGTCTAGGCGACCAACGAGGAGCAGACTGCCCTGAGCGCCGCCGCCCCGGAGACGTTCGGCATCCCGGCTATGTCGGCCGCCACGGCCGGGTCAGCATCCAGCTGGCGACGGTCGACCCCGCTGAGCTCCGCGAGCTCGTCGTCGAGGCATGGCGCCAGACCGCCCCAGACGCCACGTTACCGCCTACGACACAGCACGCGACGCCTGACGACGAACGGCCGACGGGGTCGGTGACGGATGTGGCCGCATCGGATGTGGTGACTGGGGGGCGGGGTAGCATGCGGGCATGGCTGCTCGACCTGGGTCGGTTCCGGTGACGCTCGTTCTCGGGGAGGAGGAGCTGTTGGCGGAGCGGGCGGTGGCGGACGCTGTGGCGGTCGCCAGGGAGCGGCTCGGGCCCGGGACGTCGGTGGAGGAGGTTCGGGGCGGGGGGCTGCCTGATGGGTTCGCGATGGGGCTGGCCACGGCTTCGCTGTTCGGTGGGGGGCGGGTTGTGGTGGTCCAGGAGGCGGACGGGCTGGATGCGACCGCCCGGGAGGCGGTGCTGGCCCTGGCGGGCGACCCGGCGGCGGCGACGGCGGTGGTGTTGCGGGCGGCTGCTCCGGGGCGGCAGGGGAAATTCTTCAAGGAGGTGCAGCGGGACGCCGCCACGGTGCTCGTTGCCAAGCTGAGGCCGTCCGAGCGGTCGAGCTGGCTGCGGGCCGAGGTGCGCCGGCTGGGGCGCAAGGCCGACGAGGCGGCGGTGGCGGCCCTGGTCGACACGGTCGGCCAGGACCTCCGGGAGCTGGCCGGGTCCGTGGCCAAGCTGCATGTGGCGGTCCCTCCGCCGACGGTGCTGACCGCCGGTCACGTCACCGAGTTCCTGGCGCAGACGGCGGACCGAGGGATCTTCGAGCTCACCGACGCGGTGTTCGCGGCCGATGCGGCAACGGCCCTCGACCGGCTGGACGCGCTGATCGACCAGGGGGAGGACCCGATCCGGCTGCTCGGCTTCATCGCCAGTCAGCTCCGCCTGCTGCTGCGGGTCGCCGACCATCCCGAGCTCCCCAAGGCACAGGTCGCGAGCCTGCTCGGCGGGGGAGTGCGGGACTGGCAGGTCGACCGCGCTCGCCGGCAGCTGCGACGCTTCCGGCCGGGGGACCTGCATCGCGCCCTCGACCTGATCGCCGAGGCCGACGCGCACATCCGCAACGGGACCTCGTCGCCGCGGCTCCTCCTCGAGCTTTTGATCGCCCGCCTCGCCGGCGCCCCCGCGGGCAGTTCCCGCTAGCGCTGCCAGAAGCGAGCGCGGGTGTACTGCCACGCGAACAGCCGCTCGAGGACCTATCCCATAGCGCTGCCGCCGGGCCCCGAAGAAGGGAGCTGCCTACTGACCCTGCTGGTTGACCGAGCGGGCGAGGCGGGCCTTGTGGTTGGCGGCGTTGTTCTTGTGGATGACGCCCTTGCTGGCGGCGCGGTCATAGGCGCGTGTGGCGCGGCGGAGGGCGGACTCGGCGGCTTCCTGGTCGCCGGCGGTGGCGCTCTCGCGGACACGGCGGGCGTAGGTCTTGAGGGCCGAACGGACCGACTTGTTGCGGAGGCGGGCCTGCTCGTTCTGCCGGTTCCGCTTGATCTGCGACTTGATGTTCGCCAAGAAAGGGCACTCCTGCACTGAATTCACGAATTCACGGGGAACCGGGCGAGGCTAGCACAGCGGGTTGCCCGCGCTCAACGACGACCGGCGGGCTGCGGGGGGCGGCTAGGATGGGCTGGTCATGCCAACTGACCTTTCACGCCTGCGCAATTTCTGCATCATCGCCCACATCGACCATGGGAAGTCCACCCTGGCCGACCGACTGCTCGATCTCACCCACGCCGTGAGCGAGCGCAACATGCGCGCCCAGTACCTCGACAAGATGGACCTCGAGCGCGAGCGAGGCATCACCATCAAGGCCCAGGCGGTGCGGCTGGGCTACGCCGCCGCCGACGGCCGCGAGCACGTCCTCAACCTGATCGACACCCCCGGGCACGTCGACTTCACCTATGAGGTGTCGCGGGCCCTGGCCGCCTGCGAGGGGGCCGTGCTGCTGGTCGACGCCGCCCAGGGGATCGAGGCCCAGACGCTGGCCAACCTCTACCTTGCCGTCGAGGCCGACCTGACGATCATCCCGGTGATCAACAAGATCGACCTGCCGGCCGCCCAGCCGGACCGGGTCGCTCGCGAGATCGAGCAGGTCCTGGGCACCCCGGCCTCCGAGATGCTACGGGTCTCGGCCAAGACCGGCGAGGGCGTGCCGGACCTGCTGGAGGCCATCGTCCGGCGGGTGCCGCCGCCCACCGGCGACCCCGAGGCCCCGGCCCGGGCGCTGGTGTTCGACTCGCTCTACGACTCCTACCGGGGCGTGATCGCCTACGTGCGGATGGTCGACGGGCGCCTGTCCAAGAACGACCGGGTGCGGATGATGGCCGCCGGGCACACCTCGGAGGCCGAGGAGGTCGGGGTGTTCGCCCCCGAGGCCGTCCCCACCGCCGAGCTCCAGGCTGGCGAGGTCGGCTATCTCATCCCGGGCGTCAAGGACGTGCGCCAGGTCCGGGTGGGGGACACCGTCACCACCGCCGGCCGGCTGGCGGCCGAGCCGCTGGGTGGCTACCGGGAGCCGCGGCCAATGGTCTTCTCGGGGCTGTACCCGATCGAGGGCGACGATTTCCCCGACCTGCGCGACGCCCTGGACCGGCTGCGGCTCAACGACGCCGCCCTGGTCTACGAGCCCGAGTCGTCGACCGCGCTCGGGTTCGGGTTCCGCTGCGGCTTCCTCGGGCTGCTCCACATGGACATCGTCCGCGAGCGGCTGGAGCGCGAGTTCGACCTGGCCCTCATCACCACCGCCCCCAACGTCGCCTACCGGGTCACCCTGGAGACGGGGGAGACCATCATGGTCTCCAACCCCAGCGAGCTGCCGCCGGCCGGCTCGATCCAGCGGATCGAGGAGCCGTACGTGTCGGCCATGGTGCTGTGCCCGGCCGACTACATCGGCCCGGTGATGGAGCTGTGCCAGGGGCGGCGGGGCGAGCTGGTGACCATGGAGTATCTGTCCGAGGAGCGGGTCGAGCTGCGCTACCAGCTCCCCCTGGGCGAGATCATCTTCGACTTCTTCGACCAGCTGAAGTCGCGGACCCGCGGGTACGCCTCGCTCGACTACGAGCCCAGCGGGTACCGGGAGGCCGACCTGGTCAAGGTCGACGTGCTCCTCCAGGGCGAGCCGGTCGACGCCTTCTCGGCCATCGTCCACAAGGACAAGGCGTACGCCTACGGCCGGGCGATGACGGGCAAGCTCAAGCGGCTGATCCCGCGCCAGCTGTACGAGGTCCCGATCCAGGCGACCATCGGGGCCAAGGTGATCGCCCGCGAGACCATCACCGCCCGGCGCAAGGACGTGCTCGCCAAGTGCTACGGCGGCGACGTCACCCGCAAGCGCAAGCTGCTGGAACGCCAGAAGGAAGGCAAGCGGCGGATGAAGCAGATCGGCCGGGTCGAGGTCCCGCAGGAGGCGTTCGTGGCCGCCCTGCGGACCGACGAGAGCTGACCACAATGACCGCCATCCTCCCGACCCCGACCCCGGCGGCCCCGGCGCCGCTGGTCGACCCGAACCTGTTCGGGGTCTACCTGCACGTGCCGTTCTGCCTGACCCGGTGCCACTACTGCGACTTCGTCACCTACACCGGGATGGAAGGGCTGCGGCGGCCGTACGCGGCCGCACTCGGGGAGGAGGCGGCCATGGTGGCGGCCGGCCTCGGCCCGGAGCCGCCCGAGGTCACCAGTGTGTTCGTGGGTGGTGGGACGCCGACCCTGCTGCCGCCGGGCGACCTCGGGCGTCTGCTGGCCCGGCTGCGGGAGCTGCTGGTGTTCGCGGCTGGGGCCGAGGTGACGGTCGAGGCCAACCCGGAGACGGTCGACGTCGCCATGGCCGAGGGGCTGGCCGCGGCCGGGGTGACCCGGGTCTCGATGGGCGCGCAGAGCTTCGACGACCGGGTCCTGGCCGCGCTCGGCCGGGTCCACGACGCCGACCGGGTGAGCACCGCGGTGGCGACCCTGCGGGCGGCCGGCGTCCCCGCCCTCAACCTCGACCTGATCTACGGCGGGCCGGGCGAGGACGCCGGGTCGTGGGCGGCCACCCTGGAGGCGGCTCTGGCCCTCGGACCCGAGCACCTGTCCGCCTACGCCCTCACCATCGAGCCGGCCACCAAGTTCGGCCGCCTGGTCGCCGCCGGCCGGATGGCCGAGCCGGGCGAGGACGACCTGGCCGACCGCTACGAGACCGCCTGCGCGGCCCTGGCCGCCGCCGGCTACCACCACTACGAGGTCTCCAACTGGGCCAGGGTCGCCCACGCCAGCCGGCACAACCTGACCTACTGGCGGCGGGGCCGGTACCTCGGCCTTGGCGCCGGGGCGCATGAGTTCGACGGGACGACCCGCCGCTGGAACGTCGACGGCGTGCCCGCCTACCTGGCGGCGGTTCGGGAACAGCGGCGGCCGACCGCCGGGGAGGAGCGGCTGGATGCCGGACAGGCCCGCTTCGAGGCCCTGGCGCTGCGGCTGCGGACGGTCGAGGGGCTCGACCTGGGCGAGGCCAGGAGCCTCGGGGCCGACCCCGCAGGAACACAAGCTCAGGAGCTGCGGCGGGCTGGGCTGCTGGCCCCCGGACCTGGGCTGAAGCTGACCGAGAAGGGCATGTTCCTGCACGGCGAGGTGGTCGCCCGGCTGGCTTAGCACTCGCCTACCTTGACTGCTACGCTGCCGAACATGGATCGTCTTGGGCAGGGAGGGGCGGCCATGGACCTCGATGAGCGAAAAGCGCGGCTCTTGCGCGCGGTGGTGCACGAGTTCATCTACACCGAGAAGCCCGTCGGGTCCAAGAGCCTGACCGAGCGCTACTCGCTCGGCGTCTCGCCGGCCACCATCCGCAACGAGCTGGCCGTGCTCGAGGAGCAAGGCTACCTGGCGCATCCCCACACCAGCGCCGGGCGCATCCCCACCGACGCGGGCTACCGGTTCTACGTCGACGCCCTCTCGGGGGTCGGGGAGCTGGCCCGAGCCCAGGAGGAGACCATCGCCAGGTTCTTCGAGGGGGCGGCCGACCTGGAGGAGACCCTCCAGCGGACCTCGCTGCTGCTGTCGAGCCTGACCCACTACACGGCCATGGTGGCCCCGCCGGCCCTCGACCGGTCCCGGCTGCGGCACATCGAGGTCGTCGGCCTGGGCCGGCACGTGATCATGCTGGTGCTGATCGTCGACTCCGGGCGGGTGGAGAAGCGGCTGGTCGAGACGGCCGAGGAGATCTCCACCGAGGACCTGGAGGCGCTGCGCCGCCAGCTCAACGAGCGCCTGGCCAACGAGCGCCTGTCCCGGGCCGAGCTGATCCTCGACGCCATGAGCGACGAGGTCCCGCCCCAGCACCGGGCCCTGTTCCAGACCCTGGCCGCGGCCATCGGCCAGTTCGTCGGCGACCAGACGAGCGAGCGGGTCTGGCTGGGCGGGCAGGCCAACATCGCCGGGCCCGGGGCCTTCGACGGCATCGAGACCGTCCGCCGGGTCTACGAGGCCCTCGAGCAGCAGGTGCTGGTGCTGCGCATGCTCCAGGCCACCCTGGGCCGCGACGACGTGGTGTCGGTGGTGATCGGCTCGGAGAACACGGTCGAGGGGATGGAGGCCTGCTCGCTGGTCACCTCCGCCTACCTGGCCGGCGACGCCAGCGGCTCCATCGGCGTCCTCGGCCCGACCCGGATGGACTACCTGCGGGCCATGGCCGCCGTCCAGGCGGTGGCCCGCTACCTGGGCGACGCCTTCGAGGGGAACGGATAACTGGTGAGCGACTACTACCAGCTGCTGGAGTGCGACCGGGGCGCCGGGCCCGAGGACATCAAGCGCGCCTACCGGCGGCTCGCCCGCCAGTACCACCCCGACGTCAACGGCAACGACCCGGAATCGGCCGAGCGCTTCAAGGAGATCAACAAGGCCTACAGCGTCCTGTCTGACCCGGACAAGCGCCAGCGCTACGACACCTACGGCGAGGCCGGGGTCGAGGGCCTGGCCGGCCAGGGGGCCGACCCGTTCTCGACCTTCGGGGCGTCCTTC
>Ga0126308_10000759_pt1 | contig 11600 bp, 11 predicted proteins | sample Plot55_FD_92533 | JGI IMG/M metagenome (GOLD analysis project Ga0126308, IMG submission 92533) | Serpentine soil microbial communities from UC McLaughlin Reserve, CA, USA - Plot55 | ecosystem: Environmental > Terrestrial > Soil > Grasslands | place: USA: UC McLaughlin Reserve, Lake County... | reverse complement strand
GCTGCTCGGCCACCCCGTCCTCGACGTTGCCGCGCACGTCCTTGCGCTCGTCGAGCTCGGGCTCCTGCTCGAGCAGGCCGACGGTCGCCCCGGGGGCGAGCTGCGCGTCGCCGCGGAACTCGGTGTCCTGGCCGGCCATGATCCGCAGCAGCGTCGACTTGCCCGAACCGTTGAGGCCGAGCACGCCGATCTTCGCGCCCGGCAGGAAGGAGAGCGAGATGTCGCGCAGGACCTCCTTGGAGGGCGGATGCACCTTGGAGAGCCGGTGCATCGTGAAGACGTACTGGTACTTGGGCTGCGCCATGCCGCCGGAGGATAGGAGACCCCCTGGGCCGGCGAAGGAGGCCCTGGCCCCCGGCGACTCCGGCGCCATCAGCGCCGCGGTTCGTTCCTTCCCCCGTGGAGGGGGAAAACCCAGCGCGCGTCTCCACCGGGTAGAAAGCGGCATGACCGACTACACCGTCGCCACGCTCCAGGAGGTCCCCGACGTCAGCGGGGACGCCCCGTTCGAGATGCGGATGTACGGCCGGGCGCTGGGTTCCGACCAGCTCGCGGTGACCCGTGTCCGCCTGCCCGGCCACACCCGCTACGTCCCGCCCGGCATGTCGCCGGCGTTCGGCCACGCCCACCGCACGCAGGAGGAGATCTACCTCGTGACCGGGGGCCACGTGCGGGTGCGGCTCGGAGACGACGTCGTCGATCTCGGCCCGGGCGGCGCGGTCCTCATCCCCATCGGCGTCAAGCGCGCGGTGCGCAACGAGGGCGACCAGGAGGCCGAGCTGCTGCTCCTCTCCGTGCGCGTCGAGGACCTGCGCTCGGAGGTCGAGATGGACCCCGACTTCTGGCCTTAACGGGCCGGCGCGGCCGGCTCCCGGAGCTGCTGCGCCGCCGTGAAGAAGCGGCGCCGGGCCAGCGCGACCGCGGTCAGGGCGGCGATCGCCACCGCCCCCATGAGCAGGTAGAGGAGGATCAGCTGCAGGCGCACCGCGTCGACGGGCTGGGCTCCCGCCACGAGCATCCCCACCATCGTGCCCGGGAACGTGATCAACCCCGTCGTCTTGGTCTGGTCGATGACCGGGATGGTCGCCGAGCGCAGCGACCGCCGGGTGACCGCGCGGATGGCCTGACCGCCGGTCGCGCCGAGGGCGAGGGCGGCCTCGATCTCGCGCGTGGAGGAGCGCACGTCCTCTCCCAACCGGTTGAGGGCCACCGCGGCCGCCGTCATGGCGTTGCCGATGACCATCCCGCCGACCGGAACGAGGTAGCGGGGGGTGGCCGGGAAGACCCCGAGCGCGATGACCAGGACCAGGGTCGCCGCCGCGGCCAGACCCAGCGCCACGAAGAGGGTGCCCAGCGCGCCGGGCACCTCCCGCGCCCGGGTGCGCGCCGTGAACGCCCCGATCGTGACCATGACGGCCAGCAGGGCGACGACGAACACCAGCTCGTCGGAGTCGAAGATGAGCTGGATCACGTAGCCGATGGCCGTGAGCTGCACGAACGCCCGGACGGTGGCCAGGCCGACGTCGCGCTCGAGCCCCGTCCGCTCCCAGACGGCGATGCCGATGGCCACCGCCACCAGCGCCAGGGCGCCGGCGACCTCGAGCAGCGAGACGTCCACCATCAGCCGAGGGTCAGGCGGTGGTCGGCCAGCCGGGCGGCCTGCGCATCGTCGTGGGTCACGAGCACGACCGACAGACCCAGCCGCGTCCGCAGGTCGGTCAGCGTCCGCTCGACCGCCCCCCGCGCGCCCGAGTCGAGGGCCGAGGTCGGCTCGTCCAGGAGCAGGACGCGCGGCTGCAGGGCCAGCGCCCGGGCGAGCATCACCCGCTGCTGCTGGCCCACCGACAGCTCGCGGGCGTCGCGGGTGGCCATGGCGGGATCGAGTCCGGCGAGCTCGAGCAGGGCGCCGACGTCGGGTGCCGGCCGCCCAGCCAGCGCCGGGCCGTAGCGGACGTCCTCGGCGACGGTCGGCGCGACCGGCGCGGGGAGCTGGGCGACCAGGCCGACCTCGCGGCGCAGGGCCAGGGGATCGCCCTCGCGGACGTCGCGCCCGCGGTAGCGCACCGCGCCCGCGTCGGCGTCGGCCAGCCGGTTGAGCAGGCGCAGGAGCGTCGACTTGCCGACCCCCGAGGGACCGGTCACCGCGGTCGCCCCCTCGGGGATCGAGGCGGTCAGGCCCCGCAGCACCGGGCGCCCGCGGCGGGACGCCGAGACGCCCTCCAGGGCGAAGAGCATGGCGGTACCGTAGATGGGTCATGGCCCCCGCCGTCCTGGACGTCGAGCAGTCGATCCTCCTGCTGGAGGTCGAGCCGCCGTTCGACAAGCGCCAGGTCCAGCTCGCGCGCCGGCGGATGGCCAAGCGCTGGCACCCCGACATCGCCCCGCCGGGCCGCCAGCACGAGCACGAGCGCCACCTCAAGGCGATCAACGAGGCGGCCGACCAGCTCGAGCGCCTGGCCGAGCAGTCGCGCGGCGGCCGGGTGTCGGCCAACGCCGTCAAGGCCTCGGCCGCGGCCGCGCGCCAGCGGCGCGCCGAGGAGGGCCGCCGGGCCTACGAGGCCGAGCAGCGAGCGCGCGCCGCGCAGGCCGACCGCGCCCGGCACGACCCCTTCGGCGACCGCACGCCCGACCACTCGGTCGTCCACCGCTACGCGCGCTGCCTGTCCTACCCCGAATGGGGCGTCGGCTCGGTCACCGGCATCTACTTCTCGGGCGAGGGCGACGACGTCCAGCAGTGGGCTCGGGTGAGCTTCCAGCCCGGGGTGCGCACCGTGCCCGCCGGGTCGCTGCAGTTCGTCGACTTCTCCACGCCCGACGCGGCGGCCGACCGCGTGCAGCGGTTCATGACCGCCGCCCAGCACGCGATGGCCGAGGGCGAGTTCGCCGTCGCCGCCCAGCGCCTGATCTACGCGCGCGACGCCGACCCGCGCGACCCCGCCGTGATGCGCCTGCTGACCACCGCCTTCTGGAACGCCGGCAACCTGCCCGCGGCCGCACGGGCCGTGCGCGACTGGGCGCGCCTGGAGAGCGAGCGCCCGCTCGTCCACCGCACGGCCTCGCGGATCTACGAGGACATGGGCGCGCTGAGTCTGGCCGTCGAGGCCGCCGACCGGGCGGTGCGGCGCGCGCCCGGCGACGGCTCCGCGTGGGCGCGCCTCGGGCGCCTGCGCCTGCGCACCGGCGATCGCTCGGGTGCGCTGGCCGCGCTGGAGCGCGCGCGCCTGATCGAGCCCACCGTCGAGGCCCTGCTCGATCTCGCGCTGGCCCAGCACCTGGCCGGCGACCTGGGCGCCGAGGTGTCGGCCTGCGAGCAGGCGACGCTCGTCGAGCCCGACTCGCCGGCGGCCTGGTCGCGCTACGCGCACGCGCTGGCCCGCACCGACCGCGTCAGCGACACGATCGCCGCGGCCGAGCGCGCCCTCACGCTGGCCGAGGACGCCGAGGTCCGCGACCTGCTCGAACGCGTGCGCGACGCGCAGCCGCGCGGGCTGCAGCGCCCCGCCGCGGCGTAGCGGTCGGGCGCGGCGTCAAGACCGGCCGCCGGGCGCCGGCAAACGGTTCTCGGGGCGAGGGCGGACGCGGCTACAGCTCGATGTTGCCGCCCAGTGAGATCACGCGATCGTCCGGGAGGTTGAAGTACTCGGCGCGGTCGGCGGCGTTGCGCCGTAGCGCGACGAACAGCCGCTTGCGCCACATGGCCATGCTCCCGTTGGGCTCGGGATCGACGGTGACGCGGCTGAGGAAGTACGTCGCGCTCTCGATGTCGAACGGGATGCCGTGGCGCTGGACGTCGCGCAGCGCCGCGGGCACGTCCGGATTCTCCTGGAACCCGAACTGGAGCTTGACCAGGACGATCCCGTCGTCGGGGATCAGGAGATCGTCGACCTCGAACCGGTGCCCCGGATGAACGTAGGGGACGCCGGCCGTCTCGATGCTGGCCACGACCACCTCGCGGTGGAGCACGCGGTTGTGCTCGACGTTGTACCTCATGGCCAGCGGCGTCGTGGTGGCGTTCGCGTTGAGGAACACCGCCGTTCCGGGGACGCGGACCGGCGGATCGTCGGACTGCTGCAGCGCGACGACGAAGTCGCGCAGCGAGCCCTCCTCGGCGACCCGGTTGGCGGCCACGATGTCGCGCCCGCGCCGCCACGTGATCAGCACGGTGAAGATCAGCGCTCCGACCACGAGCGGGAACCAGCCGCCAGAGGGCACCTTGGTCAGGTTGGCCGAGAAGAAGGCGAGGTCCACGGTCAGAAACGCGGCGCCGCCGGCGATGGCCATCCACAGCGGGCGGTGCCAGAGGGCTCGCACGACGACGAAGCCCAGGAGGGTGTCGATGGCCAGGGTCCCGGTCACGGCGATGCCGTAGGCCGACGCGAGCGCCGTCGAGGATCCGAAGGCGACCACGATGAGCATGATCACCGCGAAGAGCGACCAGTTGACCGCGGGCACGTAGACCTGGCCGATCGACTCGCGCGACGTGTGGCGGATCTTCAGGAGCGGCAAGAAGCCGAGCTGCACGGCCTGCCGGGTGACCGAGAATGCGCCCGAGATCACCGCCTGGGACGCGATCACCGCCGCGATCGAGGCCAGGATGACCATGGGCAGCACCAGGTCATCGGGAACGAGGCGGAAGAACGGGCTGTCGACGGCAGCGGGCTGCTCGAGCACCAGCACGCCCTGCCCCATGTAGTTCAGCAGGAGGGCGGGTAGCACAGCGGCGAACCAGGCCAGCCGGATCGGGGCTCGCCCGAAGTGCCCCATGTCGGCGTACAGGGCCTCCGCGCCCGTCACGGCGAGGACGATCGAGCCCAGGGCGAGGAACGCTGTCCCGGGACGGTTCACGAAGAACTCGATCCCGTAGTGCGGCGACAGCGCGCGCAGGATCGACGGGTCGTCGGCCACCTTCAGCAGGCCGAGCAGCCCCAGGGTGGTGAACCATACGAGCATCACCGGCCCGAAGGCGCGGCCGACCAGCCCGGTCCCGAAGCGCTGCGCTAAGAACAGCACGGTGATGATGACCAGCGTGATGGCGACCACGTACTCGGCCAGATCGGGCTCGAGCACTTCGAGGCCCTCGACCGCCGAGAGGACCGAGATGGCCGGCGTGATCATCCCGTCGCCGTAGAACAGCGCCGCCCCGAACGCGCCGAGTCCGACCAGCAGGAGCGTCGCGCGGGCGCCCTTCAGCCGCGCCGACTGCACGAGCGAGATCAGGGCCATGATGCCGCCCTCCCCCTCGTTGTCGGCGCGCATGAGGAACAGCACGTACTTGACCGTCACGATGATCGTGATCGCCCAGAAGATCAGCGACAGCACGCCGTAGACGGCATCGACCGACGGGGCCAGCTTGTGCGCGCCGCTGAACGTCTCCTTCATGGCGTAGAGCGGGCTCGTGCCGATGTCGCCGAAGACGACGCCGACGGCGCCGAGCGTCAGGGCCGCCATCCCGCCGGCGTGCTGCTGGGGTTGCTGCTCGCTCACGGCGCTGGCTCGCCGCCGCCCAGCGGTTCCGCTACTTGACGGTGATCGACTGGCGCATCTGCGTCGGATGCAGCGAGCAGTAGATCGTGTACCGGCCGTCCACGGTCAGCTTCCTGCGGTAGCTGAAGTCGGCCGACGCCTGCTCGGAGGCGAACTTCCGGACCCCGCGCGGCCCGCGGAGCAGCACGACGTCGTGCGGGTCGCCGGCGGAGCTCGGCCACTTCCACACGACGGTGGTCCCCGAGCGCACGGTCAGCTTCTCGGGCTTGAAGTAGAAGTCGCCGAGCCGGGCGGTGACCTTGGTGGCGCTGTCGGCGGACGCGGTGATCAGAAGCGTCGCGGCGAGCGTCGCGACGGCGAGGAGCGGCTTACGCATGCCCTCACTATAAGGCTCAATGTATAGACCTTTGTGCTGTAGGGTCTCGCGGCCTCATGATGGATCGCCGCTCGTTTCTGGGCGCCGCCGGCGCAGGACTGCTGCTCTGCACGGTCGACGGCCGCACCGTCCAGGTCACCTCCGCCAAGGACGTCGAGGACGTCGACCGGGCGGCCGCCGCCCTGCGCCAGCCCGGATCGGCGCGCGCGGCGCAGGAGGGGGGCGAGTTCCCGACGCCGGAGCCCCAGGCGGGTGGCCGGGCGCGCGAATTCTGGCTGGCCGCCCGTCCCGTCCGCTGGACCATCGCGCCGGCGAGCCGCGACGAGTGGATGAAGAAGGCCATCCCCGAGCCCAGCACGTTCAAGGCGCTGGTCTACCAGCAGTACAGCGCGGGCTTCGCCGCGCCGATCGGGCCGGCCGAGATCCCCGGGCCCACCCTGCGCGCCGAGGTCGGCGACACGATCGTCGTGCACTTCCGCAACGACGCCGAGTCCTTCAACCAGGCCCTCACCGTCCATCCGCACGGGGTGCGCTACAACCCCGAGTACGACGGCTCCTACCTCGGCGACTTCACGCGCGCGGGGGGCTTCGTGGCCCCGGGGGAGGAGTTCACCTACGTGTGGGAGTGCACGCCGCAGGCCGTGGGCGCCTGGCCCTACCACGACCACGGCCCCAACCACACGCTCAACACGTTCCGCGGGCTCTTCGGGGCGATCATCGTCCGCGAGAAGGGCGACCCGGGCCCCGAGGTCCAACAGGTGCTCTACATGCACTCCTTCCCCCCGCCGGTGACCAATCTCGAGGTCACCTACCAGTGCCTCAACGGCCGCACCGGGGCGGGCAACACGCCGACGGTCCAGGCCCGCGTGGGCCAGGACGTCGCGTGGTATGTCTTCGGCGGCGACTCGAACTTCCACACCTTCCACGTCCACGGCCACCGCTGGCGCGGGCGGGGCGGGGCCTTCGAGGACTGCCCCACGTTCGGCCCCAACGAGACGCTGATCGCCGCCTGGCGAGAGGACAATCCCGGGCGGTGGCTGTACCACTGTCACGTCTTCACCCACCAGGACGCCGGGATGGCCGGCTGGTACCTGGTCGATCCCTGAGGAGGAAGGATTCGCGTCATGCGACCCATCGCATCCCTCGCGGCGCTCGCCGCGCTGCTGCTCGCCCTCCCCGCAAGCGCCCTGGCCGGGAGCTACCCGGCCCCGAGCGACCCGGGCTCCGGGCCCCCCGGCTCCGGCAAGCCCGGTCAGAAGCTGTCGGTCTGCAAGCGCGGCTGTGACTACACCAGGATCCAGGACGCGGTCAACGCGGCGGGGCGCAACAGCTCCATCCGCGTCAAGGCCGGGACCTACAAGGAGGGCGTGATCATCCGCGGGGCGCGCAAGAACGGCATCTCGCTGACCGGCTCGGCGGGCAAGCCCGAGTCCGTCCTGCTCGAGGGCAAGGGCGTCAGCGGCGGCCCGGGCCAGAACGGGGTGCGCATCGACGGCGCCGACGACGTGTCGGTCCGCGGCTTCAAGGCCCAGAACTTCAAGGGCAACGGCTTCTTCGTGACCAACGCCGACGACTACTCGTTCCGCAACCTGGTCGCCGTCAAGTCGGGCGCCTACGGCCTGTACGCGTTCAACGCGCGCGGCGGCGAGATGCTCGACTCCGAGGCCTACTACTTCAGCGACGCAGGGACCTACGTCGGCCAGACGCCGCCGCAGGCGCGGCCGAAGCGCACGCGGCTCGACGGTCTGAAGATGTGGGGCAGCGCCCAGGGCTTCTCGGGCCAGAACATGCGCTACGTCACGATCACCGACAGCGACTGGTACAACAACGGCCTGGGCCTGAGCTTCACGTCGCGCGACTCCGAGAAGTACACGCCCGAGGAGGACAACGTGCTCTCGGGCAACCGGATCTTCCTCAACAACTTCAACTCCTACGTGGGTACGCCGGTCTTCGGCGTCCCGCGCAACGAGTTCGTCGGCGGGTTCACGTTCCCGGTCGGCGTCGGCCTGCTGCTCTACGGCGGCTTCGACAACCGCATCGAGAACAATCAGATCTTCGGCCACTACGCCGGCGGGATCGGGATGCTCAACTCGCTCGAGTACGACCCGGGCAAGTGCTCGGGCTGCAGGCCGGAGTCCGAGGTGCTCAAGCGCAACACGGTCACCGGAAACACCTTCGGCAACGGGGGCGCCAACCCGAACGGCCGCGACATCGCCTACACGGGCCAGGGCGTGGGCAACTGCATCGCGGACAACCCGGGTGCGACGACGAACCTCCCGGCCAACAACTCGACGCTGACCTGCGACGGGCCGACCGTGCCCAACACCGAGGATCCCACCGTCCTGGGCGACTTGATCGTCGCCGGCGGGGTCACGGGGGACCCGACCCACGAGGCCGGTTGGATCCGCCTCCCGCAGGCCGCGGTGCCCGGCGTCACCCCGCTGGAGCGCCAGGGGTAGGGCCGGGCATGACCTCCGCGGTCGTCGTCGGCGCCGGCGTGCTGGGCGCGAGCCTGGCGCGCCGGCTCGCCGGCGACGGCTGGGAGGTCACGCTGGTCGAGCAGGAGGAACCGGGGCACGCGGCGGCGGCCTCGGGCGACCACACGCGCCTGCTGCGCTGCGCCCACGGGGACGACCAGGACTACTCGCGGCTGGCCCGCCGGGCGCGCGACGGCTGGCGGACGCTCGAGCGCGAGACCGGCACGCAGCTCTACCTGGAGGCCGGCGTGGCCTGGCTGGCGCGCCACGCCGACGGGTGGGAGGCGGCCGCCGAGGGCGCTCTGCGGCGGCTCGGCATCCCGTGCGAGCGGGCCGACGCCGCGGCGCTGTTCCCCGCCGTCCGCACCGACGACCTCGCCTTCACGCTGCTCGAGACCGAGGCCGGCGTCCTGCGCGCCGCGCGGGCCACGCGCGCCCTGGCCGACGCCGCCGTGGCGCGCGGGGCGCGGCTGGTGCGCGCCCGGGGCCGGCCCGACGGTGCGCGCGTGACGGTCGGCGCGCGCGTGCTCGAGGCCGACCATGTGGTGTGGGCCTGCGGGCCGTGGCTGGCCGGGCTCTTCGGGGAGCTGATCGCCCTGCGCGTGACCAAGCAGGACGTCGTCTACCTGCGGGCCCCGCCGGCGTGGCGCACGCCGCCCATGCCCGTGTTCGTCGACTACGCGGCCAGCTTCTACGGGCACGGCGACGTGGCCGGCTCGGGCCTGAAGGCCGCCTCCGATCTGCCCGGGCCGCCCTTCGACCCCGACGACGGGCTGCGGGTGGCCGACCCGGAGGCCGAGGCCGCCGCGCGGGCGCAGCTGCGTCACCGCTTCGGCGCGAAGCTGGCGGGCGCGTCCCTGCGCGAGGCGCGGGTGTGCCAGTACGAGCTGACGCCCGACAGCCACCTGATCGCCGCCCCGCACCCCGAGCACCCCGGGGTCTGGTTGCTGGGTGGTGGGTCGGGTCATGGCTTCAAGCACGGTCCCGCGCTCGCCGACGACTTCGCCGCCGTCCTGCGCGGCGAGGCGGCGCCAGACCCGCGCTTCGCCCTCGGCCCGCGAGCGGCGCGCAGCGGCGGCCCGCGGGCCACCCCGGCCGGGCACTGAGCTCAGGCCGGCGTGGCCTCGATCACCGCCAGGCCGTCCGGAGCGCCGGTCGGCACGACCCGCCGCAACCCCAGGCCCGCCGTCGCGAGCAGCTCGCGGAACCCGGCCGCGGTGCGCTCTCGGGCGCCGAAGAGGATGAGCATGTGGAGGTCCATGCGGACCGCCTCGGGAGCGTCGCCCGCGCGCTCGGGCAAGATCACATCGATCAGCAGCAGGCGGGCGCTCGGGCCCATGGCCGTGCGGCAGACCGACAGGATCCGCACCGAGTCGGCGTCGTCCCAGTCGTGGATCACCCGCGAGAGCAGGTAGGCGTCGCGCCCCCCCGGCACCGCGGCGAAGAAGTCGCCTTCGCGGCACTGCGCGCGATCGGCCACGCCGTCGTCCTCCAGCCGCCGCCGCGCCCGCGCAAGGGCCGCCGGCCGGTCGACGAGCTCGCCGTGGAGCGCCGGGTGGGCCCGCAGGATCGCCCCGAGCAGCGCTCCCGTCCCGCCCCCCACGTCGACGATCCGGTCCAGCCCGGCGAAGTCGTAGGCCGCCAGCACGTCGCGCGCCTCGCCCTCGGCGCGCGCGGCCATCGAGCTCTGGAAGGCCGCCTCGCGGTCGGGGTGGCGCTCCAGATGGGCGAAGAAACGCTCGCCGTGGACGCGCTCGAACGCCGTGCCGCCGTCGCGGACCGCGTCGAGCAGCCCGGCAGCCGCGCCGTAGTAGACCTCGGCGCGGGCGGCGATCGGCCCGGCGAAGGTCGGCAGGGCGGCCCCCACCGGCGTCAGCGCGAACGTGCCGTCGTCGCGCTCGTCGAGGACGCCCTCGACCGACAGGCAGCGCAGCACGCGCGTCAGCGCGCCCGCGTCGGCGCCGACCGCGGCGGCGATGTCGGGGCCCGTCCGCGGCCCACGCGCCAGGGCGCCGGCGACATCGAGGCGGGCGGCCACGTGCAGCGCCTGCGTCACGACGAACCCGTCCATCAGGCGGGCGAGCTGGCGCTCGGGCGCGGCGCCGGCGGGCATCGGGGCATCCTGACACCCCGCGTTCGCCCGCGCACCTAGATTGCCCCCCAGGCGCCTGCTCGTCGCCCGCTGCGCGCTGCCCTAGCCGCCTCGCTCGTGCCCGGTTGGGGTCGTCCCCCGAAGCAAGGAGGACGAGGGACGATGGGACGGCTTCGAGAGCATCTGACCTATGCGAACGTCGGGGTGACGATCCTGCTCGTGGTGGCCGTGACGAGCGGGGCGACCGCGATGGCCGAGCAGCCGGTCGCGACGGCCGCAGCGAGTGCGACAGCGAACGCCAAGACGGCGTTGAAGATCGCGAAACGGGCCGACAAGCGAGCCAAGCAGGCGCTGGCCGACGCCGGCACACCAGGATCGCGGGGGCAGACCGGCGCCACCGGCGCCACCGGCCCCCAGGGCCCAGGCGGTGAACGTGGCGCGCAGGGTGAGCAGGGGCCCAAGGGTGACACCGGAGCGCAGGGTCAGCAGGGGCTCAAGGGCGACCCCGGACAAGATGGCGCCACCAATGCGATCGTTCGCCCGGGTGGCGTCCTCACAGCTGGAGCGAACGGCACGGGTCCGGGGTGTGTCGACGGCGTGCTGGGTGCCAGCAAGGGCTTCCGCGACGCGGCCAACGCGTTGGTCAGCTGCGGCGGCGGTGCGGGCGGGGCCGCGGCGACGATCGCCCAGTGCGCCGCAGGAGAGGTCGCCACGGGCGGCGGCTACGCCTTCTCGGGCGGCAAGCGCCACGCGTTGGTGACGGAGAGCAGGCCCAATCCCAGCGGCGCGGGTCAGACGCCAACGGGCTGGTTCGTCAGGGTGGAGACGCTGACGAACGACGCCTCGAACAACACACCGGTGACGACCTACGCCGTCTGCGTCGGTCCCTGACTACACGCCGTAGCTCAACGCCGTCGCGGTGCGACACACCTCTCGGCGACGCTACGGGCCGGTTAGCCCCGGAGGTGCTTGAAGTCCAGGACCATGGCGTCGGCGTCCGCGGGCGTTTCGGAGCGTGCGCGTCTCCCCCGCCGCGAGCCAGCCCTCCGGCCGCGCGACGGTCGGCGTCTCGCGCCCCACCCGCAGCTGGACCCCGCCCTTGTAGCGGCACGGCTGCTGGCAGGAGAGGTGACGTCAAGGTGCCCGTCGACCCGGGCGTCGGCGACCTAGG
>Ga0126308_10000757_pt1 | contig 11610 bp, 15 predicted proteins | sample Plot55_FD_92533 | JGI IMG/M metagenome (GOLD analysis project Ga0126308, IMG submission 92533) | Serpentine soil microbial communities from UC McLaughlin Reserve, CA, USA - Plot55 | ecosystem: Environmental > Terrestrial > Soil > Grasslands | place: USA: UC McLaughlin Reserve, Lake County... | reverse complement strand
TTCGCGCCGGTGACGACGCTCGGGACGTTCTCGGCGGGCAAGCGGGCGGCCTTCTCCGGCGCCGGGTTCGCGGCCTCGGCAGGCGACATCGGGACCGGCGAGCTCACGCTGATCGACGTGGCCGCCGCCGAGACCAGTCCCGAGGGCGAGCGCGCGCTCGCCAAACGAGCGACCGAGACCGTCGAGTTCGTCGGGTTCGTCTCGATCCGCGACGACACCCCGGCCGACGAATTCCTGCTGGCGCGCTACGTCGTGACCTGCTGCGTCGCCGACGCCACGATCGCCGAGGTGCGCGTCGTCAACGTCACGCCGGGACAGTTCCAGAACGAGGACTGGGTGCAGGTCACCGGCACGATATTCCCGATCGGGCGAGAGGTCATCGTGGACGCCGGGAGTGGGAGCGTCACGCAGGTCGAGCGCCCCGACCACCCGTACCTGACACCTTAGCTGCAGTTCCGGCAGGTACCGATCAGGTCGAGCCGATGGCTGACGGCCGAGAAGCCCGTCCGGTCCTCGACATCGACGAGACTGCGCTGGACCTGTCGTTCGAGGCTCGGCGCGACCGTGACGTCCTCGACGGTGCCGCAGTTCCGGCACACCAGGTGGTGGTGGTGCTGCGTGAGGTCTTCGGCGAGCTCGTAGCGGCCGAACTCCTCGTGCGTCATCACCCGATGGACGGCCCCGGCCTGCTCGAGGACCGCGAGGTTTCGATACAGCGAGCTCTGTGGGAGCCCTCGTCCCCGGGCCAGATCGCGGACGGCCACCGGTTGCCTGGCGCGCACCAACGCGTCGACCAGGGCGCGGCGCTTGGGCGTGTAGCGCTGCCCGATCGCTCGCAGACGGAGATCGACGGCTTCGTGCAGCTTCACGTTCACAGCCCGGCTCCCTCCGCTTGTAGCTTGGGGGCCGCAGCACGCTTGACCAGCGCGACGACCACGAACACGACGGCAGAGATCAGGACGATCGCGCCACCCGGTGCGAGACCCCAGAACCTGGACGAGGCCAGCCCGGCGACGACGGACGCGACGCCGATCCCGACGCTCCACCACATCGTTCCTCGGAACGAGCGGGCGAGCAGCTGGCCGCTCGCGACGGGCAGCACCATCATGGCCGCGACCAGCAGGAGGCCGACGATGCGCATCGCGGCCACCACGGAGGTCGCCACGATGACGGCGAGGACCGTGTTGAGGAACCCGACGGGGAGTCCCACCACCCGGGACCAGTCCTCGTCCGTGACGACCGCGAACAGCCCCCGCCGGAGCACCAGCATCGCCGCGACGATCGCAGCTCCGAGCCCGACGACGATCGCGATCTCCTGATCGTTCACGGTGAGGGCCTGCCCGAACAGGAACGACAGGATGTTCGCGTCGAATCCCCCGCCGATGCTCACCAGGACGACCCCCGCGGCGATCCCGGAGTAGAAGAACAGCGCGAGCGCCAGGTCGCCGGAGGCCGTGCGACGGGAGCGGAGCCACTCGATCCCCAGGGCGCCCGCGACCGCCACCGTCAGCGCCGCCCAGATCGGTGAGACGCTGAGGACCAGCCCGATCCCCACGCCGGCGAACGCGAGATGCCCGATCCCGTCGCCGATCAACGACATCCGCTTCTGCACGACGAACGTGCCGATCATCGGCGCGAAGATGCCGACCACGACGCCCGCGACCAGCGCGCGCTGCATGAACTCCAGCTCGAACGGATACGGCAAGGCGTCGAAGGGCCACGGCATCAGCGGAGCTCCTCGAGCCAGAGGGGGAGGTCCTCCGGGTGCACACCGAGGCTCACGCCCGAGGCCGCGAGCTCGGCCGGCGAGCCGTCGAACACGACCCGCCGCTTCAGCACGATGACACGATCGAGATCGAGCGCGACCGCCGACAGCTCGTGCGAGACCAGGAGCACACCGGCGCCGTGCTCCTCGATCAGGTGCGTGATCGAGTCCCTGAAACGCCGCTGGGACTCGGCGTCCACGCCGGCGATCGGCTCGTCCAGGACGAGCAGATCGGGCTCGCCGGCGAACGCTCGAGCGATGAACGCGCGCTGCTGCTGTCCGCCGGAGAGCTCGTTCAGCGGTCGCTTGGCCAGGTCGCCGAGACCGACGGAGTCCAGCGCGTGCCCCACCTGCTCGTGATCCTCCCGGTGCAGCGGGCGCCACCAGCCCCGCCGGGGGAGCCGGCCGGCCGAGACGATCTCCTCAACCGTGGCGGGCACCTCGGAGTCCAGGACGGGCCGCTGTGGCACGTAGCCGATCCGCTCCCGATCCGCGAACCGCGACGGCGGCTCGCCGAACAGCCTGACGGTCCCCGACGATGGCTCGAGCGAGCCGAGAAGCACCCGGAGCAGGGTGGACTTCCCGGAGCCGTTCGGCCCCACGAGGGCCACGAACTCACCGGCGCGGACCATGAGGTCGACTTCCTCGAGCACCGCATGGCGGCCGTACGCGAACGAGACGCCCCTCGCCTCGATCTGGGTCGCGGCGGCGACGCGTTCGGAGACCTCAGGAGCAGTCAAGCGCACCCCGGAGGATGGCCAGGTTCTCTCGCATCACCGAAAGGTAGTCCTCCCCGGCCGCCATCTGTTCGTCCGTCAGGCTCTCGAGCGGATCGAGCACCTCGACCGTGATGCCGGCCTCGTCGGCGAGCGTCTCCGCGACCCTGGGCGAGACCAGCTCCTCGGCGAAGATCGTCGTGATGGCCTCCTGCTCGACGAGGTCCTTGAGCTCGGCCAGCCGCCGGGCCGAGGGCTCCGCCTCGGGCGAGAGGCCCGTGATCCCCACCTCGGTCAGCCCGTAGGACTCGGCCAGGTAGGCGAACGCCTCGTGGCTCGTCACGATCGTCGTGCGCTGGCAGTCCGCCAGGCCGGCGCGGAAGTCCTCGTCGAGCGCCGCGATCTTCGCGACGTACGCGTCGGCATCCGCGTCATAGGTGGACTCCTTCGCGGGGTCGGCCCCGGAGAGCGCGTCGGCCACGGTTCGAACGACCTCCTCGTACCGGCCGGGATCGAGCCATACATGTGGGTCGACCGTCAGCCCCTCCTCCGCCTCACTCGGCGGGGCCTCGTTCGTGTCGACGGCCTCCAGGGCGTCCACGGTCACGGCGTCCTCGGCCTGGGAGATCGCGTCCTCGACCGCGGGTTGGAACCCGCCGCCCAGGTAGACGATCACGTCGGCCGTGGCGATCGCCTCGATGTCGTCGGGGGAGAGCTCCAGGTCGTGTGGCTCCACGCCTGGTGGCGTCAAGTTCTGCACCGAGATCAGATCACCACCGACCTGCTGCGCCGCCTCCGCGAGCGGGTAGAAGCTCGCGACCGCGGAGGTCTTCCCGCTCTCGTCGGCGTTCGTCGATGTGTTGCACGCGACGAGCAGGATCCCGAGCAGACACAAGCACACCGCCGGTCCGATCCTCCGCATGCCGAATCCCTTACTCCGAAATGAGAATGATTCCCATACTCAAAGCAGGAGCGAAGGGTACGCTGAGGCCCACGTCCGCGTCAATCGACCGGCCCGCCCTACGGAAAGGCGACGTGCACCGCACCCGCGTGTGTAGGCGGCCGGCGGGTCAGCTCGAACGGCGTTCGCGGAGCGTTCGGCTCAAGGCTCGTCGGATGTCGTCATCGCCGAACCGGAGCTGCCTGCCGCGGCGGACGAACGCGTCCGCGGCATCGCCGAGCCGGAGCTCCCGATCGGTGAGAGGTTTCGGCAACCGGTCCGTGACGAACGTCCCCCGTCGCCCGCGTCCGACGATCAACCCCTGGTCCTCGAGCGCCCGGTACGCCTTGGCGACGGTGTTCGGCGCGAGCTCGAGGTCACCGGCGAGCGCCCGGACGGTGGGCAGCCGGGTGCCGGGCGCGAGCGAGCCTCGGTGGATCCGTTCGCCGATCGCCGCCGAGAGTTGTTCCGAGAGCGGCTCGGGTGAGCCCGGACCCAGCGTGATGCGCACGCCGGCATCATCCCCGACCGGTGCGAGGCGCCGTGTAACGTCTCGGCGATGGGTGTACGCGTCGGCATCGGGCTGTTCACGGCGCAGCTCCCGGCGAGCTCCAAGCGCTCCTTCGAGCAGGAGTACCGGGAGACGCTCGAGCTCGTGCGCCTGGCCGAACGCGTCGGGTTCGACTCGGCGTGGGTGAGCGAGCACCACGGTTCCTCGGACGGGTACCTGCCGTCGCTGCTCCCGATGCTGGCCGCGTTCGCCGCCGTGACCGAACGGATCGAGCTCGGTACCGGCGTCATCCTCACGCCGCTGCACGACCCGCTCCGGCTGGCAGAGGACGCGGCGGTCGTCGACCAGCTCTCGGGAGGCCGGCTGCTCCTGGGGATCGGGAACGGCTGGCGCGAGGAGGAGTTCCGGATGTTCGAGGCGCCGAGGGCCGAACGCGGCGCGCGGACCGAGGAGACGGTCGAGGTGCTCCGCCGGGCGTGGACGGGTCGGCGGTTCTCGTTCCAGGGACGGACGCTCCGGTACGACCGCGTGAAGGTCACCCCGCAACCCGCGAGGCCGGGCGGCCCGCCGATCCTGCTGGGCGGCTATGACCGCAAGGCGGTGATCCGAGCGGGACGCATCGCCGACGGCTACATCACCGACGAGACGGGTCCCGACGAGGTGGGGACCAACCTCGAGCTCGTGGCTGAGGGCGCCAACGGAGTCGGCCGCGATCCCGACGCCCTGATGGTCGTGCTGCTGCAGAACGCGTTCGCCTGGCGCGACGGCGACCCGTGGGCCCTGATCCGCGAGGGCATCGTGCAACAGATGGGGACCTACGAGGCCTGGGCGAACGACGCCGACACGCCCAAGCTCGACCGCCTCGAGCCGGCCGTCCCGTCCGAGGACGACCTTCGTCTCTCGACACCGGCGGGACCGCCCGACGAAGTGGCCCCAGCGTTGCTCGCGACGATCCGGGCGGCCGGTGATCGTGACGTCCACCTCGTCGTGCGGCTGCACTACCCGGGGATGGATCTCGAGACGGCTTCGCGAGCCACCGAGCTCTTCGCCGCCGAGGTCGTGCCAGCCCTGAAGGCCGGTTGACCGTCAGCTTCGTCCGGCGGTCCGCCCGATAACGGGTCGGCGAGCGAGATCCCGATCACGTTGCCGGCCGGGTCGCGGAACTCCGCCCACGTCACCATGTCCGGGATCTCGGTGATCGGCGTCACGACCTCGCCGCCCATCGAGACCGCCTTGTCCAGGTACTTCTGGAGGTCGTCGACGTCGACCACGACGTTCACGCGCGCGTCGCCCTCCGTGATGCCACCGCCGATGCCCCTGTCACCGGAGTTCGTGTGGACGACCCCGTAGTTGATCGGGTTGTCCGCGTGGATCTCCCACCCGAACAGGTCCGCGTAGAACGACTGTAGCTTCGGCGCATCCTTCCCGTAGATCTCGAAGTGCACGACCGGTGCGCCCATCGGATCCTCCTTCCTCCCGACGGCCGAGACGACCGTCACATCGCTCGCGACATCGACCAGGGGTACGGCCCCGGGTCCCGTCCCGTCGCCGCCTCGACGAGCCGCGGGACGAAGTGCTCCCATCCCTCCATGTGCCTCGGCCCCTGGCCGGCGGGCAGGTCCCGATGCACCAGATGCAGCACCGTCGCGTTGCCGTCCGGCGTGAGCGTGACCTCGACCGTGCTGGGGCCGGGCGGGACCTCCTCGTCACCCTCCCATCCCCAGGTGAACACCAGGCGACGCGGAGGGTCGATCTCGACGAATCGAGCTCACCGGTGTCCGGTCGGAGGACCTGCGCCACGCCGCCACCTCTCCTCGCGCTCGGCCTCATCCTTCAGCGTCACGAGCCGCCCCGTCCAATGTCCTCGACGAACGCCCGGAGCTCCTCGACCCCCTCTGGCCGAAGGCGGTAGATCCGCTTCGTCCCGTCGCGACGCTCGGACACGAGGCCGGCCTCCTTGAGCACGGTGAGGTGCTGGCTGATCGCCGGACGCGTGACCTCGAAGTGCGAGGCGATCTCGCCGGCCGTCATCTCGCCACCGCGGACGAGCAGGAGGATCTGCCGACGGCGCGGTTCGGCGATGGCCTTGAGCGCGGCCTCCATGGCAAGCAGGGTAGGCTCGACTTACGTTAGCGTCAACTTACACGCCGGGTCTCTCGGCCAGCCGGAGCGCGCCCGCTTCGTCCTCGACGAGTCCGTCCGTCGTCAGGGTCCCGACCGCGGCATCGATCCGTTCGGGCGGGAAGCCCGTCTCGTCTGCGAGCCGCGTTCGGCTGAGCGCCGGGTGCGAGCGCAGCGCCCGGACGACCGCTCCCCGAACCTGCCGGCCGGAGCCCTCGAACGTCCCCTGACGCACGGGCCCGCGAGCCGCGATCGATCCGGCGAGGTGGAACCGGCACACGCGCGAGAGCGGACAGGCGTCGCACCGGGGATTCGGCCGGCACACCTCTCGTCCGAGATCCATCACCGTCTGGTTCCACGAGGCCGGATCGTCGCGATCGAGCCATGCGTCCGCGAGCGCCGACACCTCGTTCGCCGGCGCCTCGTGACCCTCGATCCCCAGATGCACCCTGGCGACCACGCGCCGGACGTTGGTGTCGACGACCGCGACGGGTTGTCCGAACCCGAGCGAGGCCACCGCCGCCGCGGTGTACGGGCCGACCCCCGGGAGCTCGCGCAGCGTCGCCGGGTCGCGCGGGATCCGGCCACGGTGGTCGCGGACGATCGCGCGGGCGGCCTCCGAGAGCCGGACCGCGCGACGGTTGTAGCCGAGACCGCCCCATTCGCGCACGACATCCCGACGGGCTGCGGCCGCGAGCTCACCGACCGTGGGGAAGCGACGCAGGAACGAGAGGAACGCCGGCACCACGCGGGTCGCCTGCGTCTGCTGGAGCATCACTTCGGACACCCAGACCGCGTACGGGTCGTGCGAACCGCGCCACGGGTACGCGCGGCGTCGCGGCGCGTACCACGCGCGCAGGGCTTCCCTGCCGAGGCGCCGGCGACTAGGCTTGCTGGGCGGCATGACGACGGTCCGGGACATCATGAGCAAGGACCTGGTCGCGGTCGAACCCACCGCCACGGTCGCCGAAGCGGCGACGCTGATGGGCGGGCACCATGTCGGCTCGGCGCTCGTGATCGAGGACGGCCGGGCCACCGGGATCTTCACCGAGCGCGACGTGCTCCGGGCTCTCGCGAGCGACTTCGACGCCGCCTATCATCCGGTCGCCGACTGGATGACACACGACCCCACGACCGTCGGCATCGAGACCGACGTCAGGACCGCGCGTGACCTGATGCTGGACGGCGGCTTCCGCCACCTGCCGGTTCTGGACGGCGCCGAGCTCGTCGGGATCGTGTCCATCCGGGACATCTCGCGCGCCGAGTGACGAGCCTAGAAGCCGGTCCGCCCTCGCTCCGGGAGCTCTTCCACGGCCGCCTTGAGCGCGACCCACACGTCCTTGAACACGTCGCCCGCGTAGGACGCCGGCTGGCTCTTCTCGCCGCCCATCGCGCCTCGAACTGCAGATGCGGTGATCTCCACGGCTTTCTCGAACACTGCCCAATCGAGCTCTCGCGCCATCGCGGATCGGACCTCCGGTGTCGGTTTGGGACAGGCTACCCGCCGCGGCGCTACTCGTACGCGCGGAGCCCGGTTAGCGCTTCGCCGAGGATCAGCGTATGGATCTCGGTCGTGCCCTCGTAGGTCAGCACCGACTCGAGGTTGTTCATGTGTCGGATCACCGGGTACTCGAGCGTGATCCCGCTCGCGCCCAGGATCGTGCGGGCCTGGCGGGCGATCTCGAGCGCCTCGCGGACGTTGTTGAGCTTGCCCATGCTCACGTGTTGCGGCGCGAGCCGCCCCTCGTCCTTCATGCGTCCGAGGTGCAGCGCGAGCAGCGCCCCCTTGTTGAGCTCGACCGCCATGTCCGCGAGCTTGCCCTGGGTGAGCTGGAAGCCGCCGATCGGCTTGCCCCACTGAACGCGCGTGGTCGCGTACGCGAGCGCCGACTCGAAGCAGGCGCGCGCCGCGCCCATCGAACCCCACACGATGCCGAACCGCGCCTCGGACAGACAGGAGAGCGGCCCCTTCAGTCCCGAGACGCCGGGTAGCACCGCGTCGGCGGGCAGCCGCACCTCGTCCAGGACGAGCTCCGAGGTCACGCTCGCGCGCAGCGAGAGCTTGCGATGTACATCGTTCGCCGAGAACCCGGGTGTCTCGGCCGGGACGAGGAACCCGCGGATCCCGTCGTCGGTGCGGGCCCAGACGATCGCGAGGTCGGCGACGCTGCCGTTGGTGATCCACATCTTCGTGCCCGAGAGGACCCAGTCGTCCCCGTCGCGCCGGGCGTTCGTGCGCATGCTGCCGGGGTCCGAGCCAACGTCGGGCTCGGTCAGGCCGAAGCAACCGATCACCTCGCCCCTGGCCATCGGTGGCAGCCACCGCTCCTTCTGCTCCTCGGAGCCGAACTTCCAGATCGGGAACATGCAGAGCGACCCCTGCACGCTCACGAACGACCGGAACCCGCTGTCCCCGGCCTCGAGCTCGAGGCACGCGAGCCCGTAGCTCACGGCGTTCGAGCCCGCGCATTCGTAGCCGGTGAGGTGCATCCCCAGCAGCCCCATCGCGCCGAGATCCTTGGCGACCTCGAGCGGGAACTCCCCCGCTTCGAACCAGGTCTCGATACCGGGGAGGACGCGCTCGCGCACCCAATCGCGGACGGTGTCGCGGATCGCACGCTCCTCGTCGGCCAGGAGGTGGTCGAGGTCCAAGAAATCCAGGGGATCCGGTGATTCGGCCATGGCGCTTCGCTAGCCTAGCCTCGTCCCGTACCCCATGGCCCGAGGCACGGTCTGAGCGAGGGGCGGCCGTGCGGCCGCCGTGACCGACGATGCTGTTTCCGACGACCGATTTCGCGATCTTCCTGGCAGTCGTGTTCGCCCTGTCCTGGCTGCTGAACCAGCACCGAACCGCCTGGAAGTGGTGCATCCTGGCCGCCAGCTACGTCTTCTACGCGTGGTGGGACCCCCGGCTCGTCTGGCTCCTGGCGCTCGTGAGCACCCTGGCCTGGGCGTCGGCGCTGTGGGTGGAACGGACCAACCACGATCGCGCGCGCCGTCGCCGAACACTCGTCAGCGTCGCGGTGCTCCTGCTCCCGCTCGCGTGGTTCAAGTACTACGGGTTCTTCGCGCTCAGCGTCGCCAACTCGTTCGAGTCCTTCGGGCTCCACCCGCCGCTGCCTCTGCTCCAGGTCCTGCTCCCGATCGGGATCTCGTTCTACACGTTCATGGCGATCAGCTACGTCGTCGACGTCTCCCGGTACCAGATCCACGTGTCGCGGTGGCTCGACGTCTCGGTGTACCTCGCGTTCTTCCCACACCTGATCGCCGGTCCGATCGTCCGCAGCGAGGAGTTGATCCCGCAGATCCGCCGCCCCCGGGATGCGGGCAGGATCGACGTGTCGCGAGCGTCGTTCCTGATCGTCGGCGGACTGTTCAAGAAGATGGTGATCTCGAGCTTCCTCGCGAGCCAGATCGTGGACCCCGTGTTCGGGGCGCCGAACACGCACGGCGGGCTCGAGGTCCTGATCGCGATCTACGCGTACGCGATCGTGATCTACGCCGACTTCAGCGCGTACAGCGACATCGCGATCGGCGTCGCGCTGCTGCTCGGTTTCGAGTTCCCCCCGAACTTCGACCGCCCGTACACGGCGGTCTCCCTGCGGGACTTCTGGCGCCGTTGGCACATGACGCTGTCCCGTTGGCTGCGCGACTACCTGTACATCCCGCTCGGCGGGAGCCGCCACGGCCGGACCCGCACCGCCGTGAACATCATGATCACGATGCTGCTCGGCGGGTTGTGGCACGGGGCCGGGTGGACGTTCGTCGCGTGGGGGGCGTTCCACGGCATCGGGCAGGTGATCGGGCGCTGGCGGTCGCGACGCGCGGAGACGCTCGGGATCGTCGAACGGTCGTCGCGGTGGGTCGTCGCGCGCAAGCAGCTCGTGACGTTCAACCTGGTGTCCATCGGCTGGGTGTTCTTCCGCGCGGACTCGATCGAAGGCGCGTTCGAGCTCCTGGGCCGGCTCGGCGCGGCGGGCACCACGGCGCTCGTCACACCCCTGGTCCTCCTGACGATCGCGGCGACGCTCGGTGTCCAGTACCTCCCGGCCGATCCCGCGGCACGGCTGCGCGAGAGCTTCGGACGGCTCGGGCCGGTGCCGCAGGGCGCCGCGCTCGCGCTGTGCCTGTTCGCGATCACGACGCTCGGGGCCCAGGGCGTGAGCCCGTTCATCTACTTCCGGTTCTGAGGTGACCCTGATGCAGACGATGAGACGGCCGATCGCGGTCCTCGAGCAAGCGAGGGCGCCGGAACCACCCGAGCCGCCACGCTCCTCCGCCCGGGACGTCTTCGTGACGATCGTCGTGTGCCTGTGCTTGTGGGCGCTGCTCGCCGCGCCGCTGCTGCAACGGAGCGCCGAGGCGGGACCGGTCGGGACGCGGCGCTCGGCGGCGCTCGCGCTCCTGCGGCCGCTCGTCGCGATCTCGGACGGGCTGCTCCTGTCCGGGGCGACGAGCTCGGTCGAGCGCGCGCTCGGGCGCGATCCCGAGGGGGCGCCCGGCGGCGAGCTGATCCTGCCCGCGTTCGACCTCCCCCCCGACGAGATCGAGTCCAAGGCCACCGGGTCCGCTCCCCGAGGCGCGCCCGATCCCTCCGAGACGTCGGAGCCGACCACGCGCGCGGAGGAACCCGCGGTGGCCGCCGCCCCCGCCCTGCGCGCGCCGACGCGCTCGAACAAGCTCCGAGTGGCCGTGATCGGCGACTCGCTCTCCCAGGGCCTCGGCCCGGCGATCGAGCGCTGGATGAACCCCTCCGTCGTTCGGGTCCTGTCCCTGGGCCGGCCGTCGACCGGGCTCTCGCGCGAGGACTACTTCAACTGGCAGGCGGGCATGCGCCAGATCGTCGAGGAGTTCAGGCCGGACCTCGTGTTCGTGCTGCTCGGCAGCAACGACGGCCAGGCCCAGATCTCGCGCGACGGAACCGCGATCCCCGTGGGGAGCCTCCGGTGGCTCGAGGGGTACCGCGAACGCGCGGCCAACCTCCTGGGGGAGGCGACCCGCGCCGGGACCCACGTCGTGTGGGTCGGGATCCCCATCGTCGAGGAGCGTCAGCGCTGGGACTTCTACCGCCGCGTGAACGACATCTACCGCGACACCGCCTCCGCGGATCCGTTCGGCGTCTACGTCGACGCCTGGACCCCGTTCGAGGGCCGGGACGGCGGGTACACCGCGTTCGTCCGCAACGACCGCGGCGACCTCGTCGGCGTACGCGCTCCCGACGGCGTCCACTTCACACAGACGGGGTACTCGTTCCTGGCCCGGATGGCGATCCGCGCCGCCGACCAGGCCTTCGGCATGCCCGAGAAGGCCGTCTCGTTCCGGGTGTCAACGTCGCGAACACTGTCGAATCGCGCCCAACCCGTTCGTCGTTAGGGTGGAGCCGGCCGACGGGTCACTCGGCGCCGTCGAGCGGCCACGGTGGATCACGGGCAGGCGTGGGACAGGCCAGGGACAGAAAGGAGGACGGCGTGCAGTACATCTTCCTGATCTATGGCGACGAGTCGCAAGGGGGCAGCACCTCTCCCGACGAGATGGCCAAGAGCATGCAGGAGTGGGG
>Ga0126308_10000756_pt1 | contig 11611 bp, 16 predicted proteins | sample Plot55_FD_92533 | JGI IMG/M metagenome (GOLD analysis project Ga0126308, IMG submission 92533) | Serpentine soil microbial communities from UC McLaughlin Reserve, CA, USA - Plot55 | ecosystem: Environmental > Terrestrial > Soil > Grasslands | place: USA: UC McLaughlin Reserve, Lake County... | reverse complement strand
TGGCCTCAAGAAATACGGGAGTTGGGGCGTCTGGGCAGACCGAAGAAGGCACGCAACCTACAGCGGAAGCTAGACAGGTTGAGAGAGCTCTAACGGAAGGGGGATGACGTACACGTGAGCGGGAACGCCTGTATGGACCGGTGTGCAGCGGCGGTTCTGAAACCGGATACAGGTGCAGTTGACAGCTTATGTGGCACCTTACGACAGCTTAACTGCGTTAGTCTGCGGTTGTGTAGTGTAGGAACGAGGCTTGTTGACCGGAGATTGGCTGGCTTAACCGCCGTGCAAAGGCGGCGCTCTCCCGACTGAGCTACGGCCCCATCTGGATCGGCATTTGAGTTTACGCGCCGCCCCTGGGTTCTTCAACGCGCAGGGCGCGAGGCGCGGTACAATGTCAAGCGCTGACTAATTGCCGAACGAGAGGTGGGATAGAGATGGCCCTCTACGAGTACAGGTGTGCCGACTGCGAGGAGCGGTTCGACCTCATGCGCCCGATGAGCGCCGCCGACGACGTCGCGGAGTGCCCGGAGTGCGGCTCCAAGGACTCTAGGCGTGTGATCTCCAACTTCGCCTCCATCACCCCCGGGGCCTCCTCCCTCGCGACCAACCCCATGATGGACGCGCGTATGGCGAGCGGCGGCGGTGGCGGTTGCTGCGGCGGGGGCTGCGGCTGCGGCTAACGGGAGGATGGCCAGAGAGGACCCGGAGGGCAAACCCGAAGGGCTGGATCTCGCCTTAAGGGGTATAGAGGAGTTCAACAGGGGTGAGTTCTACGAATGCCACGAGTACCTCGAGGAGGCCTGGATGCAGGAGCCTCGTCGGGTCCGCTTTCTCTACCAAGGCATTCTCCAGGTAGGCGTCGGCTTCTACCACCTGCAGAACGGCAACTGGCGCGGGGCTACGGGCCTTTTGCGCAACGGCACGCAGCGCCTCAAAGAGTTTGAACCCAACACTTTAGGAATAGACGTCGCCAGGCTTGTCCGCGAGAGCGAGCGGTGCCTCGAGGAGCTCGAGGACCTCGGGCGCGAGCGTGTGCGTGAGTTCGACAAGTCGAAAATCCCCAGAGTGGAGTGGGTAGAGGGATAGTCGGACTACTGCAGGAACCCTCTCGAGGATCCGGGTCCCTGGTACCCGTTCTTTGGAGGCAGCTATGATCGAACGCATTAACCCCTCCGGCCTAAGCACTCCCCCTGGCTATTCCCACATCGTGGTCGCTTCTGGGAGTCGGTTGGTCATCATCGCCAGGGCGGCTGCTAACGCTACCTCACAGTCTCTCCTCGTGAGAGCCTGCTCACCTATCATCCGCTGGTCTTCTACTTCCTTATCGCCTACGCCGGCTCATGGCTTACGTGGCTGCCATACATACTTTCCCCAGACGGTGCTGGCCTCCTGCCATTTAGTAGTCCTTTGCTAGGAGCGGCGGCGATTCCCGTTGCTGTCTTTCTGGGACCAACCTTATCTGCGTTCATCATGATGGGCATAGCCGAAGGGAGGGAGGGCATACGCCGCTTGCCGCGTCGGTAGGTGCTGTGGCGGGTGGGGCTTCAGTGGTAACGGTTCGCCCTCATCAGCATCCCTGCGATCATGGTGCTAGGCCCCATCGTCCTGCCAGGAGCCCTGACATCTTATCAAGGACTTGCTTCTCTGTCCCTGCTGATCTATCTCGGTAGCTTTGTTGTAGGGTTCATCATCGGAGAACCACCGGGCGAAGAGCCTGGCGCGGCTTTGTGCTGCCCCGCCTGCAGCGGCTACATGGCTTTAGTTGGGAGCCTCATCCTAGGGCCCCTCTGGGGCTTTTTGCACCTGCCCCTGTTCTGGAGTGGGCATTGGTTCCCACCTACCATTGCCAACATCGTTCTGTTTGTCCTCTCGGTCATTCCCTTGACCATCATCTATACGTGAATCTTCAACAACACGAAAGGCAGCGTGCTTATCGCTATCTTGTTTCACGCGTCTTTTAACACGTTTGTTACTGCGATCCTGATTCAGCTCTCTCCCGCTCCCATCGTGACCGACTACAGCCAATTGCCAAATTCTGGTCGGATTTGGGGCGGTGGCGCTGCTGCTCGTCGCTTTGACGCGCAGCCGCCTCGGCTACCAACACTACCAGCAAGAAGAACCCGATATGGCTCCAGCCCCAACATGAGGACGAGTTTCCGAGAATTTGTGAAGCGACAACTCGCCCGCTAGAAGCCCAAGCCTCTTCAGTGCTGTCTCAGACACCATAACGTGGTGCAACCTACTATGGAGCACCTCTTTGCGACACTCCATGGGAGCTGCCTAAGGAGCGAACAAACTCCCACGGATTTCCGGAGGGCCTCGGTCTCGATCATCAAAAGTCGGGAGAGCTATTGTGCAAAGCTTCGCTACACAGGCCAGCGATTTGATTGGAGCGATTCGATGCTCACTAAGAGCCTGTTTGACGAGGTTCACGCATTTCTCGCCAGCACCCCTCAAGTGAGCAAGACGGCCGATGAAATGCGTCCTAACGCACGAATAGGACGTGGCTGTCACTTGTCGCTAAGGGATAATTACCTTGCGCTAAGCCTCTCCGTAAGACGACACCCTCAGCGGCGCGCCCCGCCCAAGAGGTGAACGAACCGGACAAGGCGCGAGGTTCCATCGAGGAGATCCTCTCTTGAGGAGGCGAGGGACAAGCGCACGTAACCTTCACCGAGCTCGCCGAACGCGCTCCCTGGCGCGACGGCTACGTGCTCGCGCTCGATGAGGGATCGAGCGAAATCCATTGAAGGTACGCCCGCCTCCGAGACGTCGGTCCAAACATAGAAGGCCCCTGAGGGTTGGCTGGAAGGCAGACCACCGCGATCGAGGATCTCGAGCAGTTCGTCGCGCCGCGCCCGGTAGGCCTCGCGCATCTTTCCCACGACGTCTTGCGGGCCGGTTACAGCGGCCAGAGCCGCCATCTGAGCGGGGGTGTTAACGCACGAGATGATCGGCTCCTGCATCCCGGTGAGGAGTTTGGCTATGTCGGGTGGAGCTACCAGATAGCCTACACGCCAGCCAGTCATTGCGTAGACCTTCGAGAAGGAGTAGACCGACACCAGCCGGTCGCTTGGGTCGGCCAACGACCCGGCGCTGACGAAGACGTCGTCGAAGACGACCTCGTCGTAGACCTCGTCGGAGATAAACCATAGGTCCCGCCGACGCGCGAAGGCTAGCAACGTCTCCACGAGTTCGCGGGGCACAACCGTCCCGAGCGGGTTCGATGGGCTATTGACGAGTATCGCCCGGGTCCGCGGGGTCACCAGGCGCTCGAGGTCCTCAAGGCGAGGGAGGAAACCTCCCCCCGCGACCAGCGGGTACGAGAGCACACGCGCCCCGAGCAGGTGGGCGATCATGCGAAAGTTGGGCCAAGCGGGGTCCGGTAACAACACCTCGTCGCCAGGTTCGAGCAGGGCGCGAAGCACCAAGTAGAGCGCCTGGATACCTCCCTGCGTAACCACTACCTGGTCCGGGCGCGCCTCGTAGCCGTTGCGCCGGGCGACTTTGTCCGCCAGGACTTCGCGCAGCTCGGGAAGCCCTGCGTTTGGGGCGTAGCGGGTACGGCCCGCCCGCGCGGCCTCGTGAGCGGCTTCGACGACGTGGTCGGGGGTAGGAAAGTTGGGCTCCCCTACCTCGAGGTGGATAGCTTCAGGATCCTCCCAAGCCAGCTCCATGACCTCGCGTATGCGCGAGACGGGCATAGAGCTGGCAATCGACGAAGGTTGCGCGGGCTTGCTACCGATTCGAGTATTGGTCTTGTGGGGGTGCAATGAGCTTCCTCCTTTGCCTGTTAGCGTGGCGGCTAGCCATCGGCGTCTAGCAGGTCCGTCACGAAGCCCTCAGCTCAGGACCAATGTTGGACTGCGGCTGGAGATCGCGCTGGACGCCTGGCAGAGACACCTGCCCAGATGCCCTGGTCCTCACCTCCACGCCCGCAAGGTCTCTGTCGCTCGTCAATGCGATACCGGAGAATTCTAGCGTCAGCGCCCTGATTAGTACCGTATAAAGCAGGGTAGCCTCCCTCTTCACCCCTGTCTTCCGGGCGTCACGCGCTCCTTAAAGTTCCGAAGCCCCCTGAGACCAAGAGGATGCCGAGCAGCTTGACGCGAACAGCCTCCGGTTCCGTTCCAGAGAGCCCCTTTGGGCCCGAGTGCGTTTTCATTTTCGGTCGCCGGTCTATCATCTTCACGACCCCTGCTATAAGACAATGATAGCAAGGTTGACAGGTCGGCGACTCGCTGGTGTTCCGGTCGCATCGCTTCTTTCGCTGTCGCTTCACCCGCGTCAAGCGGTGGGCGCCCTTCTTGGTCAACGAGGCCCGGGATCTCAACCCGCCGTCTTGAACCGTGCCGGCGGTAGGAGTAAGAGGAAGGTTCGTCTCTACGTCGGGGACCGCTCGGTGCAGGAGCGGGTCCAGGAATCGGAGAAAGAGCGGCACACCTTGGAGGAGTCCCTTCACAATTCCTTTTCATCAGGCTGGTGTGTTCTCGCCAGTTAGAAGCGGATTAACCCCGTGGCGTCCCCGTAGACGGCGTGTCTCTCGTGTATGTTTAGGCATCCTGAAGCGCCGGGTAAGGTGGTAAGTAAAGGAGCAAGCGAGCTAACCCTTAGAAGGTGGGAGGAGGTTCACATGAGCCAGGAAACGCCAAGCCTAGAACAAAGAGGCATAGACATTATTCCCAAGAGCGAACGAACTGTTGGTTTCTGGGATTTGTTCGTAATTTGGGCTGGCTTTTCGATCATTATGACGAACTTCTTACTAGGGGCGCTCGGGGTTGGTATTGGTATCGGGCCGGCTATGATTGCGCACATGTTTGGCATTTTGATTGTTGCCGGAGTTGTATGGTTGGGAACAATAATAGGGTCTGAGCAAGGAATTGCCGGAACTGTCGCCATGAGATCAGCTTTTGGCATTAATGGCCGCTACATTGCCTCTATTGTTATGTTCGTTGTGGGAGTCGGCTGGTTCGGGGTCCAGACGGGCATGGTCGGATCGGCCGCATATCAAATAGTGAAAGACCTTGTTCCTGCCATCGCCTTCACCCCAAAGGTTTGGATGGTAATTACGGGCGTTTTAATGGCCTCGGTAGCGATATTTGGGTATGGAGCTATTGTCTGGCTTAATCGCCTAGCTATACCTGGATTGATCGTGCTCCTGGTTTGGCTTACATACAAAATCTTCACAGTCTATAGCGATAAATTGAGCGCGTACCACCCGACGGGGGATATGACCTTTTTCGCCGTTATCAATCTGATACCAGCAGGCATGGCAGCAGCCCTCATTCTAGGTGCAGACTACGGCAGGTATGTTAAGTCACAGAGAGCTGCTCTTGGAGCTCCCGTTAGTGTATTGATCTTCTTCGCAGTCGTAGCATTGTTAGGGGTAGTTTCAGCTGCTGCGGCTGGAAACTGGGATCCTGTTCAGATTTTTGTTAGTCTTGGTCTAGGCGTGTTCGGCCTACTAATGTTGATCTTGGCGGCCTGGACGACAAACGTTACGAATATCTATGTTGCCAGCTTGGCTTTAGCGAACATAACCGGTTGGTTACGGGTAAGGACATCAATTATTGCTTCAGTTGTAGGTATTCTTTTGGGTCTGGCTGGAATCTATTCATTCCAGGGCTTAGTCAACTACCTGACGCTTATCACAGCACTGCTTATCCCGACTACCGGAGTTCTAGTAGTAGATTACTTTGTTCGTAATAGGCGGCAGATATTGGCAGAGGAACTGTTCAAAAAAGAGGATTCTGCCTACTGGTTCCACAGAGGATGGAACATCCGTGCGGTTATTGCATGGGTGACCGGTGCAATCGTTACAGTGGTGGTTCCCGACTCCTGGATCCCCGCCGTTTCGGCAATGATTGCTTCGGGCGTGGTGTATTATCTGTTAACCATGAACGTGGAGACCGTGACGAGTAGAAGACCGACAGAAACGGTCTCTAGATAGCAAGGCTCTTTGTAGGGCAAGCTGCGATCTGCCCGGATAGCGTCGTTCTCCGGGTCGATGACTGTGTGTGTGGGTGTGGTCGGTTGAAGTCGGTGCCAAGGGTATGGCTGTTCGCCATTCAAGTATGGTGCGCAAGTTGGGTTTGGAACATCGTAAGGCGGTTTAGCCCCTGCCTGTCACAGGCGTCGGAACTTTGAGTTGCCCCGCATCTTCCGGATAGAGAACCAATTGAGGATTATCACAGGGAAGTAAGCTATTCACGTGCCACGGAAACGTCGATCGTCTTCTCCCATCGATCGACTTCTCCCAAATACAAGGAGGACGCGGCAAAGATGGGGACCGAGCACCTGCGGGCGATCGCCGCGGTTCACGGATACCTGAGCAGGGCATCGTCTCGGCGCCGCGGGCCAACTGGGACATCAGGATCTCTCCCCTGAGGAGCTGTTAGGGAGGGGGTATAGTGGTGTCCGAGGTAGGCTCACCAGCGAGGTGAGGGAACAAGGTTCGTGCGGTACCGCCGAGCACCCAGGCGAGATCATCTGCGTCCAGATCCGGCAGAGCTGCCGGGACGATGTCAAGCAGGGCCCGGTAGCCCGGCACGTCGCGGGTCCAGGGGTAGTCAGAAGCCCATACCAGGCGCTGTGGTCCGTATGACTCAGCGAACCGGCGGGTCACCTGAAACAAGTCGGGGTACGGCGGCTCTTGCGTAGACAGGGCGTACTGGCCGGAGACCATGAGGTGTACGCCACCGGCCTCGCTGAGCCGCAGCACCTGCCGCACCGTCGACTCAGGGAAGGGGTTGTCGAAGCGCGGACGCCGGTGCTCGTCGACCCACATGTCGTGCGGGCAGAAACCGAGGTGGTTGAGCACCACCCGTAGCTCGGGCAGCTCGCGGACGACCTCGGGCAGCAGCGGCAGCTGGTCCGGGGGCAGGTAGGTCCACAGCAGCAGACCTTCCTCGGCGAGGTAGCGCAGGATCGGCAGCGCCGGGGAGTCTGTAACCGAGTGGCCGGGCTCGCCTAGCCACTGGGTGCGCAGGCCGTGAAAGCCAAAGCGGTCCCGGCGGGCCTGCAGGCTCTCTACGCCGCGGGCGCCACCGACTCGCAACTCGGAGGATGTGGCGACGGCGATGGCGGCGAAGGTCTTCGGGTACTCGGCAAGCACCCGGGCGACGTAGGCATCGTGGGCGTCCAAGGGAACGAGCACTGCAGCGTCCACGCCGTTACGTCCCATAAGCTCAAGCAGATCCTCGACCGGGGCGTCGCGGTCAGCGGGCGCCAGCTGATCGACACCTCGGGGGAAGACCGCCGCCGGGCGGAAGACGTGCGCGTGCGCGTCGATGATGCTGGCCCCCATCAGCGGCGCGTCCGTGAGGCGAAGATAGCGGCGGCAAGGATCACGCCGCCGCGACTGAAGAGACCCGGCATGGTCGATGCAGTTATGGCCAGGACGACGAACAGGCCCACGGATGGTGCCAAGACCCCGAGCAATCGCCGAGCCACCTGAGAGCCGAGGTGCGACGGCACGAGAGAGGAGGAGGTCGTCATCATCCCCGGATCTCCTCATGCGCAGCGGGGAGAGCGGCTCCAGGGCAGTAGGCCGAAGCGAGGTGGGTGTAGAGCTCGGCCGCCTGACGGACCGCCGTGATCGACACCCACTCATCGGCGGCGTGGGCGCGTCGCAGCAGGCCAGGTCCGAGGGCCGGCAGGGTGGGCAGGTCCTGCACCGCGTTGAACCACGTCGCGTCCGTGGTGCCAGGGAAGACCGCCCGGGCGGAGTCAGTACCAAACACCGCTTGGCAGGCCGCCAGCGCCGCCTCGACGAGGGGGTCACTAGGGGCGACGAGGGTAGCCGGTAGCCAGTCGTTGGGTGGCCGGTCGAATTCGATCCGTAGGTCACCGCCAGTCTCTCGGGAGACTCGCTCGGCTAGGGCGGTGAACGCCTCATCGACGGCCTCTCGCCGCATCCCGGGGAGCAGCCGCACCTCGGTGTCCACGGCCATCACCCCAGGCAGCACCCCGAAGCCGACGCCACCGCGGTAGGCCATGCCGGTGTTGACTGTCGGAGTCCAGCCGCCAAGGTCGTGTACGTTCTCGGGGGTATCAAAGGCCAGGGAATCGGCGACCGCGGTGACGAGGCGGGCTGCATCCACCCCCGCGTTGCGTGCGTCTAGCTCGTCGGACAAACTCGAATGTCCCTGCCGGCCGTGGGCGACCAGACGCAGCCTGGCGATGCCACGACTCACCAGGTGCAGCCGGTCGTAGTCCTCATGGATACCGCCCGGCTCGCCGATAACGACGCCGTCGGCATCCAAAGGAACGCTGCAGGCAACATGGTGGGCGCCGTAGGCGGAGCCGTTTTCCTCGTCAGCGGTGAAGAGCAGGCTAAGCCGCCCGCAGGACGGAGCGTTGCGAGCCAAACGCGAGGCCGCCACCAGCATCGCCGCGAGAGCGCTCTTCATGTCCCCGGAGCCAAGCCCGTACAGTCGGTCTCCCTCCACGTCCGCCGCGAAGGGGTCGACGCTCCAGGTAGCGTCACCGACGGGTTTAGTGTCGAGGTGACCTGAGAGCACGAGGTGTCGCCCCCCGGCTCCGAAATCCAGGGTGGCCCACAGGTTGGGCCTGGACTCGTGGCGAGCGATAACCAGTGCCTTAGGGAGTTGCAGCGCCGGCAGCAAGACCTGCACGAGCGCCGCGACGGCGCTCTCGTCACCAGGCGGATTGGGACTGGGGGTGCGTACCAGCTCCCGGGCGATGCCGATGACGTCTAGATTCTGCGGATCCGGACTGGTCATGACTTGTAGCGGGTGGCCCAGTCCACGCCCTGCCAGGTCTGCAGGTTCACCGGGTCCAGCCGATACAGCCACCGGGGCTTGTCCAGAGTGGGCTCCAGGTATTTCGGGCCGTTCTCGCCCAAGTACCGGACGCTCATGCGCTCGGCGATTGGTACCCACTGGCCGCCGATGTTCGGCTCCTCAACCATGTGTGCGGTGCACTGGGCGACGACTTTGCGCAGACCCTCCGCTTCATCGACGCTGATCGCGCAACGAGAGTCGTTGGCCAGGTAGCGAGCCCAGGCAGACTTTTTGCGTGGGATCACCCAGAACGAACTACCATCCCATTCCTGCCAACAAGGCACTACGTATGGCCAGCCTTCGTCATCGAGGCAGGCCAACCGGGCGAGGTGCGGCTCGGCGAGGAATGCGGTGACTTCCGTCTCGTTCAAACGGCCGACCTGGCCGCGCCAGTTCTCGTCGCTCATCGCCTCCTCCTTTCAGATCCGTCGATGGTGGTGAGCCCCGCATATTCCGGACAGCTTCTTAGCGGCATCTTTCATGCCGCTCTTTGCAAGTCAGGTACTCGTTATAGACCTCGCGCAGGCCCTGTAGCTAAGCCCAAATGGAGGCATTTGGCATTGTAGCAAAAAAGTCAATATAACGTCCCTAGTCTTTCATCCAACTCTAGCTCCCCTGTCGCTGGCGGTGCAATACGACCACCACCTAGTCTCCTCGCGCCATGCCCGCGCTCCGGCTCGCACTTATGAGACGCGCGGTTCTCCCCTCGCTTCTCAGCCGGTTGTCGCCAAACTGTCGTCAAATAAGCCTGGCTTTGGCGCCTATCCACTTCTCCCGCCACGTTTTACCTGCAAAAGGGAAGGTGACCGACGGGGCTCGAACTCGCGGCATTCGCTACATCTACAATCCGCTGACACCTGTTTCCGGTCGTTGCCTGATGTTGCAGAATCAGCATAGATAAGCCGAATGTCATGCTCGAGGTTGCCCCTCGTTTCTGAGTGTTGCGCGCTCAGTTGGTCAGAATGGTGTCAATCGGCAAGAGAACAGTCGCAAACAGAATAGATCGGCAACACCTTAGGATTCACCGAATGGGGTTGGGCCAATGCTCAGTCTAAACCAGCGGAGAAGGCAACCTGTGAGAGCGGATTACCTCCGCGCGGCTAGTTGCTCTGCAGTGCCGGTGACGTACCGTCGTTGTTGCGTAACTCTGAGCAGATCACCACCGTAGCATCCCGCTCGTCTTCGGGAAGGTAGATGCGGATGCGACACCTCCCTCCGCGAGGCGTAGGGTGGGCGTAGTCGCTGACCAGATGCGTCGATATTGCCTTGGCATTAGGACGCACGAAGAGCGACTATAGGCCATGAGGAAAAGCTTGGCAAGTATCGCCCGCATCGACCGGCCCTCCCCGCCCCGAGGTTACGAAGTGCCACTGGTCGCATTGCGGGTGTCGGTTGTTCGGGCCTCCGGCGGACTGGCCGGCAGAGAGCACCATCGTGGCCGCTTGCGAGCGGTCGGGCCTGACCTTCCTAGAATACCTACCATTTATGTCGCCAAGACGCTAGGCCTTGGTCCAAACGGGCCTGTTGCCCGCCGGGGAGGAGTTGGGGCGGCGCGAACATACTTCTACGACGTTGGGTCAATAAGGGCGGAGTTACGGCTTTAGCACCCAGGCACTCACCATCTCGGGGGGCTTGCCGACCCCATTAGAGGCTACCATCTCCTCGCGCAGCCTCTCGGCCAGGGTGTCGACGCCTACCTCCTCGGCGGTAGCTATGCCGAACCTCTCCACCAGCGGCAAAAGGGTTCTCAGCGTCCCAGTGGCGAACTCGTACCCACCCCACCGCGGCCCACCACCTAACGGCGCGTTCAGTTCCATCCTCGGTTCCGGCAGTCCCGCTTCGAGGAAGGTGTGGTGGAGCTTGAAGCCCATCTCGGTCTCCACCCCCGCCCGCTCTAGGGCCGTCGCTATCCAGCCGAGCGCCCTCTCCCACAGCGACGTGGGCGGGTACACCACCATCGAGCGGGACGTGACGTTGTACTCCTGAAAGGCGATCATGCCACCGCTGCGCACCTTAGCGGCGACCGAGCGCAGCGTCTTCGCCGGGTCCTGCTGGTGCATGAGCACGAGGCGACCCACCGCGGCATCGAAGCCGCCGTCCAGCTTCAGTGCGCCGGCATCCCCTTCGACGAACGTGGCGTTGCTCAAGCCGGCCCGAAGGGCTCGGGCACGCGCCGTCTCCAGCACGTCGGGGCTGTAGTCCACCCCCATCACGCTGCCAGACGCTCCGACCATCTCGGCAGCCATGAGCGCTACGTCGCCCGCCCCCGTGCCGATGTCGAGCACCCTCATCCCCGGCCCGAGGCCCGCTCGTTCGAACAGACGCCGGGTGAAAGGAGCGTAGAACCCGGACTGGCGGATTAGGCGCTCGGTCTCGGCCTCGCTTCTGCCCATCGCGTAAGCAGCGTTCTCCCTTCCGGCCGTTGCTTCGGTCCCGGTCGGCACATCTTCGTCTACGGTCATCACTCTCCTCCTTTCCTAGCTACGGGAGCAGCATACCCTCAGAGTGGGGCGCGACATATCACCCAAATTGCGTATTTCCATACCGAAGGCGGCGAACTTCGGAGTCGCCAGTGTTCAAAAACCCTCTTGCTTAGGCGGTTTTCTCGAATCGTCCGTTCGCTGATATCCACCGACGTTCGTCCGCATTGGTATCAAAATGGTGTCAAACTGCCCATGGCCAGCCCCTCTTTTTCGGTCGCCTACGTCTTCGCGCTCTTGCCGGTAGTCTCCCGGATGCGGGTGTGGCGAACGGTTCACCCGCGTGGGGGTCTAATAGGAAAGGGGCACGAGGGAGGCCAGGGTTTC
>Ga0126308_10000755_pt1 | contig 11624 bp, 9 predicted proteins | sample Plot55_FD_92533 | JGI IMG/M metagenome (GOLD analysis project Ga0126308, IMG submission 92533) | Serpentine soil microbial communities from UC McLaughlin Reserve, CA, USA - Plot55 | ecosystem: Environmental > Terrestrial > Soil > Grasslands | place: USA: UC McLaughlin Reserve, Lake County... | reverse complement strand
GGGCTCGTCCTGCGCCAGGACGGCGTGTGGGACGTGGCGCCGTCGCCCGACTGGCGCCGGCTGGCCTACGGGCTCGCCTACGTCGCGCAGGGCGGCGCGGCGGACACGCTCTCGGCCGCGCAGTGGCGGGACCTCGCGCGGCGGGTGGGACTCGACGTGCGCGTGGTGCGCCAGGCGGCGTTCGTGGTCAGCGACATGGGGGTGGCGTACGGCGCGTCGCGTGCGGCGGTGGTGGACATCGAGCGGGCCGCCGCGAGCGGGGTGGCCGGGCGCAGCCAGAGCTGGCGCGACTCGGTGACCACGCTGCTGCCGATCGCCGCCGGGTGGCGGGTGCGCTGGTCGCCGGACGGGTCGAGCGTCCTGCTCGGCGCCGGGCCGGCCCACGGGCGCGACGACGCGCCGCCCCGCGCCTGGCTGGCCGTGGACGCCCAGAAGTTCACCCCTCGCGGCGGCCCGCTGCCGGGGAGCGCCGCGGTGGCCGGCGAGGGCGCGGCCCCCGGCGTGACCGCCGCCTGGGTGGAGGGGCCGACGATCGACGTGGGAATGGCGCGGGACACGGCCCCGCCCGCGCCGATCGCCGCCGGCCGGCGCACGGTCGCCGCGCGGGGGGGCTGGATAACCGTCTCCGGCGGCGCCGGCCAGCAGGGCGTGCGCGTCGTCGGGCCGGGCGTGCCGCTCGCGGCCACGGCCGCCGGCCGGTTCATCCTCGCCCTGGCGCCGGCGCCGGATACAGCGCAATTTGTGCAACCCGTCCGGCTGGTGGTCTACCGGCTGCGCGAGTAGCCGTCCGGCTGCTTCGGGCCGGGCCCGAGCAGCTCCTTCCGCGGCCGGACCTCCCTCGACATTCGTCCCCGTCGGGCCACCCCCGCGCCGGAGCTGCGGCCCGGGCTGTGCCGCACGACGGGGTGCCGCTTCTTCCCCCGGATGGTCCGCCGCCGCCCCCACCACCCCCGCGCCCGCTTCGCGACTCCGCTGCTGCTGCTCGGCTGCCTTGCCGGCGCCGGGCGGCCGGAGCTGGCCGCCGCGCAGCGGGCCGCCCCCGGCGCCGGCTCGGCCGCCCTGCCCGTGGCGGAGCCGCCGCACCCGTACCGCCCCGGCATCGACGTCCTGGACTACGACCTGACGCTGGAGCTGCCGGCGGCCGGGCGCTCCATCGAGGGGCGGGCGGTGCTGAGCGTGCGCCGGATCCCGGCCCCGGACGGGGCGCGCCCGGACACACTCGTGCTCGACCTCGTGGGGCTGCGGGTGGACAGCGTGCTGGTGGACGGCCGTGCGGTCCGCTTCGGGCGCGACCCGGGGACGATCCGCGTCCCGCTCGCCGCGGCGGCGGGCGACTCGTTCAGCGTCGCCGTGCGCTACGGCGGCGAGCCCGACGACGGCCTCATCATCGGCGCCGACGACCGCGGGCGGTGGATGGCGTTCGGCGACAACTGGCCGAACCGCGCCCGCCACTGGATCCCCAGCGTGGACCACCCGTCGGACAAGGCGACGGTCGCCTGGACGGTGCGCGCGCCCGCGAGCCGGCGCGTGATCGCGAACGGCGTGCTGGTCGGCGAGACGACGGCGCCCGCGAACGGGCGCGCGACGGTGCGGTGGCGCGAGTCGCGCCCGGTGCCGTCGTACGTCATGGTGATCGCCGCGGCTCCGCTGGTGGAGGTCCCGCTCGGCAGCGCCGCTTGCGGGCGCAGCGAGTTCACGGGCTGCGTGGCGCAGAGCGCGTACGCGGCGCCCGAGTCGCGCGACTTCCTCCCCGGGCCGTTCGCCGAGGCGAACGCGATCGTGGACTTCTACAGCGCCGTCGTCGCGCCATTCCCGTACGAGAAGCTGGCGCACCTCCAGAGCAGCACGCGCTACGGCGGGATGGAGAACGCGAGCGCGATCTTCTACAACGACGCCGGCTTCCGCGACCGCACGCTCGGCGTCCGCACGGTCGCGCACGAGGTCGCGCACCAGTGGTTCGGCGACGCCGTGACGCCGCGCGAGTGGCCGCACGTCTGGCTCTCCGAGGGCTTCGCGACGTACTTCGCCGAGCTGTGGATCGAGCGCTCGCGCGGCGACACCGCCTTCCGCGACGGGATGCGCGAGCTGCGCGAGAAGGTGCTGTCGTCGCCCGTCACCCCGGCGCGGCCGGTGATCGACACGGCGCAGACCAACCTGATGGCGCTGCTCAACACGAACAGCTACGAGAAGGGCGCGTGGGTGCTGCACATGCTCCGCGCGACGCTCGGCGACTCGGCGTTCTTCCTCGCCGTGCGCGCGTACTACGAGCGCCACCGCCACGCGACGGCAGTGACCGACGACCTGCGCGTCGAGATGGAGCGCGCGTCGGGGCGGGAGCTGGGCTGGTTCTTCGACCAGTGGCTCCGCCGCCCCGGCGTGGTGGACGCCGAGGCCGCGTGGCGGTACGACGCCGCGCGCGGCCGCCTGACGCTGAGTGTGACCCAGCGCACAGGCACCCCGCCGTACCGCTTCCCACTGATGCTGGAGGTGGTCGACGCCGACGGCCGGACGCGGCGTGCGACGGTCGACGTCCCGGCCCGGCACGCGGCGACGCTCGACGTTCCCCTCACCCTCCACGGCGCGCCGCGGAGTCTCACGCTCGACCCGGACGTGCAGCTCCTCGGGACGCTGCGGGCCGTGCGGCAATGACAGCCGCGTCGCTGGATCGTCTTCATCAAGCACCGTAGCCCCCGCCATGCAGATGGAGTTCAGGTTGATGCATTCCCTCGCCCTCGCCACCACGCTCGCGCTCGCGGCCGCCAACCCCGTGTCCGCGCAGGACGAGCTGCTGCGCGCCGACTCGCTCTTCCGGAACGGGCGCGTGTTCGCCGCCGAGTCGCTGTACTACCTGGCCGCGCGTCGCGAGCCGCGGAACCCGGCGACGCGCCTCGCGCTCGGCCGCTACCTGGCGGCGCGCGGCGCGCTCAAGGTGGGCGCGGTACTGATGGAGGAGGCGCGCTTCTTCGGCGGCGACCCGGACGCCGTGGCGCGTGAGCTGGCGCCGGTGTACGCCCGGATCGGCGACTACCGCGCGCTCACGGGGCTGCCGGCCGGCGTGCTGACGTCGGCCGAGCGGGCGCGGGCCGAGTGGCTGCGGATGAACCCGCCGTCGCACGCGGGGCCCGACTCGCTGGCGGTGGCGTACGTGCCTGGCGAGGGCGAGGGCGAGGGGCTCGGCCGGGTGACGATCGTGATCGCGGGCGACACAGCCGAGGCGGTGATCGACCCGTCGGTGTTCGGCCTGGTGCTCGACACGGCGTGGCTGCGCCGAAAGGAGCTGCGCCACTTCCCGGGCGGCGGCGGCGCGTCCGCGCGCGGCGAGGTCGGCGTGACGCCGCTGGCGCGGATGGGGGCGCTCACCCTGACCAACACCGCCACGCGCTTCCTCCCCACCGGCGGCCGGCGTCGCGCGCGCATCGGCCTCGACGTGCTCGGCAACTTCGCGGCGACGTTCGACCCCTCGGCCTCGCGCATCTTCCTGCGCCGCAACGGCGCCTTCGACGACGAGGCTCCCGGCACCCACATCGCGACCCTCACCCTCCCGACCGGCGTCTGGCTGATCACCGACCAGGTCACCCCGCTCTCCAGCGAGAGCGGCCGCGCGCAGCTCAGGGGGCGGCGGTGGACGGTGAACCCGAAGCGCGGGGAGATTGTGGTCGGGGGGTGAAGCGGTGCGAGGTGCGAGCTGCGAGATGCGAGAGGGGCCTCGGGATGCGTCCCGAGGCCCCTCTCGCATCTCGCAGCTCGCACCTCGCACCGCTTCAGCGGCCAATCCTTCTCAGCTCTACCATCAAACACCTGTCCTGCACCACGTCGATGCCCGCGCGGGCGAGCTGCTCGGCGGCGGCGTCGTTGCGGATGCCGGACTGGAACCAGACCGCTTTGGGGCGCTTGGCGATGATGTCGTCCACGTGCGGCGGGATGTCGGCCGGGCGGCGGAAGACGTTGACGAGGTCCACGTCGCCCGGAACGTCGGCCACCTTCCGGTAGACGTCGCGGCCGAGGATGGTCCTGGCGTCCGGGTAGTACACCGGCACGGGAATCACCTCGTAGCCGGCCTGGTGCGCGTACTCGGGCACGTAGAACGCCGGCTGGCCGGCCTGCGCCTCGGTCTTGATGCCGAGTACGGCGATGCGGCGCGTGCGCTCGAGCAGCGCGCGGATGCCGGCGCTGCTGTCGATCAGTCGGACGCGCCAGTCGCCGTTCTGGTCGCGAGAGGGGTGGGCGGGCGTCGTCATGCGGTTGGTGTACTGCGAGGAGTGTGCGAGCACAGCCGGGACTCGGCCATCGGGACTCGGCGCTCGGCGGATATGCGTCCCGCGTCCCGCATCCCGCATCCCCGCCTCCCGATTAGTTTTCCGGCGCTACTATCTCGAACGATAGAGGACTACATGCGAATGCTCGTGCTCGGAGCCGGGCTGCAGGGCTCGGCTTGCGCGTATGATCTGCTGCAGAATCCGGAGGTGTCGGAGGTGCGGCTGGCCGACCTGCACGCCGACCACCTGCCGGAGTTCCTGGCGCCATACTCCGGGAAGCGGCTCATCCCGACGCGGCTCGACGTGCGCGACGACGAGGCCGTGCGCGCGGTGATGGCGGAGTCGAACGCCGTCATGAGCGCGATCCCGTACTACTTCAACCTCGAGCTGGCGCGCCACGCCGCCGAAGTCGGCGTCCACTTCTGCGACCTGGGCGGCAACACCGAGATCGTCTTCCAGCAGAAGGAGCTCGACCCGATCGCGCGCCAGCGCAACGTCACCATCGTCCCCGACTGCGGCCTCGCGCCGGGGATGGTGAACATCCTCGCGCAGCTCGGCATCCAGCAGCTCGACAAGGTGAAGTCGGTCCGCATCTACGTCGGCGGGCTGCCGCAGAACCCGGAGCCGCCGCTCAACTACCAGATCGTCTACTCGCTGGAGGGCGTGCTCGACTACTACACGACGCTGTCGTGGGTCGTGCGCGACGGGAAGCGGATGCAGGTGAAGGCGCTCTCGGAGCGCGAGCGCGTGGACTTCCCGAGCCCGGTCGGCCAGCTCGAGGCGTTCCACACCGCCGGCGGGCTGTCGACGATGGCGTTCCGCTACGAGGGGAAGATCCCGACGATGGAGTACAAGACGCTCCGCTACCCGGGACACGCGCACATCATGGAGGCGATCCGCGACCTCGGCCTGCTGGACACGCACCCGGTGGACGTGAAGGGCATCAAGGTCGTCCCGCGCGACCTGGTGATCTCCGCCCTCACGCCGAAGCTGACGAAGCCGCACGGGCGCGACCTGGTGGCGCTGCGCGTCACCGTGGAGGGGACGAAGGACGGCAAGTCGAAGCGGCTCGGCTGGGAGCTGATCGACTTCTTCGACCAGGCGCGCGGCATCAGCGCGATGATGCGCACCACCGGCTACTCGCTCTCGATCACCGGCCAGATGCAGGCCCGCGGCGAGGTCCGCCCCGCCGGCGTCTACACGCCTGACGAGTGCATGCCCGCCGAGCGCTACATCGCCGAGCTGGGGAAGCGGGGGGTCAACATCCGGGAGATGACGTTCTGATACGACGGGGACGCGGGATGCGGGACGCGGGATGTAGAGCAGTTCATCCCGCGTCCCGCATCCCGCGTGCCAGCTTTTCGCACGTATAGATCCGCTCCGGCGCCGGTGGAGTGGTGCGGCGGCGGCGGGCGTCGTAGGCGCGCCAGACTTCGGCGATCGTCAGGCGCCGGCGGAGGATCAACGTGAAGTGCTGCGTGGGGCGCGCGCGGGGGCAGAGCTGGCGCGCGGCCCGCAGGTAGGTGCGCTCGGCGGGGTAGGCGGGGACGCGCAGATCGGCGAGCGACCACGCGGGGAGCGCGACGGCCCGGCGGTCGCCGCGGCGCTGGTCGATCGTGACGAAGCGCGGCAGCACGGGGTCGGCGTCGGCCGAGCCGTCCGGACTCCACTGGACGCGCGCGGTCCCCAGGTTCCCCGAGTAGAGCGCCGCCGACAGGTACGGGTCCCAGCGGTTCGCGAGGCTGAGCGCGGGGAGCGCGCCGAGCAGCAGCAGCGCGGCGCCGTGCGCCAGCTCGGGCCGCGGGGCGAGCAGCGCGCGCGGCCCGGCCTCCGCCGGCATGCGGCGGAAGAGCGCCAGGACGAGCGCCGCCGTCGCCAGATGCCAGGGCCACACGACCGCGTTCAGCCTCACCCCGAAGGTGCCTAGCGAGAGGAGGGTGAGCAGCTGCAGGGCCACGGCGCCCGCCACGGCCGGCCCCCGCACGCGCGGCACCAGCAGCCCGAGCCCGACCGCCAGCTCGGCCAGCCCGACGGCCGTGTTGAGCGGGATCACCACGTGCAGCAGTCCCTGGCCGAGCGCCGCGGCCAGCGGCCGGGCGAGCGGGAGCAGCAGCTCGCTCCCGCCGCCGGCGAGCGTCTGCACGCCGCCCCACGCGATCGTGAGCGCCACGACCACCCGGCAAGTGTCGAGCGCGCTGGCCTCGCGACTGTGGAGCGAGGCCAGCGCGAGGAGCAGGAGCGCGTACTGGTACGCCCACGGCTGCCAGCGGTTCTGATCGCCCGCCGCGAGCAGCAGCAGCACGCCGAGCGCGCCGGCCGCCGCGCGCTCTGCCCCCCGCGCGGTGCGCGCGAGCGCCAGAGCGGCGAGCAGCGCCAGCAGCGCGACCGCGAGCGGCACCTCCCACCAGGGCGCCCACCGCGCCGCCCCCTCGAGCGCGCCGAGCACCGGCACGCGCGGATACGAGCGCCCCACCCCGGCCCAGAGCCGATGCGAGATCAGCAGCGAGGCGGCGAACGCGGCCGCGACGATGACGCGAACCGCGCGGAGGCGGGAGGGGTCGGACACCAGATGCCAGGTGCGAGGTGCGAGGTGCGAGGTGCGAGGTGCGAGGTGCGAGACGGGCCCCGGGAGACATCGCTTCCCGGGGCCCGTCTCGCAACTCGCACCTCGCACCTCGCAGCCGTTATTCTCTCACGAACCCCGCCATCGTCGGCCCCATCGCGTCGATCGTCTCCTTGGCGTTCCAGCGGTCGTTGCCGTTGTAGACGAAGCTGAAGGCGAGGACCTCGCCGTTCTGGGCGGTGACGTAGCCGGCGAGCGAGATCACCGTGTTCGTGGTGCCGGTCTTGGCGTGCAGGTTCCCCTGCGCCGGCGTGTACTTCATGCGGTGGCGCAGCAGCTCGCTCTCGCCGGCCACCGGCAGCGACGCGTGGAACGCCGAGGCCCAGGGCGACTCGTGCGCGTACGCCAGCAGCTTGATCATCGCGCGCGGCGTCACGCGGTCGAGCGTCGAGAGGCCGCTGCCGTCGGCGGCGAAGACCGCGTTCTGCGGGGCGCCGGCCTTCTGCTCCAGGAAGCCCTTGAGGAGCGTGTAGCCGCGCTGCGCCGTCCCCACCGTGTCGCGCTCGGGGCCGCGGGCGGCGTTGCGGAAGAGCAGCTCGGCGAAGTGGTTCACGCTCTCGCGGTTCATCACCGCCGCCAGCTTCTCCAGCGGCTGCGACTCGAGCGACGCCACCTTGGCGGCGGCGGCCGGGGTCGGCCCCAGCTTCACCGCGCCGGCGACCTCCACCCCCTCGGCGCGCAGGGCGTCGCGGAAGGAGGCGGTCGTGAAGATGGCCGGGTCCTCGATCACGTACTCGTAGCGGCGCGGGATCGAGCGGCTGCCGATCCAGCCCGTGACGGTGACGGCGCCCTCGCGGTTCCGCGTCAGGCGGATCTGTGCGCCGGTGCTCCCCGGCACCGTGCGCACGTTCGCCGTGAGCGGCACCGCCGCGCTGGCCGAGGGCTCGATCGCCACCCGCGCGGCGCCCTTGCCGGCGGCGGGGTAGACGGCCACCCACATCAGGTTCTCGTTGATCGAGAGCGCCGACACGCGCGCCGCGTACCCCGACTGGAGGTTGCGGGCCAGCCAGCCGTCCGGGACCTTCTGCGCCTCGAAGCCGGTCGCGTCGCCAATGACGTCGCCGGACACGCGCTTGACGCCCGCCGCCGCCACCCGGCGCGCGAGCTCGCGCATCGGCGCGTCGGCGCCGCCGGGCATGAAGCGGTTGGAGAAGCCCGGGTCGCCGTCGCCGCGGATGATCAGGTTCCCCTGGAGCGTTCCGTCGGGGGCGAGCGTCCCTTCGCGCAGGACGTCGGTGCTGAAGCGGTACTGCGGGCCCAGCCGGTCGAAGGCGAGCGCGGCCGTGAACAGCTTCATCGTCGACGCCGGCTGCATCGGCTGGTCGGCGTTGTAGCTGTAGAGCGTGTCGCCGCGCGTGACCGAGACGACCATCACGCCCCACTGCCCGCTCCGGACGCGGCTGGCGACCATGTACGAGAGGTCGTTCTGGAGCGCGTTGGCGCCGTGGGGCGAGGTGTAGCGGAGCGCGGCGACCGGCGCCGCGGCGGCGCGGCTGGCCGAGCTGCGGCGGCGGGGCGTCGAGCGCCGGCGGCGCGACTTCCCGCCCTGCGCCGGATCCTCGGCGACTCGGCCGTTAGCGGCCTCGACAGTGACGGTGGGTGGCTGGAGCGACGCCGCGGCCGCCGGAGCGGGCAACAGGGCGAAGAGGCTCAGCGCGCACGCCATGCCCCCAACGAGCTCAGCTACCGACCGAATGCGTACAACCTTCATCGTCTCTTTGGGTTGGCAACGAGCATTCCAATGCCCGCCCGAGAGGCGGGAGCGAAAAGCTGCCACGCTGCTGTAGAGAAGCTGGCTCTGCCGACGTCTTACGGGCTCAGCCGTTCATACACGGCCCGCGACGCTGGGTTCGAGAGCGCAGCAGGCGGGCGCAAACCTCGGCCCGCCAACCGGTAATGAGACGTCTCACCTCAGGATTGGTCACCGGAAAACCGCCCATCGTCATCCCGAGCGAGCCGGCCGCCGGGATGACGAAGTCGGGCTAGACCTTCAAGACAATGTTCTTCCGGTACAGCACCCAGAGGATCGCCAGCCAGACCAGCACGAAGGTCAGCGCGAAGGCGAGGGAGGCGTTGCGGGGCTCGAGCCAGGAGGCGAAGGCGCTCTGGTAGATCGCGGTCTCCAGGGCGGTCTGCCGGCCGTGGTACTCGACCTTCTGGATCGAGTAGATGTAGCGCGCCATGAGCCCCGATCCCAGGAAGGCGATCATCGGGTTCACGCCGTAGATCACGAAGGGCTTCGTCCACCCCGTGACGCGGTGGACGTCGATGATCCACATGCAGGTGCCCAGGGCGACGCAGGCCATGCCGGCGGTGAAGAGGACGTAGGAGCTGGTCCAGAGCGACTTGTTGATCGGGAAGGACCAGTGCCACATGAGCCCGACCATCATCGCCAGCGCGCCGCCGGCGAAGAGTCCGGAGAGGCGCTCGTGGATCGGGCGGGCGGTCCCGATCCACCGCCCCGCGAGCACGCCGAGCATCGCGGTGCAGACCGCCGGAATCGTCGAGAAGAGCCCCTCGGGGTCGCGCACCCCGCCGCCGCCGATCCAGAGGTGGCTGGGCGTCAGGAGCACGCGGTCGAGCCAGGCGTCGAGCGTTGCCCCCGGACGGTCGAGCACGAGGGCGCCCAGGTAGCCGGTGTCCGGCACCGGGAGCAGCGTCATCGCGAGCCAGTAGCCCAGGAGCAGCGCGGCGATGATCGTCACCTGCTGCCGGAGCGTGGTGCGCAGGGTGAGGAGCGCCGAGAGCGTGTAGGCGAGGCCGATGCGCTGGAGCACCCCCATGATGCGCAGGTGCTCGAAGCGCCAGACAATCCGCTCCCAGACCCCCGGGTCGGCCGACCGCGGGTCCCCGGCGAACCCCCACGACGCCGGCGGGCCCCACTGGTAGAAGGGGAAGGCGTTCAGGATGAGCCCGAACAGGAAGATGAGCGCGCCGCGGCGGAGGATCTGCCGGACGATCGCGCCCTCGTCGTCGCCCCGCGCGCGCCGCGTGCTCAGCGACAGGTGCGTGGTGATGCCGACGATGAACAGGAAAAACGGGAAGATGAGGTCGGTCGGCGTCCAGCCGTGCCACTCGGCGTGCTCGAGCGGCGGGTAGATCGCGCCCCAGCTGCCCGGGTTGTTCACCAGGAGCATCCCGGCCACGGTCATCCCGCGGAAGACGTCGAGCGAGAGCAGGCGCTCCCGCGGCGGCAGCGAGACCGGGCGTGCGGGCGCCGGCGCCACGGCGGGGGGCGTCTGCGCTTCGCGCTCGACCAGCTCGCGCGGGAGCGTGTCGCGCGTCCCGGGGGGAAGGGTGGTGCTCATGAGACCTCCTGGGCTTACTTCGCCTCCACGAACCGCCACTCCGTGCTGTCACACTGGAAGGAGAGTGCCCTGGCGACCGCGGGCTCCTTCTCCGACTTCGTGCCGATGTAGTGGCCGCCGAGCCGCACCACGGCGTGGGTGCTGTCCGGCTGCTCCAGCCCCTTGTACACCACGAGCATGCTCGTGTAGTAGTCGATCCCGCCGAGCTTGGCGCGCATCTGCTTCTGGAGCGCGGGGTCCTGGCTGTACAGGAAGGTGTTGCCCTTGTTCTGGAGGGCGCGGACCCCGGCGTCGGGGAGGGACGAGTCGGTGGCCGGGATGTAGAGGAAGAGCTGCGGCGTCGGCGTGGCGGTGGTGATGAACTGGGTCACCGCGTCGTTGACCACCTGCGCCCGCGGGAACGACGGGCAGCGCTTCGCGAACATCGGGAGGATCTTCTTCTTGTCGTCGGACGGACCGCCGCAGGAAGCAAGCACGGCGAGCGTGGCGAGCGCGGCGAGCGAGGCGGCGACGAGGGTGCGTGGAGATGGCATTCGTTCATTGTCGTACCGGGTGCGGCCTTTGTCGAGTGCCCGGCGCCCGGGCGGGGCGCGCCGTGGCAGCCGCTATGTCGCCGGCCGCGCCAGAGTGTAGATTGATGGCGTTCTTCCGGTTCGGCACCCGCACGCGCGTTCGTGACGTCGTGGTTCGTGGCGGCCGGCTCTTCCGACGGCGGGCCGCCTGCTCGTTGAGCAGTCACCACGTTGAGGAGGGGAAGACCATGACCGAGAAGCGCAGCATCCTGTACGAGGGCGCCGTTGCAGGGTTCCTCGGCGCCACGAGCATCGTCCTCTGGTTCGGCATCGTGGACGTGCTCGCCGGCCACCCCTACCGCACGCCGATCGTGCTGGGGCAGGCGCTCTTCGGGTTCTTCGGTCCGGGGGCGGGGGAGACGACGGCGACGCTCATCCTGGGCTACACCCTGTTCCACTACGCGGTCTTCGCCGCCGTCGGCGTGCTCCTGGCGTGGGTCCTCCGCCAGGCCGAGCGCGAGCCGTCGCTGCTCGCCGGGGCGATCCTCGCCTTCGTGATGTTCGAGATCGGCTTCTACGGCCTAACGGCGCTGCTCAGCGAGACCGAGCTGCTCGGCCACCTCGCCTGGTACCAGGTCGGCGCCGCCAACCTCCTCGCCGCGGGCCTGATGGGCGGCTACCTGCTCCACGAGCACCCCGTCCTCGTCAAGCACGCGGCGTACGCGCTGGGGGGAAGGGAGTAGAGCGATTCGCGATTCGCGGTGCGTGATTCGCGACGGGCCCCGGGATGCCTGTAGCTGGCTCCCGGGGCCCGTCGCGAATCACGCACCGCGAATGCGGTAGAACGTAGGTCGGGTGACCCATGGGACGCGGCGTGTTGCGTGGTGCGTGAGGAGTGCGGGTGCAAGCGAGGTGAGCGCAGTGC
>Ga0126308_10000754_pt1 | contig 11626 bp, 7 predicted proteins | sample Plot55_FD_92533 | JGI IMG/M metagenome (GOLD analysis project Ga0126308, IMG submission 92533) | Serpentine soil microbial communities from UC McLaughlin Reserve, CA, USA - Plot55 | ecosystem: Environmental > Terrestrial > Soil > Grasslands | place: USA: UC McLaughlin Reserve, Lake County... | reverse complement strand
CTCGACCGGATCTCGCTCGAACTCGCAGCCGACGCCATCACGGTGTTGATCGGTCCCAACGGGTCGGGGAAAAGCACGCTGCTGCGGCTCGCCATGGGGCTGGTGCAGCCCACCAGCGGCCGCATCACCTGGGGCGGCCGGGCGGACGTGCCGCCGATCCGGCGCGCCTTCATGTTCCAGCGCCCGACCATGCTTCGCCGCAGCGCCGCCGGGAACGTCCGCTATGCGCTTGCCGCCGCGGGCTGTCCACGCGTGCGTCGCGCAGAACGCGTGGCGGAGTTGCTCGACCTCGTCGGCTTGAACCACCTGGCAAGCCGTCCGGCGCGGCGGCTGTCGGGCGGCGAGCAGCAACGCCTGGCATTGGCGCGCGCGCTCGCCCGCGATCCCGACGTGCTGTTCCTCGACGAGCCGACCGCAAGCCTCGATCCCGCCGCCACCAAGGCGATCGAGGATCTCATCGCCGCGGTCGCGGCGCGCGGCATCAGGATCGTGATGGCCACCCATGATCTCGGCGAGGCGCGCCGGCTCGGCCGCAGCGTCGTGCTGATGCACCGCGGCCGCATCGTCGAACACGCGCCGGCCGGCCAGTTCTTCGCTGCGCCGCAAACCTCCGAGGCCGCGAGGTTCATGGCCGGCGACCTGCTGGTCTGACGCTTAAAAGAGGATTCAACATGCCGACGGGGCGCGATCTTCTGGTCGCTTCTCTCATTCTCCTCGCGAACGTTGCCGCGGCGACCGCGCAGGACCAATCCATCGTCGTCGCCTCGACCACGTCGACCCAGGATTCCGGCCTGTTCAACCACATCCTGCCGATCTTCAAGGCCAGGACCGGCATCACCGTGAAGGTGATCGCGCAAGGCACCGGCCAGGCGCTCGACACCGGCCGGCGCGGCGATGCCGATGTCGTCTTCGTGCATGCCAGGCCGCAGGAAGAAAAATTCGTCGTCGAAGGTTTCGGCGTGAAGCGCTTCCCCGTCATGTACAACGACTTCGTCCTGATCGGGCCGAAGAGCGATCCCGCCGGCATCGGCGGAACGAAGGACATCGTGGCGGCGCTCAAGACCATCAAGGCCAAGGGCGCACCCTTCATCTCGCGCGGCGACCGCTCGGGCACGCATGCGGCTGAGCTGGCGCTCTGGAAGCTGGCCGGGATCGACGCTGCCGGCGCCGATCGCGGCCCCTGGTACAAGGAGATCGGTCAGGGAATGGGTGCCGCGCTCAATACGGCCGCCGCCGCCGATGCTTATGTGCTGTCCGACCGCGGGACCTGGATCTCGTTCAAGAATCGCGGCGACCTCGCCGTCGCGGTCACGGGCGACCAGCGTCTGTTCAACCAGTACGGCGTGATCCTGGTGAACCCGACAAAGCATCCGCACGTAAAGAAGGATCTCGGCCAGGCGTTCATCGACTGGCTGACCTCGCCGCAAGGCCAGGGCGCGATCGCCGACTACAAGATCGACGGTCAGCAGCTGTTCTTTCCGAACGCCACGGTGCCGGGCGCGTGAGAACTACTCCACGTCCTCCACCTCGGCCGGGGCGCCGCCGAAGGCCTTCTGGGCCAGCGCCGCTTCCATGAACGAGTCGAGATCGCCGTCGAGCACCGCGCCGGTGTTGGAGGTCTGCACGCCGGTGCGCAGGTCCTTCACCATCTGGTAGGGCTGCAGCACGTAGGAGCGGATCTGGTGGCCCCAGCCGATGTCGGTCTTCAACGCCTGCTCGGCGGCGGCCTTCGCCTCACGCTTCTTGAGCTCCAGCTCGTAAAGCTTGGCGCGCAGCATGTCCCAGGCCTGGGCGCGGTTGCGATGCTGCGAGCGGTCGTTCTGGCACATCACCGCGATATTGGTGGGAATGTGGGTGAGGCGGACCGCCGATTCCGTCTTGTTGACGTGCTGGCCGCCCGCACCGCCCGAACGCAACGTGTCCACGCGGACGTCCGACTCCTTGATGTCGATGTTGATGCGGTCGTCGACCACCGGATAGACGTTGACGCTGGCGAACGAGGTGTGGCGCCGGGCATTGGCGTCGAACGGCGAGATGCGCACCAGCCGGTGCACGCCGCCTTCCGTCTTGAGCCAGCCATAGGCGTTGCGGCCCTTGATCTGGATGGTCGCCGACTTGATGCCGGCCGCCTCCCCTTGCGTCTCCTCGATCCATTCGATCTTGTAGCGGCGCTGCTCGGCCCAGCGCGCGTACATGCGCATGAGCATGCCGGCCCAGTCCTGGCTCTCGGTGCCGCCGGCGCCGGCGTGCACTTCGAGGTAGGAATCATTGCCGTCCGCCTCGCCCGAGAGCAGCGCCTCGAGCTGGCGCCGCGCCACGTCCGACTTGAGCTTCTTCAGCGCCTCTTCCGCCTCGGCGACGACCTTGTTGTCGTCCTCCGCCTCGCCCAGCTCGATCATGGTGATCTGGTCGTCGAGCTCCTGCTCGATGCGGGCGATGGAGCTCAGGCTGTCCTCGAGCTCGTTGCGCTCCTGCATCACGCGCTGGGCGCGCGCGGAATCGTTCCACAGGTTCGGATCTTCCGCCTGCCGGTTGAGGTCGTCGAGCCGCGCGCGCGCCTTGTCGACGTCAAAGATGCCTCCTCAGCAGTCCGACCGACTGCTTGATCTCGTCGACGATATTTTGGATTTCTGCGCGCATGGGCTTGCTCGGACGATTCGCCACGGAACGTAATGTTCTAACGGTGCAGCGGCAAGCTTGGAAGATACCCGACGGCCGGATGGGCGTGCGCACGGTCGTGTGGCAGAAGGGTGAGGAGCCCGTGGGTGGGTTTCGCTTCGCTCAACCCATTCAACGCACCGTTCATTGCTTCGCGACAGGCGCCGACGAGCCTCAATACAGCCCGCCGGTGCCGGGGCGCATCATGGTGCGATCGACCTCGGGCGGGACCGGATAGGAGCGGCCGTCGCTGTCGGGCGGCCCGCCGTAGCTGTCGGGCGGCGAGGTGCCCGGCTTGTAGGCTTCGACGATGGATCGGCCCTCGCCGCCGACGGCGCGCATGCCGGTTCGAGGATCGACGCGGACGAGCTTCAATCCCGCCGGCGGGCGGAATTGCACCGGCGGCTTGTCGGCAAGCGCGGCCTTGAGGAAATCCTTGATGATCGGCGCCGCCAGATGGCCGCCGGTTGCCCCGCGCCCGAGATGGCGCGGCTTGTCGAAACCGATATAGGCGCCGACCGTGATCTCCGGCGTATAGCCGATGAACCAGGCGTCCTTTTCGTCGTTGGTGGTGCCGGTCTTGCCGGCGACCGGCTTGCCCACTTCCCTGATCACCGTGGCGGTGCCGCGCTGGACCACCCCCTCCAGCATCGACGTGATCTGGTAGGCCGTCATGGAATCGAGCACCTGCTCGCGCTTGTCGACCAGGCTGGGCTCAGGCTGGCTCTTCCAGCGATCGTCGTCGCAGCCGCGGCACTCGCGCTGGTCATGGCGGAAGATGGTGTGACCGTAGCGGTCCTGGATGCGATCGATCAGCGTCGGCTTGATGCGCCGCCCGCCATTGGCGAACATCGAATAGGCGGTCGTCATCCGCAAAACCGTCGTCTCGCCGGCGCCGAGCGCGTAGGAGAGATAGTTCGGCAGATCGTCGTAGACGCCGAAGCGCTTGGCATATTCGCCGATCAACGGCATGCCGATGTCCTGGGCCAGGCGCACCGTCATGACATTGCGCGACTGCTCGAGGCCGAAGCGGAGCGTCTGCGGACCGTAGAATTTGCGCGAATAGTTCTCCGGCGTCCACACGCCCCCGCCCGGCCCCATGTCGATCGAGATCGGCGCGTCGATCACCACCGTTGACGGCGTGTAACCGTTGTCGAGGGCGGCCGCATAGACGAAGGGCTTGAACGAGGAGCCAGGCTGGCGCAGCGCCTGGGTTGCGCGATTGAACTGGCTCTGGTCGAAGGAGAAGCCCCCCACCAGTGCGAGCACCCGCCCGGTCACCGGGTCCATGACCGCGATGGCGCCGGACACCTCCGGCGCCTGGCGCAGCCGATACGTGTTCATGTCCTTGTTGAGCGGCTCGACATAGACGACGTCGCCCGGATGGAGCACCTGCGAGACGCGGGTGATCGCCTTGAAGCGTTCCGCGCCGGTCGCCGGCCGCGCCCATTTGACCGCCTCGGTCGGCACGATGCCGATTTGCCGCTCCTTGGCCACCGCGCCGCCGAGCTCGCGCGGCGGCTGCAGGCCGACGCGCGCCGATTGATCGCCGGTCTCCAGCACCACGGCGAGCCGCCACGGCGCGACATCGGAGAGCCCTTTGACCTCCGCGAGCTTCACCCCCCAATCGCCGCTGATGTCGATCTTGGCGACGGCGCCGCGATAGCCCTGCGCTTCGTCGAACCTGACGAGGCCGTCAGTGAGCGCCTTGCGCGCCATCATCTGCAGCTTCGGATCAAGCGTGGTGCGCACCGACAGGCCGCCCTCATAGAGCTTCTGCTCGCCGTACTTCTCGAAGAGGTCGCGGCGCACCTCCTCGGCGAAATACTCGGCGGCGAAGACGTGCGCGCCGGTCGGCCGCGGCGTGACATTGAGCGGCTCCTTCCTGGCCTTCTCGGCGTCCTGCGCCGTGATGTAGCGGTCCTCCACCATACGATCGATGACGTAGTTGCGCCGTTCGACGGCGCGCTCGCGCTGGCGGAACGGATGCAGGTTGCTCGGTGCTTTGGGGAGCGCAGCCAGGTAGGCAGCCTCGGCCAGCGTGAGCTCGTGCACGGACTTGTCGAAATAGATCAGCGACGCTGCCGCAACCCCGTAGGCGCCGAGGCCGAGGTAAATCTCGTTCACATAGAGCTCGAGGATCTTCTCCTTGGAATAAGTGCGCTCGATTTTCAGCGCCAGCAGCGCCTCCTTGATCTTGCGATCGAAGCTCACCTCGTTCGTCAGGAGGAAGTTCTTGGCCACCTGCTGCGTGATGGTGGAAGCCCCTTGCGGGCGGCGGTTGGTCCCGATGTTCTGCACATACAGCGCCCCCGCGCGCAGGATGCCCTGGAAATCGAGCCCGCCGTGCTCGAAGAAATTCTTGTCCTCGGCGGCGATGAAGGCATTGAGGACGAGCTTCGGCACCGCCTGGATCGGGATGTAGAGCCGCCGCTCCTTGGCGTACTCCGCCACCAGCGCGCCGTCGCTCGCATGGACGCGCGTCATCACAGGGGGCTCGTAGTCCTGGAGCTGGGAGTAATCCGGCAGGTCCTTGGAGAAGTGCCAGAGCAACCCGGCCGCCGCCGCGACGCCGACGAGGAACACCACGGTTCCCGCCGCAAAAATCCACCCCAAGAACCGCAGCAGCAGCTTCATCGCGGCACCCCCGCCCCGGCGCTGACCGACGCCGTGGCGCGTCTCCCCTGAAACGCGCTCGTCCGTACCCGGTTCATTCTAGAGCGGTTTGCGATTGGATGGAATCCGCAAAACCGCTCCAGCTTTTTTGGTCCACTTCAGCTTGAAAATGCCCGGCATGATCGGCGTGACGTGCACCGAGGTTTCCTCGCCTCGTTTTGTGGTTAAACTGAGGCTGGCCGCGGGACCTGTGGTCCGGAGCGGCGGGAGTCCTCCGTCAATTGTCGCCCGATTGGGCGCTTTGGCCGGCAACTTGCGCACCGAAGAACGCGTGCACGGCCTGGACGATCGAATCGGTCGCCCGCGCGCGCCAGGTTTCGGAGATGAGCAGCTTGAGGTCCTGGCGACTGGTGACATAGCCGAGCTCGATCAGGACCGACGGCACGTCCGGTGCCTTGAGGACGCGAAAGCCGGCCGACTTGATCGGATGCTTGTGGAGCCGAGCGCTGGTCTTGAGCTCGCGCAGCAGGGCCTTGGCGAAGTGAACGGAAAAATGCTTGGTCTCGCGCTGAGCGAGATCGATCAGGATGTCGGCCACCTCGTCAGGTTCGCCCGAGAGATCGACGCCGGCAATCACGTCGGCCCTGTTCTCGGCTTCGGCCAATCGCCCGGCTTCGGTGTCGGAAGCGGTTTCCGAGAGGGTGTAGACGGCAGCTCCCCGAGCGTCGCCCTCCTCCTTGGCGAGCGCGTCGGCATGGATCGAAATGAACAGCGCCGCCGACTGGGCGCGGGCCATGCGGACGCGTTCGGCGAGCGGCACGAAGCGGTCGTCCGAACGCGTCATGGCCACGCGGTATTTGCCGGATTTCTCGAGCTTGTCGCGCAGGGCGAGGGCGAAATCGAGCACGATCGCCTTCTCGGTCTCGCCGCTTGGCGCGCTGGTTCCGTTGTCGATTCCGCCGTGACCGGGATCGAGCATTACGAGCGGACGCTCGTCGGTCGCCTTGGCACCGGTGTCGCGCTCGGGTTTCCGCGACTCGGTGGGACGCCGTGCCTTGTTCTCCAGGGCCAGCGTGCGCATGAAGGTGACGCGGTCGACCGCCGTGAGGTCGAGGACCAGACGGGCCGGCTGGGCGTCCACCGGATCGAGCACGAACGTCTTATCGATGCGCACCGGGCCGTTGGTGTCGATGACGATGCGCGACCCGCCCGGCATCACCAGACCGTAGCGGAACGCCTTGACGAGGCCGCGTCCGCTCTCGCCGGTCTTGGGCGGAAATTGAAAAACCACCTGCGGAACGTCGATCACCACCCGGTAAGGGTCAGCCAGCGTGAACGCCGTGACGCCGATGTTCTGGGACACGTCGATGACCAGACGGGTGCGCGCCTCATCGCCGGCCAGCCGGGCCTCGGTGGCTACCGGCAAGCCGGCGGTCGCGGGCGCCCGATCGCCTGCTGCGACCGTGCCAACGGCCGACAGGAACACGCCAGCCAGGATGGCGAGTCGCCGGGCAATCCCGGTACGGCTTTTGCCGGCCCCCTGGCCGCCATCGCGGCTCCGCTGGCGGCTGTGGCCGCTCCCCCCGCCCCTCACGCGGCACCCCCGTCCCATCAGAAATTCCCTTGCCCGCTCACCAGCATACTCGATTAGGCCGGGGTAGTTAATTGGCACTTAATGCCCTGGGAAATGCCCGTGGACCATCGGGACCGAGTGTGTCCCTGGTGTGACGGTCCTTGCCATTGCCGAGTCTGCCCCTTAAGAAAGACGTGCTGACGGTTTCATGTTCCGGCGTTTGCCGTATTCGGGCATCCGGCATGCTTCGCCGACACTCGCTCCAAGGTTGCGGGCGTGCCGGCGGTTCACTGGCCACCCAGTGCGCGCGTGCCGCGCGTCTCCGGGCAGGCCGAAGCCGATGCCTCCCGACGGATGACCGGGATCGCGCGGGATAGTCCTTCGCAGGCCGTGAGCACAGAACCGGCGGGGCTGCTGTCCCGCTTCGGGTTGTCTAAGGCCATGCTCAAGGTTGCGATAGGAGTATCGACAGACCACCGGCGCGGAATCCCCGCGGCGGCGCGTGCTGCCTTTCTTGCCTCCGTGCAGGCCGCCTTCACCCGCTTCTTCCACCGATCCGCCGCGCCCCGCTCGGCGCCGTCCGCAGACGCTGCCACCAGGGTCTCGATTGCGAAGTTCGCAAGACCTCATGGCACGCTCTCGTGCGAACTTCGCACTGAAAGGGGCACCAGCACGTCCATCGTGCTGGTGCTCCTTTTGAACCCGAAGTTCGCAACCGGATTCGCAGCAAATGCATGCGAACTTCGGGTTCGGGGGACTAGCCCAAACGGGCGGCAGCCGGATCCCCGAACAGAGATTCATCAATGGCAAACAAGATGCTCATCGACGCAACCCACCCGGAGGAAACCCGGGTGGTGGTTGTGCGCGGCAACCGCGTCGAGGAATTCGACTTCGAATCGGCGAGCCGCCGCCAGTTGCGCGGCAACATCTATCTCGCCAAGGTAACGCGCGTCGAACCTTCACTGCAGGCAGCTTTCGTCGAGTACGGCGGCAATCGCCACGGCTTCCTGGCGTTCAGCGAAATTCATCCTGACTACTACCAGATCCCCGTCGCCGATCGGCAGGCGCTGATCGCGGAAGAGGAACGCGCCCACCGCGAGGCCGAGGACGAGGTCGATCGCCGGGCCGGGCGGCGGCGCGGGCGCGGCGCCGAACGGCGGCGCGACACGGCTCGCAGTGCGCCCGTCCGGCCGGAGGCCGGCCCCGAAGCTTCCGATCAGCCCGAGGCGACCGCCGATTTGGCCGTCAGCCACGAAGCGCAGTTCACTGATGGCGACGCCGTATCGCCCGCGGCCGGGGAGGAAACTCGAGCACCCGACCCGGCGGATGGCAGCGCCGATCCATCCACGAGGCACGAAGCGCAGTTCGCCGATGCGGCGGCCGAGGATCACGCCGAACAGGTCCGCGCGAGCGCTGAGGCCGAATCCCCCGAACCGGTGCTCGTCGTCCGCGAAGCCGTCGAGGAGCAGGAAGCCGCGCAGGCAGCGGATCAGGCCGACCACGAATCTCGATTGCCAGGCGCAGCTGAGGCTCGCGGCGCCGGTGAGCCGGCTGAGCACGCTGCGGCGGACAACGGCGACCACGTCGCGAGGGAGCAGACCAACGGCAACGGCGACGACGAGAACGGCGAAGAGGAGGAGGTCGTCGAGTCGGTGGGCGGCGACGACGCGCTCGAAGAGGCGACCGAGCGGCTCCCCCGCATTCGACGCCAGTACAAGATCCAGGAGGTGATCAAGCGCCGGCAGATCATGCTGGTCCAGGTGGTGAAGGAGGAACGCGGCACCAAGGGCGCCGCACTGACCACCTACCTGTCGCTCGCCGGCCGCTATTCGGTGCTGATGCCGAACACCGCGCGTGGCGGCGGCATCAGCCGCAAGATCACCAGTGCGCAGGACCGCAAGCGCCTCAAGGACGTGGCCCAGGAGCTGGAAGTGCCGGAGGGCATGGGCGTCATCCTGCGCACCGCCGGCGCGAGCCGCACCAAGGCCGAGATCAAGCGCGATTTCGAATACCTGTTGCGGCTGTGGGAGCAGGTGCGCGACCTGACGCTGAAGTCGACCGCGCCGACGCTCGTCTACGAGGAAGGCTCGCTGATCAAGCGCGCGATCCGCGACCTCTACAACAAGGACATCGACGAGGTGCTGGTCGCCGGCGATGACGCCTACAGCGAAGCCAAGGACTTCATGCGCACGCTCATGCCGAGCCATGCCAAGAACGTGAAGCCCTATCGCGACACCCAGCCGATCTTCACCCGCTACGGGGTCGAGAGCCAGCTCGATGCCATGTTCTCCCCGGTCGTGCAGCTCAAGTCGGGCGGCTATATCGTGCTCAACCAGGCCGAGGCGCTGGTTGCGATCGACGTCAATTCCGGGCGCGCGACGCGTGAGCACCACATCGAGGACACGGCGCTGAAGACCAATGTCGAAGCCGCCGACGAAGTCGCGCGACAGCTCAGATTGCGCGATCTCGCCGGGCTCATCGTCATCGACTTCATCGACATGGACGAGAAGCGCAACAATCGCGCGGTCGAGCGCCGCTTGAAGGAGAGTCTCAAGCATGACCGGGCGCGCATCCAGGTGGGACGCATCTCGCATTTCGGCCTGATGGAAATGTCGCGCCAGCGCATCCGTTCCAGCGTGCTCGAGAGCTCGACCGAGAAATGCCCGCACTGCGGCGGCATGGGCCATGTGCGCTCGGTCGGTTCGGTCGCGCTGCAGCTGTTGCGGTCGCTCGAAGAGATGCTGATCAAGGGCGCGACGCACAATCTCACGGTGCGCACGCGAGCCGACGTCGCACTCTACGTGCTCAACCACAAGCGGGCTCACCTGCGGGAGCTGGAGACGCGCTTCCGCATCACTATCGCGGTCAATGCCGACCCGGCCATTGTCGGCCAGCAGCCGTTCGTCATCGAGCGGGGCGAGCAGGTACACAGCGTCGAGGCCGCGAAGGCCATCGCGGCGCAGCTGCCGAGCGTTCCAATCGAGATCGAAGAGGAGGACGACGAGGAGGAAACCGTCGAGGAAGACCCGGCCGAGGTGCGCATCGGCGCGGAACCCGAGCCCGAACGCAAGCATCGGCGGCGGCGACGCCGTCGCCGCGGCGGCGAGGAGCGCCAGCCGGCGGAATTCGTCCACGAGACGGACGCCGAGTACACGGTGGTGGACGTCGAGGATCATGAGGGCGAGGCCGCGCAGGAGAGCGAGGCCGCGCAGGGCGAAGAGGCTGACGAGACGGAGCCCGCCGACCAACGCGAGGCCGGGCTCGAATCGCGTGAAGACGCCGAGCGGCGGCGCCGGCGGCGCGGACGGCGCGGTGGACGGCGCAACCGGCGCGAACGCGAGGAGTCCGGGCCGTTTGCCGATTCCGGATCGATGGAGCCCGAGGTGAGCAGTGCCGTCGCTGACTTCGACCGGCCATGGATGCCGAGCGAGCCAGCAGCCAAGGAATCCGGTGAGCCGCCACAGATGGAGCCTGCGGCTGGCGGGGAATCGACTCCCACCTACCGCGCGCCCGTGACAACCGCCCTGGTGCCGCCGCCGGAACAGCCGGCACAGCCGATGTCGTCGGAGCAGCCGATGGCACCGGCAGAGGAACCGCCCCGCCGGCGCTCGACGGTGCGCGAGCCGGCCCCCTTTGTCATCGGCTCGGGGGAAGCACCGGTGGCGCCGCCGCCACCGCCCTCCGCGCCGCCACAACCGAGTGCCGAGCCACCCGAAGAGGCCGGGCAGCCGCGGCGCACCGGCTGGTGGTCACGCCGCCTCATGGGCGGCAGTAAGGGCTGAGTTTCTCCTCCGGATAAGGTCGGTGCAAACTCGTCGAGTGAACGGCCGGCAGGAGAACGTGATGAAGAGTCGGTGGGTCGATCGCGACGCCCGGACCGTCGTCGATCAACTGGCGAAGCTCGGCATCGGCAACGATCTGGCGCGGCGGGTCTATACGACCCGCCTGCTCGGGCAGGATCGCGACCTCGTCCTGCACGGCGGCGGCAACACGTCGGTGAAAACTCGCGTGCCGGACCTCTTGGGCGAGGAGACCGACGTCCTGTGCGTGAAAGGCAGCGGCCAGGATATGGCCGCGATCGAGCCTGCCGGGCTGCCGGCGCTTCGTCTCGCGACGCTGCGCAAGCTCCGCGCGCTCGACGCGCTTGCGGACGACGAGATGATCCGCATCCAGCGGGCGAGCCTGATCGATCCGCACGCACCCAACCCGTCGGTCGAAACCCTGCTGCACGCCTTCGTTCCGCATCGGTTCGTCGATCACACGCACGCAAGCGCAATCTTGAGCTTGGTCGATCAGGCCAACGGCGAGGAGATCTGCACCGAGGTCTATGACGGCCGCATGGGTTTTGTACCTTACCTCAAGCCGGGTTTCGGCCTCGCCAAGAAGGCGGCCGATATCTACGACGCCAAGCCGGACGTCGAAGGTCTGATCCTGTCCAAGCACGGGATCTTCACGTTCGGGGCGGACGCCCGCGAGGCCTACGAGCGCATGATCGAAATGGTCACGCTGGCCGAGCAGCGTCTCACGCGCCGACGCAACGCGGTGTTCGTGGCGCGCAGCCTGCCCGAGCGCATCGCGCCGTATCGCGACGCCGCGCCGATCCTGCGCGGCGCCTGCAGCCTCAAGGATCCGGCGATCGAGGGGGCTTGGCGCCGCCTCGTGTGCGAGGTCCGCACCAGCTCCGCCATCCTCAATTTCGTCAACGGTGCCGACGTGATGCGCTACAGCCAGAGCGGCGTAGTCACCTCCGATCACCTGATCCGAACGAAGAACTGGCCG
>Ga0126308_10000753_pt1 | contig 11626 bp, 8 predicted proteins | sample Plot55_FD_92533 | JGI IMG/M metagenome (GOLD analysis project Ga0126308, IMG submission 92533) | Serpentine soil microbial communities from UC McLaughlin Reserve, CA, USA - Plot55 | ecosystem: Environmental > Terrestrial > Soil > Grasslands | place: USA: UC McLaughlin Reserve, Lake County... | reverse complement strand
CTGAGCCAACTGATCGGACGCGAGCGGATCGACATCGTGCATGCCTATAGCGCGCCGGCGGCGTGGAGCGCGCGCATCGCCATCCACAACACCGGCGCCCGGCTGGTCACGACGTATGCCGGCGCGCCGGCGGAGCGGAGGAAGCTGCCATCGCTCTACCGCAAGGCGCTGACCTCCGGCCATCGTATCGTGGCCGAGTCCGAGCATGCCGCCGATCTCGTCATCAAGCGCCACAAGATCGCGCCCGAGCGCATCGTGGCCATTCCGCCGAGCATCGATACGGCCCGCTTCGACCCGACCGCCATGAGTGCAGAACGCATGGCGATCCTGCGCCATGGCTGGGGTATCCGTCCAGGCTGGCGCGTCATCCTCGTGCCGGGCCGGCTCAGCCCCGCACGCGGGCAGATGACGCTGGTCGACGCCGTCCGTATCCTCGTCAATGGCGGCATGCGGGGAGTCGCTTTCATTCTTGCCGACGACCGCCCCGGCGACAGCGGATATGCCCAAGCCATCGTCCACCGGATCGAGGCGCAAGGGATCGGTGGGTTGGTGCGGCGGGTCGGCCACTGTGCCGATATGCCGGCCGCCTACGCCATTGCCGATCTCATCGTGGTCCCAAGCGTCGAGCCCGCTACGTTCAGTCAGACTGCGGCCGAGGCGCATGCCATGGCGAAACCGGTCATCGCCTCGGCGGTCGGGGTTTTGCCGGAAATCGTTCTCGGACCGCCGCGCGTGGACGACGACGCCCGCACCGGCTGGCTCGTCAATCCGTCCGATCCGATCGCGCTTGCCCGCGCGCTCGCCGCCGCGCTCGCCCTCGACGATTCGATTCTGCAGGCCACGGGCAACCGCGCCCGGCGGCTGGCGGAGACCAGGTTCTCGCCGGGCCGCGTTGCCGCAGCGGCCCTTGCCGTCTACGCCTCTCTGCTCGAAAACGGCGGCTAGCACCGCTTTTCGGTTTGAACTTCCTGCAGGGGCTTGCGGCGGCAGGAACTCCGAATCGGCGGCACTAGCCCGGTCCTTCGATCGGCCTAGCTTAGAAATCCTTAAGCGGCAGAAATCCTTAATCCCGCACGTATCTTGGCCGCAGACGGCGTCTTACCCGCGGGGCAGCCCCTCGCCGCGCTGTGGCGGCGCTGCCACGTGCATCTTTTCGTTGCGTTCCGCCGTTGACTTGGGACGATTTTGTACCGATCTTGAAGAGTTCCGAGTAGCGTGGGCGACGGACCGATCCGTTACGTCACCAGCCGGTGACGGCGGTCATCCTTTCCGGCTCCCCTGCCACACGGATTGTCGCAACAGCACAGGAGTTATTCGCCATTCGTCGCCCGATGAAAGCCGCGCAGCAGCCCGTCCAGAAAGACGGCCCGCGCGTGAACGAGGAGATCCGCGTCCGCGAGGTTCAGCTGATCGATCAAAACGGCGCCAACCGAGGCGTCACCGAAATCCAGGCCGCCATCGCCCTGGCGCAGGAGGCGGGACTCGACTTGGTCGAGATCGCGCCCAATTCGATACCCCCCGTCGCCAAGATTCTCGACTTCGGCAAGTACAAATATCAGGCACAGAAAAAGGCCGCCGAGGCACGCAAGAAGCAGAAGGTCGTCGAGATCAAGGAGATCAAAATCCGGCCGATGATCGACGACCACGATTACGACGTGAAGATGCGTTCGATGCGACGCTTCTTCGAGGAAGGCGACAAGGTCAAGGTGACCCTGCGGTTCCGCGGTCGTGAAATGGCCCACCAGGAGCTCGGCATCCAGTTGCTCGAGCGCGTCAAGAGCGACACCTCCACGCTCGCCAAGGTGGAGCAGGAACCCAAGTTTGAAGGCCGGCAGATGATCATGGTGCTGGCGCCGCGCTGAGGCGCCACTGCGGCGAACCGGTGCGTCACAGGCAGGATTGCGGGAGCCATCAGCCGCTTCTCTGATCGGCTCCGCCTTCTCGCCTCGACTTGCTCGGTCTCTTTCACGATCAAGACGCTCGTGAGAGCCCCGCGTTTGCTCGGGGCCGCTTCCATTTTCTGCGCCGGACCGAGCATTGTGTGCCGGACCGAGCATTGTGTTTTGCGGCCTCGGGGTTAATCCTCAGATTCTGATCGCAAGTGATTCGCAGGCGTGAGAGGTCGGACAGCGCGCAACAGACAGAACCGAACTTGCAAAGGGTCGGCGGACTATCGATGGCCTTTTCCGGAACCCACGATTTCGCGCTCGTTGTCCTCTCCGTGTTGATCGCGATGACGGCTTCGTACACGGCCCTGGATCTGGGTGGCCGCATTCAAGCGGCGACCGGCAGGGCCGGTTACGTATGGCTGCTGAGCGCCGCGATCGCGATGGGCGGCGGCATCTGGTCGATGCATTTTGTCGCCATGCTCGCCTTCAGCCTTCCCGGCCTGGAGGTGAGCTATGACGTCGGACTGACGCTTCTTTCCCTGATCCTTCCCGTCGTCGTGACGGCGATCGGCTTTTTCGTCGTGCGGCGGCAAAAAGCCGGCCGGCTCGCCCACATGACGAGCGGCATCTTGATGGGTCTCGGTATCGTGGCGATGCATTATACCGGCATGGCGGCGATGCGGATGCCGGCATCGCTGTCCTACGATCCGGTCTTCGTTGCGCTCTCGGTGGCGATCGCCATCGGCGCCTCGGTGGCCGCGCTCTGGCTTGCTTTCCGCAACACCGACCTGGTCCAGAGGCTCATGGCGTCCGTGATCATGGGCCTCGCCATCTCCGGAATGCACTACACCGCGATGCACGCCGCGAGCTTTCATGCGCACATGCCGATGGGTTCGCCGGAGAGAAGCATCGGCATTGGGCAACTTCAACTGGCGCTCAGCGTTTCCGCTGCCACGTTCCTGATTCTTCTTCTGGCACTGGTCGCCACGATCTTCGATCGGCGGTTCGCCATGCTGGCGACGCGAGAGGCAGCGGCGCTGCGGGAAAGCGAACGCCGCTTCAGGCTGCTGGTCGAGAGCGTCACCGAATATGCGATTGTCCTGCTCGATCCGCAGGGGCGGATCACCAACTGGAACAGCGGCGCCGAACGACTGAAGGGCTATCGGGCCGACGAGATCGTTGGCCGACATTTTTCCTGCTTCTATTCCGAGGAGGATCGACGCAATGGCAAGCCCGAACGGGCGCTCGAGAGCGCGCTTCGCCAGGGCAACCACAAAGACGAGGGCTGGCGGGTCCGCAAAGACGGAAGCCGCTTCTGGGCGAGCGCGGTCATCGACCCGATCTACGAGGGCGGCACCCAGCTTCTCGGCTTCGCCAAGGTGATCCGCGACATGACCGAGCGCAAGGAAGCGCAGCGCCAGGTCGAGGAGGTAGAGGCGAAGTTTCTGCAGGCACAGAAGATGGAAGCGATCGGCCAGCTCACCGGAGGCATCGCCCACGACTTCAACAACCTGCTCAATGCCGTGCTGGGAAATCTCGAGCTCCTGCTCAGGCGGGTGCCACCAAACCCGAGTATCACCCCGCTCCTGGAGAACGCATTCAAAGGGGCGCAGCGCGGGGCCGCCCTGACGCAACGGATTCTCGCCTTCGCACGGCGCCAGGATCTCAATCCCCAGGCCGTGGACATTCCGGACCTGTTGCGCGGCATGGCGGACCTGCTCAAGCGCACGATCGGCCCGCGCATTCGCATCGAGACTCGCTTTCCGGCTCCGCTCGCGCGGGCGCATGTGGACGCCCATCAGCTCGAGCTCGCGATTCTCAACCTCTCCGTCAACGCACGCGACGCGATGCCGGACGGCGGCTCGATTACCATCGCGGCCAGCGAGGAAGCGGTCGGAGAGGACAATCCACTGGGGTTGGCGCCGCGCCCATACATCCTGCTGCAGGTCACCGATACCGGGGCAGGGATGGATGAGGCCACCCTGCAACGCGCTTTGGAGCCGTTCTTCACCACCAAGGAAAGAGGACAGGGAACCGGCCTGGGCCTCTCGATCGTGCATGGTCTGGCGGAGCAATCCGGTGGACGCCTCGTCTTGAAGAGCAAACGTGGAGAAGGCACGAGCGCGGCGATCTGGCTTCCGGTTTCCGGTCTCGACCTTCGTCGGCAGGCGCAAGCAACGGCCCCGCCGACCGGAATTGGCAGCGAACGGGCCAGCCGCCGCTTTTCCGTGCTGGTCGTCGATGACGACGACCTCGTTCTCACCCTGGCGGCCGAGATGCTGTCGGATCTGGGCCATACGGCACTTCAGGCCCAATCCGGGGAAGCAGCGCTTGCCTTGTTGCATGAAGGCCGGAAGGTCGATGTCGTCGTGACCGACCAAGTGATGCCGGGAATGACCGGCGTCGAGCTTTCGGCACAGATCAAATCGAAGTGGCCTCACATCTCGATCATTCTGGCAAGCGGCTACGCCGAACTGGCTGCGCGGCCGGATCCGGCGCTGTTGAAGCTCAGCAAGCCGTTTTCGCAGGCTATGCTGGCGCGCGCACTGGCCGAATGCGCCAGGCCGATGGCTCCGCGCAAGGCAGTTCTGGCCTTCAAGCAGCGGTAGGCCGGTTGCACGGCGCGCCCGCCTCTGCCATAACGCCGCCTCCCGCTGCCCGGCCAAAGGGCTGCCGTGGCGGCGGCGAAGTGCTCAATCGGCACGCTCAACCGAGCAATGGTCCGGCGAACGCGGGTGTTTTGCCCGACGTGACCGGCTAAGGAGAGCCAAATGCCCAAGTTGAAGACGAAATCAGGCGCCAAGAAGCGCTTCAAGATCACCGGCACCGGCAAGGTGTTGTCGGCCATGTCCGGCAAGCGCCACGGCATGATCAAACGGACCAACAAGCAGATTCGCCAGCATCGCGGCACCCGGGTGATGTTCAAGGCCGACGGCGACAACGTTAAGAAGTATTTTCTGCCCAACGCCTGAGCGCCCGGCCGCTTCGCGGCGGCTCGCGTCATCAAAAGCAGTTCTGAAGGAGATCAGCCATGGCCCGCGTCAAGCGTGGCGTCACCGCCCATGCCAAGCACAAGAAGGTGCTCAAAGCCGCCAAGGGCTACTATGGCCGGCGCAAGAACACGATCCGGGTTGCCAAGCAGGCCGTCGAGAAGGCGGCGCAATACGCCTATCGCGACCGCAAGCGCAAGAAGCGTACGTTTCGCGCGCTGTGGATTCAGCGCCTCAATGCGGCGGTGCGCCCGTTCGGCCTCACCTACAGCCGATTTATCGATGGCTTGAGCAAGGCCGGGGTCATGGTGGACCGCAAGGTGCTGTCCGACCTCGCCATCCGCGAACCGGCAGCATTCGAAGCGATTGTCGGACAGGCCAAGGCCGCGCTGGCGGCGTGACGCGCGCGCGTGCCTCGCTTGGAGCGGGCGTGATCGCGCGACGGGTTCTGCCGCAAACGGCCGGCGCGAACGCCTGAACGAGGACGAACGTGACCGACATCGGGCAACTGGAAACCGAGCTCACAAGCGCCATCGCGGCGGCGAGCGACGAGGCGGCACTCGAAGCCGTGCGCGTCTCGGCGCTCGGCAAGAAGGGGGCCATCTCGGAGCTGCTCAGGACCCTCGGCACGATGACGCCGGAGGAGCGCAAGGATCACGGACCGCTCATCAACGGGCTCAAGGAGCGCGTCACCCAGGCGATCGCGACGCGCCGCGAGGCGCTCAAGAACGACGCGCTCGACCAGCGCCTCAACACCGAGAGCATCGACGTGACGCTGCCGGTGCGCGAGCCGGCGACCGAAATCGGACGCGTGCATCCGATCAGCCAGGTGATCGACGAGCTCACGGCGATCTTCGCCGACATGGGCTTCGCAATCGCCGAGGGGCCTGACATCGAGACCGACGACTACAACTTCACCATGCTCAATTTCCCGGAAGGCCACCCGGCGCGGGAGATGCACGACACGTTCTACTTCAATCCCAAGCCCGACGGCTCGCGGCGGCTCCTGCGCACCCATACCTCGCCGGTGCAGATCCGCACCATGTTGACGCAAAAGCCGCCGATCCGCGTGATCATTCCCGGCCGCACCTACCGCAGCGATTCCGACCAGACCCATACGCCGATGTTTCACCAGGTCGAGGGTTTGGTGATCGACCGGCAGTCGCATCTCGGCCACCTGAAATGGACCCTCGAAGAGTTCTGCAAGGCGTTCTTCGAGGTCGACCAGGTAAAGATGCGCTTTCGCCCATCGTTCTTCCCCTTCACCGAACCGTCGCTCGAGGTCGACATCCAGTGCCGGCGCGAGAAAAATGAGATCCGCTTCGGCACCGGCGAGGATTGGCTGGAAATCCTGGGCTGCGGCATGGTGCATCCGGCCGTGCTGCGCAATTGCGGGCTCGACCCCGACGAATACCAGGGCTTCGCGTGGGGCTTGGGGATAGACCGGATCGCCATGCTGAAATACGGCATGCCGGACTTGCGCGCGTTCTTCGAGGCCGACGTGCGCTGGCTCTCGCACTACGGCTTCCGTCCGCTGGACTTTCCCGCGCTGGCGGCCGGCTTAAGCCCGTGACCGACGAACGCGCGTGCCGGGCCCGCTCGCCAGCGAGAGGCAGGCAGAACAGCGGTGAGACCGGCCGATGAAGTTCACCCTTGCCTGGCTCAAGGAGCACCTTGATACCGACGCGCCGCTCGCCACGCTCGCCGACAAGCTCACCATGATCGGCCTCGAGGTGGAACGCATCGAGGACAAGGCGAAGGAGCTTGCCGCCTTCACGGTGGCTCGCGTGATCTCGGCGGACAAGCACCCGAATGCCGACAAGCTCAAGCTATGCATGGTCGACACCGGCAGCGGCGCCCCGGTGCAGGTCGTGTGCGGCGCCCCGAACGCGCGCGCCGGCATGAAAGGCGTGTTCGCTCCCGCCGGCACGCACATTCCGGGCACCGGCCTCGATCTCAAGGTCGCCAATGTCCGCGGCGTCGAGAGCCGCGGCATGCTGCTGTCCGAACGCGAGCTCGGCCTGTCCGACGAGCACGCCGGCATCATCGAGTTGCCGCCGGACAGCCCGGTCGGCAAGCCGTTCGCCGAGCTGCTCGGCCTCAGCGATCCGGTGATCGAGATCAACGTCACGCCGAACCGGCCCGACTGCACGGGCGTGCACGGGATCGCCCGCGATCTCGCCGCGGCCGACATGGGCCGGTTCAAGGACCCGATCATCAAGCCGGTAAAGGGGACGTTCCCCTGTCCGGTCACGGTGACGCTCGACTTCGGGACGACGCCGTCGCTCTGCCCCGGCTTCGCGCTCAGGCTGGTGCGCGGGGTGAAGAACGGCCCGTCACCCGACTGGCTGCAGCGCCGCCTCATCGCGATCGGATTGCGGCCGATCAACGCGCTGGTCGACATCACCAACTACATCACCTTCGACCGCGCCCGTCCCCTGCACGTGTTCGATGCCGCCATGGTGCGCGGGAACCTCACCATCCGCCGCGCCCGGAACGGCGAGCAATTGCTCGCGCTCGACGGCAAGACCTACGTGCTCGACGACACGATGTGCATGATCGCCGATGACGAAGGTGTGGAATCGCTGGCCGGCATCATGGGCGGCGAGAAAACCGGCTGCTCGGAAACCAGCACCGACGTGCTGATTGAATCGGCGCTCTGGGACCCGCTCAACATCGCGCAGACCGGCCGGAAGCTCGGCATCAACTCGGACGCTCGCTACCGCTTCGAGCGCGGCGTCGATCCGGCCTTCATGGTGCCGGGCCTCGAGCTGGCAACCCAAATGGTGCTCGACCTCGTCGGCGGCGCGCCGTCGGAGGTAACGGTCGCCGGCAGCCCGCATGCGCAAGACCGCGTCATCGATTTTCCCTTGAGCGAGCTCAGGCGGCTGACCGGCCTCGATGTGCCCCTCACGGAAGTGCGGCGCGTGCTCGGCCATCTCGGCTTCTTCGTCGCCGGCCAGGGCGAGCGCGTGAAGGTTGCGGTGCCCTCGTGGCGGCCGGACATCGACGGCAAGGCCGACATCGTCGAAGAGGTGGTGCGGATCATCGGCGTCGACCGCGTCCCGGCGGCGCCGCTCGATCGCGGGGAGGCCCCGCGCAAGCCGGTCCTGACCACCCTGCAGGTGCGCACGCGCAAGGCGAAGCGCGCCCTTTCGGCGCGCGGCCTGGTGGAGGCCGTGACGTGGTCGTTCATCGCCAAGGCGCATGCCCAACTGTTCGGAGGCGGAAAACCTGAGCTCGCGCTCGCCAATCCCATCGCGGCCGATCTCTCGGACATGCGGCCGAGCCTCGTCCCGGGCTTGGTGGCGGCGGCACAAAAGAACGCCGATCGCGGCTTTCCCGACGTGGCGCTGTTCGAGGTCGGCCAGGTCTTCACCGGCGACGATCCTGAGGGCCAGGTCACCGCCGCGGCCGGCGTGCGGCGCGCCCGCGCCAAGGCGAGCGGCATCGGCCGTCATTGGTCCAACAAGGCGGCAGACGCCGACGCTTTCGACGTCAAGGGCGATGCGCTGGCGGTGCTCGCGGCGGCCGGTGCGCCGATACAGGCGCTGCAGATCGTCCCGGGCGGGCCCTCCTGGCTGCATCCCGGCCGCTCCGGGACGATCCAGATCGGGCCGCAGAACGTGCTCGGCCATTTCGGCGAGCTGCATCCGCGCACGCTCGAAGCGCTGGACGCCGAAGGACCGCTGGTCGCCTTCGAGGTGATCCTGGACAAGATCCCCGAGCCCAAGGCACGCGCCACGCGGGTCAAGCCTGCGCTCGATCTCTCGCCGTTCCAGCCGGTCGAACGCGACTTCGCCTTCATGGTCGACCGCGCCGTCAAGGCCGGCGACATCGTGCGCGCAGCGCAGAACGCCGATCGCAAGCTGATCACCAACGTGACGGTGTTCGACGTGTACGAAGGCGCGGGCATCGATCCGGACAAGAAATCGATCGCTATCGCGGTGACGCTCCAGCCGCGCGACAAGACGATGACCGACGAAGAGATCGACGCGGTCGCGGCGAAGATCGTCGCCGAGGTTGCCAAGCGCACGGGCGGAACCTTGCGGGCGTGACCCGGCCCGATCATGCTTTACACGAGAAGGTCGAGCGGCACCTTTAGTGCATCGGCGATGCGGCGAAGCGTTGCTGGCGTGCCGGTCCGCCGGCCGCTCTCGATGTCCGAAATATGACTTTGACTGATACCGACCTTGGATGACAAGTCCATCTGAGTAATGTCGCGCCATTCGCGCAAGACCCGCACTGGCTTCTCGCTCTTCGCCAGCCGGTCCACGACGTCTTTCGGCAACAATGGAGCGCCGGCAAGAACCTCCTTTCGCGCGCGCGCAACAAGACGCGCGGTGCCGGCATCCTCGTCGGCTTCTGCTGCCTTCGCAACCAGCGCCTCGTATTCTTTGCGCGGGAGTATTGCGACCTCCCCGCGCGAGGTTTTTTGAAATCGAACGTTCATGTCGTCCTCAGTCGTATATCTCTCGCCGGTGCCCGACGGCAGCCACTACGATTGAACCGCGTTCTTCGTAGAAGATGACGCGCCAATCGCCGATACGAAGCCTTGCGCCACGCTGACCCTTGAGGCGTTTCACGTCGCCTTTCCCGGTTGTGGCAAAGTCTCGCAGTCGATCATCGATTCGTTGCCGTACGTCCCGGGAGAGCTTCACCCATTGGCGTGCACTCGCCGGCGTGAAGACGATCGGCTTCATGCCATGCTATCGCAGAGTGCGATAAACGGGTCAACACGGCAACGCGGCGTGCCACGCGGGCACGAGATCCGCATAAGCGAAGCCGTCGCGCTCCACCGTTGCGCCAACGGTGACGGGAATCCTTGCCGCCAGCATCGGCCCGGCGGCGACGAAGGAATGGAACTCGCCGTTCTCGCCGCACGGGTCCGCGCTTTCCGGAAATTCGGCGAGCAGCGCGCGATCGAAGCGGCGGCCGGCAAAGTGCGGCGGGAGCTGCTTGAGATCGACGCAGACCAAATAGGTCTCCACGCCGGCATCGATCATCGCGTGGGCAAGCGCGCGGGTCGGGCGCTGCCACAGCGGAAAAACCGGCGTGATCCCGCTGTCGGCGAGTTTCTCCTCGCGATAGGCGCGCACGTCGGCGAGGAAGAGATCGCCGAAGATCACGTGCGTCACGCCGCTTGCCTTGGCGGCGGCAAGCGTCGTCGCCATGCGGGTCTCGTAGACGTCATTCGGGCACGGAAACGGGATCGGCACATGGATCGGCGCCAGCCCCGCCGCCTGAAGCTGCGCACCGAGCAGCTCCTGGCGCACGCCGTGCATGCTGACGCGGCTGAACGTCTCGGTCACAGTGGTGAGCGCACCGACCACCTCGTACTCGCCGGCGCGTCGCACCTCATGCAGCGCCCAGGCGCTATCCTTGCCGCTCGACCAGGCGATCAAGGCTTGCGGACGTTTCACGACCTGCGCGACCGCGATGGGCGCGTGGGGCGCGCCGGCTGCGGCGCGAAACGCTTCAGCACCGCTTCGGCGGCACGCTCGCCGGAGTCCCAGGCGCCCCCGAGCGTGCCCCACTGCGTCTCGTGCACCGCCTCGCCGGCGAAATAGACGCGATTGGCGAGCGGCTCCATGAGAATGCGGCGCGAAGGCTGGCCGCCGACCTGCGCCGCCGAGAAGGCGCCCAGCGCCCACGGCTCCTTGGCCCAGTTGGTGGCATGCTTGCGCCGCACCGCTTTTTTGACGTCGGCGCCGTAAAGGTCGCCCAGCCAATCGACCGCAAACGCCACCATGGCGGCCTCGCCCTGCGCCGCGAGGCCGGCGCCGAACCGCCCGCCCACCTCGACCAGGCACAGCGGTCGCCCGGAGACATTCGCCAGCAACGCGGCGGTGCGATTGCTGGTCGCCTTCTCGAATACGAGCTCGTCGTTCTGCAGGCCCAGCGGATTGCCCTCGAGCTCGAGCGCAATGTGGTCGTAGCTGCCGAGGCTGAGCTTGGCGATAGCGTCGAGCTGGCGCCGCGGCAGTGGCGGATTGAACCTGATCTTGGCCGCTGCAAGCACGCCGGTGGACGCGGTGACGATCACGGCGCTCGCACCGACGCGACCTCTTGGGGTGTCGATTTCCAAGCTCTCGCGCGGGGACCAGTTGATCGCCGTCACCGGCGTCCCAAGCTGGACCGGCAGCGCCTCACCGAGCTTCGCGACGAGCGTCCCCAAGCCCTGGCGGCAGAACGCAGCGAGGTCGCGCTCCCCCCCTTTCGCAAAGTCGCCCGCCGAGACCTCGTTCAGGTCCTTGGAGCAGCCGAACGGCCCGAGGAGAAACTCGACGGCGGGACGCAGGTCGAGCAGGTCCTTCGGCAAGGCCTGCGCACAGGATACGTCGTTCTTGCCGCGCGCGGCCTCGCCGATCGCTCGGTTGGCGCGCACCAGGGCGGAGAGGAAGTCCTCCATCTCGCCTTCCCGGGCGAAGCGGCGGCCAATGCGCAGTTTCTGTCCCGGCGGTGCCGGATAGACGTCGAGCTTGGCGGCGCCGGCGAGCTTCGCCAGCGGATTGATGTCGGGCATGTGGATCCAGTGCGCGCCGCGGTCGTATGGCACGCCGAAGGTCCGCGTATCGGTGATGCAACGGCCGCCGATCCGATCCGCCGCCTCGAGCAGCACGAAGCGCCGCCCCGCGGCGGCAAGGCGGCGTCCCGCCGCGATGCCCGCAGCCCCCGTCCCGACGATCACCACATCGACGTAGCGGGACCACGAGGCAGCGCCGAACGCCGGTGCGGCGGCGAGCG
>Ga0126308_10000750_pt1 | contig 11643 bp, 12 predicted proteins | sample Plot55_FD_92533 | JGI IMG/M metagenome (GOLD analysis project Ga0126308, IMG submission 92533) | Serpentine soil microbial communities from UC McLaughlin Reserve, CA, USA - Plot55 | ecosystem: Environmental > Terrestrial > Soil > Grasslands | place: USA: UC McLaughlin Reserve, Lake County... | reverse complement strand
CCGGCTACCCGTCGCGGGCCGAGAGCCCCCACGACGTGATCGAGAACTCCCACGCCTCGACCGCCCTCGGCTACGCCCTCGGCCTGGCCGAGGCCCGCCGCGCCGGCCAGGGCCAGGGACGGGTGGTGGCGGTGGTCGGCGACGGCTCGCTCACCGGCGGGGTCGCGCTCGAGGCGCTCAACCTGATCGGCCACCGCAAGCCCGACCTGCTGGTGATCCTCAACGACAACGGCCGCAGCTACGCCCCGACGGTCGGCGGCCTGGCCGGCCACCTGGCCCCGTTCCGGCTCCACCCCGGCTACGAGAGCCTCAAGAAGGGCGTCGAGGAGACCCTCGGCCGGGTGCCGCTGGTCGGCGAGGGCATGGTCGAGGCGGCCAAGCGGGTCAAGGAGGGGGCCAAGGCCCTGGTCGCGCCCCGGGTGGTGTTCGAGGACCTGGGCTGGCAGTACGCCGGCCCGGTCGACGGCCACGACCTGGCCGCCCTGGAGAAGGCCATCGACCACGCCAAGCGGGTCCCGGGCCCGGTCCTGCTGCACGTGATCACCCGCAAGGGGCGCGGCTACCCGCCGGCCGAGGAGCACGAGGAGGACAACCTCCACTCGCTCGGCGCCTTCGACCCCGAGACGGGCCGGGCCCTGCCGAAGTCGGGCGAGGAGGTCGGCTTCACCGACGTGTTCGGCCAGGCCCTGCTGGACGAGGCCCGCCGCCACCCCGAGCTGGTCGCCATCTCGGCCGCGATGCTCGGCCCGACCAAGCTGACGGTGATGCAGCGCGAGTTCCCCGAGCGGGTCTTCGACGTCGGCATCGCCGAGCAGGTCGGGGTGACCATGGCCGCCGGCATGGCCCTCCAGGGGCTGCGGCCGGTCTGCGCCATCTACTCGACCTTCCTCCAGCGGGCCTTCGACCAGGTGATCATGGACGTCGCCCTGCACCGGCTGCCGGTGATCTTCGCGCTCGACCGGTCCGGCATCACCGGCGAGGACGGCTCCTCCCACCACGGCGTGTACGACGTCACCTGGCTGCGGGAGATCCCCAACCTGGTCATCGCCTCGCCGCGCGACGGCAACGAGCTGCGCCGGGCCCTGGCCACCGCGGTCGCCCACACCGCCGGGCCGTTCGCGATCCGCTTCCCGCGCTCGACCACGCCCAGGCTCACCGTCTCGGGCCCGGTCCGCAGGATGAAGCTGGGCGCCTGGGACGTCCGCGCCCGCGGCCGCGACGTGCTCCTGCTCGGCCTTGGCAAGCTGGCCGTGACCTGCGAGGAGGCGACCCGGCTGCTGAAGCAGGACGGGATCAGCGTGACCCTGGCCGACCCCCGCTGGGTCAAGCCGCTCGACCCTCGCCTCGGGGCCGTGGCCGGCGCCCACCGGCTGGTCGCCACCGTCGAGGACAACGTGCTCGCCGGCGGGTTCGGCTCGGCGGTGGCCGAGGTCCTGGCCGACGAGGAGGTGGCCACGCCGCTGCTGCGCCTGGGCATCCCCGACCAGTTCCTGCCCCACGGCAAGCGCGAGGTCCTGCTGGCCGAGCTGGGTCTGGACGCCGTCGGCATCGCCGAACGGGTCCGCAAGGCCCTTCACCGCCTCGAGCCCTGACCCGACCGAGGGTCCGGCGGGTCAGGACCCTACAGCCTGGCCAGCAATCCGAGCAGCTCGGTCGGCCAGCCCCTGGCCCGTCCATGCCCACGGCCTATTTGGACCCTATGGGACCAGGCGCAGGAACCCGCGCAGCTCGGCGTTGAACTGTTCGGGGTCCTCCATGTTGGCGGCGTGCCCGACCCCGGGCAGGATCCGCAGCCGCGACCCGGGGATCCGCCGGTGCAGCTCGGCGGCGACCGTCCCCAGTGGGGAGCGGCGGTCGGCGTCGCCGTACAGCAGCAGGGTCGGCACCCGGATGCCAGGCAGCACGCCGCGCAGGTCGGCCTCGGCGAAGCTGCGCGCCATCGCCCGCATCCCGGCCGGCCGGACGTCCAGCATGATCGCCGCCGCCTCCTCCAGCAGCTCCGGCGGCGCCGAATCGGTGAACAGCCCGGGCAGGTAGCCCCGCACCCATTGCTCGGGCGGCAGCCCGGCCTCGCGGTCGACCTGCTCCAGCCGCTCCCGGACCACCTGGGGCGGCAGCGACCCGGCCCACCCGGCATAGGCCGACGCCAGCACCAGCGACCGCGGCACCGCCGGGTGCCGCCGGTACAGCTCCAGCGCCAGCCCACCCCCGAACGACAGCCCGCACACGTGCGGCCGCTCGATCCCGAGCGCCCCCACGAACCCGGCCAGGCAGTCGGCGTAGTCCGCCAACCGGAACGTCTCCGGCGGGTCGTCCGACCCGCCACACCCCGGCGCGTCCCACGCCACCACCGTCAGCTCGCCCCCCAGCCCCTCCAGCTGCCGCCGCCAGTCCCGGCTGTCCCCCAGCCCCCCGTGGACCAGCAACAGCACCGGCCCGTTCCCCACCCGCCGGTACGCGATCCCCAGCCCGCCGACCTCGACCCTCTCCATGCCGTTCCTCTTCTCGGAGGTCAGGGGCCCCCGGGTGCGGAGCCGGCACGGCGCCACAGGGCGATGGTGGTGGTGACCATGGCGAAGCCGAAGCCGAGGTCCTCGATGGGGGCGCACACGATCCGGGGGCCCAGGATCTCGGCCGGGTCGTAGCTGACGATCGGGGGGCAGGTGAGGACCCCGTTCACCAGCAGCTGGAACGCGGCCACGACGGCCAGGGCGACCCAGTAGCGGGGGTCGCGGAACAGCCCGGTGCGCAGGACCAGCAGCTCGAGCAGGACGGTGAGGGCGACCCCGGCCGCCGCGGCCAGGGTGTACTCGCGGATCACCGGGGGGTCCTGGCCGGGAGGAGGCGGACGACGGCCTGGTAGGTGAGGAGGGCGCAGGTCGGGACGACCAGGAAGAAGACCAGCTCCTCGAGGGGGAGGCCGAAGAGCCCGATGCCGCTGGTGTAGGTGGAGCTGTAGCTCCAGTGGTCGCGGCGGATGGCCAGCCAGTCCCACAGGCTGAAGGCCAGGAACACCGGCAGCACGGCCGCCAGCCAGCGGCGGGGCCGGCGGTAGACACCCGCCTTGAGGACCAGCTCGAGCGGCAGGGTGACTAGCAGGCAGCCGGCCATCAGGGCCAGGTAGGTGGCGCGCCCCAGCACCGGGCCCTCCCCGTCAGGGCGGTGGGCCGCCCACGGCCGCTGGCGGCCACGGGCGGCCCACCGGCCACCGATCAGACGTCCTAGCCAGGCAGGTCGACACCCTTGTAGTCGCGGCACTTGACGGTCTGGTTGACCTGCTCGGTGGTGTTGGGCAGGTCGATCTTGCAGTTGCTCCGCTCATACTGGATGCCGGCCCAGAACGCGGCCAGGAGCAGCAGGATCGTGATGAGCAGCGAGCCACCGCGGCGCATGCTGCCTCCTCCCATGGGTCGGTCCGGGGGCTGGAGCCTACTACTCCAAGACCGGGGCTCACCCTCGGTGGCCGAAGTTCATGCCGTCGAACATCGCCTCGGTGCGCTCCATCGCCTTGGCGATCTCGGCCATGTCCTGGGCGACCTCGGTGTCGACCTGGGGGAAGAGGAACTGGTTGAGGGGCTCGTTGGCCCCGACCTGGAGCCCGTACTCGTCCATGTACTCGCCGATGGCGAACTCCCAGGTGAACAGGGCGGTCGAGTCGTCGGCGGGCAGGTGCAGCCAGTAGGTGAGGTAGCGGTTGCGGGCCAGGGAGAAGGTCCGGGTGCCGTCCCGCTTCTCCTGGGCGGGGCGGAATCCGAGCAGCCCCAGCTCGTCCTCGAAGGCCATGTCCGGAGCATTCTCCAGGGCCGGGCCGGGTTGCGCCAGCGCTGAGCTTCCGTGCAGTTGTGGGTCGGGCCTGCTTAGAATTCTCTGCCGGCCGGTATCCGCCGGGCGGCGACCGACCCTGGGACTGACCTTGGCCAGAAACACCGCCGACCTGGACGCCCTTGTCGGCCGGACGCTCGGCCGCCGCCGTTATGAGGTCGTCGCCCGCATCGCCCAGGGCGGGATGGCGATCGTCTACCGGGGCCACGACCGGCAGCTCGACCGGGTGGTGGCGATCAAGGTGCCCCGCCCCGAGTTCGCCCGCGACCGTGGGTTCTCCGAGCAGTTCCGGCGCGAGGCCCGGACGGCCGCCCGCCTGTCCCACCCCAACGTGGTCGCCGTCTACGACTCGGGCGAGGAGCGGGGGCTGCCCTGGATCGTGATGGAGCACATCAGCGGCCGGACGCTCCGCGACCTGCTCGACAGCCAGCGGCGCCTGAGCCCGGAGACCACCGCCGAGCTGCTCGGCCCGGTGGCCGACGCCCTCGACCACGCCCACCACGCCGGGGTGGTCCACCTCGACGTCAAGCCGGAGAACCTCCTGCTGACCAGCGAGACGGTCAAGGTGGCCGACTTCGGCCTGGTCAGGGCGGCCGCCCAGCGCGGCCACGGGCAGGCCCTTGCCGCCACCGTCCACTACTGCGCGCCCGAGGTGCTGCGGGGCGGGGTGGTCGACGGGCGGGCCGACGTCTACGCCCTCGGGGTGGTGGCCTGGGAGTGCGTCAGCGGCCGGCCGCCGTTCGAGGGCGACGCCCGCCAGGTCGTCGCCCAGCACCTCGGCGGGCGGGTGCCGCCGCCCTCGCGGGTGGCCGGCGAGGTCGCCGAGCCGTTCGACGTGCCCGTGCTCCGGGCCACCGATCCCGACCCGACCCGCCGTTACCTGCGCGCCTCGGACTTCGCGGCCGCGATCGGCGCCCCCCGCCGCCGGCGGGTCGATGAGGCCCTCCGTGCCACCACCCTCCTGCCCCCCGGCGCCGACACCACCGCCGCCTGGGCCGCCGCCGCCGGGGCCACCACGGGCGGTCCGGCCGCTTCCGGGGCCACCGTCGCCGGAGCCGCCGGGGGCGGTCCCGCCGCGGCTGAGGCGGCCGCGGGTGCCGCCACCGTGGCCGGGGCGCCGGCCACCGGGTGGCCGCCCGAGCACGGCGGGGCGGGGGCGGAGACCCGGAGCCTTGAGGGGTGGACGGCGGTGGCAGCTGGGGCGACCCGGCCGCCGCCGGCCGCCCCGTCGCACCTGCGGCCACGGCCGACCACCGGGCGGGTGCCCAAGACGCGGGCGGCGCGGGGCAGGAAGGGCGGGAAGGGGCGGCTGCTGGCCGTGCTGCTGGTCGTCGGCCTGCTGGCCGCCGGGCTGCTCACCCGGGCCGGGGGGCTGCTCGGCGGGTCGGTCCGGGTGCCGGAGGTGGTGGGGCTGGAAGTGGCCGAGGCGACCCGTGACCTCCAGGGCCGCGGCCTGCGGGTCCGGACGGGCCAGGCGGTCGCGTCCGACCACGTCCACGAGGGCCTGGTGGCCACCCAGTCGGTGGCCGGCGGGGAACGGGCCCGGCGCCAGGACACGGTCGTCCTGCAGCCGTCGCTCGGGATCACCCTGCCCGACCTGACCAGGCGCCCGGCCGGCGCGGCCACCGGCCGGCTGGAGGACCTGGAGATCAAGTTCCGCCAGCGGCCCGGCACCAGCCTGACCGTCCCCAAGGGGAGCGTCATCGCCACCCGGCCCGACGCCGGCACGGTCCTCAAGGGCAGCCAGGTCGTCACCGTGGTGGTCAGCAGCGGCAAGCCGAAGGTCCCGGTCCCCGACGTCGCCGGGCGGCGGGCCGAGGCCGCCGAGGACGTCCTCGGCGCCGCCCACCTGCGGGTGCGGCGCGATCGGGTCTTCGACGACAACGTCCCCGACGGCCGGGCGGTCGGCACCGACCCCGGCGCCGGGTCCACCGTCCCCTGGGGGTCGACGGTCGTCCTGCGGCTCAGCAAGGGCCCCGACCTGGTCGAGGTGCCCGAGGTCGTCGGCCTCCCCAAGCGCCAGGCCGAGCAGCGCCTGGCCGCCGCCGGCCTGCGGGCCCGCTACATCCTCCCGGTCGGCAGCCGGGTCGTCGAGCAGAGCCCGGCCGCCGGCGAGCAGGCCAAGCGCGGCAGCGAGGTCCGCCTCCTGCTCAACCTGTTCTAGCGACGTGCGCATCGGGGCCCATGTGTCGGTGGCCGGCGGGCTGGCCAAGGCCGTCGGGAACGCCCGCGACGCCGGCTGCGAGTCGCTCCAGGTGTTCGTGTCCAACGCCCGCGGCTGGGCCCCGCCACCGGTCGACCCGGCGGGCGACGAGCGCTTCCTGGCCGACCTGGACGACGCCGGGCTGGGCCCGCTGTTCGTCCACGCGCCCTACCTGGTCAACTTCGCCAGCGCCACCGCGCTCACCCGGGAGCGGTCCCGCGAGGTGGTCGCGGCCACCCTGGCCAAGGCGGCCTCCATCGGCGCCGCCGGCGTTGTCGTCCACGCCGGCCAGGCCCTCGCCAGCGGCCGCGCCGCCGGCCTGGCCACCACCCGCGAGACGCTCCTGCCCCTGGCCGACACCATCACCGGTCTCGACGCCCCCGACCTGGTCCTCGAGCTTACCGCCGGGACCCGGGGGGCCCTGGCGGCACGGTTCGAGGAGATGGCCGAGCTGCTGGCCGCCTGCGACCACCACCCCCGCCTCAAGGTCTGCATGGACACCTGCCACGCCCAGGCCGCCGGCTACGACCTGACCGACCCCGTCGGCGTCACCAAGACCCTCGACGAGCTGTTCGCCACCCTCGGCGACCGGGTCGTCCTCATCCACGCCAACGACTCCCGCGACCCCGTCGGCGCCGGCCGCGACCGCCACTGCCCCATCGGCACCGGCACCATCGGCGACCAGGGCTTCACCGCCATCCTGGCCCACCCCGCCCTGGCCACCCTCCCGATCATCACCGAGACCACCGGCGACCCCACCCAGATGGCCACCGACCTCACCCGCCTCCACCACCTCCGCCCTCCCTCGCGGCGGTAGGATCCGTGGGTGTTGCGACCCGCGGATCCCCTGGAGCGCTCGCGGCTGGTGTTGCGGCCGGTCGAGCTGGAGGATCTGGAGGAGCTGTTCGCGTCCCACGAGGGCGAGTGGCGGGCCTGGGTCAGCGGCGGCCGGCCGGGTTGAGGCCGTTCCATTCCTCCAGCGGGGCGCAGTGCCAGGCCCAGCGACCCTGGCGGGGCAGGCCGGGGAGCTCGACGCGGCCGTTGCACCAGAGCAGGGCCGGCCACGGGTCGGTGTCGGGCGGCGCCCAGGGGAACAGCCGGGTCAGGGTGGCCCGGACCAGCCCATCGGGCGGGGTGAAGGGCACGCCGAGGCCGCGGGCGGCGTCGTCGGTGTGGACCAGCAGCTCGTCACAGGCCATGGCGGCGAACCCGGAGGCGTCGGCCTGCCCCATCGGGTGCCAGCCCCGCGCGCCCGCCGGGCTGGCGTCGATCACCCTGGCCAGCACGGTCGCGACCACCCCGATCGTCCTGATGAGGTCGGCGTTGGCGGTCCCGGGCCGGACCCGCAGCTCCATCGTCTCCAGCTGCCGCTCCCCGGCGGCCACGTCGCTGGCGTACCAGAGAGTGCCCTCGGCGATGTGGCCGACGGCCTCGGCCACCGTCCAGTCCATCTCCGGGATGGGGCGCGTCCAGTCCTGGCCGGCGGCCGGGCCGAGCAGCCCCTGGCAGGCAGCGGCCGCCTCGAGCACGTGCCGTCCCTCCATGGGCCTATCCTCGCCGACTCTGTGGACGGCCGCCACCGGTCTGACGGCGCCGGGTCGTAGGATCGTCCGGTCGTCCGGTCCGTCAGAGGAGGTCGTCGTGGTCGCCACCCGTCGGGGGGTCGGTGCCTACCGGTGGGAGCTGGCCATGGTGGCCGTGACCGCGGTGTGGGGGTCGACCTTCGTGCTGGTGCGCGACGCGGTCGCCCAGGTCCCGCCGTTCACCTTCATCGCCTACCGGTTCCTGGCCGCGGCCCTGCTGCTGGCCGCCATCCGGCCCCGGCTGGCCCTCGGCGGCCCCGCTGCCGGCGGCGCGCCCGGGCTGGGCGGCCGGGGGCTGGGGCCGCTGGCCGCGGGGGCGGTGATCGGGGTGGCGCTGTTCGCCGGGTACGGGTTCCAGACGGTCGGGCTCCAGTACACCACCGCGTCCAACGCCGGGTTCATCACCGGGCTCTCGGTGGTGCTCACGCCCCTGCTCGGAGCCCTGCTGCTGGGCCAGGCACCGGGGCGGTGGCCGGTGACCGGGGCCTGTGTGGCCGCGGTCGGGCTCGCGTGCCTGTCGCTGCAGCGGCTGGAGGTCCGCCGGGGCGACGCGCTGGTGTTCGCCTGCGCGGTCGCCTTCGCCACCCACATCCTGCTGCTGGGGCGCTACGCCCCCCGCCTCTCCACCTACCGGCTGGCCGTGGTCCAGCTGGCCACGGCCGGGCTGCTCGCCCTGGTCTGGGCCGGGCTGGCCGGCGACCTGGCCGTCCCGGCCTCGGCCCAGGTGTGGGTCGCGCTGGCCATCACCTCGGTGGCCGCCTCGGCCGGGGCGTTCCTGATCCAGACCCGGGCCCAGCGCGAGGTCTCCCCCACCCGCACCGCCGTCATCTTCACCATGGAGCCGGTGTTCGCCGGCCTGTTCGGGTTCCTGCTTGCCGGCGAGCGCCTCTCCGGGCGAGGCTGGCTCGGCGCCGGCCTGATCCTGGCCGGGATGCTGACCGCCGAGCTGGGCGGCCGGCTCCCCGCCGCCCCAGGCCGGCTCCGGACCGAGGGAGGCCAGCCATGATCCGGGTGCGCGTGCTGCGGGACGGGCAGAAGGTCGAGGAGGTGGCGATGGCCGACCTGGCGACGGTCCGCGCCCAGCCGGGGGTCCTGATCTGGGTCGAGGTGGTCTCCCCGACCCCCGACGAGCTGGTCGCCCTCGGCCGGGAGTTCGACATCCACGAGGTCGCCCTCGAGGACCTGGAGATCGGCGAGCGCCAGCGGCCCAAGGTCGAGCAGTACCCGGACCAGGACCAGGTGCTGCTGGTCTTCTACGCCGCCCTCCCGCACACCGACGGGAAGCCGACCCGGCTCGTCGAGGTCGACCTGGTCGCCGGCCAGAACTACCTGATCACCTCGCACGGCGGCGCGCCGGTCGACCCCACGCCGTTCGCCCGCCGGGTCAAGGCCCGCCGGGAGCTGGCCGCCGAGGGGGCCGGCTACCTGCTGTACGTGGCCCTTGACGAGCTGGTGGACACCTTCTTCCCGGCCCTTGACATCATCGGCGAGCAGCTGGTCGAGGTGGAGGAGTCGGTCCTGGGCGGCGACACCGACGTCCAGGGCCGGATCCTGGCCATCCGCAAGGAGCTGATCGAGGTCCGGCGGATCATCGGGCCGATGCGCGACGCGATGGTGGTGCTGCTCCGCCGCGACCTCGGCCTGTTCAGCGACGAGGCCCAGCGGTACCTCCAGGACGTCTACGACCACCTGATCCGGCTCACCGAGAGCGTCGAGGACTACCAGGAGGTCCTGGCCGGCACGTTGGAGGCCAACGCCACCTTGGCCTCCAACCGGGTCAACACGGTGGCCCGCAACCTGGCCGCCTATGCGGCCATCTTCGCCGTGGTCACCATGATCAGCGGTATCTACGGGATGAACTTCCACCACATGCCCGAGCTGAGCTGGCGGTTGGGGTACGCCTGGGCGGTCGGGCTGATGGTGCTGTGCGCGGGCGGCCTGTGGGTCTATTTCAAGCGGAAGGGCTGGCTATAGAGAATACGGGGATGGACGACACGCTGGCCCTGGTGGCGAGCCGGGTGGCCGAGCGCTTCCCGGCCGACCTGGAGCGGATCCGCGACTACCTCAAGATGCCGTCGGTGAGCGCCACCGGCGAGGGGGTGCGGGCGGTCGCCGAGGCCACCGGGGCCTGGATCGAGGGCGCCGGCGGGTCCTTCGAGCTGGTCGAGACGCCGGGCCACCCGCTGGTCCTCGGGGAGCTGGCTGGCCCGGCGGGCGCCCCCCGGCTGCTGCGCTACGGCATGTACGACGTGCAGCCGGCCCAGGAGCCGGACTGGACCTCGCCGCCGTTCGCGGCCGAGGTCCGCGACCTGCCCGGGGTCGGCCCGGCGGTGGTGGCCAGGGGCAGCGCCAACTCCAAGAGCTGCCTGGCCTGCTTCTTCCTGGCCGTCGAGGTCCTGCGCGAGCTGGACGCCATACCGCTGTCGGTCGCCCTGATGATCGAGGGCGAGGAGGAGCTGGGCAGCCCCAACCTGGCCGCCGCGGTCCGCTCCAGGGCCGGCGACCTGACCGCCGAGGGCGCCTTCGACCTCGACCTGACCGCCGGTCTGGACGGCCAGCCGGAGCTGATCCTTGGCTGCAAGGGGCTGTGCGACCTCCAGCTGGTCGCCGAGGCCGGGGACTGGGGCGGCCCAGCCATCGACCTGCACTCCAGCGAGCAGGCCTGGATCGCCTCGCCGGTGTGGGCGCTGGTCCAGGCCCTGGCCACCCTCACCGGGCCCGACGAGGAGATCCGGGTGGCCGGCCTCGACGGCGGGCCCGGGCCCGGCGAGGGCGACCGGCGGCTGCTGGCCGAGCTGGCCGCCGGGTTCGACCCGGCCGAGCACCTGCGCGAGGCCAACGCGGCCCGCTACCGGCTCCCCGGCGGGCCGGCCGAGCTGCTGGAGGCGCTGCTGTTCCGGCCGACCATGAACATCTCGGGGATCGCCGCCGGCTACGTCGGCCCCGGCGGCAAGACGATCGTGCCCAGCCGGGCCGAGGCCAGGGTCGACATCCGGCTGGTCGGGGGCGACCCGGAGGCGGCCGCGGCCGCCGTCCGCCGCCACCTTGAGGACCACGGCTTCGGCCATGTCCAGGTCAACCTGCTGGACGCCTACCCGTGGGCCAAGGCGCCGCCCGGGAACCGCTCCGAGGTGGCCATGCGCGCCTCCTACCGGGCGCTGGGCCGGTCCGCCCTGCCCTACCCGCTGGCCCCGTGGTGCGCCCCCTACTACGTGTTCGACCGCATCCTCGGGCTGCCCTGGGCGTCGGGCGGGGTCGGCCATGCGGCCGGCGCCCACGGTCCCGACGAGTACGCCACCCTGGCCGGGCTGGAGGAGCACATCGTCGGCGCGGCGGCCTTCCTGCTCGCCTACGCGGACCTGCCCCAATGAGCCCGGTGCGGGTGGTGGTCGCCAGGGGCGACCCGCTGGAGCGGGGCCGCACCGTCGGCTACGAGCTGGCCGACCTGATCCGGGGGTCGCTCGAGTTCTACTGGCGCTACCTGGTCCGCCGGGGGGTCAGGGCGGGCGAGCTGCCCGGGCTGCTGGCCCCGTACCTGGCCGCGGCCGAGCGCGAGCTGCCCGACCTGGTCGAGCTGGTCACGGGGATGGCCGAGGGGTCCGGGGTGTCGTTCTGGGAGCTGTTCTGCGTCAACGCCTTCGAGGAGCTGGAGCCAGCGCTGGAGGCCCGCAGCGGCCGCATCATTGGCCGGGAGCGGTGCTCGACGGTGACCATCTCGGGGCCCGGGTACACGCTGCTGGGGCACAACGAGCAGTGGCTGGCCGGGGACGCCGGCCATGTCGCGGTGGTGGTGGAGCTGCCCGACGACGGGCCGGCGCTGGTCTCCCCGACCCTGGCCTGCTGCCTGCCGGCGGTCGGGATGAACGAGTACCGGGTCGCCCAGGGGATCCAGTCGCTGACCGCCGACGACGACGGGGTCGGCATCCCCCGGGTGCTGGTGTCGCGGCACGCCCTGGTCGCCTCCTCCCCCGCCGACGCCCTGCGCCGGGCCACCCTGCCCGGCCGGGCCGGCGGCTACGGCCACAGCTTCGCCTT
>Ga0126308_10000749_pt1 | contig 11652 bp, 10 predicted proteins | sample Plot55_FD_92533 | JGI IMG/M metagenome (GOLD analysis project Ga0126308, IMG submission 92533) | Serpentine soil microbial communities from UC McLaughlin Reserve, CA, USA - Plot55 | ecosystem: Environmental > Terrestrial > Soil > Grasslands | place: USA: UC McLaughlin Reserve, Lake County... | reverse complement strand
TCTACGTGATGAACGCCGACGGAACCGGACGGACGCGTCTCGCTAACAACGCGAGTAACCCTTCTTTCGCGCCTCGGAATAGGGAGTAGAAACGATGAGGCACTAAGCGTGCACGAACCTGGGATTCCTCAGAAACAGCCCAGATTTCTTTAAGCTCTATTCACCGAAGTTCCTAGAAAGGGTGAATCCTCCGAAGTCCGGATGCAGCATCCTGCATAGGACCGCTCTATAGGGACGGAAGATGACCTAGTGCAAGATCAGGCGACCTCTTGTGGAACGGTGAGATGCTCGTGATGAGGGCAGTCAAACACCCGGCAAACTCTGTCGGCAAGCTCGTATGCTCCGAGCAATCCGTCCGGTTCGACCACCTTGCGCTTGGCATGCACCCACTTCGGCTCGATGGAGTTAAGCCACGGGCTTTGTTTGGGGAGCAGGCAGCTCACGATCCTCACTCCCTCGCCCGTCTGTTTGACGTGGCGGTTGTGAGAACCGAGCCACCTCCTGAGCTCTTTGGAGATGTGCCAGCTGGCGTTGTCCCAGATGAGAACCATGACCTTCTTTCCGAGAGCTTGGAGCTTTTCGCAGCACCACGAAAGGAACCGCGTCGTTATGGAACTCACGGGTCGGCCATCCACGAACCTCAGCCACGTCTGATCGATCTCGGGAAGATAGAGTCCGTAGCAGGAGATGGCCTTCGTAGCTGCGCTGGGATCGTCTTTGGCGACCGACTGCTGGATGAGGCGAGGTGGATTGCTCTCCTCGCCCCAGGCGTTCAGAGTGGGCAAAGCCAGCCGGCTCCACCAGCATTCGTCCAAGAAACCCACGGCCCAGCTTTCGGGATCGGCTCCGGCTAGTTCCATCAGTCTCATCAGTCGGTCGCGCCTCCTTTTTTTCGTTCGTAGAGGGGATCGGGGCTCGTGATCCACCGTTTCGCCCGCATCCACCTCACCGAAAGAAGGCGCGACAAAGTAGCCCGGATGGTCTCCCCCGAGAGCCGCTCTTCGGTCAGTCCCTCCTCGAAAGCGGCATCGGCGGCCATCTCCAAGGTCCAGAGGCTCGAGGAGCGCCGGGAGTACGAGAAGGGCATCGAGGCGCTGCAAAGGGCGGTCTCGGAGGAGCCCACCAACGAAGAGGTACATACCTCCCTGATGCGCCTTTACGCCTATTCTGAGCGCCGGGGAGAAGCCCTCGCCCAATACGAACGGCTCGGGGAAATCCTATCAGGGCGGCTGGATGCGGAAGTCGGCGCGACGACCCAGGGACTTCGTGACGACATTGTCGCCGGCAGATTGCAACCGGTCCAGCCAATCGCCACGCCTACGGAGGAGCCGTCCGATACGGGCAAGCACAACTTGCCGACCCCTAGGACTAGGTTCGTGGGCCGGGAGCACGAGATGCTGGAGATCAAGCGAGAGCTGGTCATGACGAGGCTATTGACCCTCACGGGAGCGGGAGGTTCGGGCAAGACACGCCTCGGTCTGGAGGTAGCCCGCGACCTAGTCGGCTCCTACCCCGACGGGGTGTGGCTCGTGGAGCTTGCGCCACTCTCAGAGCCAAGACTCGTGGCCCAGGAGGCGGCGCATGTCCTGGCGGTGCAAGAGCGTCCAGGAGAGCCGCTCGTAGATACCCTCGCGGAAGCCCTGGCAGGCAAAGAGACGCTGCTCGTGCTCGACAACTGCGAACATCTAGTGGAGGAGGCGTCGCTGCTGGTTGACTCACTTCTTGCCTCGTGCCCGCGTCTAAGGGTGCTGGCAACGAGCCGTGAGCTCTTGGGAGTACCAGGAGAGGTCGTCCGGACGGTGCCGCCCCTCTCCGTGCCAGACGCGGCGAACGGGGAGTCGTCCGATGGAGGGTCGATCGTCGAGAGCCTGTCGCGCTACGAGGCGATCAGGCTCTTCTTGGACCGCGCCCGTATGAGGTTGCCAGATTTCGATCTCACGCAGGAGAACGCCAGGGCAGTGACGAGGGTGTGCCGCACGCTAGAGGGCATACCGCTTGCCATTGAGTTGGCGACGGCGAGGATAGGTGCATTGGCGGTGGAGCAGGTGGCCCAGAGGCTAGAAGCCTCCCTCGATTTGCTCAAGGGTGCAAGCCGAACGACCAACGCTCGCCAACAGACCTTGAGGGCTACTCTGGACTGGAGCCACAACTTGCTCTCCGAGGTCGAACGCGCGTTCTTCAGCCGGTTATCTGTGTTTGCCGGAGGATGGACGCTAGACGCTGCAGAGGCAGTGGCCTTGGGCGAGGACGTAGAGCAGGGCGACGTCCTAGAGCTGCTCTCTGGGCTTGTGAACAAGTCGGTGGTGGTCGGGGCAGTCGACGAGGTGGAAGTACGCTACAGGATGCTCGAGCCCATCCGGCAGTATGCCCGGGAGAAGTTGGAGGAGAGTGGGAAGGCCGAGGCAGTCCTACAGCGTCACGCCTTGTTTTTCCTCACGCTGGCGAAAGAAGCTCAGTCGCGGTTGTGGGGACCCGAGGAAGCGGCATGGCTGACTCGTCTAGAGGTCGAGCACGATAACCTAAGGGGAGTTCTCGGCTGGGCCCTAGAAGGCAGGGATCCTTCGTGCGGGTTGCGGCTCGCGGCGGCCCTCTCGTGGTTTTGGACCATACGAGGACACCTCAGCGAGGGTGCGAGGTGGCTCGAGGAAGCGTTGGCTAAGGGCGGCGACGCGGCGCCTTACGCGAGGGCCGGAGCGCTCTCTGGCCTGGGCCACATCCTAGCAGCACAGACCGACTTCGAACGTGCGGAAGTGTGCTTCGAAGATGGCCTCGCCCTATACAAAGAGCTAGGGGATCAAGAGCGCGTAGCCGACTGCCTCGGCTTGTTGGGATGGGTAGCGGAAAACCGGCTCGACACCGCGCGGGCTACGGCTCTCTACCAGGAAAGTCTGGCGGCGGCCCGAGAGTCGGGGAATAGGACGTCTGTACCCAATGTTCTCAACGGCTTGGCGTTCATCGCGTTCGAGAGCGGTGACCTCGAGCGGGCACTGGAACTGTGGGAGGAGGCCTTAACATTGGCGCGAGAGAGGAGGAATGCTTCAGCAACCTCGTCGATCCTGAGGGAAATGGGGCACGCCGAGTTTGCTCGAGGCAACTATGAGCAGGCCACGGTATTTTTCGAGGAAGCCCTAACCTCGGGCCAGAAGTTGGACAACAAAGGAATCGTGGTCCTATGCCTCCTCAGTCTGGGCCTCGTCGCTACGGCCCAGGGCGAACCGCACCGAGCGAGAACGCTCCTCAAGGAGAGCCTGTCTATCAATCTGGAATTGCAGAGCACTTTGGCAATCGCCGAAGATTTGGAGGGCCTGGCAGGGGTGGCCGAAGCACTGGGGCAAGACCGGCGGGCGACACGGCTGTGGGGAGCGGTCACGGCACTGTACGAGAAGAGAGGCCGCCTTCGGTCGCTCACAGAACATCTACTGCGCGAGCCTATGCTAGCTGTCGCCCGCTCCCGGATGGATGAGGCTGTATGGGAGACCACATTTGCCGAGGGAAAGGTTATGAACCTGCAGGAGGCCGTAGAGTATGCTGTCTTCGAGGATAAAGCCTCCACACCCACGTCCCAAGCGCCACATCAGTCGGTGGATCGTACGCAGCAGCCTGCTCTCACTTACCGCGAGCAGGAAGTCGCGCTCCTCGTCGCCCGAGGGCTAACCAACCGCCGGATCGCCTTAGAGCTCTCCATCTCCGAGCACACGGTCGCAAACCACGTGCGCAAGATCCTAAAGAAGCTCGGGCTGCGTTCCAGGGCCCAGATATCCTCCTAGCTTAAACCCAACGGGGTAAACCCTTTTTCCGCTACAGCGTTTCTCGAAATATCTGACCCATCCATTTTGCGGACCCCGAACATCTGATGTGTTCGCTGCCAAAGGGTGTAGACACTGCTTAGTCCTTCGAGAGATCAGCCTTTCTGCAAATTGCTGTAGAACAAGGCGAGATGCCCCGCATATAGTGAACCTCGACCCTTCTTCTGTAGACTTCAAGCTTGGGCGCTATGCCACTATCCAACTGTCCGATAGATCTAGACTCGAACCAAAACTGACGGGTCCGGATCAGGCGTGGCCTCTCTTTCTTCGGCTAGACTGTCGTCAAAAAGAAAAATGAGAGCCGACGAGCGGACTCGAACCGCTTACCCCTGCTCATTACGAGTGAGCTGCTTCTCATTGCTTTGACCTAATAGATACGCCGTTTTGCAATGAGGCACCCACGACTCGCCTACGACCCCGCTCTCCTTCTAGCCCGCGACGCCAACACCCTGCAGCTGTCAGAGCAGTACCTCTTGTCCTTGCGCGTGGCGTACCTGTGCGGGACACGCCACTTCTTCCCGTCGCGATGTGATTCCGTGTACTCCATCTCCCCTGAGTCTGGCCTCTCGACAGTGATCACCCTGTTGCACTCGGGCCTCCAGCACCGGCGACCGCTGTCGGAGCTCACCAGCCACAACATCTGCAACCACATGGCCCCTAGTAGGCTCGTGAACCCCCAACCTCTGGCTATGCCCTCCGCTTTACGGCGAGCGGTCGGATAACACTTGTTGGCCACCATCGTCTCCACCGCCAGCGCTACCTCCTCGAGCGCCTCGCGCTGGGCAAGGTGCGGGCTACCGTTGTGCTGATCCGGTGGCCCGGGGATTTGGCGCCGGATGGCCTCTACGTTTACCCCATCCGGGTCTGTGGCTGCCTCGTAGAGCGTTAGCGTTCGGTTAGCGATGTAGGATTCGGCCACAAAGCGCCATACCGTGTCCTCCGGTCCTCCCATTGGATCTCCGCGACTTATGTACGGCTCTCCCCCATGCCGGAGGAAGCCGTCTCCCGAGGTAAGTCCCAGCGCACCGTTTCCCTCTGCCCAGTCTCTCGCCGCCTCCTGGTTCCTTTCGGTCTCCAGCTTGCTGTAATCGTAGAGGTCGTATTCCAGTAGCTGCTCCGTAGTGTAGTCGCCGGGAGCAACCGGATTACCGAAGACATACGGGTACTTGCGCAAAGACCAGACGGTGGCCCCCGGAAGGTCCAGTTTGAGCCTGGCGAACTGCAAGATGAGGTCCGGATGATCGACTAGGGGTCGGTAATAGCCTATCTGGTCCAGGCTCACAATATTGGAGGGTCCTGGCTCCCCCTTGGCGGCTACATACCGGTAGCCATCCGGGGAGCTCTTAAGAGCATACTCTTCGCAATAGAACCACTCGCTCGCGCGAAGATCTGCGTTTACAGCTTTTTCTGATGCTCTGTCAACATCTCGGCGCCTATATTCCACAAAGAACCCGCTCTCGTTCATTCGTTTGTTTACGGCTTTTACTTTAGCAGCGAGCGAATCTGCACGACAATACCAATGTCATGACCACCAGGCGAGAGGAGCAACGCGCATGGCAAGAACGGCAGCGGAGAAGGAGTGGCTGAGTTTGAAGGATGTCCAGCAGCTTCTGGGCATCGGCAGGACCAAGGCCTACGAGCTTGTGGTTGCTGGCGAGATACCGGCGGTGAGGATCGGGCGCGTGCTGCGGGTCAGTCGGCAGCAACTCAAGGCTTGGTTGGAGACGCAGCGAGTTGTGGAAACGGACGAAAGGTAACGAGCTATGAATGAAAAACTAGGTAAAAGCCTCATGGATTTCGAACTGCACCCCGACGACTATACCATCGAGGCGCAGCACGAGCAGTGCCTCAAGCTGATGGAGGACCTTAAGCAGGAGGGAATGGTCGACAAGCGTATGCTTAAGGCTCTCGAGGGCCCTGAGGCTATTGGTGACGGTTCGATCCGCTCAACGATCAGGCGGTATCACGAAGGAGGTTACGGTTTGGTCGACGCCGCCGCAGAGATCGAAGGACGGGCAGGCTGATAGTACACGCGTCCAATAGGCTGGCCTAGAGAACGGCAGCAAACTACCACTTCGGCAATACGGAGACGCGCCGGTCAGGCTGGCTGCCACACCCCCGTCGGTTGACGCGCTTGTATCATTGCGATACAATTAGTGTACAATGCTCTTGCCCTAGGAGGTGTATGGTGCAGATAGCGAAGGCGCGTCCGCTCGCGGAGATAAGACTGGAGCGCGGCATGTCGCGGAGGGTCCTGGCCCGACGCGCCGGGTGCTCCCCGGCCACGATCTTCGGCGCCGAGAGCGGTCGCCGAGTACCGATCCCCCAGACGGCGAGGAAGCTAGCCGAGGCCTTGGACGTGCAGCTCATTGACGTGGAGGAGTTCAGGTCGGCAATGGAGGAATGGGCGCCCAGAGCGAGACGCGACCAAAGGAACAGAGTGGTCAGCTAGGAGGTACTATGGGCGAAAGAGACGAGGCCCGCCCGGCCACTAACCAGAGCGGGCACTCGCCACAGATGCCACATCAATCTAATCACGACGGAGGCTCTCCGTCAATTGCCACAGAAGGCGCTCGAGAGGGCGAGATGCTTGAGGCCGCGCTCGGATACGCCCGGAGCGGCTGGCCCGTCTTCCCCGTCTGGCACCCGACCGAGAACGGTGGCTGCTCCTGTCCGAGTGGCTTGGATTGCCCAAGCCCCGCGAAGCATCCGATGGGCGACCTCGTGCCTCGCGGCCTCAAGCACGCGACGACCGACCCCGACATCATCCGCGCTTGGTGGACGCGCCGTCCCCAAGCGAACATCGGCATGGCGACGGGGCGTCGCTCCGGGGTCGTGGTCATCGACGTCGACCTAGACAAGGGTGGCTTCGAGACGCTGGCCGCCCTGATCCACCAGCACGAGGAGTGGCCCGTAACCCCGGCCGTGCGGACCGGTGGCGGCGGGCTCCATTTCTTCTTTTGCTACCCCGAAGGCGCAAAGATCCGCAACGACGCGGGCAGGAAGCTGGGGCCCGGACTGGACGTGCGCGGGGAGGGCGGCTACGTCCTCTTGCCGCCAAGCACGCACGCCACGCGGCGCATCTACGAGTGGCAGGAGCACGAGTATGTCTAGCTCCCCTCCGCTCCCGGGATGGCTGCAGCGCAAGCTCGAGGAGGAGACCCGTTCTGGCAAGAACGGCGGCCTTTTCGACATGGCCGGTGCGCTCGCCGGGGTGCCCGAGGGCCAGAGGGACGATGAGATGTTCCGGCTGGCCAGCCTGCTTAGGAGCAAGGGCGTAGAGCGGGACGTCGCCGAAGGCGTCGTCCTCGCCGCGGCGGCCAAGTGCGACCCGCCTTTCCCTGAGGATGAAGCCCGCCAAAAGGTGGAGAATGCGTTCCGCTACGAGGCCGACACCCCGCGAAGAATCCCCGGTACGGACACCACGGACACCGCGGACGCCGGACACCGGCTACGCGAGCTATCGGAGGCCCCGCCGTTCCCGGTCGAGGTGCTCCCCGAACCTTGCAGGCGGTTGGTGGCCGAGGGTGCTGCCTCGATAGTGTGCCCACCGGAATTCCTCGCGGTCCCGCTGCTCGTCGCGCTCGGGTCGGCTATTGGCACGTCGCGGGTGGTGCGCCTGAAGGGAGGATGGACCGAGAGCGCGGCCGTCTACGCCGCCATCGTCGCCTTGCCCGGCAAGAAGAAGACCCCGGCGCTCAAGGTGGCAACGGAGGCCGCCCGCGCGAAGCAGGGGGATTACAGACAGGAGCACCGTGAGGCCAAGGAGGACTACGAGGCCGAGGTACGCCAGTGGGAGGTGGACAAGAAGGCGGCGGCCAAAGAGGGCGAGCCGGCGCCCGAGCCCCCCGACAAACCGGCGATGAAGCGGACCGTGGTAGAGGACACGACCGTTGAGGCCCTGGCCGCCGTCCTCGAGGAGAACCCCCGCGGGGTGCTTGTGACGAGGGACGAACTCTCCGCCTTCGTCAGGGGCATGGACCAGTACAAAAATCACCGGGGCACCGACCGGCAGTTCTACCTCTCGGCGTGGTCGAACTCCCCGGTGACGGTGGACCGCAAGAACCTGGAGGAGCCGCTCTTCCTCTTGAAGCCCTTCGTCGGGGTGGCCGGCTCTATACAGCCCGGGGTCCTCTCCGAACTCACGGCCAACCGGCACGGATTCGAAGGGGACGGGTTCCTGGACAGATTTTTGTTCGCCTACCCCGAGCCGATGCCAAGCCGCTGGAGCGACCAAGAAATCTCCGCCGCTGCCGTGATGGGCGTCCGGAGGCTCTACGAAAACATCCTCACCAAGCTTGAGCTTGACTACCGAGAGAATGGCGACCCCGAGCCACGGGCCGTGGACCTCTCAGGCGAGGCCCGCGCGAAGTTCCGCGAAGAGGCAGAGGCCCTGCAGGAGGAGACAGAGCAGCCGGGGTTCCCGAACGTCCTGAGGGGGCCATGGTCGAAGCTCGAAGCTTATCTGGCCCGCCTGGCCCTGGTGCTGGCGATGGCGCGGGCCGTGAGTGCTCCCACCGCGGAGGAACGCGTGGAACTCGAGGACGTGGAGGCGGCAGCTGCCCTCTTACGGTACTTTAAGGCGCACGCCCGGAGAGCCTTCCTCCAGCTCTATGGCGAGAGGCGCGAAGACCGGCTGCTTACGGACCTCACCGGGCTCCTGAATGAGAACCTCGGCAACTGGGAGGACGATCCGACGAAGGGGTGGGAAGACCCAGCCAAGAAGCTCTTCGAGGCTCTCAAGGAGCGCGGCTGCGACGCGTTGCCTACCCGCCCCGACGAGCTTGCCAAAGAGGTCCTCGCCCTCTCGAGCCACATCCCTTCCCTCAAGGTGAAGCGCGGCAAGTGGGGCGACGAGCGGGTACTGCGTATGTGGGTGGTGGAGCCGCCGCTACCCGTGGTGTCCGGTGTCCGTGGTGTCCGCGATGTCCGTCTGTGGGGGCCAGATGACCCCGACGGGCCCGACAACGACCATGCGGACGGGGGGCCTACCGATCCGGAGGACCCACGTCCTCCTGGCAGCGGTGGGGGCATCCCCCGCGTCCCGACGTCCCGCGAGGAGCCGCCGGACGAGGGGTCACCGGACGAGGCGACGACTGTGCGGGAAACAGGCGGTGAGTCAAACGGCCTGCCCCGGAGTGGCTTCGATTTACTTGCTGAATCCGAGGACGTGCCCGCCTTGGTGGAAGAGATCCAAGCGGCCGAGGTGGTAGGACTAGATATCGAAACCACGGGGCTCGACCCCCGACGCCACGAGCCCCGGCTTCTGTCTTTGGCAACCGAGCGGGGCGCATGGGTGGCGGACCTTTTCGCCACCGAACCGGCCCCTGTTCTAGAGGCTCTAAGGGAGAAGACGCTTCTCATCCACAACGCCGCGTTCGACCTCGGGTTCTTGCGAGAGCTTGGCCACAAGCACGAGGGCGAGGTTATCGACACGATGCTCCTTAGCCAGCTGCTGTACGCGGGGGCCAACGTAGCGCCCCTCAGGAAGGGCCGGACGTCACATTCCCTCGACTCGGTGGTCGAGCGCGAGCTCGGAAAAGCACTCGACAAGGAGCATCAGACCTCCGACTGGGCGGGCGAACTCTCCCCGGAGATGATCGAGTACGTAGCTCGGGACGCCAAGGTGCTGATCTCGCTTCACCGAAAGCTTATGGGGAAAATCGAGAGGGCCAAGCTGTCCCGCGTCTTGGATATAGAACAGAGGGCGCAGCACGGAATCCTGTGGATGGCCCGCTCGGGCCTGCCCTTCGACGAGGCTCAGTGGCTGGACCTGGCCGAGGAAGCCAAAGAGGAGGCCGCCCGAGCGAACGAGCGCCTGCAGGAGATGGTGCCGCCCCACCCGGATGGCAAGCGCTGGAACTGGAACAGCCACAAGCAGGTCAAGCAAGGGCTTTCCATGGTGGGGCTCACTGTCGAGAACACCCGCGACGAGACCCTGGCCAGGCTCGATCATCCCTTCGCGCGGCTCCTGAGGGAGTACAGGAAGAAAAAGGGGATTGCCTCGCGCCACGGGGAGAAGTGGCTCTACTCGAAGGATGGCGCCAAGAGGGTAATCGACGGCCGGGTCTACCCAAGCTGGAAGCAGATCGGGGCGGCGACGGGTCGGATGGCCTGCGCCGAGCCTAACCTCCAGGCCATTCCTCACGGCTCGGGTCACCACTCCTGCGTCAGGGCGCCGGAGGGGCGCGTCCTCGTCAAGGCCGACTACTCCCAGATAGAGCTCAGGCTGGCCGCCAAGATGTGGGGCGAGCCCGTGATGCTTGAGACCTTCCGCGAGGGCGGCGACGTCCACGAGGCCACGGCCAGGAGCATCACGGGCAAGGAGGAGGTCACCAAGGAGGAGCGTAAGCTCGCCAAGGCGGTGAATTTCGGGCTCATCTTCGGCCAGGGCGCGAAGGGATTCCAGGATTACGCCAGGGACAAATACGGGGTCGAGATGACCCTTCAGGAGGCGGACGCCTACCGCACACGTTTCTTCGAGACCTACCGTGGCATCGCTCGCTGGCACGCGGCTATCGGCGCCAGGCTCCGCCGAAGGCAGTTCGACACCCGCACCTTGGCCGGTAGGCTGCGCCGAGACGTGCGCTCTTACACCGAGCACCTCAACGCCCCCGTGCAGGGGACGGCCGCGGATGGGATGAAGATGGCGCTCGCCCTGCTGTGGGAGCACAGGGACGAATGCCCCGGGGCGGCGCCGATCCTCGCCGTGCACGACGAGATCGTCGTCGAGTGCGACGAAGGGGACACCGAGAAGATTGAGGCCTGGCTCAAGAAGGCGATGGTGGACGGCATGGAGGCCGTCGTGAACGCAACCGAACCGCATGTGCCCATCGAGGTCGAGGCCACGGTGTCGCAAACGTGGGGCGAGTAGAAAGGTGAGTGGGGCGATGGACAGAACTGGGAAAGCAGGTGTGACGGCCGCGCACCCCTATACCTTCATGGGGGAGGATAGGTCGTGAGGGCGGCCTGCGCGGGCTCCAAGCGGGACGGGGAGCCCTGCACGCTGCCCGCTATGGCGGGGTCCTCTTGGTGCTGGAACCACGACCCCGCACGCGCGGAGGAGCGTAGGCGCAATGCCTCCCATGCTGCGTCCGCCAAGCACACCTCGGTCGCCCGAGAGCTCAGGGAAGTCCGCAGCCTGATCTGGGAGCTCCTCGGCCTCACTATCGCCGACCAGCTCCCCCTCAGGGCCCGCAAGGAGCTTCAGAACGTCGTCCAGCTCCTTCAGTGCTACCTAAGAGCGGCGGAGCTCGAGATGCGTGCGGCCGAGGAGCCCTTGAAGGCGGACCTGGACGTGGCCGGGCTCAAGTCTCAGGTACTCGGGCGCATCGAGGAGCTGGAAGCTAGAGAGCGCGAGAGGGAGGAGATGCTTGCTGAGCTTGTGCCTGCGATGGAGAGTCGAGGGTACGACACGGGAGACGTTAACGCGGTGATGGATAGGTTAAGCTGATGATCTATCCAGCATCCCGAATCTTTATGCGGTGGCACAAAATGTGGTATCGGCTACGGTGCGTCGGGCTGGCCCACAGGGGAGAATCCTGGCCCAATGCTCACGAACTATGCAGGATGCTGGATGTGAATTTCTGAGAATTTACCTTCCACGCACTAGGGTGAATAGGCTTGTGTAGAGATGCGCCAGGCTTCGTTGTGTGGCATGCTTGGAGATGCTAGTAGCAAGAGACACACGCAAAGGGAAGGTGGACTGGTGAAGAGAGCAATCTTTCTGGCTACGGCTGCTCTTCTAGCGATGTTGGTCCTGACGCAGATGGCGTTGGCACAGGACAGCACAATGATAGACGGCACGACCATGTTCGGCACGACCGTTCAATTCGGCGGGGGCGTC
>Ga0126308_10000748_pt1 | contig 11659 bp, 10 predicted proteins | sample Plot55_FD_92533 | JGI IMG/M metagenome (GOLD analysis project Ga0126308, IMG submission 92533) | Serpentine soil microbial communities from UC McLaughlin Reserve, CA, USA - Plot55 | ecosystem: Environmental > Terrestrial > Soil > Grasslands | place: USA: UC McLaughlin Reserve, Lake County... | reverse complement strand
TTCTTCGCCATCACGATCCCCTTTCAACGGAGTCCGGTTTGGCCGCCATCATAAATGGAGTCGCTCCTCAGGGCTATCGTCCGACTCGGACTTGTCCAGAAGGGGCAATCACGCCACAATCCTTGGTGCGGGACACGCAAACGCGTGCCGACAACTCCGAAAGGACACTGTGCAACCACGCAGTAGCTCGTCATGACCCGCGCGAGAAAGGTAGTCACCGTCCTCTTCTCGGACCTCACCGGCTACACCGCGCTCGGAGACGAGCTGGACCCGGAATCGCTCGGACGCCTGATGGGCCGGTACTTCGAGGAGATGAAGATCGTCCTCGATCGCCACGGGGGCACGGTCGAGAAGTTCATCGGAGACGCCGTCATGGCCGTCTTCGGCGTCCCCCGCGCGCATGAGGACGATGCTCACCGCGCCTTGCGGGCAGCGGTCGAGATGCGCGACGCCCTGAACAAGCTGAACGAGGAGATCGAGGGCGCCTGGGGCGTCAGGGTCCTCAGCCGCACGGGCGTCAATACCGGAGAGGTCCTCGCCGAGGATCCGTCCTCCGGTCACTCGTTCATCGCGGGCGACGCCGTCAACCTCGCCTCGCGGCTCGAGACCGCCGCGGACCCTGGAGAGATCTTGATCGGAGAGGCGACATACCGTCTGGTACGCGATGTGATCGAGGCGGAGCCGACTCCGCCCCTTGTCGTCAAAGGCAAGCGCGACCCCGTCGCGGCTTGGCGGGTGCTCGCGGTCTCGTCCTCCGACGCCCGTTGGGCGCGGCGGCTGGACTCACCGCTGGTAGGTCGCGACGCTGAGCTTCACCAGCTCGAGGAGATCTACGCGCGCGCCGCCGCCGAGCGGAGCGCTCAGCTGGTGACGATCGTCGGTCCGGCCGGCGTCGGCAAGTCGCGGCTCGCGAGCGAGTTCCTGGCCGGAATCGACGCAGACGCCAGAGCGTTCGCCGGCCGCTGCCTGCCCTACGGGGAGGGGATCACGTTCTGGCCGATCGTCGAGATCCTTCGAGATGCCGCCGGCCTGAGCGAGCTCCGCTCCGCAGAAGACGCGATGCCGAAGGTCTTGAAGCTCCTGCCCGAAGGCGCGGATTCGGAGCTGATCGCCGAGCGGCTGACGGCCTTGATCGGCCTCGGAGACCTGACGGCGGGAGTACACGAGACGTTCTGGGCGGTGCGCAAGCTGCTCGAGGGACTCGCCGCACAGCAGCCGCTCGTCGTAACCATCGACGACATCCATTGGGCAGAGCCAACCTTGCTCGACCTCCTCGAATACCTCGTCGACTGGATCCGTGACTTGCCCGTAGTCCTGATGTGCCTGACGAGGCCCGAACTGGTGGAGGTTCGTGGGACGTGGGTGGCACCAAGACGCAACGCCTCCGTCGTGACGCTGCCGCCCCTGAGCGGCGTCGCCATCGAGGGGCTGATCGCGAATCTGCTCAAGGGCGGAACGCTCGTCGACGACGCGCGTGAGCGGATCGCCGACGCCGCCGAGGGAAACCCGCTATTCGTCGAGGAGACGCTCGGCATGCTGGTCGATGACGGCTTGCTCGCACGACGGGACGGGAGTTGGGAGGTTGCCGGCGACGTTTCGGCGCTGAGCATCCCGCCGACCATCCACGCATTGCTGTCGGCTCGCCTCGACCGGCTCGACGACGAAGAGCGGGCGGTGATCGAGCGCGCCGCCGTCGTCGGCCGCGTCTTCTGGTGGGGTGCGGTCTCAGACCTGTGCCCCGAGGAGACGAGATCCCGCGTCGGCGGCCATCTCCAGGCCTTGGCACGCAAGGACCTGATCCAGCCGGATCGTTCGGATGTTCCGAACGAGGATGCCTTCCGGTTCGCGCACATCCTCATGGTCGATGCGGCGTACAGCCGGATCCCCAAAGCCCTCCGCGCGGACCTGCACGAACAGTTTGCCGACTGGATCGAAAGAAAGACCGGCGATCGCGTCGGCGAGTACGAGGAGATCATCGGCTATCACCTCGAGCAGGCCCACCATTCGCTCGCGCAGCTCGGACAAGCGGATGCGCGCGTGCATTCCCTCGGCGCGAGTGCGGGCCGAACGCTGACGTCGGCCGGGCGACGCGCATTCGCGCGCGGCGACATGCCCGCGGCTGTCAATCTGCTCTCGCGGGCGGCCTCCCTGGTGCCTCCCGACGATCCTGCCCGGCTGGAGCTGCTCCCGGCACTTGCGTTCGCCCTGCTCGAAACCGGCGATTTCGAGCGGCTTCAACAGGTCTGTTCCGAGACCAGCAACGCCGCAGAGGCCTCCGGTGACGGAGCGGCTAAGGCGTACGCCCTCGTGCTCTCGCTATGGGTGCGTCTGTTCAGCGACCCCGAAGGTTGGGCAGAGGTCGCAGAGCGAGAGGCTATGCGTGCGATCGCGGTCTTCGAAGAGGAGCAAGACGAACGCGGGCTCGGGAAGGCGTGGTCGTTGCTAGGTCTCTATCACCTCCTGAAGACCGAGTTCGGCGCGGCCGAGGAAGCCTGGGACAAAGCGGCATTGCACGCGGGTGCAGCGGGTGACGAGCGCGAGCGGCTGGAATCGCTGTCATGGGTTCCCCTCTGCGTCTGGGGCGGAGCGACGCCGGTGGAGGCGGGAATTCAGCGCTGCGAGGATGTTCTTCGACAGGCGGGTGGCGATCGCAAGGCCATGTCGACCGCCCTCTTCACGCGCGGCATGTTCGAGGCAATGCGTGGATGCTTCGACGAAGCGCGCGTGTTGATGGCCGACGCCAAGGCGATGCTCGAGGAGGTCTCGCTGCCCGTCTGGACTGCGGGACCGCTTGCCCAGATGACCGCGTGGGTGGAGCTGTTCGCCGGCGACCAGATGGCCGCTGAGCGCGAGCTTCGCCGGGGAGTCGAGACCTTGCGCGAGATCGGGGAACTTGCCTGGCTGTCGACGGTCGCGGGGATGCTCGGCGAAGTGCTCTACGTCCAGGGCCGATACGACGAGGCGGACGAATTCGCTCGGCTCGCCGACGAGGCCGGCGGAGGCGACGATGCCTTCTCCCAAGGTCTCTCGCGAAGCGTCCGCGCGAAAGTGCTCGCACGGCAAGGTGATCTCGAGTCCGCGGAGAAGCTCGGCCGGCAGGCAGTTGCCATCACGGAAGCCACGGATTTTCTTTTCCTTCGGGCATTTGCCCTGACGAGTCTCGGCGAGGCGTTGCAACTCGACGGCAAGAGAAACGAGGCGGAGGGGATTCTCGCAGCCGCCGTCCGGACCTGCGAGGACAAGGGCTTCACTGCCGGCGCCGACAGAATTCGGGCGATGCTCAGCGCGCCGACTCCGGATGGGGCGTAGCTGTTCGGCTCTGCAGCGGTGGTTGCTCTCGCTCGGCTGGCCGAAGCGCCCGATCGGGCGGCGATCGTCCTCGACGTAGACGGGACGCTCGCGCCGATCGTCCCGCGGCCCGAGGACGCGCGCGTGCCGGAAGCGACACGCGGAGAGCTCGAGCGACTCGCGCAGCGTTACGCGCTCCTTGCCTTCTTGAGCGGCCGAACGGGCGACGATGCGCGCCGCGTCGTCGGCCTGGGAGGAGCGCGCTACGTCGGCGTCCACGGTCTGGAGCTCGAGCCGGAGGCCGAGAGCTGGCGTGAGCCGCTCGCCCAGCTCGCGGCGGGCGCAGGGTGGCCGACGGAGGAAACGGAGAACAAGGGGCTCACCGTCTCTTTCCACTACCGCCGTGCGGCGGACGAGGCCGGCGCGGTTGCGGAGCTCGACCGAATCGCGACGCAGGCGCGCGACCTCGGGCTAATCCCACGCTTCGGACGAAAGGTGCTCGAGATCCGGCCGCCCGTGGACGCCGACAAGGGAACGGCGATTCGCCACCTCTTGAGCGAGGCGCGGGTGAGCCGCGCACTCTACGCGGGCGACGACACCACCGATCTCGACGCCTTCCGCGGCCTCGAGGAGGCGCAGCTCGAGCTCATCGTCCGCGTCGCCGTCGCCTCTGACGAGGGCCCACGGGAGCTGCGGGCGCGCGCCGACCTCGTGGTCGACAGCACCGCCGAGCTGCTCGACCTGCTCCGCCGCCTCTAGCTCCTAAACGAGCGCGAGCACCTCCGGCAGCGAGGCGATCGTCCGACCGGTCCAGCGGTCGAGCCCGTCGGGATCGGGCGCCCCCTCCGGCGACTCGATCACAACGGCGTCCATCCCGGCGGCAACCGCGCCCTCGGCGAACACGGGCTGATCGTCAATGAACAGGCAGTGGTCGGCGGGGACGCCGAGGCGTTCCGCCGCAATCCGGTAGATCCGCTCGTCGGGCTTGACGACGCCGACGGAGCAGGAGAAGACCGGCTCGTCGATCAGGCGTCCGAGCGGGATTTCTGCCCACAAGCGCGGAACCTCCTCGGAGCACACGCTGATCAGCCCGAGTTGCAAGCCTCTCCGGCGCAACTCCTCGAGCACGTCGATTGCCCCGTCGCGCGGCACGAGGGCTTCGCGCGTGAAATCGAGCCGCACGTCGACCAGCCGCTCGACGGCGTTGCCATCCAGCCCCAGCCGCTCGCACACCGCGCGCACGCTCGGCTCGAGGGGCCCCGTCGCGCGCTGGTCGTACAGAGCACTCCACGCCTCGTCGAAGCGGTCGTGCGGGACGCCCACGTGATCGGCCATCAGCGCATAAGGGCTGCGGCCCTGGTCGTTCGGCCACAGGACGAGCGTGTTCCAGAGGTCGAAGACGACCGCCTCGTACCTCACTTCTTCCTCAGCTTCCGGATCTGCGGCCACGTGCGCGTGTTCAGCACCTGGTCCTTCGTCAACCACGCCCGGCGTGCTTGCCCGATCCCGATGTCGACGTGTGCGAGTGCGGAGATCTCGTGGGCATCGCTCGTGACGGCGACCCGGACTCCCGCCTCGGCGGCAGCACGCGCGTGCGTGTCCCGCAGGTCGAGCCTGTCTGGCTGCGAGTCGACTTCGAGCACGGTCCCGCTCTCGACCGCCTTCTCCACGACGCGGCCGAAGTCGATCTGCGAAGGCGCGCGGCGGTTCAGCTTCCTCCCCGTCGGATGGCCGATCGCGTCGACGTGCGGACTGTCCATTGCAGCGAGCAAGCGGTCCGTCACGTCCCCGCTCAGGCCGGAGTGGATGGATGCGATCACCCAATCGCACTGCGCCAACACGTCCTCGTCGACGTCGAGCGAGGCGTCGGCGCGGATGTTCACCTCGATGCCCTTCAGCAGCACGAAGGGCGCGAGCCGCTCGTTCAGCTCGTTGATCTCCTGCCACTGAGCCTCGAGTCGGGCCTCGCGAAGATAGTGCGAGTGATCGGTAACGGCGAGGTAGCGGTAGCCGCGGGCGCGGGCGGCAAGAGCCATCTCCTCGATCGTGTTCTTCCCGTCAGAAGACCACGTGGAATGCGTGTGGAGGTCACCCCGCAGGTCGCCGAGCTCCACCAGCTCCGGCAGTGAGCCGTTCCTGGCAGCTTCGAGCTCACCGGCGTTCTCGCGCAGCTCCGGCGGGATGAACTGGTAGCCGAGGAACTTGTACAGCTGAGCTTCCGTCTCGGCGGTGAACACCTCGCCGCTCTCGACGTCCTTCACGCCGTATTCGGAGACGGACAACCCGCGCTTCACCGCAGCCTCTCGGAGAGCGATGTTGTGGTCGCGCGAGCCGGTGAAGTGCTGCAGGAGGTTCCCGTAGCTCTCTGGCGGCACGACGCGGAGATCGAACCGGTACCCCTCATTCGAGATCACCGTCGCCTTCGTCGGCCCGTGCGCCGCGACTTCGGCAACCCATGGTTGGCTGACGAAATGCTCCGTCAGCGCGGCGGGGTCGCTCGCGGTCGCGATGATGTCGAGGTCGCGCACGGTCTCCGCGCGGCGCCGGGCGCTCCCGGCTTCGGACACCTTCTCGGCGGCGCTGTGGTTGAGCAGCTCTTCGACGGCCGCGCGCAGAGATGGAAGCGCCTTGCCGAGCAGCGTTCGCGGCGGTCCGGCAGGCTCGGCCGCGAGCGCGCGCAGGACGTTCTCCTCGGTCTTCGCGCCGAGCCCGGGGAGAGACCGCAAGCGCTGCTGCTCCGCGGCGGCCTTCAGCTCCTCGACCGTGGTGACGCCGAGCTCCTGCCAGATCCGGCGCGCCGTCTTCGGGCCGAGCCCGGGGAGACGCATGAAGGCGATCAGACCTGCCGGGATCCGCTCCTTCCGCTCGTGGAGCGCCTTGATCTCACCCGCCTCGACGACTTGGACGATCTTCTCCTCGATCGTCTTGCCGATCCCGTTCAGGCTCTTGGCCTTCCCTTCGAGCGCGAGCTGCGCGATCGAAGCCGGCGTCTCGCGCATCAGCGTCGCCGCGCGCCGGTACGCGACGACCCGGAAGGAGTCGGCGCCTTCGATCTCGAGCAGATCGGCCAGAAGGTCGAACTGGTCAGCGACCTCGGCGTTGCGGGGAAGCGTCGTCGCCACACAGCGATGATACGAGCGTGCGCGCAGTCGTCTGCCTCCCCACTTACAACGAGCGCGAGAACCTCGAGCAGATGCTGCGCGCGCTCGGCGAGGTTCTCCCGGACGGCGGGCGCGTGCTCGTGATCGACGACGCCTCGCCCGACGGCACCGGCGAGCTGGCAGACGAGCTCGCGACCAAACTCGGCTACGTCGACGTCCTCCACCGCCCGCACAAGGACGGGCTCGGGCCGGCGTACCTCGCCGGCTTCCGCGAGGCGTTGACCGCGGGCGCCGACCTCATCCTCGAGATGGACTGCGACTTCTCCCACGACCCCGGAGACGTACCGCGCCTGATCGCGGCCGCCGAGGAGGCCGACGTCGTCCTCGGGTCGCGCTACGTCGCAGGTGGCTCGATCCCGAATTGGGGACTCGTCCGCCGGGCGATCTCCAGAGGCGGGAACCTGTACGCGCAGGTACTCCTTCGACTTCGGTACAGCGACCTGACGGGCGGGTTCAAGTGCTACCGGCGCGCGGTGCTGGAGACGATCGACCTGGACGCGATCTCGGCGCTCGGGTACGCCTTCCAGATCGAGACGACCTACCGCGCGCTGCGCGCGGGCTTCCGCGTAGTGGAGGTTCCGATCACGTTCGTCGACCGCGAGAGCGGGAACTCGAAGATGAGCCGGCGGATCATGCTCGAGGCGATCTGGCGCGTTCCCCGATTGCGGCTGGCGGCGCTGCAAGGCAAGCTGTGACCGTGGACGAAGTCACCGACGCCACCTTCGAGACCGAGGTGCTGCAAGCCGACGGCCCCGTCGTCGTCGACTTCTGGGCGCCTTGGTGCGGCCCGTGCCGGGCCGTCACATCGATCTTCGAGGCGTTGGCGGAGGAGCAAGAGGGGCGAATCCGGTTCGTCAAGCTGAACATCGACGAGAACCTCGTGACCGCTTCGCGCTACTCGATCCTCTCGATTCCGACCGCGATCCTGTTCGAGAACGGCGAGCCGCAGGAGACGGTGATCGGAGGCCGCCCGCGCGCCCACTTCGAGCGCGCGTGGGGGCGCTGGCTCATGTCGGCGTCCCGCTGAGCTTCGCCTTCGGCGACAGACGCTTCAATCCCGGCGCCGGCTTCGCAGCGCGCTCGTACGACGCGATCCTGGCCACGTGCACCCTCGGATCGAGCAGCATGCAGACGATGTCCGCCACCAGGTTGGCGAACACGACCGCCAGGCAGACGACGAGGAAGACGCCCATCATGATCGGCAAGTCGAGGCGCGCAAGCGAGTCGTAGAGCATCCAGCCGACGCCGGGGAGGTCGTACACGCTCTCGACGAAAAGGACGCCGCCGAACGCCAGCCCCACATCCATCCCGAGCATCGTGACCACGGGAAGCAGCGAGTTGCGGAGCACGTGCGACCTCAGGATCCGCATGCTGCCGGCCCCCTTCGCCTTGGCGGTTCGAATGTAGTCCTCCTGCATCGTCTCCAGCACCATCGCGCGAATCATCCTGGTGTAGAGCGCCGTGAACAGGAACGCAAGCGTCAGCCACGGCAGGACCATGTGGTACGCCCAGTCGGCGGCGCCGCCACAGACGCGGCCGGTCGGATGAAAGAAGTCGCAGTAGCCGCTGATCGGCGTCAGGTGGAGCTTGAACCCGAGGAAGTACGAGAAGACGAGCCCGATCCAAATCGGGTGCGCAGAGACGCCGAACAGGACGAAGATCATCCCGAGCCTGTCGAGCAGCGACCGGGGCCTCAGCGCAGAGAGGATGCCGATCGGAAACGCCATCATGAGCCAGAGGAGCGCTCCGCCGACCACGAGCGCCACCGTCACCGGCAATGCGGCCGAGAGTCTCTCGTTCACGGATTGGTTGTTGTAGAACGACTCCCCGAGCTCGCCGTGCCTTACGAACCGCCAGACGAACTCGCCGTATGCCTGAAAGACCGACGTGTGCTCGAGCTTGTACTGCTGGAGCAAGCTGACTGTCACGGCCCCGCCACGGCTCGCCCTCGAATCGCCCGGAATGATGAAGAAGACGATGAAGGCGAAGAAGCTGATCAGGGTCGCAAGGAAAAGCGCCCACAGCACCCGCCTGAGGATGAATCCGGCCATGGCGGCCTAAGCCTTGCGCCTCGCGACGGCGCGCGCAACCCCTAGACGAAGAAGTGCTCCCAACCCGTAAGGGGTACGGGGCTGCCGCCGAGCCGGATTTCGACGCCCGAGCCGCGCTCGCACCGGCCGACGACCGACAAGGCACCAGGATCCGACGCCGCGGCGAGCAGCTCGTAGTCCTCGCCGAAGGCACATGCGAGCTCCCAGACGTCCTTCCCGACGGCCGCAGCCACCTCGGCCACACCCTGGGCGACCGGGACGTCCTCGAGGTCGATCACGACGCGGCAGCTCGAGCGGTCGGCCAGGTGCCGCACGTCGGCGGCAAGCCCGTCGGAGAGGTCCAGCATCGCGTTGGCCTCTCGCGCAAGCGCCCGTCCCTCCGCGAGACGCAGAGGAGGACGCAGGTGCGCTGCCGTGAGGGGGCTGTCGATCCCCTCGCGCAGGCAGAAGAATCCGGCAGCCGAAGCTCCGAGCGGCCCGGTCACCACGAGGACGTCGCCCGCACGCGCGCCTGCACGCCCCGGGACGCGATCGGAGTGGCCGAGCGCGGTCACGCTGAGGTAGACGCGGTCGGCTGCAGTGGTGTCGCCTCCCAGCACCGGGACCCCCGGCTGGTTCAGCCCTTCGTACAGCTCGAGCACCTGCGCGGCTTCCGTCTCTGCGGGCAGTCCAAGGCTGACGATGAGCCCATCCGGCTCCGCCCCCGAGGCGGCGAGGTCGCTCAGGTTCACGGCGGCAGCCTTGTACCCGAGGTCGGTCCAGGACGTCCAGTCGAGCCTGAAGTGGACGTTCTCGACGAGCGCGTCCTGCGTCACCACCAGTCCGCCCTCGAGCTGCGCCGCGTCGTGCTCGACGCCGTGGACGAGGCCGCGACGCTCGAGCTCGCGGAGCAGCGCCAGCTCGCCGAGCTCAGCGAGCCGCATCGATCGCCCCACGGAGCCCCCGCGCATCTGTCGCCGCGCGGATCACCGCGACACCTGCCGCGCCTGCGCGGATGCAGTCGGCGGCGTTGCTCGCGTCGATGCCGCCGATCGCCACGACGGGCGGCGCCACAGCCCGACAGATTGCGGCGAGGCCTTCGAGGTCCAGCGGCGGATCGGCGTCGCGCTTCGACGGCGTCGCCCAGACGGGACCCGCTCCGATGTACGCGGCGCCTCGCCGCTCCGCATCCCTTGCCTCGTCGACGCCCGCAGCGGAAAGGCCCAGGATCAGACCGAGCTCGACCGCACGCTCGGCGCCCGCGTCGCTGCGGCCGAGATGAACGCCGTCGGCGTCGAGCAGGCGCGCCGCCTCGACGTCGTCGTTGACGATGAAGGAGACGGCGCTACGCGCGCAGAGGTCGCGAAAGGGCCGGCCTCGCTCGACCAGCGTCGGCGTCGGAACGTCCTTGAGCCGGAGCTGGATCACGGTCGCGCCTCCCTCGACGGCCCGCTCCGCCGTCGAAAGGTCGTCGACGACGGCGTGCAGCTTCATTCGTTCACGCGGCCACGATCGTCGAGAGTGGCCGGGTCGAGGTTGTAGAGGGCGTCGTAGAGCGCTACGTGGAAGGTGCCCGGCCCGCTTGCGCCAACGGCCGCGTCCTCGCCGGCGACACCGAACGCGACGAGCGCCTCGGCGGCCGCCTCGAGCGGCGCGTCGCTCCGGACGGCGAGGAAGCACCCGGTGACGGCGGTCGACATGCACCCTGTGCCTGTGACGGTTCCGAGCAGCTCGTGCCCGTTGGACACGGCGACCAACCGCTCACCGTCCGAGATCTGGTCGACGACGCCGGTGACGGCCGCGACCGTTCCGAGAGCTCGCGCCGCGTCGCGAGCCAGCTCCGCACCCGAGTCAGCCGCGGCGATCGACTCGACGCCGCGGATCTCGGCCTCCCGACCGGCAAGCGTCGCGATCTCGGCGGCGTTCCCGCGTACCACGGCGATCTCGACCTCCTCGAGAATCCGCTTGGACGTGTCGGTGCGGAGCCGCGTGGCGCCGGCGCCGACCGGGTCCAGGACGACGGGCACGCCCGCCGCGTTCGCGGCCTTGGCTGCGAGCAGCATGGCGTCGATCCACGGCTGCGAGAGCGTCCCGATATTGACCACGAGAGCGCCTGCGACCGAGGCCATCTCCTCCACCTCTTCCCTCGCGTGTGCCATCACGGGCAACGCGCCGAGCGCGAGCGTTGCGTTCGCCGTCTCGTTCATGACGACGTAGTTCGTGATCTGGTGGACGAGCGGCTTCTGCTCTCGCAGCGCGCGCAGCGACGTTCCGGCCGAAATCGTCATCCGGCTCCTTTCAAGTTGAGGACGTCGACGGGGCCGTCGCCCGAACCGACGTCGGCGAGCCCATGCGCGACGGCGGACGAAGCGATCCGAGCCGCGGCACGTGCAGCTTCGTCGAGGTCGAACCCTCGCGCAAGCAGCGCCGCCAGCGTCGCGGAGTGGGTGCAACCCGCGCCGTGCGTCGCAGCGACGTCGTGCCGCTCGAGCGGGATCGGAACGTGCTCGCTGCCGTCGAACAACCAATCGACCGGCTCGTCGGCGTGACCGCCGGTGACGATGACCGCCGGAGCGCCAAGATCGTGGATCGCTTCCGCGAGCTCCCGCTGCGAGACGTCGCGGCCTACCAGCGCCTGCGCCTCGGGCAGGTTCGGAGTAACGACGGTCGACAACGGGAACAATCGACCGACGAGCGTCTCGACCGCGTCCTCCTGGAGCAGGCGCGCGCCCGAGCTCGCGAGCATCACGGGGTCGACCACGAGGGGCGTCGGGTGCTCCGCGAGGAAGTCTGCGACCGTCTCGATCAGCTCGCGCGAAAACAGCATCCCGGTCTTCGCGGCATCGACGCCGATGTCGGAGAAGACGGCGCCGAGCTGGTCGCGAACGAACTCCGGAGGCGCTTCGTGCACCGACGTCACGCCCGTCGTGTTCTGAGCGGTGAGCGCCACGATCGCGCTCATGCCATGGCACCCGGCGGCGGCGAACGCCTTGAGGTCGGCCTGGATCCCCGCGCCCCCACCCGAGTCGGACCCCGCAATCGTGAGACAACGTGGAACCAACGTCCTCCCTTCGCTGGCATGACCCAGATCAGGTTCTACGGGTGTGATCTCAGCCTCGATCGAGGCACCCCGGTGCGGCCACGTTAGCATCGGAAGATGGAGCCACCGGTGCGCTACGA
>Ga0126308_10000747_pt1 | contig 11668 bp, 8 predicted proteins | sample Plot55_FD_92533 | JGI IMG/M metagenome (GOLD analysis project Ga0126308, IMG submission 92533) | Serpentine soil microbial communities from UC McLaughlin Reserve, CA, USA - Plot55 | ecosystem: Environmental > Terrestrial > Soil > Grasslands | place: USA: UC McLaughlin Reserve, Lake County... | reverse complement strand
GTAGACGCCGACGAGCGCGAGATCGGTCGTGGGCTCGGCCGGCTTCTCCGCGAGGCGCGCAACCCGGCCGTCGCCGTCGAGCTCCGCGACGCCGTAGTGCTCGGGGTCGGGCACCGGGGTCAGCAGGATGAGCGCGTCGGGCTCGTCCGAGCGGAACGTCTCGACGAGCTCGGTGATGCCGTCGCGCAACAGGTTGTCGCCGAGGTACATGACGAACGGTGAGCCGCCGAGGTACTCCTCGGCGGTCAGGACGGCGTGTGCCAGTCCGAGCGGCTCGTCCTGCTCGATGTAGGTGATGTCGAGCCCGAACTGCGAGCCGTCGCCCACGGCGGCCCGGATCTCGGCGCCCGTCTCGGGGGCGATGATGATCCCGACGTCGCGGATGCCCGCCGCGGCCATTGCCTCCACGCCGTAGAAGAGCACCGGCTTGTTCGCCACGGGGACGAGCTGCTTCGCGCTCGTGTAGGTGATCGGGCGCAGACGGGTACCGCGCCCGCCGGCCAGGATCAATCCCTTCAGTCCCTCCATCAGTAGGCGCCGCCGAGCTTGGAGTGGTCCCAGGAGACGACCCGCGTCGGCTTGAACCGCAGCCCGACGCGCTTGGGGGCCTGCTTCTCGACCATGGCCGTGACCGAGTCGTCAAGCGTGCCGGCATAACGCTCGAACAGGGCGAGCCCGTAGGGCTTTGCGTCGCGGTCCATCTCCACGTCGCACTCCATCATCACGCCGCGCAGCTCGTGGTACTGGACGCCGGTCTCGACCTGGATCGTCGCGTGCGGATCGCGTTCCAGATTCTTCGCCTTCTGCGACTTGGCGTAGGTCCAGCCCGTCATCCCGATCCCTTCGGGCACGTACCAGAGGGCCATCAGGTGGGGGCGGCCGTTCGGACCGATGGTGCCGATCGTCATCACCTTCTGCTCCTCGAGGAACGCGCGCACCTCGTCATCGGACATGCCGATCTCGTCTCGCCGCGACATCTGCGGCGAAACCTACTCAGCTTCGTGCGAGGCCCGCCAGCGCCTCGGCACCCTCGAGCACCGCGGTGCGAGCCTCGTCCGGCTCGAGGACGACGGCGTCGCCACCGAGGCTGAGGATCTGATGCACGAGCCAATCGGTGCCCTGGAACGGCATTTCGACGATCACCGCCCCGTCCTTCAGCTCCTCCACAACGCGCTTGTCCTCGCGCGCCCAGCGCGCCCGCTCGGGTGACCACCAGATCCGTGCGACCTGCGAGCCCTCGACCTCGCCGGTCCGCAGCCATCCGCGCGTGTCGGCCTCGACGCCCTCGCGCGGCTCGAACTTCTCCTTGAGCACGCTTGCCGACCGGATGCGGTCGAGCCGGAATGTGCGCGTGTCCTCGCGCTCGAGGTCGAACGAGACGACGTACCACCCCTCTCGGCCGTTGGCGAGCTGGTACGGCTCGATGCGGCGCGACGAGAAGTCGTCCTCGTTCTCCTTGTAGTAGTCGATCTCGACGACACGGTGCCGCGCGATGCCCTCGCTCAGCACGCGCGCGATCTCTGAATCGTCGCCCTTCGCGCGGGTGATCTGGAGGCCGTCCTGCGACGGGTCCTGCCCCAACGCATCGACGATCTTCTGGCGCGCCGACTCGAGTGAGCCCTCGGGGATGTGCTCGCCGATCAGGTCGATCGCCGCGACCAGCGCCTTCGCCTGCAGCGGCAGAAGCCGCGCCGGGCGCGCGAAGTTGTCGCCATAGGGCTCCGGGTCGACCTCGATCGTGTCGCCCTGGACCTCGGCGTAGACGACGTAGCTGCCGCCGCCGAAGTTGACGACGTTCAGCACGTCGATGTCCTCCTGGAGCTCCTGTTCGGTGACGTTGAGCTGCTCGCAGAGGGGCGCCAGGTCGAGCTTCGTGCCCTCGCGTGCCGCCTTGATCAGGATGCTCGCGAGGGTGACGAGACGCGCGAAGCGCTCCGGCCGGATCGGCGAGTCGCTCTTGCCGTCGTCCGGCTCGGGCTCGGGCCGCTGCGTCTTGCGGGTCTTCGGCTTGGCCGTCTCGAACGCGCCGCTGTGGCGCTCGACGATCAGCTCGATTCGCTCCGCGGCGAGGTCCACCAGCTCCGGCGGTCCCAGCAGCCGTGCGCGGTCGCCCAGCTCGAGCACCCAGTGGACGATCGCGCGCGGATCGGCGTACTCGGTCTCGAATACCGATCCCTCCGCGGGCGCATCGTCGGCGTCGGACGCGGGCTGGATTGTGCCCGCGTGGCCGTAGTGGCGCTCGATCAGCCAATCGACGCGGCCCGACAGCCAGATCCGCGCGGTGCCCTCCGGCTCGCCGAGCTGCCAGTCCGTGCGGGTCGCGTACCAGCGGTGGTCGAAGTCGTCCGGGCGCGAGAAGTCGTGCTCCGCTTTCGACGAGTAGGAGACCTTCCCGCGGATACGCGAGAGCCGGAAGACGCGGATGTCCTGGCGCTCGTGCGAGTAGCCGATCAAATAGAACTGCCCGCGCTGGTAGAGGAGCTGGTACGGGTCGACCTTGCGCTTCTCCTCCGCGTCGCGGCCGATCGTGTAGTAGTCGAACACGATCGTCTTGCGGCGGAAGATCGCTGTCTCCACCTTCGACAGGCGCTGCGAGAGCTCGCGTCCGCCGGCCTCGGCGGTCTGGGCGAGCGCGACGGGCTGGTTCTCTGCCGTGCCGAGCGGCGACGGCTTCCCCCACGAGAGCTGCTGGAGCGCGAGCCGCAGCGGCTCCGCGTAGGCGAATTCCCCGTCGAGCAGGCTGAGCGCCATCCGCAGCGCACCCAGCTCCGCGTCCGAGAACTCGATCGCCGGCAGGTAGAAGTTCTCCGGCGGCAGCGTGTAGCTCTCCGCCTCGTACGAGCCGTCGGCGGGCTTGTCGACCTTCAGGTCGATCCCGAGCGACTCGAGCTCCGCGCGGTCCGCGTAGAAGCGGCGCGCGAAGGCGTCGTCGTTCATCCCCGAGTAGCCCTCCACCTCCTGCTTGATCTCGAGCGCGGTGACCGAGCGCCGCTCGGCCATCAGGAACGAGATCAGCGACAGCTGGCGGATGAGCTTTTCGGTGTCTTTTGCCACTGCTGGGCCAGCATAAAGAGGGTTAAGCAACGCCGGAGCCCGCGCTGCGACGGGGCTGCGCGCTTTTCCGCTCTTTGCGGGCTGGCTAGGCGGCGTCGCGGCGCGCGAAGTACGCCGAGCCGTCCAGCGCGCGGTCGAAGCGCGACCAGCGCTCGCCGTCGCTGAGCGACTTCTCGAGCCGATCGAAGCTGCCGAGCTTGCCGCCGAGGTTGTCGATCGCGTGCACCAATGTGGCCTCGCGCGTGCACGGGACCACGGGGCTGCCGTGCTCGAGCGAGCCGTGGTGGGACAGGATGATGTGAAGCAGGGCCTCGGCCGTGTCCGCCGGGAAGCCCGGGATGTCCTCGATCTCGCGGCGGACGATGTGGTACCCGAGCGGGATCTCGCCCTGGAGCTTGCCGGCGTCGGAGAGGTCGATCGCCTCGCCGTCCATCTCGTAGGCCTCGATCTTGCCGATGTCGTGCAGAAGCGCGCCGGTCACCGCGACGTCGCGGTCGAGCCCGCCGAACGTGGCCGCCATCGCGCTTACCCCCTGGGCGACGGAGAGGCAGTGCTCGAGGAGGCCGTGGCGGTAGGCCTGGTGGTAGTGCTTGGCCGCGGGCCACACGCTCCAGCGCTGCCAGATCCGCCCCTCCGGCGCGAGGCACCGTTCGAGTAGTTGGCTCAGGTACGGGCACTGGACGGTGCCGATCAGCTCGCGCAGGTCCGCCTCCATCTGCGCGAAGGGGATCGGCGCGCACTCGTGGAGGTCCTGCGGGTCGTATTCGCCCTCTGCGGCCGCGCGCAGCGTGCGGACCGTCAGCGTGGATCCGTAGCGATCGTCGACCGAGTAGGTGCCGCGCACGATCACGACGCTGCCGCGGGCGCAGAGCTCGGCCATGGCCTCGACGTCGTCCCAGCACACGGCCTCGACACGGCCCGTTACGTCCCCGAGCTGGAGCTTCAGGAAGGCGTCGCCGTTGCGCTTGGCTCGCCTGCTGACCTCGCGCACGACGAAGGCGGTCTCGACCTGCTGGCCGTCCGCGAGATCGCGCGCGAAGACCTTCTCGGCGAGGGTCGGTATGAGGATCGCCTGCTCCATCGGGCGGCCCAACTTAGGGCCGACGCCGGACGGCTCCGGGCGCTTAGAGTGGCCGCATGCACGCGGTTCTCGTGGCCGGCGGGACGGGCGCACTGGGCGGCGCGGTGCTCCGCGAGCTGCTCGATGCGGGGCACCCGGTGACCGCCACCTGGGTGGTCGAGCGGGAGCGCGAGCGGGTCGTCGAAGGGGACGGTCTGTCGCTCGTCCAAGCGGACTTGATGGATCCGAGTGCGGTCCACGACGCGGTGAACGGGGTCGACGATCTGGGCGCGGTGGTCAACCTGGTCGGCGGCTTCGCGGCCGGGTCGCGCGTGCACGAGATGGATCCCGACGACTGGGAGCGGCTGCTGCAGCTCAACCTGCGACCGGGCTTCCTGCTCGCGCGCGCAGCAATGCCGCGATTGGTCGAGCGCGGGGGTGGCGCCTACGTCGGCGTGTCGGCGCGGCCCGCCCTGCGCCCGTTCCCGGGGGCGGCCGCGTACGTGACGTCGAAGGCCGCCGTGCTGGCGTTCGTCCAGGCCCTGGACGCCGACTACCGCGCCGACGGCGTCCGCGCGAACGCGATCCTGCCGAGCGTGATCGACACGCCGGCGAACCGGGCGGCGGAGCCCGACGCGGACTTCTCCAAGTGGGTTCAGCCAGCCGAGATCGCGAAGGTGATCCGCTTCCTCGTGTCCGGTGACGCCGCCATCACGAGCGGCGCGGCGATCCCTGTGTACGGCCGCGCCTAGGCGAGCAGGACCTCGGCCCGGCGGCCAACGCGTAGCCGCAGGCCGGAGGGGAAGGCGAAGTCGCGCGTCACGGTCGCGCCGCTCCCGACCAGGCTGTCCTCGAGCCGGTGCCCGATGTGCCTGATCACAGCGTGGTCGAGGACGATCGAATGCTCGAGCTCCGCGCCCTCGAGTCGAACCTCCGTGCCGACCGCGCTGTATGGCCCGACGAAGGCGTCCTGGAGCACGGCACGAGGGCCGATCACGGCCGGCCCGCGGATCGTGCTTCGCTCGATCACGGCGGTCGGGTGGACCTGGACCCGGCCCTCGATGCGCGCCTGCGACAGGTCGCACCCCGCGAGCTCGGGCTCGATCGTGTCGAGGACCATCCGGTTCGCAGCGAGCAGCCCGTCTACCTCGCCCGTGTACTTCCACGCGCCGTTCACGATCCGCGTCTCGAGCCGGCCGGTGTCGCCGACTGCGCGCACGATCTCGGTCACGCCGGCGTCGTCCGGGAGCGCGAGCGCGGCGTCGACGGCCGCGGGCCCGAGCGCGAAGACACCGGTGAGCGCCTGCTCGCCCGGCGGAACAGGCTTGTCGTCGACCAGCCGCAGCGGGCGTACGCCGAGCGTCGGCATCTGCCCGCCGAACTCGGAGGCGTTGCGCACCAGGAAGATCGCGTCGGCGGCGCCGACCGCGAGCTCGTCGAAGAGCGGCGGCAGCGGCTGAGAGACGAGCGCGTCGCCCAGATGCACCATCACCGGGCGGTCATCCAGGAAGTGGGTGGCCGCCCGAAGCGCGTGCACGAGACCCTGGGGCTCACCCGCGTCGAGGCAGGCGATCCGCATCATCCCGTCGGTGCTGCCCGCGAGGAGCCCGCGCACGTCCTCCGCGGTCCCCGACGACACGATCACCGCGACGTCCTCGACCCCGGACGCCTGCATGGCTGCAAGCCCGTACGAGAGCAGCGGCCGGTTCGCGACCGGCAGCCGGTGTGCCGCGCGCCCGCCCGCGAGCGCCGTGAGCTCGTCGTCGCGCGTGGACGCTGCCAGCAGCAGTCCCTTGCCCATACGGGTCATAAACCACCTAACGCAGGTACCGGGGATAACTGGCGCTAGAGAGAGCGCGCCCGCGCGGCCGTCTGCGTGAGCTCGGCCAGCTCGAAGTCCGGCTCCTCGCCGAACTCGCGCAGCATCCGCATGCGGAAGGAGGTGTAGCGGCGCGCGGCCTCGGTCCGGCGCCCCAGCCGCAGCCATGCCGTCAGCAGCTGCTTGTGCACCTCCGCGTCGTAGGGCTCGAGCTCGGCGAGCTGCTCGAGCACCCGGCCGGCGGCGTCGATGTCGTCGCGCTTGGCGAAGATCGTCGCGAGCAGGCGCAGGCATTGAGTGGTCACCCCGCGCAGCCGGTCGCGCTCCGCGTACGCCCACTCGGCGTATGGCTCGTCCGACAGGAAGTCGCCGCGATAGAGCGCGAGCGCCTTGCTCAGCTCCGCCTCGGCCTCGTCGGTGGCGCCGCGCCGGGCCGCGTCGATGCCGTTCTTCGCCGCGTCCTCGAACTCGTCGGCGTCGATCTGCACGCGCCGTCGGTCGATCGCATAGCCGCCCTGGACCGCGGCGATGAACGACGACGGCGCGCGCTTGGGCCGGTCGGGCTCGAGCTTGTCGCGCAGCGAGTGGATGAAGTGGCGCACGTTGTTGAGCGCTGTCGGCCCGGCGCCCGGCCACAGCGCCTCCGCGATCTCCTCGGCGTGCACGACCCGGTTGCGCTCGCAGACCAGGTACTTCAGGACATGTCCCGGGCGTTGCTGCAGCCACTTTCCTCCGAGGGGGCCCTCGGCGCTGTCGACGTGCATACGCCCGAACGCCGAGATCCGCAGGCGCGGCCCGCTGATCCAGTGGGGGTCGCTGCGGCGGCGGCGGTCGCGCGCGTCGCCGGGGCGCAGGTGAAGCAGTCCGCGGCCGTCGCCCAGCGGTGCGGCCGTCACCCAGAGCGCGCTCACGCCGCCGGCGCTGCGGGTGTCGATGCGGATCTCCGGAAGCGGCGCGTCGGATTGCGCGGCGCGCTCGGCGAGGCAGCCGTCCACGCACGGGCCGCCGGGCGCCCTGCAATCGAGTAGCTCCGAGCAGCGCGTCGCCTCGTCGCCGTCGAGCGCGGGGAGGTAGCCGTGAGCGCAGGGGTTGCTCGCGCTGACGAGCCCGCCGGGCTCGACGACGACCACGCCGTAGGGAAGGCGCGTGAAGACGTCGTCGTCCGTGTGCCCGGAGCCGTCCGGGGCGTCGGCGGTCATCGAGTCGGAGTCCATCGAATCGACCCTGAAGCGATCATACTCCTCATCCTGGTCGGGTGTCCCTATTTTGGGTTACAACAAATTTGTTAGCCCGCTAATTCGCAACTAACAAGACACCTAATCGGCGCCAAAGCAGCGGTTCTTAAGTTGCTCGCATCGTCCAGGGGAGGGCAGGCCCCCAACGGACTCACACACAGGAGGGAACACGCACATGCAGCACCTGCTCGACCGCTACTCCACCCTTAACGAGGGCCGCTTCCACCGCAAGCAGAAGCTCGACGAGGATCGCTCTCCTCATGAGCTGGCGCGGGTCATCGCCCGGGCCAAGCAAGGCGACCCGGCCGCGGTCCGCTACCTGTACCTCCGGTTCGCGGACAACGTCTACGGCTATGCACGCAGCATCGTTCGCGACGAGCACGAGGCGGAGGACGTCACGCAGCAGGTGTTCACACGGCTGATGGGCTCGATCGAGAAGTACGAGCAACGCTCGGTCCCGTTCTCGTCATGGCTCCTGCGGATCACGCACAACATGGCGATCGACCACATCCGCCGCCGGCGCGCCGTGCCGTGCGAGGACACGTTCGCGGTCGACGAGGGCCACGAGGAGCAGGCGGCGGCGCTGTCGCTCACCCTCCGCGACGCGCTCGCCGAGCTCCCCGAGGAGCAGCGCGAGGTCGTCGTGCTCCGGCACGTGGCCGGCTGGTCGCCGGGCGAGATCGCGGCGCACCTGGGCAAGTCCGAGGACTCGATCCACGGTCTCCACCACCGTGGCCGCCGCGCCCTTCAGCAGGAGCTCGTCGCGCGCGACGCCGCTCCTGTCGCCGTCTCCGCCTAGCGCGCTGGGAAGAAGGCGAAGCGCAAGCACTGACCTTCTACAACGTTGGTTGTGCTGTGAACCGCTTCGTCCTGGCCCTGGTGGCGGCCGCGATCGCACTGGTGCCGGCCACTTCTGCGTGGGCCGGGCAGGTGCGTGCCGGCGCGGCGGTTGTTGACGGCACCTATCACGTGGGCAACTCGGCCGGCCAGTACGCCTCGACGCGCGACGGTGGCTACGGGAACGCCGACCCGCACCTCCAGCAGGTCAAGAATCAGGCCTCCTACGGCGTGCAGGCGCGCGAGAGCGTCCGCGCGCTCGTGATCGAGGGCGCCGACGGCACCTACATCGCGCTCGTGAGCGACGACCATTACGTCCCCCAGGACGCCCTCTGGCGACGGACGGCGCAGCTCCTCGACGAGCAGACCGGCGGCACGATCAACGAGCAGAACCTGACGCTGTCGGTGACGCACAACCACTCGTCGCCGTCGTACTCGTCGTTCGACTGGGGTGTCTGGGCGTTCCAGGACGTGTTCGACTTTCGCTTCTTCGACTACTACGCGCGCCGCAACGCGGAGGCCATCAAGCGGGCGCTCGACGACATGCACGACGTCCGCGTCAGCGGGACGGTCAGCTACTTCGACAAGTTCCACAAGAATCCGATGGGCCCGGGCATCGCCGACGATGGCGGGACCTCCGGCTTCCCGCGCTCCTACACCGACCACGACCTGACGGTGGTCCGCTTCGAGAACGTCGACGACCCGGCGAATCCGCAGCCGCTGTCGACGGTCATCAACATCGGGCAGCACCCGGAGGACCTCGAGGGCTACGACCTGATCTCAGGCGAGTACCCCACGGTGGCCCAGCGGATCGTCGACCGCAGCGTCGGCGGCGTGTCGATCTTCACTCAGAACGCCACCGGCACGAGCGAGGTCGAGGAGGATCGCTGGCACCCAGTTCACGACCGCGCGGTCTTCAACCACGCGCAGTACCAGCAGATGGAGTGGGCGGGCAGGCTGCTGGCCGACGGCGTGATCGAGAACGTGAACAACATCCGCGCGCAGCGGCCGACCCCCGACGCCCGGCCGTCGATGTACGGCGGCACGCCATACAGCGAGCGGTTCGTCTCGTGGATGAGCGACTTCCCGGTGGCGATGGAGAACCGGTGGTTCGGCGGCCCGGTCTCGCACCCGTACCCGGGCGTCTCGTCGTGCCGTACCGACGCCGCGCTGTCCGGGAACCCGCGCATCCCCGTGGTGGGACTGCCCGACTGCACCGAGGTGCCCGCCGGCAGTACTGCGCAGCCGATCTTCGACCAGGCAGGCGCCGAGTTCCCCGGCCTGACGACCGACGACTTCGAGGAGCTCGGCATCCCGATCCCCGAGAACTACTCGGCGCCCTCCTACACCGGCCTCGAGGACACGCTAGGCGTGCACATGCAGGCATTCCGGCTGGGCGACATCCTCTTCACGGTCTGCTCGTGCGAGCAGTGGGCCGACCAGGCGTTCAACATCAAGACGCGCACCGACACGGTGCGGGGCAACGAGTACCTGGGGTACGACCCCACCTCGCCCAGCGCCGACCCCGCGCTCAAGTGCGCGCCGAATGACGACGGCACGCACTCCGACGACGGGTCGGGGACCGGGACTTGGACCTGCACCCTGACGGACGACCCGAGCCCGGCTCAAACGCAGACGATCTCCGACCGCATCGCGCAGCACATGCGCGCGCAGATCCGAAACGACGCGGCGGGCTGGGACGACCCGACGTGTAACGAGCTCGGCTGCGGCCCGATGGCCGAATCGGAGCCGACCGACCTCCAGAAGATCCGCGGCAACTACACGCACGACGACACGGACGTGCGCGGCGGCACCGTTCAGTCGCCGGAGTTCGCCCGCGACCGCGGCTACACGATCACGGCCACGATCTCGATGGCGAACGACTACAACGGCTACATCGCGACCTACCGCGACTTCATGAGCCACGACCACTACCGCAAGGCGCTGACGGGGTGGGGCCCGCACTCGAGCGACTACTACGCGACGCGCCTGACACGGATGGGCCACGCGCTCAAGGGCGACGACGAGTCGCTGGCCAAGGTCGACGGCGAGACCGTCCCGGAGAAGGCCGATCCGGCCTGGGCGCCGATGATCGCCAAGGAGGCCGCGGACCAGCAGGCCGAGGACGGGAAGGTGCGGGCGGTCGGCGAGGCCGCCGCCGCGGGAGTGCAGGCCTACGACGCGACCCTGCCCGACGACGGAACCGGCGACGCGCCGATCGTGACGCAGCCGAAGAGCATCGAGCGCTTCGACGCAGCCACGTTCACGTGGGTCGGAGGCAACAACTACACCGACGACCCGGTTGTGCGCGTGGAGCGCAAGGTCGGCGACGGCTGGGAGACCTTCGCCGACCAGAGCGGGGAGGTTCCCATGACCGTGGCGTACCCCAGCAGCTCGCCCGACGGGGTCGTCGCGTACCGCGCGGGCGGACAGGTCTGGCAGTGGACCGCGACCTTCGAGGCGTTCGTGTCGCAGTTCCCGCTTGTCGACCCGCAGGGGCGCACGTACCAGGCGACGCCGGCCGGCACATACCGCTTCGTCGTGACCGGCCAGTGGCGCCAGGGCGGTGCGGACGCCGAGTACGAGCGCGTCTCCGACCCGTTCGAGGTCGCGCCGTGGAGCGGACTCGCCGCCGCGGACGCCAAGCTGGATCCCGACGGGCGCGTCGCATTCGCCGCGGGACCGAGCTCCACGCTCGAAGAGCAGACCGTCCGCAGCACGGCGCGGCCGCCGCTGGCCGCGGGCAACGCGCCGATCGCGTTCACGATTGGGCCGGTCGACTTCCCCGACATGGCCGCTGACCCAGCGGCCACCGGCGCGACCTTCCTGAGCGCGACGCGCGGCTACTCGGGCACGAGTCTCGACAACATCGAGCACTACTGCCTCGACTGCTCGTTCCGCCCGTGGCTCGACGCGACCGGCGCCGTCAATGCGACGCTCGAGATCACGAGGGCGAAGGGCGGCCGGAAGAAGGAGACGCTGAAGCCCGACGCCTCCGGCCGCTTCGTCTCCAAGAGCGCGCTCAAGGCCGGCGACTCCGCGAGCATCACGCTCGAGGACGCCTGGGGCAACCGCAGTGCCGCGCCTGTCGTAGTCTCGCGCTAGCGCGATGGACGCACAACTCGAGGACTGGCGCTCGCGGGGCGAGCACTTCGACTACCTCGGCTTCGAGGTCTTCTATCGCCGCGAGGGCACCGGTCCGGCACTGCTGCTCGTTCACGGCTATCCCTTCAGCTCGTTCGACTGGAGCGACATCTGGCCGGCGCTGACGGAGCGCTTCGCAACCGTCGCGCCGGACATGCTCGGGATGGGCTTCTCGGCGAAGCCGATCGAATACGAGTACTCGGTCCACGACCACGCCGACATGCACGAGGCGCTGCTGCGGGAGCTCGGCGTGACGGAGTGCCACGTGCTCGCGCACGACATCGGCGACAGCGTCGCGCAGGAGCTCCTGGCTCGCCACGAGGAACGCGCGGACGGCGACCGCCCCTACACGATCAGGTCGATCACCTGGCTGAACGGCGGCATGTTCATCGAGGCCTATAAGCCGCGCCTGATGCAGACGCTGACGGCGCGCACGCCGATCGGCGGCCTGTTCGCGAAGTTCCCGTCGGTCTTCCTCTCCGACGCGCTGGTGCGCCCGTCGGTCAACGAGGTCTTCGG
>Ga0126308_10000746_pt1 | contig 11670 bp, 11 predicted proteins | sample Plot55_FD_92533 | JGI IMG/M metagenome (GOLD analysis project Ga0126308, IMG submission 92533) | Serpentine soil microbial communities from UC McLaughlin Reserve, CA, USA - Plot55 | ecosystem: Environmental > Terrestrial > Soil > Grasslands | place: USA: UC McLaughlin Reserve, Lake County... | reverse complement strand
CAGCCTGTCGATCGCGAAAGAGGGCCTCTCCACCTGCGTAGTATCGTAGGAGCGTGGAAGACGAGGCCCAGTCCCGAAACCTGAACATCCACCTCGACCCCGAGCACCTCGGCGGCGTCTACTCGAACTTCGCGAACATCAGCTTCTCTCCGTACGAGTTCACGATCACGTTCGCGCGCATCGACCACGAAGTCGAGGAGGGCGACGTGCCGGGGGTCGTGGTCGCGAGGGTGAACATGTCGACGCGCTTCATGAAGGAGCTGCTCGACGCGATGCAGGACTCGTGGTCGAAGTATCAGACGACCGAGGGGATCAGGAACCTTCCCGAAGCGCCGCCGCGCCAGGATTCCGAGGATTCCTAGCCGCCAGGCCGTTTCCGCTTGCGCCTCTCGGGCGCCGCTGGCAAGCGAGACAAGCCGGCGGCGCGCCGGACAGTGCAGATCAGTACGGACAAGCGCCGCCGGCGCAGCATCGCGCCGCCAGCGGTGTCAAGCGTCAGCGGAGCCCGGCTCCGCCGGGCGGGAGCTGATGCTGGCGAGAGCGCCAAGCGGTCGCCATGGCGATCCGCTGCATGATGGTCGGGTGGGTCTCGAGCAGGACGTAGTCCCAGAGGGGCGGGTTCGGCTGCTGCAGGCTCGTCGAGGAGAAGCGCTCGAACAGCCGGCGCGCAGCCGCCGGATCGCGAGTCGTCTCGAGGGCGATCCAGTCCGCCTCCGCCTCGTACCGGCGTGAGATTTCGTTTTCGATCGGGGCCGCCGCCAGCCCGATCAGCACGAGCACGAGCATCGCGAGCGGGAGGACGCCTGGGTTCCGCAAGCCACCACGCCTGCGCGTCACCTCCCCGATCAGGAACGTTCCGAGCAACGCGAAAAGGCCGAACCACGCGATCGCCTTCCAGACGTGCCGGCGCTGCGTGTGGGCGAGCTCGTGCGCCAGCACGACCTTCACTTCGCCGAAGCTGAAACGACCGTCGAGCAGCGTGTTCCACAGGACGACGCGCCGGCTCGGGCCAATTCCCTCCGAATAGGCATTCGCCTGCGTCGTGGTGTCGCTGACGTCGTCGACGAGCACCGGTGTACCTCGCACGTTCTCGAGCCGCTCGAGCTGAGCCGCGGCCGCACGCACCGCCTGGCGCGGCCGGTGCGTGCCGACCGTGTCGACGTACGGAAAGACGAACGCGAAGAGCAGCGCGAGAGCGGTGAACGCAGGGGCCGCCACGATCCACCACCGGCGCGGGAACAAGCCCGCCAGAACGAGGACGACGACGATCGTGAGCAGCGTAAACGCGACCTGGCCGATCAGTAGCGCCCACGGCTCGACGAACCAGTCGACGTAGCCGCCGCGCGTCAGCCCGTGCCGCCGCTCCCACCAGCGCGCCGCGAGTGCGAACGGGAGGCCGACGAACCAGAGCGTCGTCAGCACCAGCATCCCGAGGACGACGCCGGTCGAGACGCGGCCAAGACCGATCTCGCGGGCCAGACGTGGCCCGCGGCGGGCCAGCACGATCAGCGCCCCGATGGTCGCCATGATGGAGAGGAGCCACTCGACCCGGTGGAAGCGCTCGTACCGGAGCGTCCGCGCCAGCTCGCTTGCGCTGAAGTAGCGATCCGCGTCAAGGGCGGGGAGATCGAGACCGGAGGGAACGTTCGTGCGCCAGAGGAACCCGGCCGCGAGAACCCAAAGCGCCGCAGCCCCGGTTATCGTTGCGACCCGCGCAAGGATGCGAGTCGCAGTCATTTCCGACATTCACGGCAACCTACACGCGCTCGACGCGGTGTTTGCCGCGCTCGACGACGAACGGCCGGACATCGTCTGGTGTCTCGGCGATCTCGTCGGCTACGGTCCACGTCCGAACCCCTGCTGCGCGAAGGTGGCCGCACGCGCTGACCTTTGCCTCGCGGGAAACCACGATCTGGGGGTCCTGGGCACGCTCCCCCTGGACGAGTTCTCGCACGAGGCGGCGGCGAGCGCGCTATGGACACAGGAGGTGCTCGAGGAGGATGCGCGCGACTTCCTGTCAGGGCTCTCGCCCGAGGCCGAGGCACCCGAAGCAGGCGCGGAGCTCTATCACGCGAGTCCCCGCGATCCGATCTGGGAGTACGTCCTCGACGCAGGCTCCATGCGCGCATCGCTCGAGGGGACGACCGCGCCGATCGTGCTCGTCGGGCACAGCCACGTGCCACTGGTCGCGGTCCTCGAGGACAGCCGTCTCCGCGCCGACCACGCGGCGGACGGCACCGAGGTCGACCTGTCAGAGGGTCGGGTGCTGATGAACCCGGGCTCGGTCGGCCAGCCGCGCGACGGCGATCCGCGCGCTGCGTTCCTGTTGATCGACCTGGACGAGAAGCGTGCTTCGTTCCGGCGCGTCGACTACCCGATCGAGCGAACGCAGGAGGAGATCAGAGAGCGTGGACTACCCGAGCCGCTGGCCGAGCGGCTAGGGCACGGTATCTAGGGCCGCGTCCTCTTCCTGAGTTCCGAAGGTGATGCCCTCGCGCGCGAGCGCCAGCTGAACTTCCTCTCGCGCCTTGTAGATGCGCCACTTGACCGTCGCCAGCGTGACCTCGAGCGAATCCGAGATCTCGGTGTAGGAGAGTCCGACGACGTCGCGCAAGAGGAGCGCCATCTTCAGGTCGACGTTGAGCGCCTCGACCGCCCGCCAAACCGCGTCGATTGCCTCGATCTGCTCGAAGGGAGCATCCACGACCTCGAGCGGCGGGATGTCGTCGATCGTGACGAGTGCGCGGGGACGCCGCTCGGTGGCACGCAGCTCGTCCAGGACGCGGTTCTTCGTCACCTGGAAGAGCCACGTCGTGAACCGGCAGCGCAGCGAGAACTTCGGCAGTCCCTGGTAAACGCGGAGAAAAACCTCTTGCGTCAAGTCCTCTGCGAGTGATCGGTCGCCGCCGACGAGCCTCAACACGTAGTTGTAAACAGGCGTTTCGTAGGCACGGACGATGAGGGAGAACGCCCTTTCGTCGCCCCGTTGTGCCTTCCGCAGTACGCCGGGATCGGGTTGGGTCAGCGACAAGGTGCACGAGTATAGCCCTGAAAATCGAAATCGGATTGGGAGCGCGGGCGGAGATCGCTTCGCCAAACGAAAACCTTACGCCTTGACATCCGCGCTCAACAAACTCGTGCCGGTCATCTCCGGCGGGCGCTCGATCCCGAGGAGCTCGAGAGCGGTCGGAACGAGGTCAGACAGCTCGCCGCCTTTGTTCAAGCGGAATCGGGGCGTCGTGACGACCAGCGGCACCGGGTTGGTGGTGTGGGCGGTGTGCGGGTTTTTGCCATCTTTTTCCAGCATTTGCTCGGCATTTCCATGATCGGCTGTGATGAGTGATACGCCGCCTGCTCGTTCGACGGCTTCGACGACCTCTTCGAGGCACTGGTCCACTGCCTCCACCGCTTCTACGACGGCCGGAATCACCCCCGAGTGTCCGACCATGTCGGGATTCGCGAAGTTGACGATCCCGAACCGGTAGTCATTGCCGATCTCGCCTGCGAATACGCGGGCAACCTCCCGCGCGGACATCTCCGGCTTCTTGTCGTACGTGCCGACGTCCCGCGGGGAAGGCACGAGGATCCGCGTCTCGCCGATCCACTCGTCCTCGCGCCCGCCGTTGAAGAAGTACGTGACGTGCGCGTACTTCTCGGTCTCGGCGACGTGGAGCTGGCGGACACCGTGCCGCGCCAGCACCTCCGCCATCGTCTCGGCGACCTCCTGCTCGCCGAACACGACGGGGCAGTCGAGATCCGCGCGGTAGCGCGTCATCGTCGTCAGGTCGTAGCCCTGCTCGAGCAGGAGCTGCGAAAGCTGGCGCGCCCGGTCGGGGCGAAAGTTGAAGAAGATGGCTGCGTCTTCTTTGCGCAGGCGCGGGCGGCCGGCGATCGCGACGGGGTCGATGAACTCATCGGTAACGCCTTCGTCGTAGCTTCGTTGCACCTCCTCAACGGTGCCAGGCACGATTGAGGGTGGTCGAGGGTTGGCGATGGCCTCGAAGGCTTTCTGCGTCCGATCCCAGCGCCCGTCTCGATCCATCGCGTAGTAGCGTCCTGCGACGGTCGCAATCCGGTCCTGGGGGAGCTCGGCGAGGTCGTGCACCGCGGCGTGCGGCGAGACGTCGCGCCCGTCTGTGAACGCGTGGATCCACGTCCGCTCCACCATGCCGTGCCGGCGCGCGAGCTCGAGCAAAGCGCGCAGATGGTCGATGTGCGAGTGAACGCCGCCATAGGAGACGAGGCCCAGCAGGTGAACGTCGGTGCCGCGCTCCTTCGCCCGCGCGAACGCGCCGTTCAGCGCCTCGTTTCCGAAAAACGCGCCGGTCTCGATCGCCCGATTGACGCGCTGCAGGTCCTGGAACAGGACTCGGCCGGACCCGATCGTCAGATGGCCGACCTCGGAGTTGCCCATCTGGCCGGCCGGAAGCCCGACTGCCGCCCCCGACGCGTCGAGCGTCGTGTGGGGGTAGCGCCGCCAGAGCTCGTCGAATACCGGCGTGTCCGCCAACTCGACGGCGTTGCCAGGACCGGGCGGCGCGCAGCCCCACCCGTCGAGGATCACCAGCGCAACTACGGGATACGTGATGCGGTCTCGCAAATCCCCGCGAACGACTCGAGATCGAGCGACGCGCCGCCTACGAGTGCGCCGTCGACGCCCGGTTGGCCGAGCAGGTCGTCTGCGTTGCCGGGGGTGACCGAGCCGCCGTAGAGGACCGGGACGTCGAGCAGCGACTTGATCACCTCGTGCGCCTCGCGCGCCTGGTCCGGCGTAGCCGTCTTGCCCGTGCCGATTGCCCATACCGGCTCATACGCGATGACGAGGCGGTCATCCTCGGACAGCACCGACACTTGACGGCGCAGCACCGCTTCGGTCTCCCCCGCCTCCCGCTCCCACTCCAGCTCTCCAACACAAGCGATCACGAACAGACCCGATTCGAGAGCGGTGGCGGCGCGGCGCGCGAGCGTCTCATCCGTCTCGCCGCAGTATTGCCGCCGTTCCGAATGACCGACGAGCGTCGCGTACACGCCGAGCTCGCGGAGCATCGCCGCGGATATCTCGCCGGTGAAGGCTCCTTCCGCCTCCCAATGGACGTTTTGGGCGCCAACGGCGATCTCGGTCTCGGCAAGTGTCCGCACGGCGGCGGCGAGCGACGTGAACGGTGGAAAGACGGCGACGTCGACGTCTCCGCCGATCCCGCTCAGCCGGTGCTTCAGCGTGCTGCAGAACTCGGCGGCCTCGCTCGCCGTCTTGTTCATCTTCCAGTTGCCGGCGATCAGCATCGGGTGGCGATTCTGACGCATTCGACGGCGTTGTCGAGCTCGTCCTCGGTGTTGTAGTAGTGCGGCGAGGCCCGCACGAGCTCCGGTAGCTCCCGTTCCCGAGCGTCAACCTGAGCGTGTGCGGGAACGGAGAGCGTGACGTTGATCGAGGACGCGGCAAGCGCATCCTTGATCCGCGCCGCCGGCACGCCGTCCATCGCGAACGTGACGATCCCACAGCGTTCCGAGCCCACATCGTGGAGAGTCACGCCCACCCCCGCCAGCTGCGTCCGGAGCCGCTCTGAGAGCTCGCGCACCCGCGGCCACGTCTTCTCGAGCTCCCATTCCAATGCGTAGTCGACGGCCGTCGCGAGACCGATCTTGCCGGCATAGCTTTGCTCCCACTCTTCGAAGCGGCGTCCATCGCGGCGCAGTTCGTAGCGGTCCGGCGCCGTCCATTCGGCCGCGCGCATGTCGACGAGCGGCGGATCGAGCCGCTCCAGCAGGTCCCTGCGAACGTAGAGGAAACCCGTCCCGCGCGGCCCGCGTAGGTACTTCCGCCCCGTTGCCGAGAGCATGTCGCAGCCGATCGCGCCGACATCGACCGGCAGCTGCCCGACGGACTGACAAGCGTCGACGAGGTACGGGATGCCTGCGTCTCGCGCGACCCGACCGATCTCGGCCACGGGGTTGACGAGCCCCCCGTTCGTCGGCACGTGTGTGATCGCGATCAGCCTCACACGCTCGTCGACCAGCTCACGGAGGGCATCGACTGACACCTGGCCATGGTGGTCATTCGGCACCGTCACTACCTCGACGCCCGTACGCGCCGCGACCTGGAGGTACGCCAGGTAGTTGCTGATGTAGTCCGCAACCGACGTAAGGATCCGGTCCGTGGGCGTGAACGTGAGCGAATAGAAGGCCATGTCCCACGCGCGCGTCGCGCTCGACGTGAAGGCGACCTCCTCCGGCTGCGCCCCGATGAGTTCTGCCGTTGCGGAGTAGAAGCGCTCGATCGCCGCTTCGTTCTGCTCGTGGGCCTCGTAGCCGCCGATTCGCGCCTCGAGCTCGAGGTGATCGACGACGGCGCCGACTACGCGGCGCGGCGGTAACGCAGATCCGGCGTTGTTCAGGTGCGCGACGTGCTCGCAGCCGGGCGTCTCGGCCCGTGCCCGCTCGACGTCGATCGTCATCGCACGGGAATCACTGCAACGCCGGGCAGCTCCTTGCCCTCGAGGAGCTCGAGCGCGGCACCGCCGCCCGTGGAAGCCCAGCTCACCTGGTCGGCGAGGCCGAGCTCCGCCAGGGCGCGGATCGAATCGGCTCCTCCGACGACCGAATGGCCCGTCGAGCTCGCCACGGCCGCTGCCACCGCGCGCGTGCCGTCGGCGAACCGCGGCCACTCGAACACTCCCATCGGGCCGTTCCAGAAGATCGTGCCCGCGGCCGAGATTCGTTCGGCGAACGCTGCGCGCGTCTCCGGCCCGATGTCCAGGCCGAGCCAGCCTGCCGGAACGCCGTCGTAGGGAACGACCTGCGCCTCGGCGTCCTCGGCGAACTCGGCAGCCGCGACCACGTCGCCCGGCAGCTCGACCGGGAACGGGAGCGCGTCGCCGTCTCTCAGCTCCTCGGCCATCTTTCCACCGACGAGCACTGTGTCCGCCCTTCCGCCGAGGTTCCGGAGGACGCCGAGCTTGTCGTCGACCTTCGCGCCGCCCGACACGAGTACGAATGGCCGCTCGACGTCTCCGAGCAGCTTGCCGAGCTCCTCGAGCTCCCGCTCGAGCAGGAGCCCGGCGTACGCCGGCAGGAGCTCCGCGACACCCACGGTGGACGCGTGCGCTCGATGCACGGAGCCGAACGCGTCTTGGACGAAAACGTCTTGTCCATCCGCCAGCTGCTGCGCGAACACCGGGTCGTTCTTCGTTTCTCCCGGCTCGAAGCGCGTGTTCTCGAGCACGATCAGCTCGCCGGCGAACAGCTCGCGCAGGCGAGCCTCGACCGGCTCCATCGAGTACGCCGGGTCAAGCCCCTTCGGCCGTCCGAGATGCGAGCAGACGGTGATCGCGGTCGCCCCGCGCTCGCGCAGGAGCTCGAGAGTCGGTAGCGCGGCGCGGATCCGCATGTCATCCGCAACTCGGCCGCCGTCCAGCGGCACGTTCAGGTCCGCGCGGACGAGCACACGCCGGCCCGAAACGTCGGCGCCGCGCACCGAGCGTGGCCGCCTCATTCCTTCGGCGGGATCTGCGAGTGGTTCACAGGAGCCGGTCGATCAGGTCGACCAGCCGGCACGAATATCCCCATTCGTTGTCGTACCAGCCGATGACCTTGACCTGGTTCCCGTGCGCCATCGTCGAGAGGCCGTCGATGATGCAGGACGCGGAGTTCCCGATGATGTCGGAGGACACGATCGGATCCTCCGTGTACTCGAGGATGCCGTCCCAGCCATCGGTGCCCGCCGCGGTGCGGAAAGCGTCGTTGACCTCGTCCCTCGTGACCGAGCGCTCGAGCACGCAGACGAGGTCGGTGACGCTTCCGTCGGGAACGGGGACGCGCATCGCCATTCCGTCGAGCTTCCCCTTCAGCTCCGGAATGACCTCTCCGATCGCCCGCGCGGCGCCGGTCGAAGCGGGAACGATGTTCGAAGCGGCCGAGCGCATCCGCCGCAGGTCGGGCTTGCCCTTCCGCGTCATCGCTACCTGGTCCTGCAGCTGTTGCTCTGTCGTGTACGCGTGGATCGTCGTCATGAACCCAGACTCGATCCCGAAGTTGTCGAGCAGGATCTTCGCCATCGGGCCGACCGAGTTCGTCGTGCACGACGCGTTGGAGATGATGCGGTGCTGCTCCGCGTCGTACTTGTCGTCGTTGACGCCCAGCACGAGCGTCAGGTCGGGGTCCGTCGCCGGCGCCGAGATCACGACGCGCTCAGCTCCCGCCTGCAGGTGCTTGGAGGCGCCCTCGCGATCGGTGAACAAGCCGGTGGACTCGACGACGACGTCGACGCCCATGTCCTTCCACGGAAGCGCCGCCGGGTCCCCTTCCGCGAGCACACGGAAGGAGTTGCCGTCGGCGGAGATCTCGCCGTCCGCGCTTTCGATCTCGACGTCGAGGCGGCCGTGGGTCGAGTCGTAGCGCAGAAGGTGAGAGAGCACTTCGGGCGCCGCAAGGTCGTTGACGGCGACGATCTCGAACCCGGGGTCGCGGTCCAGGTATGCGCGGAAGAAGTTCCTCCCGATGCGGCCGAACCCGTTGATTCCAACCTTCTTCGCCATCGTTCGCCTCCTGGTCGCCTTCGATCGAGTCTATCTCCCGGAAAATCTCTGGCTATTCCCTTACATTTTCGTCATACTTGCCGCTAAGGCGGGTCCGTGCTCCTCCGGCGGCGAATACAGACCCCGTTCGCCGTCACGGTCCTGAGCGTGGTCAAAGCGGAGGGGGGGTCGACCTCGGAGCTTCCCCTCCCACCCGCCTCTCTTCGCCTTCTGGCCCGCCCCTACGGCCGGCGGAGCCCCAGAAACGCGAAACAGGGGTTAAATCCCCGCGAGCTCGACGAGCTTCTTTAGGCGTCGGTGCACGGCGGCCTTGCTCGTGGGGCGACTGCACTGGAGCGCGAGCTCCCGCAGCGAGAGCGCGGGATGCCTTACCCGAAGCGACGCGATCTCCCGAAGTGGCTGTGGGAGCGCCTTCAGCCGTCCGTCGCGCCGAAGCGCCCTCACGGCACGGAGCTGGGCGTGCGCCGCGCGGCTCGTCCGGACGAGGTTCGCGTGGTCGGCATTCGCGACGCGGTTCGCGCGCGATCTGGTGACGCCGACGACGGCGCGCTCCTCGAACACGAGCGCGAGGTCGCTCGCCCCCGCCAGCGCGAGTACGCCCGCAATCGTGTCGGCGCCTTTCGCGTACGCCGCCGCGTGCCGTCCGCGATCGACGATCGAGAGTGCGACGCCGTCGTGCGCCAGCAGATCGACCAGGAACCGGGCTCCTTCGACCGACGCGAAACGCACCTCGAGATGCGGCGTCCGCGGGCCGCTCAGAGAACCAGATCCGAGCAGAGCCCCGCGCAGGTAGACGCCGCGGCAGCAGGAGCGTGCAACGACGCGTCTGGGCGGCCGCTCGAGCGGCGCGAGCTGCGACGTCAGGATCCCTGCCTCGTTCAGCACCTGAAGCGTGTGGTCGACGCCGGGAACGTGCAGCTGGTAACGCGTCGCACGGTCGAACGCGCGACGGTTGTACGTGCGAATCTCGCTCTCGATCTGGAAGCGTCGAAGCAGGCTGAAACCGCGGCGCGCAACCGCGGAGCTCGCGACGTCGAAGTGAAGCGACACGCGGCGCCGGCCCCGCAGGTGCGCCGTGCCGGCGGTGTGAGCGAGGCCCGACAGCTCCGCGAGCACGTCGCACTCCCGCCGCGGCTCGATCAGCGCGAGCTCGTTCCTGAGATCGTCAGAGAGGGACATCGATCCCTTCGAGCTCGAGCAGGCGGCGCTTGTACTGCGGACCGAGCGCGCCGTAGCCGCCGAGACCCGAGGCCGAGACGACGCGATGACACGGAACGACGATGCTGAATCGGTTCTGCGCGCAGAACGATCCCGCAGCGCGCTGCGCGTTCGGCCATCCGGCGAGAGCAGCCAACTCGCCGTAGGTGACGAGGTGGCCGCGAGGAACGGCGCGTAGCGACTCGACGAGCGACCGCTGGAACGGGGTGCACCAGTCGAGCTCGAGCTCGACGTCGCCGAAGTCGATCTGCTCGCCTTCGAAGTAGGCGAGCAGCCGCCGCGCTAGCTCGGCGGGCGCCTGGCCCTCCTGCGCCGATTTCGGCACCTGTTCGGCACAGAGCCGCGCGTCCTCGGCCGATACGCTGACTGCAGGGATCTCGGGGATCCCCTGGGGGAGGTTGGGGCGCTGTTCGGCGCGAGCGACCGGAAGCTCGTGGTAGAGGAGCCGCCCTTCATCGCACACCAGCTCGCCGACGCCCCAGCCGGCTGCCTCGTAGCGAACGAACTCCACCCCTTGAATCTACAATCGCTCCATGAGCGCGCCCGGCATCTTTCGGCTGCCCCCGCCGACGAACGAGCCGGTGCGCTCATACGCTCCCGGGTCACCCGAGCGAGCCGAGCTCCAGTCGCGCCTGAAGGAGATGGAAAGCCAGCGCATCGAGCTCCCGCTCGTGATCGGCGGCGAGGAGGTCACCACCGCCGAGACGGCCGCGGTCGTGATGCCGCACCGCAAGAGCCATGTCCTCGCCGACATGCACCAGGGCGGTCCCGCAGAGGTCGAGCGCGCGATCGCAGCTGCAGCCGAGGCGTGGAACGACTGGTCGCGGACGCCATGGGAGGAACGCGCGGCGGTCTTCCTCCGCGCCGCCGAGCTCCTCGCCGGCCCGTGGCGCGCGACGCTCAACGCCGCAACGATGCTCGGACAGTCGAAGACCGCGCACCAGGCCGAGATCGACGCAGCCTGCGAGTTGATCGATTTCTGGCGCTTCAACCCGACGTTCATGACCCGCCTGTACGAAGAGCAGCCGATCTCGAGCCCCGGCCAATGGAATCGCATGGAGTACCGGCCACTCGAAGGCTTCGTCTTCGCGGTCACGCCGTTCAACTTCACGGCCATCGCCGGGAATCTGCCGGCGAGCGCGGCACTGATGGGGAACACAATCGTGTGGAAACCCGCATCGACGGCCGCCTACTCGGCCCATTTCCTGATGAGGCTGCTGCAGGAAGCCGGGCTTCCCGACGGCGTCATCAACCTCGTCTACGGGCCCGGCGCGCGTGTGGGAGACGCCGCGCTCGCCAGCCCCGATCTCGCGGGCGTCCACTTCACCGGCTCGACGGCCGTGTTCCACTCGATGTGGAAGACGATCGGGGCGAACATCGACAGGTATCAGAACTATCCGCGAATCGTCGGAGAGACGGGAGGCAAAGACTTCATCGTCGCCCACCCGACGGCAGACGTGGACGCGGTGGCAACGGCGATCGTCCGCGGGTCGTTCGAGTACCAGGGCCAGAAGTGCTCCGCAGCCTCACGCGTGTTCGCGCCGCGGAACCTCTGGCCGGACTTGAAGGAACGCCTCGTCGAGCAGGTCGGCGCGCTCCGAATCGGCGACGTCTCGGACTTTGGCAACTTCATGGGAGCCGTGATCGACGAGAACTCGTTCCGCACGCAGAAGGAGGCGATCGAGGAGGCGCGCGCGCACGGCCAGAGCGACGTGGTCGTGGGCGGCGACGTCTCCGACGATGAGGGCTACTTCGTCTCCCCGACCGTGATCGAGACGCGCGACCCGGGTTTCCGCTTGCTCCGAGACGAACTGTTCGGGCCGATCGTGACCGCGTACGTCTACCCGGAGGACGAGTACGACAGCACGCTCGAGCTCGTCGACAAGGGCGCGCCGTATGGGCTGACCGGTGCGGTGTT
>Ga0126308_10000745_pt1 | contig 11671 bp, 5 predicted proteins | sample Plot55_FD_92533 | JGI IMG/M metagenome (GOLD analysis project Ga0126308, IMG submission 92533) | Serpentine soil microbial communities from UC McLaughlin Reserve, CA, USA - Plot55 | ecosystem: Environmental > Terrestrial > Soil > Grasslands | place: USA: UC McLaughlin Reserve, Lake County... | reverse complement strand
CCGATCGGTAAGGGATTGAGACTCCCGTCCAGGATGTAGATAAGGGTGTTGCCCAAAGGTCGACCTATCGGCACCTCGCTCTGAGGCATAGGGTCATTACTGGCTCCGGGACGTAACTCGCAAAGTGTCGCGACTACTGTAGCCTCGGTCGGCCCGTACGTGTTGATCAGGCGCGCCGGACGAGCGGTCTGCGCTGTGTGCGCGTGCCATTGAGCTACGCGCTCGGCCAGCGCTTTCTCACCGCCGATGATCACCAGGCGCACCGACGGTGGCAAGTCCAGCCCTTCGCTCTCGAACGACAGCACTAACTCGTGCCAGAACGCTGTGGGCAGGTCCAATACCCTGATCGCGTGCTCTGTACACTCGCGCACGAACCGCTGCATCGAGTCGAACATCCGGTCACTGCGCAGCACCAGCGTGCTGCCACATGTCAGAGAGGGGAAGATCTCTTCGACGCTCGCGTCGAAGCTCAACGAGGCGAATTGAAGCACGCGGTCAGTTGCGGTTATCTCGTAGGCTGCGATGGCTGCCGCAACGTAGCTGCTGAGCGCACGATGTTCGATCATCACGCCTTTGGGTTGACCCGTCGAACCCGAGGTGTAGATCACGTACGCGAGGTTATCGGCTGTGGCGCGGCTGGTGAGGTTTTCCTCGGCTTTCCGGGCGATGACCGGCCAGTCTGCGTCCAGGCGCACCACCTTAGTTCTGGATTTGTCAGGTAGCCCCTCGACAAGCCGCTCCTGGGTCAGCAGCACCGGCGCTTGAGTGTCCCTCAGTATGAACTTCAAGCGCGAAGCAGGGTACGAAGGGTCCAGCGGAACGTAAGAACCACCCGCCTTGAGGATCCCCAACAGCCCCACCACCATCTCCAAAGAGCGCTCGACGCAGATACCTACCAAGACGTCCGGTCCCACGCCCAGCGCGCGCAGGTGGTGCGCGAGCTGGTTCGCGCAGCGGTTGAGCTCTTGGTAGGTAAGCTGTTGCTCCTCAAATACAACCGCAACGGCATCGGGTGTGCGTTCGACCTGCTCCTCGAAGATCTCGTGTACGCACCGATCCTGCGAATACATTGTTGCCGTATCGTTCCACTCAACGAGCAGTTGATGTCGCTCCGCCTCGCTCAGCAGCGGCAGGTCGGAGAGGTGCTGGTCGGGGTCTTCCACGATGCCTCTCAGGAGCGTCTGCAGGTGCCCCAGCATCCGTTCGATGGTGGGATCATCGAACAAATCGGCGTTGTACACCAGGCGGCCCTTTAGGCCTTGGTCCTCCTCAGACAAAAAGAAGCTTAGATCGTACTTTACCGTACCGCTCTCGATCTTCTGCTGCTCGAGGACCAGGTTCGGAAGCTTCAGGGCCTCCTGTGGCACATTCTGCAGCGCAAAAAACACTTGGGAGAGAGGCACGCGGCTCAGATCGCGCTCGGGCTGCAGCTCCTCTACCAGCTTCTCAAAGGGAAGGTCTTGGTGGTCGTAGGCCCCAAGCGCCACCTCCCTTACCCGAGAGAGTACCTCTCTGAAACTCGGATCTCCCGAAAGGTTGGTGCGCATAACCAACGTGTTCACAAAGAAGCCTATTAGCTCCTCGGTCTCGGCGCGGGTGCGCCCCGCAATAGGGGTGCCTATCGCTATATCCTCCTGACCCGAGTAGCGTGAGAGCAAAACCTGGAGGGCACCAAGCAGCACCATGAAGAGCGTGGTCCCTTCCTGCCGGCTCAATTCCTTTAGCGCCTGGGTTAGCGACTCTGGTAGCACTAGTTCCTGGCGAGCACCCCTGTGGGTCTGCACTGTCGGGCGGGGGTGGTCGGTGGGAAGCTCTAGGGCGGGCAACTCGGACAGCTGCTCCTTCCAGTAACCGAGCTGCTCATCGAGCGCTTCCCCTCTAAGCCACCGCCGCTGCCACAGCGCGTAGTCGGCGTACTGGATGGGTAGCTCCAGTAGCGGCGAAGACGCGCCTCTGGAGAAGGCCCCGTAGAGCGCTCCAAGCTCGCGCCAGAACACACCCATGGACCATCCGTCGGAGACTATGTGGTGCATGCTGATCAGCAGCACGTGCTCTTCCTCGCCCAGCCGCAGCAGCCTAGCCCTAAACAGCGGTCCGCGATCCAAGTCGAAGGGACGACGCTTCTCCTCGAGAGCGAGTCGCTTCGCTTCGGCCTCTCGCTCGGCTTGCGGGAGCACGCTCAAGTCTTCGACGGGCAGCTGTGTGTTCATGGCGGAGGAGATCACCTGCATCGGCTCACCGTCCACGGCGACAAAGGTCGTGCGCAGAGCTTCGTGACGAGAGACGATCTCCTTGAGGCTCCGCTTCAGCGCCACTGTGTCGAGGATGCCACTGAGTTGTAGGGCGTGCGAGATGTGGTAGGTGGGAGTGCCTGGCTCCAGCTGGTCGAGCAACCACATCCGCTGCTGAGAAAACGACAGCGGGAGCGGGGCATCTCGCGAGGCGGGTACCAGCGGGGGAGCAGTTAGGCCCTGCGCGCCTCGGCGAGCCCCCTCGATCCTCTCGGCAAGCCCTGCTATGGTGGGCTCTTCGAAGAGGCTGAGCAGGGTCAGCTCTACCTGGAAAACCTCGCGTACACGCGAGACGAGCTGGGTGGCCCGCAAGGAGTGGCCGCCCAGCTCAAAGAAGTCGTCATGGACGCCAATCCGCGTGACTCCTAGCACCTCGACCCAGATCTCTACAAGCTGCTCTTCGAGTGCGTTGCGCGGCGACACGAAATTCGTGCCCAATTCCGGCCGGGCCAGGTCGGGAGCGGGAAGAGCCAGACGGTCCAGCTTACCGTTAGGCGTCAGCGGCAGCTCATCCAGCACCACGAATGCGGATGGCATCATGTAGTCGGGCAGCTTGTCCTTGAGAAAGCTGCGCAGTTCACTTATCGTGGGCACCTGCTCCGGGTGCGGAACTACGTAAGCTACCAGCTGTTTTTCACCTCGCTGGTCTTCATGTGCCACCACAGCGGCTTCCTTAACCGTGCTCAGGCCGCGAAGTGCCAGCTCGATTTCGGCGACCTCGATTCTGAAGCCTCTGATCTTCACCCGAAAGTCGTTACGCCCCGTCACCACCAGGCAGCCATCTGGTTGCCTATAGCCCAGATCTCCCGTGCGATAGATCCGCTCGCCCTCATCTTGAGGGTCGGTTATAAAGGCCGCTCGCGTGAGATCTGGTCTGCGCCAATAGCCGGGGGAGATATGGCGACTCTTGATCGCGATCTCACCGAGATCGTTGGACTCAACCGCCGCGCCCTCGTCATCGAGCAACAAGATCTCTACGTCCCCGAGCGGGTATCCGACCGGCACCATAGCGCCGCTTATCTCGGTGTCCTTGTCGACGCAGTACCGCAGCACGCTGGCCGCTTCGGAAGCACCATACGAGTTAACGAAGATGGAATCCGAAGGGAAGTATTTCTTGTATAGTCGAACTTCTTCCGCGTAGACCGGTTCGCCGCCCAACCTGATCAAGCGTAGCTCGGGAAACTCCTCTTTGCCGGACAGGGTGTTGGCGAACTGGCGGAAGACCGTCGGGACTGAATGGTAGACGGTGATCTCTTCTTCGATAAGCAAGTTGGCTAACTCGGTTAGCCCTTCTTCCTTGACATTAAAAGGAAACAGCGAGGCCCCGCTGAGCAAGGCACTAAGCATGTTCGAGACCGACCCGGCCACGCTGTAAGACTGCAGCAGGGTCAGACGGTCCTCCGCGCTGATCTTAAAGCCGTTGGTATATCTCATGGCGACGTGAAGCAAGTTGCGATGGGATTGGACAACACCTTTGGGCTGACCGGTCGAGCCCGAGGTATAGATGATGTTGGCAAGGTTGTCCGCCGATACCGAAAGGTCAACGTTTTCATCCGAGAGCGTAGCACCGATCTCATCGATGTTGATCAGCGAGTGCCCGTTCTCGCTCAACGACTCGGCTAGGGAACGGTTCTCGTTGTTGGTTATGATCAGACCGGCCTGCGAGTCCTCGAGGATATATGCGTTCCTCGCATACGGAAAGGAGGGGTCTAAGGGCACGTACACCTTGCCCGCTTTTAACACCCCGAGGATCGCGGCAATCATAGAAGCATCATGCCCGAGTAGCAGGACGATGGACTCCGCCCCCTCTCCGCGTTGGGCGAGAAGGGCCCGTGCCATACGATTGGCAGCCTTGTTCAGCGCCGCATAGGAAAGTTGGTGATTCCTCGACTTGACCGCTAGCCGGTCGGGGTAACGGCTCACCTGTTGCTCGAACCGCTGCGGGATCGACTGTTCGGTCTCTTTCTTTTCGAACCGGATGAAAGCGTTGGTTAGACGCCCCCGATGTACTTGTTCAGGGTGCCGAAGCTTGGTGGGAAGACCGGATAGATCATCGTTCATCATCGTCGCTACCTACCTACGAGGGTAACGGTATCTATGGACTGTGCCTTGCACAGCTCGAGAAATCGCCCCTGCTTTCTGGCTACCAACGTATCTATATCCCCGGATTCGACCGACCGCCCTTGTTCCAGTACGTGGACGACGTCCGCGCTTCGGGTGGTAAACAGTCGGTGGGTAATAATCAGTATCGTCATGCTCCCGTGGAGCTCCTCAATCGCGCCCTGGATGCGTCTTTCGTTCTCTGAGTCGAGGTTGCTGGTGGCCTCGTCCAGGATCAACAAGGACGGTTGGCGCAGCAAGGCTCGGGCCAGGGCCAAGCGTTGCCTCTCTCCTCCGGACAGGCGCACACCGCGGTCACCCAGAACTGTCTCCATACCCTCAGGAAGCCTGGAGACGAAGTCCTCGGCGGCAGCCAGCCGAAGCGCTTCGCGGATCTCTCCGTCACTCGCGTCGGGGCGTGCCCACAGCAGGTTCTCCCGTACGGTGTCGTGGAACAAGAATGTATCCTGCGGTACGTAGCCGATCTTGCTACGCCAGGCCCGCCTCTGATCCGCTCGCAAGGGCCTCTCGTCCACCAGTACCCGTCCCTCGTCGGGTTGAATCAACCCCATAACCAGGTCGGCGATCGTGCTCTTGCCGGCACCAGACGGGCCAACGATCGCCGTCGTCTTCCCTGCCGGAATGGTCAAATCGAGATCGGAGACAACGAGAGGCTCGCCACTATCCTGGTAGGCGAACGAGACCCCTTCGAGCCGCGCAGCCTCTCGCAGCTCGATGCCTTCGGAGCGCGCCGGCTCCGGCTCGGCCGCAGCTTCACAGCGAACCTCCACCTCTGTGACGGTAGTAAATGCTTGTGACTCGATTATAAACTCGTGATAGTGAGTTTGGACCCTAGAGAACATCCGTGTGATCATGGCGAACAAGTAGAGCAACAGGAGCAGCTGGCTGGCCGGGATGGCGAGTATCTCGATCGAGACGTACACGATGAGGCTCAGAACCAACACCATGCCTATATTGAGCCAGCGTGACGCTTCGGCCCCGTGACGGGCTGCATCGATGTACATCTGCGCTATGCGCTCGGTGAACCTGGAGAAGATGGCCACGTTGCGTTCCTCGGCGCCGAAGCTCTTGATAGTCTTCGTCCCGCTCAACTGCTCGTTGGCCGCCGCGTACAAGCCCTTGGTCGCTCTCGAGGCCTCCTTCATACTCGCACGCGTTGCCTGATTTTTTCCGCTAAGCAACAGCATTAACCCGACAGCAGAGACGAATGCCAAAGCGCTCATAGTCGGCGACAAGAATACCGCCACCAGGACATAGACCGCCGCTACCCCAACCTCGGGTATTAGCCTCAATAGCTGACGGGTCGCTCTACCGACCCGGTCGAGCTCCGTGGTCAGGGCGTGAGTGAAGTCTGAGGACCTGCTTCGGGAGAAGAAGAGCCAGTCGGTGTTGACTATCGCCCGGTACAGCCGCTGCCGTAGGTGAACCTTGAATTCATGTGCGATGGCGGCGGCGACGACGGTTTGCCAGCTGCTCGCGAAGGCTCGAGCGCTGATGACCAGTACGTAGAGCCCGAGTACAAGGATCAGCGTCGGTCGGGCGCCCACGACGTCGAAGATCGAAGTTATGAACTCGGCGATCTGTCCTACCGCGCTGCGCCCCATGTCCAGTCCTACCACTTGTAGAAGCGGCACCAACAACAACAAACTGACGCCCTCGGTGAGGGTAACGCAGACCGTCAACAGCAAGACAAACGCAAGCTTCCAGGATGACAGGTGGGCAAGGGCGCCGACGTAGCTCCTGAGCATGCTGTTGTCCGCAGGCATCCTCGCGCCCTTTGTGGTAATTATCGAGCTCAACAGAGATCGTCTCAACAAGCGTATCCTCAACTGCCAGTTATCAGGGACCGGCAAAGTATATAGTAACGGGAAGAGCCTCAAGGGGGGCAAGCGCAGAAGGCCCTGTAATACTTGTATTTGCACACTTTTTCAGGACTTTTGGGTGCAACCTTGGTGCTACTCGGTAAAATCGGTGGCTGTACATATCCGGAGGGCCGGAGGTTGGGATGGGTCCTCCGGTTCAAAAATGTGTCGGTTGACCGACGTGTCGAATGAGGTGATCTTCTAAATTGGTGCAGGCAGAAGGCAAGGTTCGTTTTCCCCAAGTGCTGATGTACCATTCCATTAGCCGACCCGAAGGTGATCACGATCCCCTATGCACCCCACCGGAACGGTTTGAGGACCAGATGCTCTACCTCAAGCGCCACCACTTGCGAGGTGTCTCTATGAGAGAGTTATACCTGGCGCTGAACACAGGAGAGGCTAGAGGTCTCGTAGGGGTGACGTTTGACGACGGGTACGAAGACTTCTTGGAGGCCGCCGTACCGACCTTGGAGAAGCTAGGCTTCTCCGCCACGGTCTTTGTGATCGCCGGGATGCTAGGCAGCGAGAACACCTGGGACCACGGTGGCGGACCGAGGTCACAGCTGAAGCTTCTCGGAGCCGAAGGCATACGCGAGGTCTCAGAGAGAGGGATGGAGATCGGTTCGCACAGCGTAACCCACCCGCGACTCTCCGGTCTGGACTCGGAGACGCTCGTTCGCGAAGTGGAAGATAGCCGCCGAATGCTTGGTGAGATAGTGAGCGCGCCGATAGAAGGGTTCTCCTACCCGTACGGGGCCGTGGACGGCCCGGCTGTCAGGGCCGCGCGTAAGGCTGGGTACGTCTACGCTGTCGCTACCAAGACACAGGTAGAAGGCGGTCTCCACGACTGGCCTCGAACGTACGTAGGAGAGAAGGATTCTCCTCTGCGGTTCGGGTTGAAACTCAAGGTAAGCCCGATCTTGACGCGGTGGAGGCAGCGGACCCTCGTCGACCAGACTGAGCCTTCGGGAACCTGAATGAGCGCCGGACCTGAGGTCTCGATCATCATGCCCGTGCGCAACGAGGCGGCGTCGCTGGATGCCGCCCTCGCGTCGGTTTGCTCGCAGGCGACCGACGCGCCGGTCGAGGTGATCGTCGTCGACGACCACTCCACCGACAGCTCGCGGAGTATCATCGAGCTCTGGGCGGCCCGGGATAAGCGTGTTCGCCTCGTAAGCAGCCCGCGCCGGGGCATACCCCAGGCACTCAACTGCGGCCTGGAGGCGGCCCGCGGCCGCTACCTCGTACGCGTCGACGGACACTCGATCATCCCGCCCGGCTACGTCCAGGCGCTGGTCGACCACATTCGGTCGGACGCGTGCGAGGGAGCCGGTGGACACAAGCGCGCCGTCGGCCGGGGGCCTTTCGGGCGGGCCGTGGCCGCCGCGCACGGCTCCCGCTTCGGTATCGGCGACTCGAAGTACCACTTTACACAGCGGCTAGAGCTCGTCGACCACATCCCGTTCGGCGCTTACGTCACGGAGCTGGCGCGCGTGATCGGCGGCTGGGATGAAGGGCTCAGGACCAACGAAGACTACGACTTCGATTTTCGCTATCAGCAGGCCGGGGGAAGGCTTCTCTTCGACCCGGCGATCGTCGTCGACTGGCGTGTCCGGGAGACGCCGACCAGGCTCGCCCACCAGTACTACGCCTACGGCCGCGGGAAGTTCACGACGCTCGCCAGGCACCCTTCATCGCTGCGCTTGCGCTGGCTCGCCCCCCCGATGCTCGTTGGATCCATGACCGCGGGGATCCTGCTCTTTAGGACTACGCCCGGCCGCGTCCTACTCGCCGTGGTCGGCGGCTCCTACGCGCTCTTCCTCGTCGCTGGCGCAGCGATACTCGGCTCGCGCGTCGGCGGGCGGCTTGCTCCTCACGCGGCGCTCGCGCTCGGTATCATGCACCTCTCGTGGGGAACGGGCTTCCTGGCCTCAGCCGGGATGGAGGTGCCCGGCCGCATCCTCGGGTTCCCGCGCCTTCGCGCCTGAGATGAAGGCCGCGACCCGCGTCGCCTGACGCTCGAGCGTCAGCGTTCGGGCCCTCGCGATCCCACGCTCTCTGAAGCCCGCCCGCAGATCACCGTCCGAGGCGAGGCGCGCGATGGCTGCCGCGAGGGCTTCGGGGTCGTTGGGGGGTACAAGAAGCGCCTCGGACCCGCCGCCGAGCCCGGCGCGCACCCCGCCCACGTCCGTCGCCACGATCGGCAGCCCGGCGGCCTGCGCCTCCGTCAGGACCTGCGGTAGGCCCTCCGTGCGTGCCACGTGCACGAAGATGTCGCGCGCGCGGTAGAGCTCGAAGAGCTCCGGCCCATTGGGAACGTGTCCGCAGAACCGGACGGCTTCGCCGAACCGGGCGGCCTCGGCCCTGAGCTGTTTCTCGAGTTGGCCGTCGCCGACGATCGTGAGGCGGTAGCGCCCGGGGGTGCGTTTCTCGAGCAGCGCCAGCGCCTCGAGAAGCATTTCGGGCGCCTTCTCGGGATCGAGGCGGCCGACCGAGAGCAACTCGACCGGGCGTTCGGCGTCCGGGTGGTGGCTCTCCGCCGATAACGAGCGTACATCCGCCTCCGAGACGAGCGAGACCGTCAGCTCGAGGACCGGGGCCCTCCCGGCGGAGTAGAGCCTGGCGAGGTCGGCCCCCACGGCGACGGTGGGGATCCTTCGCGCCAATTGACGGAAGAGTGCCTCTAGTACGTGTGCCGCTCCGAGCGTGGGGACCCACCGCTTCCCGCCGAGACGGTGACGGACGTAGAGTGGTAAGTTCCGGCGGACGCCTAGTATCAACCGCTTCTTGCGAGCGAGGCCCAGGACCACAACGGGGATGCTCGTCGGAACGGGACCGATGACCCAGACTGCGTCGACACGTCCGAGCGCACCCCAGATAGCTCGCAGGGTCGCCGGGAGTGTGCTGAGGATACCGGTGGTATCCTCGAGAGAGGCGTAGTGGGGCAACGCCGCCACCTCGACGTCGTCGGGAATCGCGTAGTGCTCGCGGCCGGGCTTGGGATCGACGCGGCCGATGAGGACGAGACCGTCGAAGTGCGGCCTGAGCGCGAGCACGAAGCGGATGAACGGAACGTGGGTCGAGAACCCCCCCTCATCGCGCCGGAAGGGTATCTCGAAGTAGATGCCAAGTCTCCGGTGCTGCGGTGCAAAATCGGGCATTGTAACTCCACAATCAGTGCAGGGACGATCACGCTCGATCGTACCGTCTCGTATGGTCAACTACGACAACTCATGCCGCCAGATATCCGTAATATTGGCGAAGAGGTGCGACCTCGCAGAAGTTGGCCCGCGCCAGGCAGGAAGAAGTCACCAACCGAAATCCACCCCTAGATACTCGTAGAGGCGCTGGTTGTAAGGCTTATAGTACTCATCTAGCCGCTGCCTGACAAAGGGGTCCACGCCGGTGTACTCGCGCTTGTTGGGAATGGAGTAAGCCGCAGGCGTCCAATGCGGTATTTCGAGAAAGTCGAGCACGCGCTCCAAGGCGTTCGTAGTGTCATCGAAGAGATCTTCGCTCTTCAGCACAAGCATTTGTCTCCGTGGGAAGTAGCTCGACCATACCAGGAGCTGATCCATGTATCTGCCTCTGCTAAGGTACGAACGAGTCCGGTGACTCGAGCTTTTGTAAGATTTGTCTTGGCGCATCTTGCTCACTTCTGCGGGCAATATTCTATCTTCGGCTTCTATGGCCTCTTCGAACGCGAGTGTCTCGCGAGCCTCACCCGTCACGCGCTTGACCTGATGCTGATAGTGAGAGTAGGCTCTATCGACGGGATTGCGTAACATTACGATCAGCTTGGCATCGGGCACGACCATCGAAGCCCTCTCGGCGGCGTGCGGATGAAACAGGTAGTAAGGGCTGGCCTCCCCAGTGACGTACGTACGGGTGTTGCGCATCTGTAGAGGAAAATTGGAACGGTACCAGTTGTTGCCTTTTCCGAAGTTGAGATCGAAGTAATGAACTTCCTTGAGGAAGGCCGACTTCACACGAGGATGTTGTGCCAGGAGCTGGTAGAGAAAAGTAGTGCCACACTTCTGCGCTCCGATAATCAGATAATCTGGCAACGTCCGCAGTGGAGCGGTAGCCAACCTCCAAAGACGCCTGGTGGTATAGGCCCTCTTGACGCGCCGCTTCACAATTTACGCTTTCTATCCCAAATGCGGGCGTATTACAAGCCCGTAGTAGCTTCAGGACCAATGACCGACATCGCGTGAACACAGGAGCATCCCTCTACTACCAGTGGCGGGGGTATTCAGCCGCCTACCAGTGGTTGTAGCGTTCCGAACTTTTCGAGGATTGGAAAGGCAATTCGCGAAGTCCCCTGTTATGATGCTCGGCGCTGTACGAAAGTATAGTTTGATACGGTACAGAAGTATGACGAAGTGTTTTCTTGAGGCGGGGGAGACGCCTCCATTGAGGGGGGACAATGAAGGGGAGTGCCAAGGCACCGGTAGATGCAGCCGTCAGTCGCCGAGATTTTCTGCGTTTGGGAACAGCCCTAGCCGGGATAGCGGCCTTCGGTGGTCCTGCGGTTGCTCTTTCCAGGCGCGCGGTTGCGGACACGACTACCTTCCCGGGCATTCGCTGGTACCCGGTGATGGGTGTCTACAAGGGGGCCACCAGGGGATGGAGGTCGAACCGCACGCTTCTTCAGGACCAGTACGACTTCTGGGTTGGCGCAAGCCGGGAGAACCGCTACCTCGACCTGGGCGACGGCGACGCCGAGCGCTATAGGTTTGCGGGTGGGCAGAAGATGAAATGGCGCGACTGCCTGGTGGATGAGAACCTCGCACCCACGAGCCACACTCAGGCGCGCGACCCCAACTGGTCAAACTACCGTTGGAACCAGCAAGACATATTCACCGAGATGCTAGCCGGCTCATCGGCTGCCTCACAGAACAAGGCCAAGCTCGGGCTGTTCGTCGCGGTAACCGCAACTTCGGCGAAGAACCCCGTACCGACGTGGCTGCTTCGAGACTCGCGCAAGCTCACCTGGACCGATCGGCAGGGCAAAGATCACGTCAGACTAGATAAGGACGAGGGCTGGGGGGCTGTCGCCGACTTCCTCGTGGCTATGACCAAGCACTATGGCTTAGATGAGCGTATAGCGAGCCTGACCATCGGCGAGTACTACGCGAACCCCGACGGCGGCGGCATCCCGGCAGACTTTGACTACAACTTATATCGCGCCAACGCCAAAAAGGTGTGGTCGGATGTCACACAGAACGCTCCCAAGGACGCTTCGGGAGCACGCATGAACATCGTCCAGGCCGAGCCCATAGTCTCCGGTGGGTTCGTAACGGCTAGCGACATCGCGAATATCGGCATCGGCATCTCCGGCAGCGGCGCTCGCATCTTCGCGAGCGACAAGCTAGATGAGGTGCGCCGGCAACT
>Ga0126308_10000743_pt1 | contig 11676 bp, 11 predicted proteins | sample Plot55_FD_92533 | JGI IMG/M metagenome (GOLD analysis project Ga0126308, IMG submission 92533) | Serpentine soil microbial communities from UC McLaughlin Reserve, CA, USA - Plot55 | ecosystem: Environmental > Terrestrial > Soil > Grasslands | place: USA: UC McLaughlin Reserve, Lake County... | reverse complement strand
GTCGGGCGACCAGGCCACCGCGGGCGGCAGGTGCGGTAGGCCGAACTTGCGCGGCAGGGTGCCGTTGCTCGTGCAGTCCGGGCCGGAGCCGTACTGGTCGTCGTGCTCGCCGTCGGTGGTCAGCGCCCACTCGCGGCCGTCGGCCAGCGAGCGCGCCCACAGGTCGTATCCCCGGCGGGACACCGCGACCTTCTTGTCGGGTGACGGCACCTCCAGCGGGTTGGCCGGAGGCGTGAACTCGGCCTGCTCGCAGACGTAGCTGTCCAGGCGGCAGCGCCAATGCCCGCCGAAGGCGTCGAGCTCCACGGTGTTCCCGGCCAGCTCGATGGCCATGAACGGCAAGGCCTCAGGGTCGACCTGTCGCCCGGAGGCGGCGGCAAGCGCGGCGGCGAGCCGGACGTGGTCGAAGGCCGGCTCGCGGGTGCCCGCCGCCGGGTCGACCAGCACGAACCGCCTGCCGGCGCCATTGCTCACCGCGTACCAGAAACGGGCGCCTCCGCCGAGCCACTGCGGCCTGACCTTGTCGCCGATGACGAGCTCGCCAGGGCGGGCGGGTCGGCGGAGGAGTTGCTCTGCGACCTGGTAGTCCTGGGTGGTGCTCATGCTCTTGCCCTTCCTCGGTGTCGGTCTTGGCATGGTGATGCGACGGTGGTGCCAGCATGGCAAGGGTGATGAGGGCATAAGCCGAAACGACCTCAGGCGGCCTCGTTCATGCAGGGGTCGGTGAGGTCGGCAAGTCCTTGTCCAGACGGAAGGTGCCCTAGTTGTCGTAGTCCTTCTGCTTCATCACGACGTCGATGACCAGGCAGGTGGCCACGGCCAGGCTGCGCAGCGGGTCGACGGCCGAGGGGCTGACCTCGACCGCGTAGGTGTCGGCGTCGGTGAACAGCTCGCGCAGCCCGGCCCACCGCTTGGTCACGCGGGCGATCGCCTGGCCGGCGCCGTCGAACACGCTGAAGTCCTTGGCCCGCCAGTTGTGGGCCCGGACCTCGCCGAGCTGGGCCCCGCGCGGGTCGAGCAGGGTGAAGCGCGCCTTGCCGAGGCGGACCTGCTTGGTGATCTCGCCCAGCGGCTGGCCGTCGGGCCGCACGACCTGGCAGCGCCAGGTGAACCAGGGCTTGTGCACGATCAGCTCGGTCGCCGCCCCCGGCCCCAGGATGTGCAGGGTGATCGGCAGGGTCACGTCCCAGCTGGTGAACAACCTGGTCAAAAAGGCCAGCGGCGACTGGGTGGCCTGCACGACGGCGCCGATCTGCCGGCCGCTCGAGTCGAGCACCGTGTAGTCGTTGCGCAGCTCGACCAGCTTGAGCTTCTGCTTGACGATGAGCACCTGCTGGCCGAGCAGCGACCCGGCCGGCGGCGCCATACCGTACTGGCTCAACGACCCCTCCCCGACGACGACTCCCGTGTCCCTGCTTCCAGCCTAGGGCTTCGTCGCCTTGAGCGAGTACAGCAGGGGCAGCCTGGCGTTGTCGGGTTCCGGCAGCCGCCAGACGCCGGACCCCGGCTCGATCTCGACCAGGAACGGGAACATCTTCCACGGCACCCAGGGATGCTCGTGGAGGTACTCGATGCGCAGCCCGGCCTCGGCCAGCGAGGTGATGACCTCTCCCAAGCTGTGCTGCCAGGCGTACTCAGCCTGGCCCGTCACCGGGGCGTCCGGGTCGGCGTAGGACTCGCCCCCGGAGAACACCAGCGGGTCCGGGGACGGCCAGTAGTTGTAGTGGAGGCGGAGCTCGGTGGCCGCGTCGCTGTCGTCGAAGACCCAGGCGAACGGGTGGGCCTCGGCGATGTAGAAGAAGCCGCCCGGACGCACGAAGTGGGCGACCACCTCGGCCCAGCGGGGCAGGTCGGGCAGCCAGTTGAGGGCCCCGAGGGAGGTGAAGACGACGTCGAACTCGCCCTCGAGGTTGTCCGGGAGCTCGACCACGTCAGAGACCACGAAGGTCGCTTCCTGGCCGGTCTCGGCGGCCAGGAGCCGGGCCTGCTCGATGCCCCGCTCGGAGATGTCGATCCCGGTCACCCTCGCCCCGCGCCTGGCCCAGGCGAGCGTGTCCAGCCCGAAATGGCACTGCAGGTGGAGCAGGTCCTTGCCGCTGACATCGCCGACCTCGTCGACCAGCATCGGGTACAGGTCGACGCGGGTGCCCGCCTTCCAGCCCTCGACGTCGTAGAACTCCGAGCGCACGTGGATCGGCGTCCACTCGTCCCAGAGGGCGCGGTTGGCGGCGACACGCGGGTCCATGCCGGGAGCCTGGCACATGGAGCCCGGTGAGGCGAGGCCAATAGTCGGGAGTCCGAACCCGGAGAAGCCCTCGGCTCCCCGGCTGAAGGGCAAATCTCCCGCTCGCCCCACCCCACCGGGCGGCCACCGCCCAAGGGTACCGCGCCGGCTGGTCTTTGACGGCAGGCTTACGTGGTTTCGGGGATCGTGGCAGCCTAAGGGGAGGAACTACCGCGAGCCTGGAGTTGTCGATGACGTTTGCCACCCCCTTGGCGCTCCTGGCGTTGCTGTTGATCCCCCTCGTCATCCTCGCCCTCGTGCTGGCCAGGCGGCGACGGATCCGCTACGCGATCCGCTACCCGGCCCTTGACGTGCTCGCCGGGGTGGTCGAGCGGGAGCGGCGAGGCCGGTGGATTCCTGCTGCCCTGCTGGTGCTGGCCCTGACCGCGCTGCTGCTGGGCGCGGCCCGGCCGATGGCCCGGGTCCCCGTCCCCCGCGACGAGGCCACGGTCATGCTGGTGATCGACGTCTCGGGGTCGATGAACGCCGACGACGTCGAGCCGACCCGGATGGAGGCGGCGCAGCGGGCGGCCAGCCGGTTCCTCGACCGCCTTCCGGCGCGGTTCCAGGTGGGGCTGGTCATCTTCTCCAACGAGGCCGAGACGCTGGTGCCGCCGACCACCGACCGTGAGGCGGTGCGCAGCGCCCTGGGCACCCTGAACGCCAGCGGCGGGACGGCCATGGGCGACGGGCTGGCCAGGGCCCTCGACGTGATCGAGGCGGCCCGCCAGGAGGCGAGCAACGGCGGCGCCGGGGCGGGCGGCGGGCCGCCGACCACCGCCGACCCCGGGACCACCCCCGCCCCGACCACACCCGACCCGAACGCCCAGCAGCCGGCCGTGCCGCCGGCGGTGACGCTGCTGCTGTCGGACGGGGCCAACTCGGCCGGGGGCGACCCGTTCATCCAGGCCGAGCGGGCCCGCCAGCTCCGCGTCCCCGTCTACACCATCGCCCTCGGCACCGCCGGCGGGGTGCTGCGGCAGCCGAACGCCTTCGGCGGCACCCGCATCCAGCCCGTCCCGCCCGACCCGGACAGCCTGGCCAGGATCGCCGAGACCAGCAACGGCCGTTTCTTCGAGGCGCCGAGCAGCCGGAACCTCACCGCGGTGTACGACAGCCTCGGGTCGCGCATCGGCTTCCGTATGGAGGAGCGTGAGGTGACGGTGGCGTTCACCGCCGCCGGCCTGCTCCTGCTGGCCGCCGCCGGGGCCCTCCGGGCCCGCCGTGGCGCCCGGCTTCCCTGATCGACAATGACGCATTCCCGCAAGGAGCCCAGATGACCGAGAACGACCAGCGCCGCCTCAGCGTCGCCGACCCGGCCAACCCGTCGGCCGCCCTCGAGGCGGCGTTGTTTGAGATCAAGCGGGTCATTGTCGGTCAGGAAGGGATGCTGGAACGGGTCCTGGTCGCCTTGTTGTCAGGTGGGCACCTGCTCCTTGAGGGCGTGCCCGGGTTGGCCAAGACCCGGACCATCGCCACCCTCGCCCAAGTCCTCGGGGGCAGCTTCCAGCGGATCCAGTTCACCCCCGACCTGGTCCCAAGCGATCTGGTCGGGACCCGGATCTGGCGACCCGACCAAGGCGGCTTCGAGACCGAACTCGGCCCGGTGTTCTGCAACTTCCTGCTCGCCGACGAGATCAACCGCGCCCCCGCCAAAGTCCAATCGGCCCTCCTGGAGGTCATGCAAGAACACCAGGTGACCATCGGCAAACAAACCTGGCCGGTCCCCGCCCCGTTCCTGGTCCTGGCCACCCAGAACCCGATCGAGTCCGACGGCACCTACCCCCTGCCCGAAGCCCAAGTCGACCGGTTCCTCATGAAAGTGGTCGTCGAGTACCCCAACTTCTCCGAAGAGATGACCATCGTCGCCCGCAGCCTCACCCCCCCACCGACCATCACCAAAATCCTCTCCCTCGACCAACTCCAGGCATTGCAGGCCCACACCGCCAACGTCTATGTCGACCGCCTGGTCGCCGAATACGCCGTCGCCCTCTGTGACGCCACCCGCCACCCCGCCACCTACAACCTGCCCGACCTTGGCGGCTACATCGCCTATGGGGCCAGCCCCCGAGGCTCGATCAACCTGGTCGCCGCCGCCCGCGCCCTGGCCGTGCTCCGGGGCCGCAGCTACGCCCTACCCCAAGACGTCCACGAACTCGCCCGCGACGTCCTGCGCCACCGGCTGGTCCTGACCTACCAGGCCCTGGCCGAACAAGTCACCCCCGACACCCTCCTCACCGCCGTCCTCAACGCCATCCCCCCACCCCGCATCGACCTCGCCCGAGAACAACCAGCATGAACGATCCCCTCGGCATCACCCGCACCCCTGACCGGCCGGGTCCCGGCCCGGCCCCGGAGGCGCTGCTGCGCGCCCTCGACGTGGTCGTGCGCCGCCGGATCGAGGCCATGCTCACCGGGGACCACCGCTCCAGCACCATCGGCATCGGGACCGAGCTGGCCCAGATCCGCCTGTACCAGCCGGGCGACGACGTCCGCCGGATCGACTGGAACGTCACCGCCCGGACCGGCGACATCCACGTCCGCGACCAGATCGCCGAACGGGCCCTGGTCAGCTGGCTGGTCCTGGACACCTCGCCGTCGATGAGCTTCGGCACGGCCGACCGGCGCAAGGCCGACGTGGCCGAGGGGGTCGCCCTGGCCGTCGGCCACGTCGGCACCCGGCACGGCAACCGGCTCGGGCTGATCACCTTCGGCGACGCCAAGCCGGTGACGATCCCGTCGCGCCAGGGCCGGGCCGGGCTGCTGGGAATGCTGGCCACGGTCCGCCGGGAGCCGCAGCTCGAGGGTGGCGGGGCCACCTCCCTGGGGGAGGCCCTGGCCCGGACCGGGCGGCTGGCCACCAGCCGCTCCCTGGTCTTCGTGGTCAGCGACTTCCGGGGGCCGCGCGACTGGCGGCGGGAGCTGATCGAGCTGGCCGGCCGGCATGACGTGGTCGCGGTCGAGATCCGCGACCCGCGCGAGCAGGAGCTGCCCGACGTCGGCGAGCTGTGGCTGGTCGACCCCGAGACCGGCCGCCAGCTGCGGGTCGACACCAGCCGGCGCCGGCTGCGGGAGCGGTTCGCCACCGCGGCCGCCACCGAGCGGGCCGAGCTGGCCTCCCTGCTCCAGTCGTCAGGGGCCGACCACGTGGTGCTGTGGACGGCCGGCGACTGGCTGCGCAGCTTCGCCGGGTTCCTGCGCCACCGGGTGACCGGGCCAGGCAGCGCCCGCGGCCCGGCTCCGGTCCAGTGGGGCCCGGAGGCGGCCCACGCCGGCGGCTCGGCCCAGGTCGGCGCCGGCGCCCAGCCAGGCTCCGGCGCCCCGGCCACCACCACCGGCGGCCCGCCCGGCCCCGGCTCCCCCTACGCCCGCCCGGGCCCGCCGCGATGAATCGGGACGCCGTACCGTGAGCGTGGAGTGGCCGGGACTGCTCTGGGCGCTCCTGCTCGTCCCGGTCGCGCTGGCCGCCTACCTGCTCGCGCAGCGGCGCCGCTCCCGCTACACGGTCCGCTTCACCAACCTCGACCTGCTGGCCAACGTGGTCAGCGCCAAGCCGGGCTGGCGCCGCCACGTCCCCCCGGCGTTCTACCTGCTCGCCCTGGCCGCCCTGGTGGTCAGCCTGGCCAGGCCCCAGGCGCTGGCCCTGGTGCCCAAGGAGCAGGCGACGATCGTCCTGGTCATGGACGTGTCCGGGTCGATGAACGCCACCGACGTGCGGCCGACCCGGCTGGTCTCCTCCCAGCGGGCCGCGACCGAGTTCGTCGAGCAGCTCCCGGACAAGTTCCGGGTCGGGATCGTGTCGTTCGCCTCGACCGCCCAGACCCTGACCCGGCCGACCACCGACCGGCCGGCGGTCTACGAGGCGGTGGCGTCGCTGCATGCCGAGGGGGCGACCGCCATGGGCGACGGCATCGAGCGGGCCCTGGACGTCAAGCGGCCGCCGACGCCGCCCTCGACCGGCAGCGACGCCCGCCCGGCGCCCAACCCGGGGACCGGGGGCGACGCCCCCCTGATCGTGCTGCTGCTGTCGGATGGGGCCAACACCCAGGGCCGGACCCAGCCGATGGAGGCCGCCTCCGACGCCAAGGCGCTCGGGGTGCCGGTGTTCACCATCGCGCTCGGCACCGACCAGGGGATGGTCGACGTGCCCGACGAGACCGGCGCCCTGCGCCGGATCCCGGTGCCGCCCGACAAGCTCACCCTCCAGCGGATCGCCGAGACCACCGGGGCCCGCTTCTTCGCCGCCCCCAGCAGCGACGACCTCAAGGACATCTACCGCGAGCTGGGCTCCAAGATCGGCTTCGTCAAGGAGAAGCAGGAGATCACGGTGGTGTTCGCCGCCACCGGCCTGCTGTTCCTGGTCGCCGGGGCGACCATGTCGCTGACCTGGTTCAGCCGGTTCCCGTAAGGCCCGTCTCGCCCTCCACCTCCACCTCCGGCGCCGGCAGCCCCCGGTCCAGGTCGGTGGCCCGGCCGGCGGCCTCGGCCAGGCGGCCGTCGAAGCGGTCGAGGCGGTGGGCGGCGTCCTGCCAGCGGTCCCTGGCCCGGCCGAGGTGGCGGCCGACCAGCTCGAAATGGGTGCGGAACCCGTCCAGGTCGCCGCGCAGGGCGGCAAGGGCGTCCAGCACCCGGCGGGCGTTCTCCTCGACCCGCAGCCCCTTGAGCCCGACCCCGACCGAGACCAGGTAGGCGTACAGGGTCGTCGGCGAGGCCGGGAAGACCCGCCGCTCGACCGCGTACCGCCAGCAGGAGTCCCCCGGCGGGTCCTCGCGCAGGAACTCGTAGAACACCGCCTCCGACGGCAGGTAGCACAGGGCGAAGTCGTAGGTGCCCTCGTCGGGGCAGATGTACTTGTCGGCGATGGCGTCGATGTGCCGGCGGGCGTCGCGGGTGAAGGCCCGCCGGTGCAGCGCCCTGGCCGCGTCGCCCTCGTGGGTCGTGCTCATGCGGGCGAACGCCTCCAGCGGGAACTTGGAGTCGACCGCGACCATCGCCTCGCCGACGACCAGCACGGCGTCCACCCTGGCCCCGGAGCGGAACACGTGCTGGGTCCGGTAGGCGTTGTGGGGCAGCCCCTGGGCCAGGAGCTGCTCAAGGAGCAGCTCCCCGAGGGCGCCCCTGGCCTGGGGCGGGCGCAGCAGGTCCTCGAGCCGGCTCAGCCCGCGGGCCTGCTCGAGCACCTGCTCGGCCACCCCGGCGACCACGGCCACCCGCTCCCGGACCTGGGCGGCCGTGTCGGCGGCCCGGGCCTGCGCGTCCTGGACACTGTCCAGCCCCAGGTACAGCCGCCGGTCGAGGTCGACCAGGCGCCGGTCCAGGTTGTCGGAGATCCCGGCCAGCCGCCGGTCGAGCTCCTTGCCCCCGCCCCCGTCGCCGCCCCGCCCCCAGCGCCCGAGCACCAGCCCGGCCACCGCCCCGGCGAGCAGGCCGATCACCACCGTCTCCCAGCGCACCGGCCGCATCCTTCCGCAGGGGTCCGAGTTGGCCGGGACGCTACCAACGGGGTGCGACATCCACCCCTGCTGGAGGGCTGAGTTCTGGGTGGCGGCGGCCAGGGAGGCCGGAGGCTCAGGCCCGCACATGGCGGCGGCCGCCGCGACCAGCGCGGGGGCGGTGCCGGTGAGGGCGAACCAGGCCGGCGAGGGCGACATGCGGGCCGGGATGTCGAGGGCGCCCAGCATGGCCAGCGGAGCCAGGGCGGTCGACCAGAGGGCCTGGCGCCACTCGGCCGGGTCGGCGGCGGCCAGCATCGACGGCCAGCGGTGGGCGACCAGGGCCCGGAAGCGCCTGGCGAAGCCGGCCAGGTCGACCTGGCCTGGCGGCAGGCCGGCCAGCTCCTGGACCAGGGTGTCGCGCTCGTGCCAGAGGAGGCGGCCGAGCTCGGCCCGGGGTGCCCAGTCGCCCCAGTCGACCCCCTCCCACCAGGCGGCGAAGACGAAGCCGAGCTGGGCGGCGTCGGGCAGGTCGAGGAACTCGCGGCCCAGGTCGGTCAGCTGGAGCAGCCCGCCCTCGGCCTCGGTGAGCCGGCCGGCGTCGCACAGCGACCGCAGCAGGCTGGTCCGCCGCCTCGCCAGGGCGAGGCCGTCGGGACCGTCGCCGCCGGCGCCGCCGCCGGGGAGCCGCTCCCTGACCGTGCGCAGGCTGGCCTGGTCGAGGTCGCCCCAGCCGGTGAGGGGCAGCCCCTCGTCGGCCAGGCAGCGCAGGAACTCGCGGACGTCGTCGGTGAGGCCGCCGAAGGGGCCGGTGAGCAGCACGGATGGGGCCTCGCTTCCTCGCGGTGGGTGGGCTGTCCCTCTGGTTCGAGATTCGGTACGGCCCCGGCCTCCCTTGAGCGACCTGGTGCTACGCTCGGCCTCCCGCATACGCCGGCGCAGGCCACCCGACCAGGAGGACGAGGAGCATATGGAGGTCAAGCTCGGGGTCACCTACAGCCCCAAGGAGCTGGTGGTCGAGACCGACCAGTCGCCCGACGACGTGGCCAAGCTGGTCGAGGAGGCGGTTGGCGGCAAGTCGAAGGTGCTGTGGCTGGCCGACACCAGGGGCCGCCGGGTGGGCGTGCCCACCGAGAAGCTGGCCTACATCGAGCTCGGCGAGGAGCACCCCGACAAGCGGGTCGGGTTCAGCTCCGCCTGAGCCCTTCCGGGCCGAGGTCAGGTCTCGGTGGCCGCGTACAGCCGTGAGCCAAGGCTGAGGATCGAGACGCCAGCGGTCCCGCCGCGGGCCGACACCCCGGTCAGGAGCTGCAGCCGGGTCACGCCGGCGGGCGACGCCACCTTCCCGCTCCAGGTGGTCCCGGCCCGCTCGGCCACGAAGGCCCTGAACGGTGCCTGGGTGGTCCAGCCGACCACCACCTGGCCGGCGGCGACGGCGATCCGCGGCCGGTGGTTCTGCGCGGCCGGGGTCACGAAGGTGTGGCTCAGGAACGTCCCGCTGGCGTTGTTGGCCTGCACCGTGCGGCCGTCCCGGTTCCAGGTGACGTAGGTGGTCCTCCCGACCACCCGCACGTCGGGCCAGAAGTTCTGGGACCCGGCGGTGGCCAGGCTGGCCGAGACCCAGTCGCCGTCCTCGTCGCCAAGGGCCCGGCGCAGGTCGGCATCGGCGGCCTCGAAGTCCGAGCCGCCCCTGGCCCACACCAGCCTGGCCGGGAAGGTGGTGGCCGGGGTGAGGGCGAGGGAGGGCGCGCTGTCCCAGGCCGGGTTGGAGGTGACCCGCTCCCTGGGCGAGTAGGTCCCGCCGATGGTGGAGGCCTGGAACAGCTCGGTCTGGTGGAACTCGTCGCCGGGGCCGCCGCCGGGTCTGACGTGCTCGCGCCAGGTCGCCCACCACCTGCCGCCGGTCGCGACCACGTCGCCCTGGGAGAGGGAGCCGTCGGGCCCATGGTGGTCGACAGCAGCCGGCCCTGGATGTAGGTCCCGTCGGCCTGGCGCTTGGAGATGCGCAGGCGCAGGGCCGGGTCGATGTAGAGCAGGTAGGTGCCGGTGGTGTCCCAGGCGACCGCGACCACGAACCCGCGGAAGGGCGTGGTCTCCACCGCCCAGCTCGTCCCTGACCCCTGGAAGTACCGGATGGCGAAGCGCTCGTTGCAGCCGCTTCCCCAGAGGTCGCTGAAGCCGTGGGTCACCCCGGAGGCGTCCTGGGCCTGGTCGACGTTGAAGTCGTCGAACACGCAGGTCGGGTCGTCGATGGTGACCGGCGGGCCGAACGCGCCGATGGCCCGCACGGGCGTCGCCAGGACACCCACCACCAGCAGCCCCATCACCAGGGAACCCACCGGCGTCCCATCCGCTGCACTTCGCTTCTCGCTCGCCCTAGCCGAAGTCGCGGTGGTAGACGATGCCGCCGCGGCCGACCTCGACCACCGAGACACCGGGGACGCCCACCGAGCGGCGGCCGCCGTCGGTGTAGGCGCTGGTCCATTCGGCCAGGACGGTCTGATCGGCCCCGACCTGGCGCTTGACGCTCAGCTCGACCGGCCCCCTGACCGCGTACACCGAGGCCAGGTAGGTGCGGATCTCGTCCCGGCCGCGGTGGGGGACGTTGTCCGGCTCGTAGTACACGGCGTCGGGCGCGTACAGCGCCGCGGCGGCGTCCGCGTCGGCCGTGGCGTGGGCCTGTCGGAGCGCCTCGAAGACCTCTGCCGGGCTGGCCATCGGGGTGCGACCTCCTGTGCGCTCGATCGCCGCGAAGCGTACCGCAGGCGGTAGCATGAACGCCCCGACCGCCGAGAGAGGACCGCCAGGGTGCGACAGAGCCATCCGCTGCTGGAGGAGGTCGACGCGCCGGCGCTGGCAGCGGCCATGGCCACCGACGACCCGCCGCTGCTGGTCGACGTGCGCACCGAGCCCGAGCGGGCGGTCGCGACCATCCAGCCGTCGCTGCACATCGGCCTCGACCGGTTCGTCGAGCGGGCCCCCGAGGAGATCCCGCGGGACCGCGACGTGGTCGTCTACTGCCACGTCGGCGCCCGCAGCGCCCAGGCGGCGGTCTGGCTCAAGGCCAGCGGCTGGTCCCGGGTCCGCAGCCTGGCCGGCGGGATCGACGCCTGGAGCGAGCAGGTGGACCCGCAGGTCCCCCGCTACCGCTGAAGCCGGATGGCGGACCCGCTACCATGTATGGTTGAGCCTACGCAACAATGCAACCAGGAGGTTGTTTGAGTCCAACGTCAAGTACCGTCGCTCCCCCACCCACCGAGCAGCACAGCTTCGCCGACCTCGGCGCCACCCCGACCACGCTGACCTCGCTGGCCCGGGTCGGGATCGAGCACCCCTTCCCCATCCAGACGCTCTGCCTGCCGCTCGCCCTGACCGGGGTCGACCTCATCGGCCAGGCCCGCACCGGCACCGGCAAGACCCTCGCCTTCGGCATCCCGATCGTGCAGGAGGTCGAGTCCGAGCTGCCCGAGGTCCAGGCGCTGGTCGTCGTGCCCACCCGGGAGCTCTGCCTCCAGGTCGCTGGCGACATCGACACCGCCGGCCGTGACGCCGGCGTGCGTGCCGTCGCGATTGTCGGCGGGCGCCCGCTCGGCCCCCAGATCGTCGCCCTCAACGAGGGCGCCCAGGTCGTGGTCGGGACCCCCGGTCGCGTGCTGGACCACATGCGCCAGGGCTACCTGAAACTCGACAAGCTTCGCATCCTGGTCGTCGACGAGGCCGACGAGATGCTCGACCTCGGGTTCCTGCCCGACGTGGAGACGATCATCGCCGCCACCCCCGAGCACCGCCAGACGATGCTGTTCTCGGCCACCATGCCCAAGGCCGTGGTCGGGCTGGCCCGGCGCTACGCCAAGCGGCCGACCTTCGTCCACGCCGAGCCCGAGGGCGAGCAGGCCACCGTGCCCGCCACCCGGCAGATGTTCTTCCAGGTCCACCCCCTCAACCGCTTCCAGGTGCTGT
>Ga0126308_10000742_pt1 | contig 11684 bp, 8 predicted proteins | sample Plot55_FD_92533 | JGI IMG/M metagenome (GOLD analysis project Ga0126308, IMG submission 92533) | Serpentine soil microbial communities from UC McLaughlin Reserve, CA, USA - Plot55 | ecosystem: Environmental > Terrestrial > Soil > Grasslands | place: USA: UC McLaughlin Reserve, Lake County... | reverse complement strand
AGGACGCCGTCGCCGCCATCGAAGAGGCGGAGGTAGAGGCGGTCGCCGTCTGCCTGCTCTTCGCCTTCGCGCACCCCGAACACGAACAAAGTGTCGGCGAGGCGCTGCGCGAGGCGCTCCCCGACGTGTACGTCTCCCTGAGCAGCGCGGTCCTCCCCGAGTTTCGTGAGTACGAGCGGTTCTCCACGACGACCGCCGACGCCTACCTAGCCCCGAAGCTCGCCGCCTACCTACAGAAGCTGGCGGAGAGGGTGGACGAATCAGGGAGCCCTCCACCGCTCATAATGCAGTCCTCGGGCGGCGTGACCAGCATCGACGATGCCGTCTCCGACGCCGCCGGCTGTGTCCTCTCTGGCCCGGCCGGCGGCGTCGTCGGCGCCGCCTACGTCGGCTCTCTCGGCGGTTATACGGACCTCCTCACCTTCGACATGGGCGGCACGAGCACGGACGTCGCCCCGATCCTCTCCGGCGAAGCCCAGACGACGACCGAGACTGTGGTCGCCGGCGTCCCGATAAAACTACCCATGGTCGACGTTCACACTGTCAGCGCAGGCGGCGGCTCCATCGCCTGGGCCGACGCCGGCGGCGCGCTCCGCGTCGGCCCCCACTCTGCGGGTGCGGAGCCTGGACCCGCCGCCTACGACATGGGCGGCGAGGAGCCCACGGTAACAGACGCCAACCTTTTCCTCGGCTACCTCGCCGACGGCACCGAGCTCGGCGGTGAGGTCGTGCTGCGCCGCGAGCTTTCGGAGAAGGCCCTCGCGGCCCTCGGTGAGGAGTTGAGTCTCACGGCCGAAGACGTCGCCTTGGGCACCGTGCGCGTGGCGAACGCGGAGATGACGCGCGCGCTCAGGATCATAAGCGTCGAGCGTGGCCTGGACCCGCGGGAGTTCGCCCTACTCGCCTTCGGGGGGGCCGGCGGTATGCACGCCTGCGCCCTCGCGGAGGAGCTTGGCATGCGGACCGTCCTCGTCCCGCGGGCCGGCGGCGTCCTCTCCGCCCTCGGTCTCGCCATCTCGGATATCCGCCGCGACTACGTAAACCCTTACCTCTCCCCTCTCGAGGAGGTGGACGCAGATGAGTTCGAGAGAAGGTTCGCGCAGATGGAGTGCACGGCGGATGAGGAGCTCACCGACCCCGAGCACACGCGAAGGGCTGATCTGCGCTACAGGGGTCAGTCCTTCGAGTTGACCGTCGAGGCAGACACCTTCGAGAAGCTGGAACAGCGTTTCCACGCAGCGCACGAGCAGCGCTACGGCTACCGCATGGATGACGAGGACGTCGAGCTCGTGAACTTGCGCCTCATCTCCACGGTCCCCGTAGAGAAGCCAGAGCTCCCTGAGCCCGAGGCCGAGGACACCGTCGGCATTACAGGAGAGCGGGAGGCCAACTTCGACGGGGAGTGGATCGCGGTGCCTGTGCTCGACCGCGAGAAGATGGGCGAGGGTTCCGAGGTAGAGGGTGCGGCCATAGTCGAGTTCAGGGAGTCCACTTGCGTCGTAAGGCCAGCGTGGCGGGGTGTGGTAGATGGTGTAGGCACGCTCGTGCTGGAAAAAGACGATGGGTAGGCTTGATCCGGTAACACTCTCTGTTCTCGCCAGCGCCCTGGCGGGGATCGCCGAGGAGATGGGTGCCGTCCTGATCCGGGGCTCCTACTCCTCGAATATCAAGGAGAGACGCGACTGCTCGACGGCGCTCTTCGACGCGGAGGGCAGCATGGTCGCCCAGGCCGAGCACATCCCGGTCCACCTCGGCGCGATGCCAGAGGCCGTCGCGGCCATAATGGACCGCGAGCCCGAGCCGGGCGACGTCTTCGCCATAAACGACCCCTACTCAGGAGGGACGCACCTTCCCGATATAACGCTCGTCTCCCCTGTCGCCTACGAGGGAGAGATCGTCGGGTATGCGGTTACGCGGGCCCACCACTCCGACGTCGGGGGGATGCGTCCAGGCTCCATGCCCAGCGACTCGCGCGAGATCTACCAGGAGGGCCTCATCATCCCTCCCGTTCGCCTGGTGCACTCAGGCGATTACGTCGAAGACGTGCTCGACCTGCTGCTCGCAAACGTCCGCACCCCCAACCTCAGGCGCGGAGATCTGCGGGCCCAGATCGCCGCGAACAACATCGCCGAAGAGCGCGTTGGAGAGCTTATAGAACGCCGTGGCAAAGACACCGTTCTCGCCGCTTTCGAGGAGGTGATCTCCTACGCCGAAAAACGCACCCGCGAGGCAATCGGTGACCTCCCCGACGGTGAGCGCTCAGCGGAGGACTGCATGGAGGGCGACGGCATCACGGACGAAGACATGACCATACGGGCCACCGTGACCATCGAAGGCGACTCGATGAGAATAGATTTCTCAGGTACCGCCGACGCGGCCAGCGGCAACATAAACTGCCCCCTCCCCGTCACACGCTCGGCAAGCTACTTCGCCCTGCGGGTATTGCTCCCCAAGGACGTACTCGCCAATGCCGGCACCTATGCCCCGCTCACCATAGAGGCCCCCCTGGGGAGCCTGGTCAACGCTACCTATCCGTCTGCGGTCGTGGCCGGGAACGTCGAGACCTCCAACCGCATCGCGGATACCGTACTCTCCGCGCTCGCCGGCTTCGCGACCGAGAGGATACCCGCGCAGGGCCAGGGGACGATGAACAACACCGTGATCGGGGGCCAGGGCTGGACCTACTACGAGACCATCGGCGGCGGCCAGGGCGCGAGCGACGAGGGTAATGGACCCTCCGGCGTGCACGTCGGGATGAGCAACACACTGAACACCCCTACGGAAGCCTTCGAGATGGAGTATCCCATGCGAGTCGAGCGCTACGAGCTGATCTACGGCTCGGGCGGGGACGGCGAGCACCGTGGCGGCGACGGCATCATCCGCGCTGTGAGGGTCCTCGAGCCCGCCAGCCTCTCCCTGCTCACCGACCGCAGGCGCCACGGTCCGCGGGGTGTCAACGGCGGCGAGCCAGGCAAGGTCGGTCGCAATCTACTAAACGGGGAGGAGTTGGGGCCCAAGGTCAGCAGGGAGCTGCAAGAGGGGGACGTAGTCACCGTCGAGACACCCGGCGGCGGCGGTTACGGAGATGCCGACGAGGGCAACTAACTGCTAATCTCTAACTAAGGTTCAAAACAAGAAGCTGAAGTGCTGAGCAGCTGAAATGCTTACACGCTGATCAGCGCGGTTTCCGGAAGGAGTAAGAAAAATGAAGGGTATCGTCGAGGGTATCTTCGTTACAGGAGAAGGCAGCGCGGCCATGGAGCGCGTGGAGGAGGTCAGAACCATCGAAGGATGTGGTATCGAGGGGGATCGCTACTGCGCGGGGACGGGTTTTTGGTCGCGTTTCGGAGACGTTTGCGAAGTGACCCTGATCGAGAGCGAAGACCTCGACTACATCGAGAACGAGCTGGGTATCGGCGTCAAGAACGGCGAGCACAGGCGCAACATCATCACCCGCGGCATAAGGCTGAAAGACCTGCGCAGGAAGAGGTTCCGCATCGGGGAGGCCGTGCTCGAGTACGACCGCCCGCGCCCGCCCTGCAGGCACGTGCAGGACATGAGCGAGCCAGGCATGACGCGAGCTTTGAAGAATCGAGGCGGCATCTGCGCCAGGGTCGTAAGGGCCGGCAGCATCAGGGTACAGGACGCCATCGAGACCGAGTAGCGGTCAGGGGCAAAGAGAGGTGGGGTTCGGAACGAGGCACCCGCTTCCAGGGACCGGTTTTTCGTAATAGAACCAGTAGTCGATCCAGATGCGGTGCGTGATGGCGGCGTCGCTTATGGGCATCGCCAGGACCAGCGGGATGAAGAACACGGTCAGTGCCACGGCGCAGGCGGTAAAGCCCACGACCGCCCAAGGCCACCACCGCCTGCGGTTCCAGATCTTGCACAGCCAGTAGACCAGCGCCAGGATGGCGAAGGGGTAGATGGGCAGGTAATTGTAGAGGTACGGTATCCTGGTGCCGGGTACCCAGGGCGCGAGGAGCAACACGTAGCCGAGCACGATGGGTATGATCGGGTCGTCCGCCGAGAGCTTCCTGCTCACGGCCTTGCGCGCTATCTCGAAGATGCTCACGAGTACGGCCAGTGTGCTGCTCCACCAGATCAGGGGGTTGCCGATCGCGACGACCACCTGAAACAATCCCTCCGGGTTCGCCCCGTAGAAAAAGCGTATCGGCCGCAGCATGATCGGCCAGCTCCACCAGGGCGAGGCCCAGGTATGGGGGATGGCGGCGCCGACCTTGCGCAAGGCGTCAAGGTGCCAGTCCCACATCCACAACCATGCCTTTATAGGGTTCGTGGTGACTGAAATGAGGGCCCCGACGTACACGACGGCGACGTAGATGATTGCCGAGATCCAGAGTCCCCCCAGAAACGGTCGCAGCAGTCCCTTACGCCAGAGGACGTAGCCGACGGGCACGGCCACGGGGAAAGCTGCCCACTTGACGGCGATAGCCAGGCCAAGCAGCATGGAGGGCAGTATCACCTGCCTGCCGCTCTTGGCACGCAGCGCCGTGAGGAAGGTCGCGAGCACGAAGAAGACGAGGAAGATGTCCATGACCCCGATCCGTGAAAATACTATGAATATCGTCTCGGCGGCGAAGAAGGTGGCCACGAGCATGGCGCCAACCCTCTCCTTGAGGCAATACCAGCCGAGGAGAGCGGCGAGCGGCAAGAGGGCCAGGCCGAACAACGTGGGCATGATCCTCCAGCCCAGGGGCTCGTTCCCAAGTATGGAGATACCGATGGCTATGATGAACTTTCCGAGTGGCGGATGAAGGTCGAACTGGTAGACGCCGTGCAAGTACTTGTTGGCCATGACCGGGAAGTACTTCTCGTCCCAAAGGATCTGGGTCGGGAAGCCCAGATGATAGAGCCTGGCCCACACTCCAAGCGCGAGAGTGCACACGCTGATGAGCAGCATCGAACGGTAGGCCCACGACCTGTCGTAGCTTAGAAAAGCCTTCACAAAACGCACGTTACTAGGTTTCGCGAAGGTTTGTAAAGCGGCGGCAGGCATTCTCGTGGCGCGAGCCGCTGGAGATCTTGTTCTCGAAGAGGCTGGACTGAGGGGCAGAAAGCTCGCCACTACTGGTGGATTCTGTCGGCTTCTTGATGAAGCTTGTTGCGACCCGCGACCGCAAGAGCTAACTTTGCCCTGTGTACGACCGGCAAGAGCGAGATCTGGAGGACAGCGTGTCGAACGACACCATCGAAGAGCGACGCCGAGAAGCCCTCGTCGGAGAGATCGAGCGGCAGACTTTGCTCCCTTACGTGGAGGTCCTCTAGCTTGTCCGACCTGATGGGCTTGCGGGGGCCACGGGGTCATCGCGAATTGCTGGAGCGCGCCGTTGCATGCCTCAGGGAAGACGCGCGGGTGGTCGGGCTCGTCGTGGGTGGCTCGATCGCGCAAGGGGCGGCGGACTCCTACTCCGACGTCGACCTCTACGTGGTCGTGCGGGACCAAATGTTCGACGAAGTCATCGCTGAACGTGACGCCATCGTAGAGCGCGTCGGTTCGCCGCTCTTCGCCTTCGACGTGGATCCTGCGCCGGGAGGCTCCACCGACCGCATCGTCGTGTACGAAGGGCCGGAAGGGTTCCCCATCAAGTTCGACTTCATGTACCTGAAGGAATCCGACCTCGGGCCGGCCCAGAGGTGGAGCGGCTGCCCAGTCCTCGAGGACACGGACGGTCGCGTTAGGGCCATCGTCGCCCGATCGGAAGGGCTCACACCTACACTGCCGAGCCCGGAGGCCCTCCTTGAGCTGAACCAGAAGTTCTGGATTTGGTGCTGGTACGTCTTCGGCAAGATCGTTCGTGGCGAGCTGTGGGAGGCGCTGGACGGCCTCCACGACATCCGCAGCCTGGCGCTCGTGCCCCTGCTTGACCAGGCAGCAGGGAGATCTCACGAAGGCCACCGGCGGTTGGAGAGCAAGCTCGACCCTGCGACGGCATCGCGCCTCGAGGCCACGCTCTCCCCGCTCGAGCCCGAGGCCCTGTACGCGGCGCTGAGGGCGGAGGTGGAGCTGTTACGCGTGCTGCGGGCGGCAGTCGCAGTCCGCTACGGGTTGGCCTTCGACCCGGTACCGGAAGAGGCGCTGGAAGCCGAGATGGACCGGCACTGGGCCGCGCGACAAGCGCATTAGGGAACCTGTTATGGAAGCCCGCTACTCGGCTCGCCAAAACGCACGAACAGCACCTGAACCCACACCTCCTCGCCTACGGCCAGCCGGCACCAGGTGCGGGCGCCGCCGCCGGGGCGGTTAGTAACCGGCCCGTTGGTACCTGGTCGGCCGTGCTCACCGTGCCACCCCATTCCTGAGCCACCATGAATAGGGTTCTCCTGTCGACCCCGCCCAGCATGCAGGCGAAGCATCCATGGTCGAGGTCGATCGTCTGCAGCACCTCGCCGCCTTCCCGAACGCGCACGCAACGCCTATTCGGGACGTCCCCGTACCAGACGGCGCCTTCGGCGTCGAGGCATATGCCGTCAGGAACTCCGTCACCCAGGTCGGCCCATACCCGCCTGTTCGAGAGGCTGCCGTCCTCCGCAATATCGAATGCCGTAAGCCTGTTGGCGTAGGACTCAGCGAGGATCAGCGTCGAGTTGTCGGGCGTCACGGCCATACCGTTGGGGAACGCAACGCCATCGGCCACCCGCCGGGCCGGGTGGTCGGGGGTGAGCAGAGCGACGGTCCCAGGTTCGAACTCGCCGCCCGAGAAGTCGAAGCCGATATTGTTGACGTAGGCGTTGCCCCGACCGTCCACGACGATCTCGTTCCAGGGATGATCCGAGAGGCCACTCAGGTCGACATGGGTGATCAGCGATCCGTCGGGCTCCCTACGGAGGAGAACTCCTTCTGGCCCAGAGACGATCAGCAGGCGTCCATCGCGCAACCAGTCGATAGAAAACGGAGACGAGGGCACGCGGGCGATGACTTCGCTTCGGCCCTCGGGATCTACGGCGACGACCTCTTGGGTGCCCCAGTCAGAGAACCAGAGACGGCCGTCGTGCCAGCGCGGCGACTCACCGAAGGCGATGCCGGTCATCAAGATTTGCGGTTCAGGCACTGAGGACCTCCTCCTCCGAAAAGAACTCGGTCAGCACCGGCACGAGCACCTCGGGAGGCACGACGTGTTCCTGGCTCTCCAGAACCCTGTGCCGTCCGTTCGGCAGGGCGTCGGCGATTTGCTGCTCACGTCGATCATCCACGCTGGGCTCGCCCCGCCGACTAGTTCGGCCGGAACCGTGCCGCCCCACTTGATGTCGCCCATGATCTCATTCCTCCACCGGCACCGCGTCAACCCCGTCCCGCGGACGAAGATTATACCGTCAGCCAGTACCCGCACAAGAGCCACTCTTGCTATATTGGCCCCGGAAGCAGTAAGGGTCCAACGCAAGATCGAGGACATCCTCGCCGACCACGAGCACGGCTCATGACGCGGTTCGCGAACCCGGATCAAAACATGACACCAGCCCCTTCCGGCCCCGCGCAGGGATCTACGCGATCCACCGAGCATTACTCGCGGATCGAACCCGCGGCGAGGTCCGTTAGGCGGGACATGGTAGAACTCGTCGCCGGATAGAGCGAGCGGTAGACCTCGTAGTGCTCCTCGTATATCTTCGTTCGCTCCGCATCGGGCTCGGTGGTCTCTTCGCGTAGTCTCACTAACGAGGTCGCCTCCTCGACGTCGGCGAAGGTGCCTGAGGCCACGCCTGCAAGGAGCGCGGCGCCGTAAGCCGGTCCCTCGTCGGCGACGGTCCGGCGTATGGGGGTGCCGTAGATGTCGGCCTGGAGCTGGCGCCAAAGATCGCTCCTCGCACCGCCGCCGGTGGACCTTACGTCCTCGACAGGTATGTCGAGCCCGCGCATAATCTCCAGAGAGTCGCGCAGGGAGAAGATCACACCCTCCATAACGGCGCGGGTCATGTGCTCGGCCCCGTGACGGGCCGTGAGCCCGAAGAAGGCCCCCCTGGCTTTGGGGTCGAGGTGCGGGGTCCGCTCGCCCGAGAGGTAAGGCAAGAAGATGAGCCCTTCTGAGCCCGGCCTGACGCCGGAGGCCGCATCGACCAGCTCGTCGTAGTCGGCCCCGAGCGCCTCCCGCCACCAGGAGAGGGACCCTCCCGCAGAGAGCGTGACGCCCATCAGGTGGTAGGCGCCTGGCACGGCGTGGCAGAAGGCGTGCAGTCGCCCTGACGGGTCGGGGTTGAACTCGCTGGCGTGGGCGAAGAGGACACCGCTCGTGCCGACAGAGGAGTTGACGAGCCCGGGACCCACGATCCCCGTCCCGACGGCCGCCGCAGCGTTATCGCCGCCGCCCGCAGCGACGGTGGTGCCCGGCGGAAGGCCAAGCTCTTCCGCCACGCCCTCGCGAAGGATGCCCGTGCCCTCGGGGCCTTCGTAGACTTCGGGCATCCATTCTTGCGGGATCTCCAGAGCGTCCAGGATCTCATCCGACCAGTCGCGGGCCTTCATGTCGAGGAGCAGGGTGCCAGCCGCATCTGAGGCGTCTGTGGCGTGCTCACCCGTGAGCTGGAGTCTCACGTAGTCCTTGGGCAGGAGCACGTGGGAGATTTGTCCGAAGTTGTCAGGCTCTTCATCTCTGAGCCAGACGATCTTCGGTGCCTGGAAGCCCGTGAGGACAGGGTTGCCGGCTATGGAGATCAGGCGCTCCTCCCCCACGGCACTGATTATCTGCTCGCACTGCCTATCGGTGCGCTGGTCGTTCCAAAGGAGCGCCGGTCGTATAACCCGGTCCGACGCGTCGAGGAACACGGAGCCGTGCATCTGCCCCGTGAGCCCGATGCCTCTCACCTGCTCTCCTGTCTCTGTGGCAACCTTCTTAAGTACTTCTTTGGCGCCCTCCCACCAGTCTGGTGGGTCCTGTTCGGTCCAGCCAGGGTGCGGGGTGTGGAGCAGGTACTCTGAGGAGGATTCGGCGACGGTCTCTCCGGACTCGTCGATAGCGACGGCCCTCGCGCCTCCGGTCCCGACGTCGAGGCCGAGTAGAACGCTCACGCCTCATTCCTGCTGGCGCGCGCCTCTTTGCGGCGCCTCACGATCTCCGCTTCATAACCTTCGTCCATACCGAGCGCGGCGTAGAGTGCCTTCTGGCCGGCCAGGGCGTCGGCATTGTCCCTCGCCTCGCGCATGGCGTTGCGATCTATCTTCCTCGCCAGGTCCCAGACGAACTCCCATTGCATGATGGCGCGCCTGACGGCGGCCACCTGGTCTTCCGTGTAGGGATAGAGGTCGAAGCCGATGATCTCGCCCTCTTCGCCGTAGCCCGTATCCTGGAGGGTCTGGGCCAGCTCGAGGGTCTGCATGAAGAAGTTGGTGCCGACAACGTTGTCGTCGTCGAAGGTACCCCAGCCGTCGTTTCCGTGCTGGTGGCCGAGCTTGTGCTCCGAGGCCAGAAGATCTGCGTACTCGGCCAGGTTCTCGCCGTTCATTATGAGGTGCTGCCAGTCCATGTTGACCATTAGGTTGGTCGTGTCCACCCCGAGGGCGTTGACCTTCTGGATCGTAAAGAGCGTCATGCCGATGTTCTGCATGAGTATCTTCATCGCTGGCTCTGAGTTCTTGTGCTCGAGGAAGATTTTCACGTCCTTCTCGTTGGCGTGGTCGGTCAGCTCGGCTATGCCCTCGATGAAGCGACGCCAGATCTCCGCGTACGGACGCTGGAAGGTGTAGTTGTAGCCCTCCGCACCGGGCCAGATGATGAAGTTCGCCCCGATCTCGCAACAGAGATCTATACCCCGCCTGAGGGTGTCTATGCCCTGGCGGCGGAGTCTCTCATCTGGATTTATGAACGCGCCCATCGCGTAGGTCGGGTCGGTGTGGAGGCCGGCGGCGATCACGGGCAGGTCCATCTCGTGGGTATCTAGAACGCGCAACACCTCCTCGGCGTTGTCCTCGTTGATCTCACCGGGATAGTGGTACTCGAGCCCTTCGAGGAGATCGCCAAGCCCACCGGCGACGCGCTCCGTCTTCTCGACCATCGGTTCGTTTGCGACCTCGTTGTGGTAGCCGGGCGGCACGAAGCGGGTTACAGCAGGGCCGAAAGCCCATATCCCAACAGAGTTCTTGATCATCGAGCCTCTCCTTCCTCTGATCTCATAGACACGCGCCGGTATCCCCGTACCATCATAGACCGAACCTTGCATTTCAGCTTGTCAGCATTTCAGCAGGTAAGCATTTGTTTCTACTTGAAGCTGATCGCTATTACGGCAGCACGAGAGGGTGTAGGATTGTCCGGGTTGGCGTTCTTGGGAGGCTACTGTGAATCTAGGTCTGGATAATAGGTCCTTTGTGGTAGGCGGCGCGAGTAGTGGGCTTGGCAGAGCGGTGGCAGAGCAGCTGGTTGCGGAGGGCGCTAGGGTTCTCCTTGTAGCGCGTAGTGAGGACGCTATCCAGGAGGTGGCGCGAGAGCTCGGCGCGCAGGCCCTGCAGTGTACGGCGGACGTCTCCCATCCTTCGGGCGTAGACAAGGTCGCCGCGGTCGCGGTCGACCGCTTCGGCACGGTCGACGGCGTGCTCGTAAATGCCGGTGGCCCACCATTCGGGCCGGCGCTCGAGTTGACCGACGAGCAGTGGATCGATGCCTTCCGTCTGCTCATAGGCGGGCCCGTGCGATTACTTCGCACCCTAGTTCCGCAGATGAACGATGGCGCCTCCGTGCTCTTCATCACCTCCTCATCGGTACGCGAGCCGATAAAGGATCTCGACTCCTCGAACGTGTTGCGCCCCGGGGTGGCGGCGCTCGTCAAGTGCCTGGCGCAGGATCTCGGACCTCGGGTCCGCGTCAACAGCATGGCCCCAGGGCGCATCGACACCGACCGCTCCCGCTCGCTCGACGAGGCGAGGGCCGAGGATTTCGGCATCTCGACCGAAGAGCAGCGCCTCAACGTGAGCGAGGGGATCCCCATGGGCCGCTACGGTGAGCCCGAGGAGCTCGGGAGGGCGGCGGCCTTCTTGCTCTCCCCCGCCGCCTCCTACATTACCGGCGTCTCCCTACAGGTCGACGGCGGGCTGGTCTCCGCCGTCCCATGATTCATAGCATTTCAGCTCGCTTCGGGCCTGCGGCCCTCGTTTGTCAGCACTTCAGCTTGTTTGCTCTTTGCTGAAATGCTGAAATGCTGACCAGCGCGGTTTCCGGAAGAGAACTTCCGGAAACCGCCATGAGAGGAGAGGTTTTGGTCTTCGAGCTTTCCGAGAAGACGAGGGACTTCAGGGCGAGGATCGAAGCGTTCATGGACGAGCTCGTCTATCCGAACGAGGCGAGGTTCCATGAACAGCTAGGGGCTGCAGAGAGCCGGTGGTCCGTACCCCCGGTCATGGAGGAGTTAAAGGAGGAGGCGAAGGCGAGGGGGTTATGGAACCTCTTCTTGCCTGACTCGGATCTCGGCGCCGGCCTCACGAACCTGGAGTACGCGTCCCTGTGCGAGGTCATGGGCCGTAGCCCCATAGCCCCCGAGGCTTTCAACTGCAACGCGCCCGACACGGGCAACATGGAGGTGCTCGTACGTTACGGCACCGAGGAGCAGAAAGAACGGTGGCTAAGGCCTCTGCTCGACGGTGAGATACGGTCCTGCTTCGCGATGACCGAGCCAGGAGTGGCCTCCTCGGACGCGACGAACATCGAGGCGAGCATAGAGAGGGATGGCGACGAGTACGTCGT
>Ga0126308_10000741_pt1 | contig 11685 bp, 11 predicted proteins | sample Plot55_FD_92533 | JGI IMG/M metagenome (GOLD analysis project Ga0126308, IMG submission 92533) | Serpentine soil microbial communities from UC McLaughlin Reserve, CA, USA - Plot55 | ecosystem: Environmental > Terrestrial > Soil > Grasslands | place: USA: UC McLaughlin Reserve, Lake County... | reverse complement strand
GACCAGTGTGAGCTCCTTGGTCTCAGGGTCGGGTCTCAAAATGCCCAGGTCCGTGATTACCACCGTCGGACCTGCACCGCTGTAGCCGAGCTCCGTACGGGAGTCGCCGCCATAGCGATGCCCGATCGAAGTAACGAAGGCGAGTTCCTCCACGAAGGCGCGGGACTTCTGCCTAAGGATTATGACCACCTCCTTGGCGGAAGCCGCGATCTCGGGGGCCCCGCCCGCGCCCGGAAGGCGCACCTTGGGGGACTCGTAAGGACCTATAACCGTGGTGTTTATATTCCCGTAGCGGTCCATCTGGGCGGCCCCGAGAAACCCTACGTCCACGCGCCCGGCCTGCAGCCAGTAGTTGAAGATCTCCGGCACCGACACGACCGAGTCAGCGTACTCAGCCAGCACTCCGTCCCCGATGGAGAGCGGGAGGACATCGGGCTTGGCGCCGATGGTCCCCGACTCGTAGATCAGGACGCAATTGGGGGCGTGGGTGGCCCTGGCCAGGTTCGTCGCTTCGCTCGGCAACCCTATACCTACGAAGCACACCGCACCATCCTTGAGCTCGCGGGCGGCGGCCACGCACATCATCTCGTCAGTTGTGTATTCGCGCGCGACGGCGGCCCTCATCTCATCGCCCCTTCTCCCTGGATGCTCCTCGTGTGCTCCGCGAAATCCTCCACGCCCAGGACGTACTGCTCCATCCAGTCCGTAAAACGTTCGCGATCGCGGCTTATCGGATCCCACGCCTCGTAGAAGGCGTTATCGCGGTCGTAGTAGCCGTCGGCGTAGGAGGGGTGCGCGCCCTGAGGTACCACGGCCACGGCATCCACCGCCACCGACGGCAGCACTATCTGGAACGGGCGCGGCTCGAAGTGATCCACGACCTCCTCGACCGTGACGATCGCGCGCCGGGCCGCGAGCACCGCCTCCTTCTGGACGCCGGTGATGCCCCAGATGGCGACGTTACCCCGCTGATCGGCCTGCTGGGCGTGGATGATCGCCACGTCGGGATTCAAGGCCGGCACCGCCATCAGTTCCTCCCCCGTAAAGGGGCACGTGATGGAGACGATGGTGGAGGTAACCTTCGGAAGGTCGGTGCCGACGTAGCCCCTCAAGACGGCGAACGGGAGGTTGGAGGCCCCGGCGACGTACCGGTTGGCCATGCCCGCGTGAGAGTGCTCTTCTAAATCCAGTGGACGCGGCCAGCCGTTCTCCACGGCGTCCCTGAAGCGGTGGAGGGAGCCCACGCCGGGGTTACCGCCCCAGGAGAAGATCAACTTCCGAGCGCAGCCCATCCCGATCAGCTGGTCGTAGATCAGGTCCGGCGTCATCCGGATCAGGGTAAGGTCCTTTTTCTCCTGCCTGATTATCTCGTGCGCAGCGGCGGTAGGGATCAAATGCGTGAACCCCTCCAAGGCGACGGAGTCACCGTTGCTCACCAACCCGGCGATCGCCTCCCGCAACTCTACTACCTCAGCCACGCCGAACCCTTACCCGCATCCTCGCCGCGTCCTCCTTCAGCCTATACCCGCAAGCGGGGAGAGCGAAGCGTCTCGACTTCGCCTCTCCGCACGATCCGACCGCCTGTTCATGTTGGGTACCCCATCTGCGTTGCTCCTTCTTACCCCTTCCGTTATTCTGGCCACTACCTCGGTATATGTCCAATACCAAATTAATGTCCCGGACATACCGTCGTGATATACCACGGCGTGCGGCACGCGAATAAGAGATAATCAGCGAGATGAAATACTGGCACGGTTTCGAGACGGCCCGCAACGTCGCGCAGATATACGAGACGACGATCGCAGACATCGCCTCGGGCCTCTCCGCCCACTTCGTCACGGTCCCGGCGCGTTCGCTCGGAGGCAGCTCTTACCTGTTCCAGGGTTCGGATTGGCCCCTCGAAACGTTGGGGCTGCTGCGGATCGCAGACGTGCCGTTCGGCGGCGTGGCTCGCAGCCTGGCCGCGTGCCTGGTCTCCGATGACGTCGAGGAGTTCCTGCGAAGGTTCGAACAGGGCTTTGAAGAAGTGACCAGACACTCCAGCACGCAACTACCCAAGCCCTTCATGTTCGCCGAGTACCTCACGTTCGCCAGGGTCGTCCCGTTCGAGCAGCCTTCGCTCTCGGCCGATTCCCTGGGCAATATCCTGACGGCACAGGGCCACGGCGAAGCGGGCTACATGTACCACGAAGAGACGGGAACCCCGCTCCTGGCCGTCGCGATCCCGGCCGGCATGATGATCTGCGGTTCGGCCCCGGGGATGATACGAGCACTCGAGTCGGGCCTCAGACAACGGCTTATGGAGCTCGTGAAAAGCCGCTCCGGCGAACACCAAGACGGAGATGAGACCGCCTAAATACCGGCCCGTGCTGCTCGGGACTCTTACGCTCCGCGTGGCCGGGTTCACGCACAAGCGATGCTTGAAAGTGACAGCCCTGCTTTGCAGATGAATGCGTCTCGCACTTAGTAATGGGCTGGCATGCTCCGGCGTAACGAGGTACCCTGCCTTTTTCCGGCTGTGGCACATCGGGAACGGCCTGCGAAGAGTTCAGGAGATCGCTGCGTCCATCGCCTTCACGTTCGGTTCCCGTCCGGTCCAGAGCCACTGCGCCAGCACACCCTGGTACAAGAGCATCCGCTCGCCGGTGACGACGCGGGCGCCTCTTTCGCGGGCTTCCCGGACCAGCGCGGTCTCCCTGCCGGGGCAGTAGACCGCGTCGCAGACCGCCGGGCCCTCGTCAAGGAGTTCCGCCGGTATCGGTAGGGGGTCGCCGTCCTTCATGCCCAGGGGCGTGGCGTTCACGACGACCTCCGCCTCCCGGGCTGCCTCGTCCAGCGCATCGTAAGGGTAGACTTCGACCTTCTGCGGTCCCGCCCCGCGCAGCTTGTCCCGCAGCTCTGCGGCGTGCCGTGTGCTCCGGTTGACGACGCGCAGCTCTCCCACACCCTCGGCGGCGAAAGCCAGGGCGACGGCGGCCGCGGCGCCCCCAGCTCCCAGGAGGAGGATGCGCCGGTCGGGGAGTTCGATGCCGGCTTCCCGGCAGGCCATGACCATCCCGCCCCCGTCGGTGTTGTAGCCGTGGAGCGTGGAATCTTCGATCGCGACAGTGTTCACGGCCCCGGAGATCCGGGCTCCTTCATCCACGCTATCCAGAAACGCGAGCATCGCGCGCTTGTGGGGCATGGTGATGTTGAAGCCCCGGAAGTTCAGGGCGCGGAGTCCGGATACGGCTGCGGAGAGGTCTTGCGGCCTTACGTCAAGGGCGACGTAGACGTAGTCCAGGCCCTCGGCGGCGAAGGAAGCGTTGTGCATCTCGGGGCTCAGGCTGTGGCTGACGGGGTGCCCGATCAGGGCCAGCGAACGCGTCTCTCCGCTGATCATCCTTCTACGCCCTCGCGTGCTTGTCCGCCCTCTTCAACGACCAGACATTATAGTAGAGGGCGCGCCGGCTCCTACTCTTTCAGGCGCTCGGGTTGCGCCCACGTTCCGGCACCACGTTCGCCACTGCCTCGCGAGCGCGCCTGGCGAACTCGACCGGGGTCAGGGTCTCCTGTAACGAGAGTACAGGAGCTTCCACGCTGACGGGGATTCCTTCCGGGAGCGCAGCGAGGAACTCCGCCAGCGGCAGCTCACCGTCTCCCGGCAGCAAGCGCATGGCGCGGCTCTCCAACTGCAGGTCGGTGCCGTCGGTGGATTGCCCACGTGGCAGTGTGCGAGGACGCGGTAGTCCACTGGGCGGAGCCAGCGGCGCGTCGCAAAGCTGCACGTAGGACAACAGATCCGGGTTCAGTGAGCGTAGCTGTTCGAGGCGACCGCCGTAGCGCCGGAAGTGCAGGGTATCCAGCAGTACCCCGCCTACGCCGGAACGTTCGGCGATGTAGATCGCCTCGTGCAGGTTCGACACCCGGGTGTAGATGATCGGCTCGATGAGGGGACGCAGGCCGTAGAGACGCGCCTCGGCGGTCAGGGCTGCGAATGTTTCAGAGGCCCGTTCTATATCGGGGTCGTCGCTGTTGACCGTGACGTAGCGCGCTCCCAACTGAGCTCCCGCCTCCAGCGCGGGTTCGTAGTCCTCCCGCTTCGTGTCGAGATCGATACGGACAACCTCTACGCTGAGCACCCTGATACCGGTATCGTCCAGCCTGCGGGCGGTTTTTTCGAGCATGGGAGATCCAGCGTTCATGGGCCAGGGCTCTTCGTCGGGGGTCGAGGCTACCACGCGGGGGCTGACCGAGTCGAAGCCCACCTTCCGGGCGATGGTCACTAGATCGGGGGGCGAGACGTCCAGCATCGTGAGGTGATCCATGCCTACCTCCGGAGCCCTGTTCATCCCGTCCCTCCTGATTTCATCTCTCCGAACATCTCCTCAAGGGACGAGGACCGCCTTCACCGTCCGTCCCTTGCCAACCGCCTCGAAAGCCCTGAGGGCGTCCTCGAGCGGATACTTCGAGAGCAACGGACCGGGGTCCAAAACGCCGCTTCCCAGCAGGTCCAGGGTCGTCTGATAGTCCGCGGAGTTGCAGGAGTAGCTGAACAACAGGCTTATCTCTCTGCGTACTGCGTCGGTGGGGGAAAAGCGCACATCCTCGGCGTACAAGCCGACCACGGCGACCGTCCCACCCGGTCAGACGGACACCAGGGCGGAGCCGAGCGCCCTCACCGATCCGGAACTCTCGATCCAGACGTCGGGAGCATAGTCCCCGAGGCTATCGCGCAGATGCTCTTCCAGAGGCTTCTCGTTCAGGTTCGCGGTCCTGAGCCCCACGCGCTCCGCCGCGGGGAGGCGCGATTCGGAGTCCTGCCCGACTCCGGTGAGGAGCACTTCCGCTCCCCTGAGCCTGGCGAGCATCCCGCATAGGATCCCTATGGGTCCGGGCCCCGACACCACGACCCTCTGCCCGGGCTCTATCTCTGCCCGAACGTCCACCGCGTGTACTGCTACGGACAGCGGCTCGCCTAGGGTCGCCACTGCGAGGTCGAGACCTTCGGGAACGGGAACAAGGTGCTGCTCGGGCATCACGGCGTACTCGGCCATACCCCCATCACGGGAGAGGCCGACGGCCACGCGATCGGGACACAACTGCGTGGAACTGGCCAGGCAGGTCTCACAGCGGCCACAACCCTGTATCGCGACCGCGACCACCCGGTCTCCAGGGCTCACCCTCGTCACGCCCGGTCCGACTGACTCGACGGTGCCGGAGAACTCGTGACCCAAAGTAATCGGCGGACGGACCCACTCGAACCCGGCGTCCGACCTGAACGCGTGAACGTCGCTGCCGCAGACACCGCAGGAGGCCACCCGGAGCGACACCTCTCCGGCTCCGGGCCTGACGAACGGGACGTCCTCGACGCCGGCTTCTCCTGGCTGGTTGCCCGTTTTCACGAAAGCTTTCACCTGCGCACCCCCAGGGTTCCTTCTCTTATCAAGCGTTCGACTGCTTGAGGACGTACCAGACGGCGGCCTCGTAGCCGTAAGGCCCCATCCCGGCCACCACAGCGTTTACTGCCGGTGAGATCACCGAGTGTCGCCGCCAGGGCTCCCTAGCATGGATGTTGGAGAGGTGGGTCTCCACCTTGAGCACGTCCTCGACCGCCTCCAGGGCGTCGTGGATAGCGTAGGAGTAGTGGGTCCAGGCGCCGGGGTTTATCACGATCCCGTCGCTTTCCCTCGCTTCCCGGACGTAGCCGACCATCTCGCCCTCGTAATCTGTCTGCCTGAACTCGAAGTCCACTTCAGGGTACCTCTCGCGCAGCATCCCCTCTATATCGCCAAGCGTCAGGGTGCCGTAGACCTCCGGCCGGCGCGTCCCCAGCGCGCCAAGGTTTACGCCGTTTAGGACGAACACCCCAGCCAACTGGCACCTCCACAAAGCTTAATTCCTTATCGCGGACCATCACACGCAGTACGCCAGAGCGGACCAAGGATGAGCCTCGGTCCGCTCCCTTCTCTTCCTTACCGGACCCCTGGCTCCGCCACGATCTGCCGTTCAGCGGGATCCACCGCGGCGATATCCTTCCGGAACGTCTCCGGGGCCAGGAAGACGCAGACAGCGGACACGAGGCAGGCCAGCGTGACGTAGGCGGCGACGAGGGGCCAACCGCCTGCTACGGACAATGCTCCCGCGATGAGCGGGGTGAAGCCTGTGATGGCGGCCCCAAGCTGATGACCCAGCGCCGCGCCAGTGTAGCGGACCCGCGTCCCGAACTGCTCCGAGAAGAAGGAGGACTCGACGGCGTCGTTGAGGTCGTGGGAGATGTTGATGATAAGGAAGAAGGCCACGAAGATGAGGATCACCACCTTAGTTTCCAGTGCCCAGAAGAAAGGGAAGGTCACCAGGGCTCCGATAAGCGAGCCTGCGAGGTAGATCGGCCGCCGCCCGATTCTGTCCGAGAGCGTGCCGTAGAGCGGCTTGCTCACGAAGCCGAGCGCCGCCGTGATGAGGATGCACGTCAGCATCGTCGAGTTAGCGATCCCCAGTTGCTCCGTAGCGTAGGAGAGGGCAAAGACCGTCGAGGCGTAGAAGGTGGAGTTTATCGCCAGGCGCATACCCGCGATGAGAAAGATGTTCTTGGCATTCGTGCGGAAGACGTCCAGGATCGGTGCCCGGGCCCCGGTGTGGCTCTCCTTGACCTCCTCGAACACCGGCGACTCGGCGAGCCTGAGCCGGATCACGAGCCCGACCACCACGACGACCGCGCTCAGAAGGAACGGCATGCGCCAGCCCCAGGCCAGGAACTGGTCCTCCGGCAGGCTCGAGAAGATGGCGAACACACCCGCAGAGAGCAGCGTCCCCGCAGAGGGCCCTACCTGGGGCCAGCTACCATAGAAGCCCCTCCGTCCCGGAGGAGCATGCTCGACAACCATCAGCGACCCACCGGCCCACTCGCCACCGACGGAGAAGCCCTGTATGGCCCGCAGCAAGACGAGCAGAATAGGCGCGAGTATGCCTATCGAGTCGTACGTCGGAAGGCACCCGATGAGGACGGTCGCAGTGCCCATCACTAGCAGTGTGATCACCAGCATCGCCTTGCGACCGATTCTGTCCCCGAAGTGGCCAAAGAACGCGCCGCCCAGCGGCCGGAACAGAAAGCCCACCCCGAACGTGGCGAAGGCAGACAGCGTACCAATAACCGGGCTGACCTCAGGGAAGAACAGCTGGCCGAAGACCAACGCAGCAGCGGTCCCGTAGACGAAGAAGTCGTACCATTCGACGGTAGATCCTATGAAGCTCGCGAGAGCCACCGTGCGTATTGACGACGGCGGATGAATGCCCTCTCCGCCTATTCTTGCCTCAAAATCTTCCATTGGTCTCCTCTTTTCCTAACCCTTCTGCGATCCGAGAGACGTTTTCCTCGAATCCACCAGGTCACAAGTCGACCGTATAAGGTACGCAACGAGGGCCGGGCCCCCGGACTCTGTGCCGGCAAAGATTCAGCTGTCCATCCATGAGAGCTGTCTCTCTTTGATGCTCGCCTTCCCCTCGATGACTATTCTTGTCGCGACCACGACATATGTCCAATATTATTTTGATGTACTAGATATACCCTTGTGATATAACTCGATCATGCAACTACGGCGTTTACGCTACTTCGTAGCGGTAGCGGAGGAGTCGAGCTTCAACCGTGCGGCGCAGAGGCTCCACATCTCGCAGCCGCCGTTGAGCAACCAGATCAAGCAGTTGGAAAGGGATTTGGGGGTCCGGCTCTTCGAGAGGACCAACCGAGGTGTACGGATGACCGAGGCCGGCGCGTTGTTGCTGGAGGAAGCGCGGCGCATTTTCGTGCAGCTGGATCAGACCGTCCGTGCGGTTCAGCGCGTCGGCCACGGTCAGGTCGGACGGTTGACTTTGGGTTTCGTTCCCTCCTCCTCGAACGAAGCCCTCCCACCCATTCTGCGCGCCTTCCGGGAACGCTTCCCTGGAGTCGAGCTCTTCTTGCGCGAGATGCGGCCGGACCGCGTAGTCCAGCAGCTGCACGACAGGCAGATCGACGTAGGGTTTCTGTACCTGCCGCTCGAAGACCCTTCGCTCGACTTCGAGTGCATCACACGCGAGCCTCTCGTCCTCGCCCTGCCGGAGGCGCACCCACTCGCTTTAGAGGCCCAAGTAGAGCTACGAGCTCTAGCGGAGGAACCGTTTGTTCTCCCCGCGCGCTATCAGAAGATGCCCGGATTGTACGGGCAGGTCACCGACGCATGCCGCCAGGCGGGATTCACCCCAATTGCGGTGCAAAAGGACGTCTGGCTCATGCAGACCATCGTCGGCCTCGTCGCCGGTAGTATAGGCGTGGCGTTGGTGCCCTCCTCGCTGCAGAATATTCCCCGAAGAGGTGTTGTCTACAAACCAGTGTATGGACTCTCGCCCACGGTAGAGTTGGGCATGATCTGGCGTCATGATGCCCCAAGCATGGTTCTGACGTCGTTTCTCGAAGCGGCAAGAGTACGCCCCGCAGACGTAGGGGCGGTTGGTAAGGTTCATGAGCGGTCAGGGTCGCCAAACTAGTCGAGTAGAGGGCCCTAAGCTGGCACTCGGAATGTTGGCCAACTAGAGTGCAGGTCGTGTACCAAGCCGGAGCGTATGCCGATAAGATCGAGGGCGGCAGGGCGCCCGGTGCCGGGCTATCGCCTTCGTATGAGCCAGTGGAGCCGCCGGGGCTTCGAACCCCTGACTTCCGCGCAGGGGGTGCTCTAGTCGCCATCATACCCCGCCTATTTCAGCCTATTGTGGAGAGCCGACGAGCGGACTCGGACCGCTGACCTGCTCATTACGAGTGATCATCGAGGTGTTGAAGGGGTTTGCACGGGCTTGCGGATCCCGCATATCTAAGCGGTTTTCTCTTCTCCGGCTTGCCGCGTGTTGCAGGGTATTGCGTCCGCAGTGGTGTCAAAGTGATCTCAATATGATCCTCGCATCCGCGTAACACTGTCCTCCACGCCTCGTTCTCTTGAGTCCGAATCGGTCAAGCTTTGCTTCATGCGAGTGACTGGCGAACCAAAGGCTCAAAGCCCTGCGTCGCACCTATCATCTCTCGTAATCTTTCCGGCTACGCTTGTCGCATCCGTGCTCGTTTGTAACGCCTGTTGGTCAAAGTCATCCTGCACGAACTCTCCCGCGCAGGAACTCCTCCCAGCGGATCTCGCCGTACCTGTTCTCCGGGCACGTCAACGCACCCTCGCGGAACGCTCGAGCCGTCTTGCCAGGCAACCGGAACACCAGCGTCCTCTTTCGCCGCCCTGTGACCTCAAGGTAGCCGCGCACGATGTCGGCCACCGTCCTCACCTCTGGTCCGCCTATGTCCGGGACCCGTGCTGCAGGCTCAGAGAGTGCGAGTTCGACCAAGCGCCAGGCCACCTCCGCGGCATCTATGGGCTGGCCGGGAAACCCGTTGGGCACGACCATCACGGGCATCCGTTCCAGGAACCGTATCGCCATCAATACCAGATCGTAGAACTGGGTGGCCCGCAGGATGGTGTATGGAACCGGGGAGCCTTCAATGACCCGTTCCGTCTCGAGCTTTATCCGGTAGTAAGGATAGGATGGAACGCGGTCTATGCCGACGATGGAGATGTAGACGAAGTGCGAGACGCCTTCCTTGGAAGCAGACTCGAGCAGGCGCATTGTCCCTTCGACGTCCGTTTGGCGGGCCTTGCGATAAGGGCTTGAGGCGCAGTGGATTATCGTGTCGGCACCCTGGACCGCCAGATCTAACTCCTCCCCCGTGCTCAGATCCCCCCGTATCGTGCCGGACCGCCTGCTTCGACTTAGGACTCGCGCCTCTATTCTCGCGGAACCCAGACGTTCGACCACCTGCTGGCCTAGCACCCCGGTCCCACCGGTGACGAGTACTTCCGACGCGCTCACTCCGAGACCTCCTTTCTTACAGTCACATGGTGTCCCGCGTGGGCTACCCCGTGCAGCGAGTGCCGCCTCTGCGATGACCGCCACCATTGTTCCGTAGACAGCCACCATTACAACGCTCCTTGCTAGAGATTACTCACAGTTCTAGCGGCGTTACTCGCCCGCGGACCAAAGTCCGGCGATGAGCTCGACCAGACGGCGCGCGTTTCTCCCGTCCGGGTCCTTGTCCGGCACGAAGTCGGCGACCGAGACGCCGACGAGCGCTGGGGAAGAGACTAGCGGACGCAGCAGTGCTTCCGTGTGCTCGAACCCGAGCCCGTCGGGCAGCGGGTAGGTGACTGCTGACATCTCTTCCCCATCGAAGGCGTCCACGTCGAAGTGCACCCAGAAGCGCCCGGCTTGCGCCTCGAGCCTCTCCGCCACGTAGCGTCCCAGCCTCTCGGGATCCCCGCGCTTGATCGCTAGCGCCCCGACCAGCTGGACCCTTTCGTCCACGAGGTCCGCCTCACGGGGACCTCCTACCTCTTCCTCGGGATCGTCGCGGTAACCCATCACCACCACGTCCCCGGGCTCGGCGATCGGGGGCGTGACTCCTCCTAGGTCCACCAGCCCCTCCGGGCCGCGACCGGTCACGAACGCCAGGTCCATGTCGGCTGCCTCGCCCGAGGGAGACGTATCACCGCCGAAGAAGTCGAGGTGGCCGTCGACGAAGGCCAGCCCGACGCGCCCGAAGCGCTCCTTGGCGGCGGCCAGGGCCCCCACGAGGACCGCGCAGTCGCCGCCGACCACCAGCGGTCTTCCCGCTTCTTCCATAACCGCCGCGACTGCAGACTTGATTTCCGAAGAAGCTCTGCGGAGCTGCTCGAATCCGATCACACCGGTGCGCTCGTCCCGGTCCGGGTCGTCGATCGTGGCGTCTACATCGCCGGCGTCGCGCGCGCCGGTCCTCCCCACGAGCCCCGCGCGCCTGAGCGCCCTAGGTGCACGCGCTTCGCCTCTGTTCGTACCCGAGCAGTCGAGCGGTGCGCCCACCAAGATCCATCCCGCCACGACTTGAGCAGTATTTCGATCCTTGTCCGAGCTGTACTCTTTTCTGGTCACTTGTCCCTCCTGGTGACGTTGAAGAACGCTCTTAGCTCCTTACATGTACGGGCCATATGCCGAAGGCGATGATCCGGGCCAGGAGGTCGCGCACGATCCCCGAGCGCAGGAGCGCCTTCACCGGCGTAGGCGGTGAAGGGATGCCGTCCGAGCCAACGGCCGGCGCCACCACCCTCCGATGGGCCAGAGACTGAAGCCCATGGATGATGCGGATCGGGGGTTCGCGCCGCCGCTGCACCGCTCTCAAGTGCCGGGACTCCACCTTACTCTTTAGTAATGGGTGGGCCAGCGCGTTCGCTGCGGCGACTGCGTCCTGGATCGCGAGGTTTATCCCCACCCCGCCGACAGGCGACATCGCGTGGGCGGCGTCACCGATGCACAATAGACCCGACTGGTACCAGCGCCTCAGGCGGTTCACCTGGACCGACAAGAGCTTCAGGCTTTCTTGGTTCTGTGCTGCGCACTCATCTGCCTTAGCTATCTCCGACAGGTGTTTTTGATCCTGCGTCCACGCGCGTCGGTGTGGGGCTCTCGGCGATGCGAGAGAGGGTCGAAGGATTGGGCGGGAAGATCGAGGTAACAAGCCTGCCCGGCGAGGGTACTAAGGTTAAGGTCAGGGTTCCCTTAGGGGGCGGTACTCCAGCTCCTCGACGTCTATGACGCCTTCCCTTATGGCGTAGATAACGGCCTGGGTGCGGTCGTAGATGTGCAGCTTCCTGTAGATGT
>Ga0126308_10000740_pt1 | contig 11697 bp, 11 predicted proteins | sample Plot55_FD_92533 | JGI IMG/M metagenome (GOLD analysis project Ga0126308, IMG submission 92533) | Serpentine soil microbial communities from UC McLaughlin Reserve, CA, USA - Plot55 | ecosystem: Environmental > Terrestrial > Soil > Grasslands | place: USA: UC McLaughlin Reserve, Lake County... | reverse complement strand
GCGTTCTCGACGGCGCCGCTGGTGGCACTGGGCTGCATCATGATGCGGGTGTGCCACCTGAACACCTGCCCCGTGGGGATCGCGACGCAAGACCCGGAGCTAAGGAAGAAGTTCGAGGGCACCCCGGAACACGTTATCAACTACTTCTTCTTCCTGGCCGAGGAGATACGGCAGTACATGGCCGAGCTTGGCTTCAGGAAGTTCGACGAAATGGTCGGCCGGGCGGACAAGCTCGTAGCGCGAGAGGCGACGAAGCACCGGAAGGCGAAGGGTATAGACCTCTTAGAGATACTGCACCGGCCGGAGGCCGCCGAGAACGTCGCTACTCGCAAGGCCGAGGAGCAGGACCACCACCTCGATAGGTCTTTAGATAACGAGCTGATCGAACGGTGCGAGCGTGCCCTCGAAAACAAGGAGACTGTCCGTTTCTCGATGCCTATAGACAACACGCGCCGCACGGTGGGCGGGATGCTCTCCGGTGAGATCGCGCGCCGCTACGGCGACGAGGGTCTGCCCGACGGTACGATCCGGATAGACTTTCAAGGCGTAGCCGGGCAATCCTTCGGCGCCTGGCTGACCAAGGGGATCACTTTCAACCTCGAAGGCACAACCAACGACTACGCCGGCAAGGGCCTCTCCGGAGGCCGGCTTGTCGTCTACCCGCCACCCGGGGCGGGCTACGTGCCGGAGGAGAGCATAGCAGTCGGTAACGTGGTTCTCTACGGTTCCACGGGGGGCGAGGCGTACATGAGGGGCTTTGCCGGGGAGCGGTTCGCGATCCGCAACTCTGGCTGTGAAACCGTGGTCGAGGGCATCGGGGACCACGGCTGCGAGTACATGACCGGGGGCGTGGTCGTCGTTTTGGGGCCGGTCGGCCGCAACTTCGCCGCGGGGATGAGCGGCGGTATCGCGTACGTCCTGGACGAAGAAAGTAACCTGGAGAAGCTCTACAACCCGGAGATGGTCGACCTCGAGGCGATGGAATCAGAGGAGAACGTCTCGCAGCTGCGCGATCTCATCGAGCGGCACCTCAACTGGACGGGGAGCAGGGCTGCCGAGCGGGTGCTCGAGAGCTGGGAGGAGATGCTGCCCAAGTTCGTCAAGGTTATGCCGAAGGACCTCAAGCGAGTCCTGAAGGAGAGCCAGGACTCCGAGTTGGAGGTGGTTTAGTGGGAGACCCGAAGGGATTTTTGAAGATCGGGCGAAAGCCTCCCCCGAAGCGCCGGGTCGAAGACCGGGTGCAGGACTACCGCCACGTTCACGAACACCTGACCGAGGACGAGCTCAGGAACCAGGCGGCTAGGTGCATGGACTGCGGGGTGCCTTTCTGCAACATCGGCTGTCCTCTGGGGAACCTCGTCCCGGACTGGAACGACCTGGTCTACCAAAGCGACTGGCGGAGGGCGATAGACCGCCTGCACGCGACGAACAACTTCCCGGAGTTCACGGGCTTGCTGTGCCCCGCGCCATGCGAGCCGGCGTGCGTCTTGACCATAAACGACGACCCCGTGACCATAAAGGAGATAGAGCTCTCGATCATCGACCGGGCCTTCGACGAGGGCTGGGTCGCCCCCAAGCCCCCACCGCCGGAGAAGAGAACCGGCAAGAAGGTGGCGGTCGTGGGGTCGGGTTGCGCGGGGCTCGCGGCGGCTCAGCAGCTTAACTGGGCGGGGCATTCGGTGGTCGTCTTCGAGAAGGACGACCTGGTAGGGGGTTTACTGCGCTACGGCATCCCGGACTACAAGATAGAGAAGTGGGTCATAGACAGGCGCATAGCCCTCATGGAGGAAGAGGGCATCGAGTTTCGGACCAATGCCCATGTTGGCCACGATCCCAGCACGGAGGAGCTCAAGCGGGACTACGACGCGATCATCCTCGCCGTCGGCGCCTTGGCCGGGCGGGACCTGGACGTCTCGGGCCGAGACCTCGGCGGTATCCACCTCGCGATGGAGTACTTGACTCAGCAGAACCGGCGGGTTGCGGGGTTGCCGGTGAACGAGCCGGAGATCACGGCCAAAGACAAGAAGGTGATAATCCTCGGCGGCGGCGACACGAGCGCCGACTGTTTGGGCAACGCCCACCGTGAGGGGGCGGAGTCCGTGCAGACCCTTACCCACGGCCCCAAGCCGCCGGAGAACCCCGACCGTTCCACCTGGCCCGATTGGCCGTTCATTCTCCACACCCATGCTCCCCACGAGAAGGGTGGCGAGCGCGAGTGGAACGTGGGCGTTACTGGGTTCTTTGGCGAGAACGGCCACGTAAAGCAGATGCACGCCGTAGAGACCGAGCGCAGCCCCGAGGGGGAGACCAATTATCTCGAGGGCACGGAATTCGAGATCGAGACCGACCTCGTCCTCCTGGCCATCGGCTTTGAAGGACCCGTGCGTGACAAGCTACTGGAGGACCTAAACTTAGGCTACAACGAGCGGGGCGCGATCAGGGCTGAGGACGACTTTGGCACTAGCGAACCCGGCATCTTCGTCGCTGGGGACGCCAAGAGGGGCGCGTCCTTGATCGTGTGGGCCATCGCTGAGGGCCGCAAAGCCGCCCGCCAGGCGGATATCTACCTCGCGGGCCGAAGCCTGCTTTCGAGCGTAGGGGACACAGGCCTGGGCTAGGAGCCCCCCTTGGGCTAAGGAGCCTCCCTGCTCAGCTCCTCAAGCGTCGAGAACCACAAAAGAAGAGTCTTCATAAGGGACCTGGTCAAACGCCTAGCTATCTCGAACTCCGCTTTTTTCGGAGTATTTTCCCCTTTACCGGTTTCTCCCGATGTCGCAGTAGACTCATGACCAAAGACACACCCGCTCATCCTTTCCATTTTTCGCCACTCGTCCGATGCTGAATAGCTCATAGGAAAGTAGGCTTTGTCGAGAGTAGTGGACCACCAGAAGAAAGGAGGCGGCCACAAAGCTAGCGCTAGACGTCTGGTACGAGCTGCGGGAGAAACTACGCGGGCAAGCGCAGCCGGTGTTTCATGACCGACATCCGGACGGCTATATCCCGGACGGGACGCTGAGCGCGTCTTAGGAGCCAAGTGGGGCGAGGACAGTAGTAAAACGGGGCGGTAACGGTGGAAAGTGGTGATGGTGATGGTGAGCAAGGGAGAAACGCAATAGGGACCCTCAGACAAAGAGAGCAGGCATGGACGAAAGACCGATAGCGCAGGGCACCGGTGACCACGTAATCGCCGTCTACCCCGACCGGGTGGAACTCGTAGAAGGGGGGCAGAACCGGAGCAGCTTATCGGTAAGGCTCAAGGAGGTAACCGCCGTCTCTATCAAGGGCTTGATCAACTGTACCCTGACCCTCGAACTTAGGGATGGTCGCCGCCTCAACGTCGAAGGCATGGCCCTTCCCGATGTCCGGCGGGTCAAAGCCGCAATCGAGCGTCAGAAAAAAATGGCTACCTTTGTGAGCAGTCCTGGCTCAAGCAGCGACACGTGAACCTACGAATGAAGATAAAGCTCACTAAAACCGTCCGTGACTTCGGCGGAAGCCCCTTTCCAAAAGGCTCGGTGTTTGAGGCACGAATCGCTCGCGACGGGATGTTGGAGGTGGTCGGCGCCCAGCATCTGCCGCTCTACCCCCACGAGTGGGAGCTCGTGCTGACCGACGAGGACCTCGAGCGGTTGCTGGACGGGTAGCACGGACGCGCGGTGTCTTTACATGGTCTTCTGTATACAAGCGTTGTTCGCGTAGGCTGGGTAGGACTTGACACACCCCCTCGAAGAGAAGAGGTAACCTATGACCCGAGAAGAGATAGAGCGAGGCTTCGCTAGCACTGGGTGGGAGATGGCTGGCCGCAGCCACCGTATGATCGTGGGGACCGCCGGCAAGCTTTTGATACGGGCTCCTCAGTGGGTGTGGGGAAGCGATAACCCCGTGTTCGAGCTTGTCGACGGGCACACCGCCTGCTGGGTCCAGAAGATCCCGACCCCCTGCCATGCTGCGATGTTGCTTGAGGAGCACGCTAGGCCAAGGGAAGAAGAGCCAGGCAACCCGTATACTCGGTACGGATAGGGCTAGTCTACTTTTGGTCGGGTTCTACGTCACACGAGTGGAGCCTCTCCTCTCAAGAGCGTCTGCTGGATATTGCTAGACTTTGTCGGTCCTGCGACTATAGCGATATGTAACGAAGGTTTGGCCCGAGGGTGTTGGCGCCCCCGCATTCAACAGTATGCCGAAATTGGGGTGTGAGCCGGTTTATCCTAGACTTCTAAGAACCTCGAAGCCCATCTGTCGTAAAGAGACGAGGTGCGCGTATGTGATGGAGAATACTTGACTTACGCCTTCTATCTTCCATCCGAAAGAACCGACTGCGCCGTCTGCCGCAAGCGTTTCGTACGCGCGGGTAAGTTTCTTGTCTACATGTGCCCCGCCGTCTTTGTTCGTCGCTGTCAATACGATATTCTTGCGACTGAGTCTGAATCCCTTTCCTCTTCCTCTTTGGACTGCGCTGCTTTTCCTGCGGGGAATACGTACACTACTTGCTCCCACCACTCGCTAACTGGTACTAGCTCCATAATGGGGGTGTCGTCAAAACTAGGACCGTAACTACTTATACCGTTACAGTGTCTGTACTGTCCCATGCCAAAATACGTGATAGCACCTTCAGGTGCACCGTGGGTTGTGGACCATAACCTTATGCCGGTGGCGTTCAAATGCTTCAGTAGTGAGGCGGAACTTGCCGTGTTGTGAATTAGGGTTCTTAGTATTGAAGCTATCCGGATAGCTTCATCTACATGCCCCTCGTCGAACCACTGACAAGAGCGCTCTAGGAACCCAAGCTGTTTCTTTAGTTCCTTCTGGAACCTCTCCATTCCGTCCATCAATAGATTTTACGACTACGATGGGAGGAAGCTACATAGCATCCTTATTCGCGTGGCGGCAGTGCTCGCCAGTTACGGGCTGAAGGTTGCGTCCCCGATCAGGGCGTTTTGTACTCGTGGACAAGAGTACAAAATTTTTGGAAAGTCAAGCTTATACGGTAGGCCGTGTTCACTCGGCGAGCAGGGCTATACCATAAACGATGACCGTGGAAGCTCTACGAAGGCGCTCATGTGTAGGGTAACCGCGGGATGCAACGCGTTTTTGGAAAAAGAGCGAAGAAGACGAGAGGAGGCACGACTTTGGAGACAGCAGCCGAGCAGAACGTCTTGGAGCAGGCAAAAAACAACAACGTCAAATTCGTCCGGCTCTGGTTCACGGATATCTTGGGAATGCTGAAGAGCTTCTCGATTACCGTCGACGAGCTAGAGGACGCGCTAGAGGGTGGGATGGGCTTCGACGGGTCCTCTATCACGGGCTACCAGGACATCGAGGAGTCGGATATGATCGCCCTGCCCGACCCTTCGACCTGGCAGGTAATTCCCTGGAGCCCTGAAGAGAACCGCACGGCCCGGATGATCTGCAACGTCATGACCCCGGAAGGGGACAACTACGTCGGCGACCCGCGTCATGTCTTGCGCCTGGCACTGGAGCGGGCCAACGAGATGGGCTTCGACAACTTCTTCTGCGGCCCGGAGCTTGAGTTCTTCTACTTCAAGAATTCTGCCTCTCCGGAGCCGATTGACGAGGGCGGCTACTTCGATCTCACTACGCTCGACGCGGCGACGTCTTTGCGGCGAGAGACGATCTTCGCGCTTCAGGCCCTCGGTATCAACGTTGAGGTCTCGCACCACGAGGTCGCCCCCAGCCAGCACGAGATCGACCTTAGGTTCGACGGCGCCTTAGGGATGGCCGACAAGGTCCAGAGCTACAAGACGACCGTCAAGGAGATCGGGACCCGCCACGGCGTCTACGCCACCTTTATGCCCAAGCCGCTCGCAAACGAGAACGGCTCGGGGATGCACACGCACCAGAGCCTCTTTACCAACGGCAGCAACGCCTTCTTTGACGCGGAAGACGAGAACTACCTCTCAGACACAGCCAGGTCGTTTATCGCGGGCCAGCTCAGGCACGCGCGGGAGATCAGCATCGTCTTTGCCCAGTACGTGAACTCGTACAAGCGACTGGTCCCCGGCTACGAGGCGCCGGTCTACGTCGCCTGGAGTCGCAAGAACCGCTCGGCCCTGATAAGGGTTCCTGGCTTCCACCCGGGCCAGGAGAAGGCCACCCGGGCTGAGTTCCGCAGCCCGGACCCGTCGGCTAACATCTACCTATGCTTCGCGGCCCTCCTTCACGCCGGTCTCGAAGGTATCGAGAAGGGTTACGAGCTGCCCGAGCCGATGGAGCGCAACCTCTACGACCTCTCCGCCGACGAGCGGGAGAAGCTAGGCATCGAGACCCTGCCTGCCGACCTTGGCGAGGCGATCCGGGAGGCAGAGAACTCCGAGCTCCTGCAGAAGGCCTTGGGCGACCACGTCTACACCCGCCTCCTCAACGTCAAGCGTACGGAGTTCGAGGAGTACCGGCTGCAGGTCACGCCGTATGAGATCGAGAAGTTCCTGCCGATTCTTTAGCTAGTCAGCTAATCAACACTTCAGCCGGGCACTCTAGGGGAGTGGACCATAAGGTCTGCTCCCCTAAAACCTTGGCTCTTTGAAGCAGAAGGTTATACTCATGCAGTATACAAATACAACGCACGCCTAAGCTTCGCTTCTCCGCCACACTGGGCCACGAGCCGGAGCTCGAACTGGCGCTAGTCTAGCGGTTCTACCGCGTTCACGAGTGCGTCTTCGGCGCCCTGGCCTTAAAGAGTGAGCCAGTAGACTCGCGGCTGTAAACTTTGAGCGGCGAAGATGGAATTCGAGGAGCGTGCGCTTCCGCGAAACGTACGGCTCGCGCAGGCCTAGATATGGGGTGTTTATAGCCTGGTGCAGAGTTATCCACAACATGTTGTGGATAATGGGGAGAAAACAGTGGATAAGTGGAATAGGTGTAACAAATCTTAAACGGTCCTTAATATCTTCTTCGCTTTGGGGATTCGCGGTGGAAAAGTTGCGTGGGGTCTTTACAATTAGAATAAGTAGACGGGATAGATTACGAGGTGAGAAAGTGATAACCGAGGAGCGCGTAAGGGAGCAGCTCAGGAACGTTATAGACCCGGAGATCGGGATGGATCTCGTGGAACTCGGGCTGATCTACGACGTCGGCGTCCACGAAGAGGGGCGCCACGTCGACGTGACCTTCAGCTTGACGAGCCCTATGTGTCCGGTGGGGGATCTGATCCAGGAACAGGTCGAGACCGAAACCTTGAGCATCGAAGGCGTCGAGACCGTCAACGCCCAGCTTAGCTTTGAGCCAATGTGGAGCCCGGAGATGATGAGCCCCGCGGCGAAACTCTTCTTCGGACGCTAGTAGTAGAAGAGTAAGTATTGTGGGCGCCGGACCTGTGGTCCGGCGCCTTTTTATCCCCGTCGTGAACGTAAAGGGCCTGCTCTTGGACCTCGACGGGACGCTCTATACCGAGTACGGCCCGGTAGAAGGCGCCCGTGAAGCCCTGCTACGCCTACAAGCCGCTGGAATCTCCTACCGCTACGTCACGAACACCACTCGCAGGCCACGTCGGGAGGTCGTCGCCCGGCTCGTCGCCATGGATTTTCCAGCCCAAGAAGAACTGGTTTTCACCCCCGCCGTGGCCGCGAACGTCAGGCTGCACGGGCGTACTTGCTACCCTCTAGTAGCCGAGGCGCTCCTCGAAGACCTGGGCCGGCTACAGTTAGTATCGGAATCTCCTGAGTACGTTTTAGTAGGGGATCTCGGCGAGGGCTTTACCTACACGCGGCTAGACGCCGCGTTCCGGCGGCTGATGAGTGGGGCGGAGCTGGCCGCTTTGCAGAAGAACCGTTACTGGGAGAAAGAAGGGGAGCTCTCTTTAGACGCCGGGCCTTTCGTAGCCGCACTCGAGTACGCGAGCGGAAAATCGGCCGTCGTGGTCGGCAAGCCGGAGGCGCCGTTCTTCGAAGCCGCTCTAGTAGAGCTGGGGTTGGATGCTTGGGAGGTCACGATGGTGGGCGACGACGCCGAGGCCGACGTGGCTGGTGCGCAAAGAGCGGGATTGCGGGGCGCGCAGGTCAAGACGGGGAAATACCGGGTGGGGGTCCCGGCGGGTGGCGTAGAGCCCGATCTCGTCCTTGAAAGCGTCGCCGAGCTGCCGGAAGCTTTAGGGCTCTAGAAGGGGAGGAAATGTGAAGGTCACAGACATAAAAATTCGGACGAACGACCGCTACGAGTTCGTCTCGATCACGCGGGAGGCAAAGGAGGTCGTGCAGGAGTCAGGAGTCTCCGAGGGCGTCTGCGTCCTCTCTTCGACCCATACCACGGCTGCGGTCACGGTCAACGAGGACTACGATCCGGACGTGTGCCAGGATCTAGCCGCCGCATGCCAGGCTTTTATAGAGACCATAGATGTACGCTTCGAGCACGCCGAGGGTAACAGCGACTCGCACCTTTTGACGAGCCTCTTCGGGCAGTCGCAGCAGCTCTTGGTGCGCGAGGGTGAGCCGGACCTCGGGCGCTGGCAGGGCGTCTTCCTCGCCGAATTCGACGGCCCTCGCACTAGGACCGTTCGAATCGCCGTTTACCCTACCTCTTGAGCGCCTGGTGCGGCGTCCGCTCCTTGTTCGATCGCTATGCTGTTCAGCTGTTTTGTCCTTTTGGTAATATGGGTGTTGAGCTCGGTGTTACGGGCCGTATCTGGGGAAAGCTGGACCTTAGGAGGCCATTGTGGGTAAGTTGCTAAAAGGAAGCCTAGTAGGGGGTCTCGCGCTCGGTGGGGGTGTTATAGCTTTAGGAGCGCTCAAGCGGGTGCTCAACCCGGAGCCGCGGTACGCTTCGTGGGAGAAGCCCAGCTACGAAGACTTCGAGAAAAAGGTTCTCATCGTAGGCGCCGGCTTCGGTGGCTTCACAACCGCCAAGAAGCTCGCCGAGCAGTTAAACGAGCAGCAGCGCGAAGATGTTGGCATCATGGTAATAGCGCGCAACAACTTCTTTACCTTCTGGCCGATGGTGGCGTCGATCGTTAGCAGCGACGTCGAGGCCCAAAACGTCGCCCAGCCGTTGAGGCGCTCCCTGATCACGGCCGGGGCGAGCTACAGGCGGGCGGAGATCACGGGGGTAGACCAAGAGAACAAGGTCTTAAGGGCCGAGGGCCGGCCGCGCGGCGATTTGGAGCTGCCCTACGACCAGCTCGTGCTAGCTTTAGGTGGCGAGCCGAACTTCTTTGGCATTCCCGGCACCGAGGAGCACGCCATGACTATGCGGGGCGTCCAGGATGCCGAGCGCGTCCGCAACCGGATGATCGAGCGCTTCGAAGAGGTCACCTTTTTGGACAGCGAGGAGATTCCCGATTCCACGCTGACCTTTGTGGTCATCGGCGGGGGCGCAACCGGTGTCGAAACCGCCTCGGAGCTCTGGACCCTGGTCCACGAGGTTTTGGCACCCGACTACCCAAACATAGACCCGCATCGGGTCAGGATCTTCCTCCTCGAGGCTATGGACCACATCCTGCCCGAGCTGGATGCCGCCCCGAGACGGGCTGCCCGTGCCCGGTTGGCAAACCAGCGCATCGAAGTGAGGACCGAGGCTCTCGCCGAGGAGATAACCGAGGATCGCGTCAGGCTCAAGGGCGGGGACGAGATAATGTCGGAGAACGTGATCTGGACCGCAGGCAACCGCCCGAACGCCGCGATCTACGATCTAGACTTGCCGGCCGACGAGCAGGACGGCATAAAGGTCGACAAGTACCTGCGCGTGGAGGGCTACTCCGACATCTGGGCCCTTGGGGACTGCGCCGCCATCCCGGATATTAGGGAAGAGAACGGTGCAGTGATACCGCCCAACGCCCAGGCCGCGGTCCAGGAAGGAAAGACGCTCGCCAAGAATATTCTAGCCGCCCTGGATGGCGATGCGCTGGAGGAGTTCGTCTTCAAGCCGCAGGGGCAGCTCGTCGAGCTCGGGAGCGACTTCGCGGTGAACGAGGTGATGGGGATACACTTCACCGGGCGCCTGGCGTCGATGTTCTGGCGCCTGGCTTACCTGGCGAGGCTCGATAGCCCCCAGGCCGGAGCCCGGATAGTGACCGACTGGGTCGTCAACTACTTCCTGTCGCCCGCCGTCACCCAGTTTCGCGACGAAGAGGCGTAGCTTTAGGCTTTGTCTGAAGCCACTTGAGCCCGGACGAGAAAGGTGCTAGGTTAGCCGGGCTCTGAAGTAGGTACGACCACGGTAGGAAGAGCGGAGTTCCAGGTGGTGATTGAACAGTACACTTTCATAACCGTCCGCCGTGGCCTCCGTCGTCATCCGGTCGGTTCCGCCCCCGATAAACTCTCTCTGCTCGGCACCTACCAGAGTTCCGGTTCTGTTCAGAGGGTCCTCTCGGGTCTAGTAGAGCTTTTTACAAGATTTCTGCCGAGGCTAGAGGGTTATGCTTATAGGAGGAGGGTGGGATGACCTTCGCCAACCAGCTCACCCTAGCTCGCCTCGTGGCCGTCGTGCCAATAATGGCGGCGCTGTACATACCCTTCCCTGGTCATCGCGCTGTGGCGACGGTGATCTACGTAGCGGCGCTCCTGACCGACTACCTGGATGGTATCCTGGCTCGCAGAAGTAAAGAGGTGACGAACTTCGGGAAGCTTATTGACTCGATTGCCGACAAGGCGTTGATAGTTACCTTGTTCTTCGCTCTGGTCGCCGAGGGCTCGATGCTGTCGTGGGTGGCGGCGGCCATGGTGGTGCGCGAGTTTGCCGTTACGGGTTTACGCATGGTGGCCCTTGAGGCCGGCGAGGTGATAGCGGCGAATAACTGGGGCAAGGCTAAGATGGTTTCCCAAAGCTTCGCTGTACTTATACTACTTTTGTTTGGCTATACGTTGGTAGGCTACTGGGCTATGCTCGTTGCTATGATACTCACGCTTCTCTCGGGCTGGTCGTACCTCAAAGACACCCCGAAAATCCTCGCTGCTGGTGCCGGGCAGAGCCGGAGAAAATGGTAGGCGCCTTCTGACTATACCTCCAAAGACCGAGAACCGGCTTACCCCTGCCGAGGTGGAGGTGGTCCTCCGCCGAGCCGCCGAGTTCAGCGCCCGGCGCCGGGGCTCTGTTTCCGACGCGCGATCCATCTCCCCCGAGGTCCTCATACAGGCGGCAAGCACTCTGGGCATCGCCGAGCGTGACATCCGGCGGGCACTCTTCGACCTGTTCTCCGACAAGAGTACCGAGCCTCGCACTTTAGCGTGGAGGCTCTTCGGCTTCTCTCGCTTTCGGGCCGTAAGGGAGATCGCGAGGCCCGCGGAGTCCACCCGTGATCACCTCGAGGGCTTGCTTAGAGCAGAACAGGGTCTCAAGCTCCGGCGTAAGACCGCGGCGAGCTCCCTCTGGGACGCGGGAGACCTTCTGGGTGCTATGCGCCGCGCCCTGGACTTTTCGGGGCGTCACTCGCTGTTAAAGGCCCGCTCTGTGGAGCTCAAAGTCGAGGACGCGCGTTACGGGCGCTCGGAGGCCAACCTCACTGCCGATATCTCCAACCAGCGCGGGGAGTACCTCTCATTAGGCGGCGTCTTAGGTGCTACGCTCGCCCTCCCTTTAGCGATAGCCGGGGTCTACGAGCCCTTTTACCTTCTCTGGGTACTACCCGCCCTCGCCGCCCCCGGCGTCGGCTTCCGGCTCGCCTACAAGCGCGCTTGCGCCGACGCGCGCCGGATCATGGACGAACTGCTCGACGCCGCTGAAGGTCAGCCCGGAGAAGCGCTCTCCGAG
>Ga0126308_10000739_pt1 | contig 11718 bp, 12 predicted proteins | sample Plot55_FD_92533 | JGI IMG/M metagenome (GOLD analysis project Ga0126308, IMG submission 92533) | Serpentine soil microbial communities from UC McLaughlin Reserve, CA, USA - Plot55 | ecosystem: Environmental > Terrestrial > Soil > Grasslands | place: USA: UC McLaughlin Reserve, Lake County... | reverse complement strand
AGGCAGCGCCCGGCCCGCGTTCAGGTTGGAGGTTCCCTCAGCGGCTTACGCGGCTCAGCAGCCCGGAGAAGAAGGGGCGAGCCGACCGGGACCGGTTCAGCTTACGCCAGCGCAGGACAAAGGAAAGCCCGCCAGCGAGATGCCGCTGGCCGCGTTCTTGATGCTCGCGACCCGAGCAGCGCGGCACTGGCGATCCTCTGATCCCACGCCTCGATCGAAGCCGCCAGTGAGCGGCATAAATCACCTCCCTGAATGCTCGTTGTTGAGGAGGAGCGTAAGCGCCGACCGTTTCCGCAGGATCGCATTGGCGACGATCACCCTGTTCGACCCGCACAGTATGCGCCCGTGAGCTGGCGCACTCCGCCTAATGCTGGCTAGCCGCACCGTCGCCCCCCTTGCAATAGGCGCGGCGGGGCGGTTTCGGCTAGTTAGCGTCGAGGATTGCGTGTGCGCCTAGGCACGCCGTTGTGGTGACAGCCGAGGTATTCCGTACCGATCGGCTCCAGCTGAGAGCGGCAAGTCAGCTGAACGCGGAAAACGACGGCTGACGCGCTGTGTGGCTCATCTGGGTCGCGCGCCGTATCGCCGCCCCTTGCTGGCCTTCTCTGCCGCGCCTCTGGTGCCATCGGGCGGTTCTCGGCGTGGTTTGCCTAACTCGCTCGCCAAACGCGCGAGCTTCCCCGACAATGGCTCTTCCAGCACGTGAGCCCACATCCGTTCAAGGCCTTCGCCAACTCCACGAATGAAGCCGTCTCTTATCGCTTTCGCGAGCGGACTTAAGGGGCTAGGCATCTGAGAATGCTGGCGTGCCAGGTCATCTACTGCAAGTGCTCGGCCGCCACACCGTGCTCTGTCCCGCCAATTGACTCTCGAAGCGCCGAGCAAGGCATGTCCAACCTCCACGTTGGGCTCATCGTTGGAAGGCAGTGGACGCGATCACCTGGGCTTACGTCGAGGGGCCCGGTGGTGACGCCTTGGCGGTTTGCCGCTTCGCAGTCGCTGAGACCACGCGGGCCAGAGGTGCGCGCTCTGAGCCACAGGAGGTACTTCGGTCTCTGCGGTGCCGACGCAGTTACGACTCGGAATGGGAGCGAACGCGAGTCAGAGTTGATGGCCTATGACACCACGCCGATCATCATTGCTGTAGAATGCCTGAAATGGGGCACGACCAAGCGCATAAGATCGCCCATGATGCGAGAGGCGCTGCAAAAGGCCGTGAAAGTCGGGCAGGCCCTGAGAGCAGTGAGCTACCGCCTCGCCGTCGAGTACGAAGTCGTCCGGGAGTTGCATGCAGCGCCGGGTTGGAACTCCATCTATTCAGCGGGAGTTCAGGAGTGCAGGACTCAAACTAGAGGGAAGGAGATTGCCCATGAGCAAGTTCATCATCGTGTCCACCTTATCAGCAGCGTTGGTCGCTGGATCTTTCGGGCTCGCGGAAGCGCAGACTGGCGGCGGGACGGGCGGCGGCGGGGGCACGCGCTCGGCTCCTACGACAACTACGGCTCCTGCTACGACTACGACGGCCACGACGGGAACTCGCAACACCACCGCCGCTCCCTCGACTACGGACTGCCCTCCTGGTCTGCGGAATAAGCCCAATACCCATCCAGGCAGGATGGCACATCCTGGCTGCAAGCCCCGACCCTGACGGAGAGGGCGACGCAAGCACCGTTGATCGATGCGGCGCGGCGGCCGCTCCGGCTCGAGCGTAAGCTCAAATCCAGTCACAATGTGTGAGCGGAGGTGCGTCAGGGCGAACATGGCGCGGCGATAGCACTCCATTGCGGTGTTATGGGTGCGGCGCGAGGCCGGCGCGGCGTCCGGGCCCCGCCAGCTCTCAGTTGGTTGGGGAGGGCTGCCAAGGTGAGGCGGGTATGATCCCGGACAGCATCATAGTCTCTCAGCTGCGCCAGCGTTGGGAAAGAAAAGTTGCTCGCCATTGACCCTGTACTCGGCAATGGTCTTCTGACCTTCACCCGATACAAGCCAATCTACGAAGCGTTGACCATCGGCTGCCTTGACGTGCGGGTGTCGAGCCGGGTTCACCAGCATGACGCCGTACTGGTTGAACATGCGCTCATCGCCTTCGACGAGAATCGCGAGGTCGGCCCGGTTTTTGAAAACGAGCCAGGTGCCACGGTCAGAGAGCAGGTAGGCGCTGGCGGCGGAGGCGGTATTTAGGGCGGGCCCCATGCCTTGGCCGATCTCCTTGTACCAGTCGCCCTTGATAGCCGCGAGGTTGAGACCGGCATCTCTCCAAAAGCGCAGTTCCGCCGCGTGCGTCCCCGAGCGGTCCCCGCGCGAGACAAAGGGCGCCTTCACGGCCGCGATCCGTCGAAGCCCTGCCTGGATGTCCTTCCCAGCGACGCCCGCCGGATCGCTCTTCGGGCCGACGACCACAAAGTCGTTGTACATGACCTCGTGCCGTTTCACGCCGAACCCATCGGCTACGAACTTCTCTTCTGCTTCCTTGTCGTGCACGAAAACCACGTCGGCGTCGCCACGCCGGCCGATGTCGAGCGCTTGGCCCGTACCGAGAGCGACGACCTTGACCTCGATTCCGGTGCTGCCCGTGAACTTTGGCAGGAGGTGCTTGAACAGGCCCGATTGCTCGGTCGAGGTCGTAGACGCGACAGTGATCGCCCTTTGAGCTTGTGCCGAGGACGGCGAAACGGCGAGCAGAAGCAAGCCTAAGGTTGTGAGCACGCGGTGCGCGTTTCTGAAAAGGCGATCCATGGCAGTTCACCCTTGATGTAGGCCTGCGCTTCGGCCGAACGGGGGGCTGAGAGGATACGACGGGCCGGTCCATGCTCGACCGCCTGTCCGCGCGAGATGACAATGATGTCCTCGGCCAGCCGAGCGACCTGGCCAAGATTGTGAGACACTAGAACGACCTTCGTCCCATTTCGCGCCATCCTCACGATCAGGCGCTCGATCTCCTCAGTGGCCCCAGGATCAAGGCTGGCGGTGGGTTCATCGAGGAGCAGGAGCTCGGGTTCGGTGACCCAGGCCCGCGCTAAGGCTAACCGTTGCTGTTCGCCACCGGACAGCCTCCGGGCCGCCTCGTCGGCTCGGTGGGCCAGGCCGACGGCTACCAGGGCCTGGTCCACACGTTCTGCGATAGCCTGGCGCGACAGCTTCCAAGGTACGAGGGCCAACGCCACGTTGCGCGCGATGCTGGCGCGGAGCAAGCCCGGCCGCTGGAAGACGAGCGCGCGCCTGACGTCCTGAGGCAGCCGGTTACCGAACCGGATCGTCCCGTCGTCGGGCTGCAATAGGCCGTCGATGATGCGGAGCGTGACGCTCTTCCCGGCGCCGTTCGGCCCTATTAAGGCGGTGATCCCTGCACTCGTAATCGTCGCATCGAGCCGGTCGAGCACAATCCGCCCCCCCGGCCTGAACGAGAGGTCTCTGACGGTTATCGGGAGAACCGCGGTCATCCGTAGGTCCGCATGGCATAGCTGCGGAGCAAGGACGCAAGGGCGTTGACGACAATCACGAGGGCCATCAGCACGAGACCAAGCGACAGGGCTAAAGGTAGGTCGCCCTTCTGTGTCTCGAGTGAGATCGCCGTGGTCATCGTGCGGGTGTGGCCGTCGATGTTGCCTCCCACGACGAGAACTGCGCCAACCTCCGAGACCGCCCGTCCGAAAGCCGCGAGCACCGCCACGACGAGCGAGAAACGCGCGTCGACGACGAGCGTTCGCGCGCGCTGCCCGACCGACAGCCGCATGGAGCGGAGTTGCTCCCCGAGTTCGCGGTCGGCGTCCTCGATCATCTGACGGGTAAGCGCCGCGATAAGCGGCGTCACCAGAATCGTTTGGGCGAAGATCATCGCGGTTGGCGTGAAGAGAAGGCCCAGGGTGCCGAGAGGACCGGACCGAGACAGGAGCAGGTAGACCACAAGGCCGACCACCACCGCCGGAAGCCCCATGAAGGCGTTGAGGACGGCGGTGACGCCGTTGCGGCCCGGGAACGTCGTGATGGCGACCACAGCGCCAGCCGGGATGCCGATAGCAGAGCCGAGCACCACGGCCGAGATACTGACCCGCAAGGACAGCCACGCGATCGCGAGGACCTCCTTGTCCAGCGTCCAGAGCTTCGCAAAGGTCTCTGCGACTGTCGCCTGCATCATCCGCGAAGGTCTCCTCCGGCCTGCACTATGCTTTATAGCCCCACGGACTACCCGTGACTTCAGGCAGGAAGTGGTGACCAGCAAGGCGGGCGGGGAAGCCACCGATCCCATCGTGAGCTTCGGGTTTGACAAAGCCGCTGCCGGTTTCTCCCCATACAAGCTGGCGAATGGCAGCTATCGTACACGGCCCTTTCACCTGAAACGAAACTGACCGCGTTGGCATGAGCTCAAGACATGGAACAGGACGCCTCGAAGCTCGCCGACAAAGTTCACTCAGTCTGCGGAGCGGTCACGATGGTGCCGACATGCTCCCCCGCCAAGGCCCTGGTGAGATTCCCCGGCACGAGACCGTTGATGATCTGGATCTCACGCACATGAGAGGCCTTCATCATATTGGTCAGCACGATCCGCTCGACCACGAGGTCATTGAGGTCACGGTCGAACAACTCCTGTGCCGTGATGCGGGGGATGAACTCTGCCTTCGGGTTCTTCTTAGGGTCGTCGGTGAACAGGCCCTCCTCGTCCTTGACGTAAATGCATGAGCGTGCGCCGAGAAATTCGGCCGTCAGATACACGCCGGAATCCGTGCGGTTTGCCGGTATGCGGCCCAGCGAAGGCGGCTTCTCCCAGTGGCGGTAGGGCGGCATACCGGGCACGATCGGGATTGCGCCGGCACGCAGGAATTGCGGCAGCTTCTCGAAATCCTCTGGATTGATGTAGATGCCGCCGTGTTTTGCGAGCAACATCTGCAGGATCCGGGCATTCTGAAGAGCCGTGGAAGCACCGATCGCGGCGAGGACGCCCGTGGGCAGTCCCAGTTCGAGACCGATCGCATAGGCATGACGCGCGCGGGTCCCGCCCCCGGCGCCGATCATCATCTGGTGATTCCGCGCGCAGGCACCGATCTCGTCAACGAGCGGAAAGAGCCCGGCGCGGCCCCGGTCCATGATGCTCTGACCTCCGATCTTGATGATGTTCACGTCAGGGAGGACGCGGATCGGCTGAACGTAATCGGTGCCGGCAAGAAGATCCTTGTGATCCAGCGAGCCACTACCGAACGGCGTCTCGACTTTGCGTCGCTGCGGGATTGCGACCCCGGCGCCGACGGCTACGTCTGTCATGACCGGCTCCCTTTCGGGAGGGCATCGGCGTCGGAAGTCCCTTCGGCTCGGGGTTTGTCTGTGGTGATCACGGTTCCAACCGGCTCACCGGCGAGCGCGCGCGCCAGCAGCCCAGGCTTGAGCCCGTTAATAATCTGGATCCGCCGTGTGTTCCGCGCGTACAACATCGATTCCAGAACGACGCGCTCGATGATGAGATCAGGCAGGTTCATGTCCAAGAGCTCCTGCGCCGTCCCGGAAGGTATCAGCTTCCCGGACGGATCCGTCTTCGGGTCCGCCGTATGCAGGCCATCCTCGTCCTTCACGAAGATCATCGAACGCGCGCCGAGCGTCTCACTGACCATGAACATCCCGAAATCCTCCCGATACATCGGGACGCGCTGGTTGCCAGAGGGTGGTTCCCAGTAGTGGTAGGGCGGCATTCCGGTCATCAGCGGAATCAGTCCCGCCTCGAGCCAGAGCGGTAGCACCACGAAGTGATCCTTGTGCAGGACGACGCCGCCGTGCTTGGCCAGAAGGGCTTGCACCATGTAGCGGTTCTGCTCGCCAACAGCCCCGGCCACCATCGCCATGCCGCCGGTCGGGATCCCGAGATCGAGGCAGATGTGATACGTGTGCCTCAATCGCGCCCCGAGGCCGACACCGAGCACGATCTGATGCTCGCGGCGGCAGCGAACGACCTCATCCAGAAGAGGGACGATGGCGTTCTTGCCGCGGTCCATAATGCTGCAGCCGCCGATGGACACGATGTTCACGTCCGGCAGCATGGCGATGACGGCGTGCTTGTCGGAGGCGGCCATCACGGTCTTGTCCATGAGGCTTTCGCGCATCAAGCTGCTACGCATATGCATCCGGCGGCCTGCGGCGCCCTTGATGATCCCGGTCAAAACCTGCTCCTGCGCAACGCTGAGATCGAACTTGCGGGCAGCCGACGCGCTGTCCGCTTCACGTCGCGGAGCCCTTTTCTTTCTTGGGAGCCGCCGCGTCGCTCACGACTCGCTCGAAGGGTTCCCTGACATCTTTCGAGGACCCGTCGGCGAGGGTGATGCGAGCACCGGCTCCGTTGGGAACGACGTAGGCCAGGAAGCGGGGGCTTATGGCAAGGGCCGGTGCCATCCAGGAGCGTGAATTTCAGGAGCATGGAAGGTCGCTTCGGCGCAGCAGGTGAAAGCTCCGCCAGGTTCTAGTCCGGCTGAACGCAAACGCAAAATGCCGCTCGGACCGTCGAATGTCGACCCGTCACCTTGCTCAGCAGGCACGCGGATGCGCGCTCGACGCTCTCGAGCGCTGGGAGTTGAACCCGCTTCCGTAAACAGTGAGGACTGCGTCTTAGCTCTCCAGCTGCGTCTGGAGCGCAGGGGCAGTGTCTGCCACGAGAGCGAGCTATCGGGGGGCCGGAGGCTACCCTCGCAAGCCGGGAAGGTAGGGCTACCCTCGCGGGGGGCCCCTTCCTTCCCCCGCCCGACCCCGGTGCCCGTTCCGCTCTACTTCTCGGCGCCGCTCCCGGCCGCCCCGTCCTCCGGCGCCAGGACCGGGCCGTCCGCCGCTGGGTTCGACCGCTGAGCCCGGGTGCGCGGGCTCCGCCTCGACATCTGATTGGCGCTTCAGGTCGGAGCGGCGCGACGTGAAGGCGCGCAGGACGAAAACCGTGACGACGCCGCTAAGGGTGCCGGCGAGCAGGTTCGGCACTAGTCTCGCCGCCGGAAACAAATAGATCTCGGCGCGCGCCCCGAGGAGCAGGACGAGGAGCAGCTCGGTGGTAGTTCGAGCGATCGCGGCCGCAAACCCGAGCACGCAATAGCCGAGCGCCCAGGGACGCAGACGCCGCGCGAGCGGCTCGCCCAGATCGATTACAAGACCCGGCGCGATATGCTTGAAGATTTCCAGCACGCCAAACCGGCCGTCCCCCTGCAGGAAGCCGATCACGCCCATGATCGATCCGGCCGCCGTGGCGCCCCATCGCGAATGGGTCAGGCGCGCAGCTAGAATATAGAGCGGGAACAGAAGAAAGGTCTTGTGCCCTGAGGCGAACGGCAACCCCGGCAGCACCTTCACCGCCTTCAGCGAGGCCATGCACAGCGCGATGCCTGTGACGACTGCAACGTCGTGTGCGAGCCGTGCGTCGAGGCGGCGGCCGGCGTCGGGGGCTCGCCCGGCGGCGAGCGTCATGTTGTCCTCGATGGTTTTCACAAAGGCGCTGAAATCTCCCCGGCTCATCTCCCGAATCATCCTGAAGAAGCCGCCGCCGGGCGCGCCGCCTTCGCGCCGGTGGCCCGGGCGGCGCGCGCCCACAAAAGTCTCGAGCGTCTGGTCGAGGGCGTGGACGAACAGATCGGGCAGGCGAAACGCCTTGAGGCCATCCACTAGGTCGCGACCGCCGCCGGTCTCGCGCACGACTATTGAGGTAAGGAGCACCGTCAGGATCTGGAGGCACATCAACCCCGCCTGTTGCAGCCCTGTGAGGTTGATGGACAGCGTCCAAGCGAGGCCCGGGACGGGCCAGCCAATTCGTGTGTCGCAACACGGCGTCTCGGGCGGCAGCAGGCCGTAGACGACGATCAGCAGGGCGAACAGCCACTTCAGCTTCCAGGCAGGCCGGACTATCGCGCGCAGTTCCACGCGGCACACCAGCAGGATGATCGCCTGCAGGGCGAGCAGGCCTGCGATGACCAGCGATTGGGCCAGAGCCGGCGCCCCGGTCGCCGGCAACGCGAATACAAGCGCCGTGACCGCGAGGAGGTAGCAGACCTTCCGGAGTGCTCTGTGCCCGCGCATCGGCGTTATTGCTCCGCGGGGGCGACCGCCCCCCGCGTTGCGGCGGGTGCCAGCAGGCGCCGTTCGATTCGCAGCCGGGACCTGCTATCGCCCATCCCGTGCTGGATCAGTCCCGTCTCCGTCGACAAGGTAGAGCCGGAAGCGCAGCATACAGCCTCGGAAATCGCGGCTCCGGACGCCCGCCCGTGCTCACGCTCCGCCACGAGCGCGCCGGGCGATGAGGATAAGATGCCCAAAAAGCGTTCAGCTTCCGCATGTTACGTCGCGTGAGCGACTAGGAGCGTTGCAGAGCGTTAGCCTTTCACGACCCGAATGACCAATAGTCTTGGCTCTCTTACGTCCTTCGCGTACGTCGGCCAGGACAGTGAACGCCCCGGATCGAGAATCTAGCACCGCTCGCGTCGCTCAATCCTGCATCGGGGACCACGACCGTCCCCCGCACCGCCTCGACATACCCGAACCTCTTCTATCCGACAGCGTCCCCGGCGCGTGCCACTGCCAGGTCCAAAGTCACGGCCCATGCCCGTGCCACTGCCGGGTCCAAAGTCACGGCCCGTGCCCGTGCCACTGCCGGGTCCAAAGTCACAGCCACCACCTGGACCGAAACCACCCCCTCCGCCCTGAGCTGATGCTCCAGCGGCTCCGATTACGAGGAACAGGCTCAGGAGACTGGCAACAAGGAGAGGATTACCCATCTTCAGATCTCCAAACATCCCAACAATGTCGCGCCACGCTTGTTCCACACTCCCACCCTCGGCTAAGTCTTGGAAGTGACGAAGGCTTTCGTCGTCGGCTCCGATTCTAAACCGGTTGGGGTGCAAGTACCTCGGGTGGAACCTTGCGAGTTCCAATCGAGCACGGCCAGTTCACGGTTTCAAGGCCGGGAACTTAGCGAGGGATCCGAAGTTTCCCACAGTAGGTTTTGTCGGGGAGGAGCGCCATGCGGAGCACGGTCATCGCGTTGACAGCTGTTCTTCTGGCACCGACGGCAGCAATGGCGTCAGTGGCCAGCGGGGAGTTGCTCGGAGACTCTAAAATAAGAGCTGCCGGGGCGGCCATTCAGAAACCCCAGGTCGCTCCCGGGGGCGACGCGGCAGCTGGCCAGCGAGGCTCATCGGGAGGCAATCTGATCCTCGCTAAGGGCGATCAGTCTGGAACCGGACCTGGCGTTGGCGGCCAAAAGGGCCAGAAGAAGGGTGGCCACAAGGGCAAGCAGGCGGAGGGCAAAGACCACCCCAACAAGAAGAGGTGAAAAGAGTCGCGACCAGGTCAAGCGACTGAAGGATCTCAAGACTGAGAACACGGGGCTACGCAGAGCGATTGCCGACCTGACGCTGGGCAAGCAGACGGCCGTACCGGCTACGTTGCGGTTCCGCAGGAGTTGGTGGAGCACGGTGACGAGAACGTGGCGCGTATTGCGCGCGAGCGGCAGAGTCGGGGCGAGGTTCCGGCAGGCGACATCATCACTGTGAAGCGGGTCCGGTAGGAGACTCGGCCGTAGAAGGCCGCCGCGAAGAACGCGGCCGAACGTGCAAACGTGCTCCGCGTAAGCAGCGTTCGCGGCGCACAGCGCGGCAATCTGCTCCGCGAGTTCCTTCCGTCGTGCGTCTAGGACGGCCTGGCGGGCGGGCGGCGGCTCCGAGTGGCGTTTGGGGGCGTCGCCGCTTCCCGCAATGGGATCTAATCGCATTGTTTGGCGGGCTTGAGCAGGACCGAGGTCGCGGCTCGGGCTAAAGCCGCCGTCCCCCCGGTAGGGATTGGGACCGCCCCCTCAAGACAGCGTGTCCCACGCTCCCGCGGCGGCCGCTAAAGCGCCATCTATGTTGATGCGAACACCGCAGCGCTGGGTCCGGCGGAAGCGCCAGCTCCCGCCCGGCTTCATTGTCCCGTGCCGGCCGGTCCTCGCGCCAAGGTGCCGCCCGGCGACGGCTGGCTGCACGAGCTGAAGCACGATCGTCGCCTATAAGGAGGGCGAGCGTGTGCGTCTGTGGAGCCGCAACGGGCCGCGACTGGTCGGCCGAGTTTGTCGTCATCACCGAGGCCCTGCGCGCAGGATCAGGAGTGATGCCGTGACCTCCTCCAGTAACTCCCGTCGTTCCAGTCGCTATCTCGTTATACTTGGCTGGGCAGCTTCGATCGTTGGTCTTGCGCTCTGGACCTACGGCTATTTTGCTGGGAGTGCCCCCTCTCTCGTGCCCTGGGCTCATTTGGTCCCTGAATGGGTCTCGGATTGGCTACCCAATTTAGAAGCCGAGATCGGCATGCTCCTGCTGATCTTCGGAAGCGTGCCCCTTTATTGGGACATGTGGCGCTCGCGTTGAGCTCGGGCGCAAATGGGAGGGCGTCACCGAGGACGCCGCCGGCCCGTAGTTCGTCTTCGCTGCCGCCACTGAAGTGGGCGGGCGGACCGAGGATCAATGAGCTTCCGACGCCGGCACACTGCCCCTCTGGATGATCATAAGCGTCCTGTGGATCGCGTTTGTGGAGTTCCTATACGGGGAGGATCTCTACCGGCGGCCGAACTCAACGAATGGCGGGCGCTGCTGAGCCCCACGAGCTGGCGATGCTGCCTGGCATCGCGGTGGCTGCCGTTCCTGCCGCCGCTGGGGCTCCTCGCCCTTTTCGCGCTCGGTGCCGCGCTCGGATGGGCGTTGCGCTGGGTTAGGCTGCACCCACAGCGAACCCATCCGTTCGCATAAGCGCCATTAGGCAACAATCGGGGATCGGTCGGGCGATCACGCGCCAAGTGCGCGGAAGCGGCGACGGCCCCCAAACGCCACTCGGAGCCGCCGCCCGCCGCCGGACCCATAAGGAGCTTACACAGGTTCGGCCCGGCGCGTGTGAACGGCGAGGGGCGGGGGAAGGTTCAGCCCGCCCGCTGGAACGGCCCACCGCGCCAATTTGAGCGACCCGGTTAACCAGAGCCCTAACACGGGCCTCGGCCTCGGCATCTTCGTGCTCGCGATCGCGACGTTCCTCAAGCACGGCTAAAGGCCCTCAGGAAGATCAGCTTCGCGGCGCACCTTTTATCGCGACCGCGATTATGACTGGTCAGATCGGGAGCGCGAGCGCGAGTTGCACGACTACTGGCGCACGCCGTATTATTGGGGGGTGTGAGTGTGGTCGTATCTGAGCATCGGAAAGAAGCCCGGGAAGTCCCCGGGCTCTTTTCGGCGTCTTAGTCGATGACATGGACAACCCGGCGAGAACCGGGCTCTACCAGGATAACATCGTCGCCATGTCGAAAGTAACGATAGCTCCGGAAGTCGGGGACCTCCGTAATCACCGTCTCAGGGACTGGCGCCAACTCCACCTCGGCCGGCACGGACGCGCCAACGACGACCCGCTCGCGGAGCGTGGTTACGGGGGGAGCCACAAACCGTTGCCGGATCACGGTGCGTTTCTCGGCGGGGATCACAATCGAGCCTGTAGCAGTTGGACCGCGCTGCACAAGCGGTCCGCCTGAGCTCTGTCCCGTACTGGATTGCTGCGCGAGGGCGGCCCCGGCCATTGCCATGGCGGCCGTGATGATGACGATGTGTCTCATTTGATTTTCTCCTCAGGTCGGGACGCTCCCGCCGGGTAACCACTGATCCATGAGCAGGTTCCGGGAAAGCCCTGTGTTAACTGGGTCGTAGCCGAAGAAGGCCGACAGCATAGCCTCAGCTTGTCTTCGGCCTACTTAGT
>Ga0126308_10000738_pt1 | contig 11722 bp, 7 predicted proteins | sample Plot55_FD_92533 | JGI IMG/M metagenome (GOLD analysis project Ga0126308, IMG submission 92533) | Serpentine soil microbial communities from UC McLaughlin Reserve, CA, USA - Plot55 | ecosystem: Environmental > Terrestrial > Soil > Grasslands | place: USA: UC McLaughlin Reserve, Lake County... | reverse complement strand
GTTCGATGGGCCTCAAGCCCAAAAGTGAATACCGGTACCCCCGGTGGGCGCTGGATGGGTTGCCCCTGAATCTGGAGAAGGTCTTTCGTCACCTAGTAGAGCGTTACGGCTACGACATCAGGGGCGCAGAGTGGCTCACAGTACTTCAGACGCTCAATAACGTGGTCGATGAGGTGGAGGACCACTACGAACGAGGACCGGGGGCAGTCGACGAGCCCTACAGGGATCCGGCGCCTGATGGAGATGGTGGACGAGTCGAGTATTTCCACAACGTCGCGATTTCGGGGTTCGACGTGGCCGACTCCTGGCTTGTAACCCCCGCAGAATGTGAACACATCATAGCCAACGCGCCTGGGGGAGGCGAGTCTTTCTTGCTTCCCAACGCCACCTTCTATCGTACCGCCTTGAAGGTACTCAACCCTTCGCTCGATCCCCAATACGATGATTACAGTCAGCTTAGGTGGTTGGAAGAGCACGCCGCCAACCCGAACGAAGGCGTGGAGAATATCATCCTTTGGTTGGGCGCGAACAATGCCCTGGGTACGATCGTTGGCCTCAAGGTAAATCAGACTCCCAACGACCCGAACCAACGTCCGCACCTTCTGACCCACGAGGAGCGTGCCGCAGAAGAGTGGACCCTGTGGCATCCGGATGATTTCAAGGCCGAGTACACGGAGTTTCTAGATCGGGTAGATAAGGCCATGAGTCAGAACACCCACCCGGATTGGAAGGTCTTTATAGGCACCGTTCCGCCTGTGACGATCGCACCCTTGGCCAAGGGAGTGGGCCCTACCTATCGCATCACACGCAGGAACAGTACCACTGGAGAGAAGGAGACGTCCGTCTATTACAAATACTATGTTTACTTCCTCTTCGACGAGGGCCTCGTACATCGGAATGATGGACTATACCTCGAGCTGAACGAGGCGGTACACGTAGATGACTGCATTCGTGCGTACAATTCCACCATCCGGGAACTCGTGGACGCCAAGAACGCCAACCATCAGAAGCAGCGTTACTACATCGTCGACATTTTCCAGATGTTCCAGGACATTGCCCTCAAACGCAATGCCGGAGAGGTCAAGTACGACTTTCCGAAGTACTTCGACAGTATCTACCCCAAGGTCGACACGCGATACTATCATGCCGACTCCGATGGCCGACTGCGCCAGGGTGGGTTGTCGAGTCTGGATGGGGTCCATCCCTCAGCCATCGGGCATGGTTTGCTCGCTTACGAGTTCCTAAAGGTTATGCGAGATGCCGATGTAGTCAACGATGCCGAGCTGGACTGGAAGGCGATCTTCGAGAGCGACAGGCTTTATTATATCCTATAATAAACATGCAAGAGATCTACCAACATACCTGGCTGGCCGAGAAACTTCTCTCACTCATCAGAACTTTTCGGCGCTCCCGAGTTCAGTAGGTTCGACTATTGGGGCGTACCCTGTTCCCCGGCGACTCGGGTTGCGACTTCCCCTGTTGCCGGGGGAGCAAATCTAGTCGCCAGATCTTTCCCTGCCGAGCGGCGACGGACGTTCCATATCGGGCTCGACTTCGACGGCCTCATCGCCGGCGCTTCAGGGTTCGCCATGTCCTTGAAGGTCGAACCGCCAGAGGTCGCTGAGCATGCAGGCGCCTTCCTACAGTGCCTCACGACCTCCGCAAACGCTCACCGTTGAAGGCGCTGCCCAACAGCACGGTCGGAGTCGTCTCCTCCGCCTCGCGAAACCTTCGGCGGGATGCCCATGTTCGGGTCGTCTTCCGGTCAGGCCCTTTTCGAGCTCACCTCTGTCCAGGGCCAGAAGGCGTTCTCCGAATGGCGGAGCGCAGGAGCCAGGGCGGGATAGTGTCGCAACAGCACCGTAGTCATATCGGTGTCGTTGATCCAGTCGATCCCTACCCTGGTGTAGACCCGCTCATTGTAGTCGGTTGTGAGGAAGCGATCGCTGTTCAGCCGCCGAGACGCCATCAAGACGAAGATGCGGAACGCCGTGTCACTGAACGCGAAACCAGTTGGCGGGTTCTCCGCGTACATGCCGATCATCTGGTCGATCTGGTCCACATCGTCATCGTATACGCGCCGTAGCTCTCGCACCCACTCGGACTTATCGGTCAATTCCTCGAAGCTCTCAATGGGTTTGAGGTGGAGCAACTTGCGGAACTCGTTGTAGCGAGGCACGCCGAGCTCTCGGCTGCGGAACACGTCCGTCGCAGCGAGGTCCTGTGGGATGCCGTCTGGCCTCTGAAAATTCTGGAGGCCGCGCGGGTAATTGTGCAGGGTGATCGCACCAGGGTGGGCGATACCGAACGAGTAGAACAGATCCTGCATGTCCACCTGATCCATCAGTTCCATGGCGGACCGTTGCGCCACCTGGGCGAACTCCCGTTCCTGCAATACCTCGTCGCTCGTTACAGACCGGAAGGTGTAGTCGTCGGGGATAAGCGGGTGCATCCTGTAGACCGACACGAACTCTTCGGTAAGCGAGTAGGGCACACCGAAGTGGTCGGTGTGCCCGCCGACGATGCCACTGATTACTTCCCTTTTGCTGATGCGCCCCACCAGTCTCTTGACGGTCTTTCCAGCCAGTCCCCACCAGTTGGCGTTCAGGCCTATTTTCGCGGTAGGGTTATTGAGGAGTGCTGGCGTCCACTCGATCGTGTGAATCTTCGCCAACAGCGCTGTGTTGATGAGCCTGGCGTGGTCGAAGAGGTCATCGTCGGACCAGCTAGGATACTCTGCACGCAGGCGATCGCAGATCGCGTTGTGCTCGCGGGTGAAGAGCGTGTGCATCATGACCAGGCCGATCCAGAAGCCTGGCTCGTCAGCGGGATGTTTTTCGCTGTTCGGATCCACGGGTATCAGCCCGTCTGGGCCGATCTTTAATTTGCCGTTCTCCTTCGACCTGACTCGGGACTGGGTTTGTTCGTCGCTGCCGTAGATCTGCGAGCCATCCCACCAGTGGGTGTGAACATTGATGTGGGTAGGAGGCATCCCCTCGTCTTCCTGCGTGCGGGTAGGATCTTCTTTCGTCCGGAGGATGCGCATCGGCTTCTCGGGCCATGGATCGTCGTCCGCCAGGGGCACTTCCCAGGGATTTTCTTTGGGACTCGTGCCGTGGCTCACCCAGTCGCGGAGCATGAACTGGATCCACGCGGCCGCAAGCAGGTTAAGCGTTTCGGCCGGCTGGAAGGTCTCGCGCGTCAGGAGCTTGAGGCTAACGGTGCGAGGGTTGGGCTGCGTGAGCTTTTCGTAGTCGGGATGTGTCCGGTCAATCGGCACGTTGCGTCCGAAGCGCGTTTCGGCGCTGCCCATCCGGGGATTCTCCAGGTCATTGTAGGTACCGCGCTCGGTGCGTGCAGTGAGGTAGCGTGTGTCTTTCGGCGAGGGTACATCCTTCGTGGCAGATGACTCGGTATCGTACAGATTCTCTCGTCTCAACCTGTCGCGATAGTTGAGGATCGCCGCGAGTCCGAGAGGGACTGGCAGTTTCTCCCACCTACTTGTTGCGGTCACCCAACTGGTCAACCGCGCGAAAAGCGGTGTCCGAGAGAAACGCTCTAACCATAACAGGCTGAGCACCGCTAGGACAACGACGCTCAGCGGATTCAAAAGCCTGGTTCGGCCTTCTGTTTCACAGTATCGACTCATGCTCTTCCTCTCCCAAGGCTACGAAAACGCTCGAACCCAGTTACATGTAGATCATCGCCGCGGAGCAGACACGGCGAACCGCACTGTTCCCCAGCACTTACCCGGCTAACGATTACGGTTGTCACCTCCCACCCCCATGAGAAGTCCGCGGCGGCGCGATGCGCGCCTAAGCATCCGCCTCACAAACCCAATCCCCGCCGTTACGTCGGCAAGGATAGCGTCGCTCGCCTTCTCGCTGATCATGTACACCGCTGTGACGATAAAGAAACCAGGAATGCGGGGGAAGACCGATGCGTCCACCACCCTCAGGTTGCTGGTCCCATGCACGCGGAAGTCACTGTCCACGACGGCCAGCTCGTCGTTCTCGGGCCCCATCTTGCAGGTACAGGATGCGTGGTGGCCCCAGGCCTCGTTCCTGACGAACTCCCTTATCTGCTCCCTGGTACTGAGACACTCGCCCGGCACCAGTTCCCTTTCGACAACCTCACTCGCGCGGCTCATCATGCACCTTACGAACTCCACGCCTCCCACCACGGCCTCCAGGTCGTCCCCGCTCGCATCGTTGCCTTCATCGAAGTAGCGGAAGTTGATCTGGGGGACTTCCCTAGGGTCATCCGATTTGAGCTTCACGCTGCCAGCCGTGTTGAGAGTGTGGCCCTTCAGGATGGCCCAGGTAAAACGGTTCTTCTCTCGCTCTACCTCCTCTGAGTATTTAGGATAATAACCCCTGAAGTAGCCAGGCAGACCGAAGATGAACAAGTCGGGATCTTGCCTTTCGCGCCGCGACTTTTCGATAATACCGAGTGCCACTCCGTTCGTGGTATATACACCCCTGCCAGACTGCCACTCCTCAAAGCAAGGGTCCGGCTCCTCGCCAGGGCGAGGAGGTTTGAACGAACAGTGCTCGAGTAGCGTAAAGTCCGACTTCATCTCGGTAACTACGCCCACCTCGTAACGGTCCTGCAAGTTCTCGCCGACGCCGGGTAGGTCAACGCGCACGTCAATGCCGAGGTTGATCAACTCCTCACTCGGTCCTATCCCGGAAAGCTTGAGCAGCTGCGGGGTGTTGAAGGCACCTGCAGCGAGGATGATCTCCTTCTCGACAGACACTTGACTTGCAGCAGGGCGGTCGGTTGTCAGGTCAGCTCTGGGATCCGCCCGATACAGGTGCTCGCCCTCCAGGTATTCTATTCCGACGGCCGTGTTGTTATCGTCGAAGATGACTTTGGTGGCAAGGGTGTTGGTTTTGACGGTGAGGTTGTTAGGAAGCTGGCGTTGCACCGCCCTTATGTACTCGCGCGTTCCATTACGATGGCCTTTATTCGTAGCCAGAGGAGTGAACCAAAGACCTTGAAGATCGGTCTCCTGGGCACGCGCATCGTTCGGGTCGAAATAGGTATCCCAATCCTCCCATAGTCTCAAGGGTCTCCCGAGCAATTCCACAAGGGCACCTTTTGCAGCCGCTTTGATGACGCTCAGCAATTGCTCATCCTTGATAACCAATCCCGGCTTCGCCACGTTGGTCGCGAGCCAGCCGTCGAAGCCGTGTCTACCGGGATTGCCGAAGAGCTTCGAGAGGCCCGGTATCCGTCGCAGGATAGAAGCCAGGAAGGAATTCTTCGGGTAGGCGCGAGGACGCCTGATGTACTGGCATCGTTCGAGCCTTTCAAAGTACTTCCTCATGTTCTGGCTTCGCCAGGACGCATCGCCGGTGATCTGCGCGATCCTGTCCCAATCGCTGTTCTGAGGGTACACGGTGATCATGGCGTTATGTGCGGTACATCCCCCGAGCGTGCCTGAACGTGGATACAGAACGCCATCGCGGTCCTCGACGAATTTGCTATCGCGGTGTTGCTGCTCGTCCTGGGCGTAGTGTCTTACGTAGTAGTCCCATTTGAGATCTTCGTCCTCGGTCGCCAGACCATGGAAGACGGGTACCTGATAGTTGTAGTTCTCGTGATCTCCGCCCGCTTCGAGCAGCAACACTCTCTGGCCCGCTTTGGCTAGATTGCACGCGAGCGGGCCGCCTCCGGCGCCTGAGCCGACGACGACATAATCGTAACCGGCTCGCTGCTTCGTCACCGCGTCGGCACTTTCACTGCTCGTTGCGAATCCGAAAGCCTGCCCTGCACCCGCCGGACGGGTTGCCATGTGTGCAATAATGCCAAGCCCACCGCTCACGACCAGCACGTCCTCTATCAACGCGGCGATCAATTCGGGGATGCCTAGCTTGCGGGTGGCCCCGGTACGCAGATGGTACGCAGTCCAGGAGGATATCCCCCCTGTGAAAGCGCCCAGAGTAGCGAATGGGCCGGGTGACCGTCTAGTAGATACACCGATCGCCGATCCCACTAGGGCTCCCATACCGATTCGCTGTGTAATGAGTGGCCAAGTATTGCGACCAGGCAGGAACGGCAGCTTGTCTACTATCAACTCACCGAGCGCCGCCACGATGACCGCGTGTGAAAGCTTGCGGGACCTCAACCAGCTCAGACGAGTGCCCTCGAGACGTTGCAGGCGCCCCCGCGAGGCGACGTAACTGACGAAGGCGAGACCAGACAAATGGCGCAGACCCGTGATGGCCGCAAGTCCAATAACGCGCCCGTAATCGGCGATCGGCAAATGCATCTATGCGCTCCCCCCACTGCCAAGCTCCCTCGAGGACCGCGAAGCAAGGATCACGAGCGGGTGACCACAATGAAGCAGTTGTGAGAATGCCGTTCCTGAGATCATTTCTTTACTCCCCACAAAGTACGAACCCCTGCGACTTCGCGAGTCTGCGCGATTACGGCCAGGACAGTGTTGAGGGTCGATATAATGGCCGCCGTCGTAGCGGCGCGCCGCGGCAGTTGTCCCCGGTCACCAGCGAGCAGCGCTGCCGTGGCGTCGAGAGCGTGTATTACTGGCGCTACGCGTAGCGAATGGGCACGTAGTCCGCCGTCTCGCAGCAACAACTGGACGCCGATGAGGATGGTGCGGGTGCCGAACAGCCGGAACACGTAGATCGCTGCAGGGTTTGCTTCTGGATCAACGCCCAAGCGGCGAGCCAGTGTGGCGGGCACGAACAGGGCTGCGACGCCGTTGAACAGTCTGATCCCCGCGAGCGTGACGCGTGCATAGTCGTGTACGCGATCGAATTGTCCGGCCATGCTGACCCTCCTTATGGGTGGATTGGGCGATCCTGGTCCACAATGCATCGCCCAGTTTTCCTGATATTTCTCCTACAAATTTGCGATGTAGCATCTCTTTCGTGAAATTGTGCCTATTAGCGCTCCCACCTATTGACTCCCGATATCCAAGCTCCGAATATAACCAGCCTCGATGAATTTTGAATGAATCTAGGACGGATCGACGACGCAAGACGCCAAATTCATCGGCGATTCATCGCCGTGTGTTCCCATGGGCCTGCTAAGAGCACGGAATTGGAGGAGAGTCGCCTAACTGAGAACCCGCACGACCTCATGCACAGCCACGGACTACCAGCCTACTAATGATAGGAAGGAACATGGCGGACCATAACGATCCCAATGCAGTCAACTCGATCTTCTCGGATATCGACGTCAGCGCAGCCGACGTTTATGACATGTTTGGATTTCCCAGCGATAACACAGCTGGCGGGGAGAAAGTCGTTATCGCCCTGACCTTCGCTTCAATTCCGGAGACCGGCGTCTTTGACACCGACATGCTCTACAGGATACAGATCACCGCCCATCCAAGAGCCGCCTATCCCTCGGGAGACGACCACAGCCTGGAGGCACTGCTCAGGTACTTCGATGCGGTCAAGGACAAGTATCTGGTCGAGCTGCAGGCGGCGGAGATCCGGGTCACGGTCGATCAGGACGGTGGGGCGAGGGTCGCCTTCAAGGATTTTCCTGGCGGCAGCTTCTCGACTGTGGTGGATACCAACGAGGTTCTGATCATCGACACACCTGATGGACACTCGATCAAGGCATTCCTGGGTGGCCGGGACGACGCGTTTTTCAACGATCTGCCCGGATTCTTTCGGTCCATCAATTACGCTCCCCAGTTCTATCACGTTCCTCACACGATGATTGAGGCGCGAGAGCTGCCAATCCCCAAAACCCTCCTTGAACTGGAAGGCAACGACCTATTCAATTTCGATCCCAACAATCCTAAGCACGGGCAGGGCGTCAAGAAAGATCTTCCACCGGGACCGTGGATGTGGGACGGCGACCGATATCTGAAGGATGAGAACGGCAACTTCCGCTTCGTGTACAGCGGGAAAGACGCACAGGCGGGAAGGAACATGAACGCGCTAATTTTCGAGATCCCACTCAGTTTTATTACCGAGTCGCCCGCTGAGGACAGGGTCGTCAGCACCTGGGGCGAAAGTTGGGTCTTGAAAGCCGCTAACAAGGTCGAAACCATCCCTGACCGCCTGTTCTGGCTAGAGCACCCGTGGGCGTTGCTCGACGCCGTCACGCTTGATGAGGAGATGAAGAAGTACAAGCTCGTCGATACGGTCGGCCAGCCGTTCGCAGATGCTGGCTTGAGCGAGCGCGAGGACAACCGGCAACTAGGCGCCAATAATTTCTGGCTTGCCCCACACTTCATCAAGCGGTTAGCTCATCTTGGCTGGGGCTTCGGCCCTTCAATCAGCGCCCTGGGCCTTCACACCTCGTTCGACCATGACAACTCACCGGTCTCGGTCCACAAAAAGTACGCCACGCCTATAGAAGCCTTCCCACGAGCCAAGAAGACCCTCTTCCAGAAGCTGAACATGCCCGATGACACGTGGAACACGAGTGGCCTGGACATCCATCTCAAAAGGCCTTTCGAGATCTTCGTCCCGAATGTCTGTGCCATCGACATGGACACCACGGGCACGTGGCCGTTCGGACGGCGTCTCGAAGATCAGGTCGCCACCAGGTTCCTCTCAATGTTTCTCGACATGGGAGCCGAGTTCAACGGCAAGCAATACAACATCGAAACGCTAAACGATCAGTCTCTATGGGACCAGGCGCCGATCGTACCGAAGACACCACCGAATCCGCTGAAGAATGACAAAGAGTTCCTGGATAACTTCCCGTACCTTGCAGAACCGTGGTAAGGGAGCACCACGCGAGATGAAGAGACCGAGCGACTACGAGATCGAGCTGGAGGAAACCGACAGGGAGATCTCCCGGCTCGAGGAGCGAACGGACACCACCCCGCTCGATGCCGCAACGGCGACGAGATACGCATATCGTCTCTATCATCGCGCCTCACTCACCGAAAACTATTGCGAGTTCGAAGCCGTGGAGACTGCGATCGATGACGCCATCAGGCGGATCAGCCTCTGGCCAGATCTCTGCCTACTCAAGGCCCATCTCGATTTCAAGCTTCATCGGTTGGCTAAAGCGAGACAGGATCTCGAGATGGTCCGGGGGCCGGCCGATTTCCCTCAAGGCAGGGCGTTGAAAGCGGACCTGGATCTGCAGGAAGGCAGATACGAGGATGCAAGAAGAGGATACGAAAGCGTCATCAAGGAGAATCCAACTTGGGACAACCTTGCTCGCCTGGCGTACTTCAAAGCCAAGATGGGCGATGTCGAGGGCGCCGAGCAACTGTACGTCGAGGCCCAAGAAGAGATCACGGCCAAGCAGATGCGGTCCTACGCCTGGGTGGAAATGCAAAGAGGACTGCTGGATTTGGCCCATGGCCGTTTCGATGACGCCGGGGCTCATTACGAGCGGGCCGGTGCGGCGTACTCCGGCTACTGGCTCATTGACCAGCACATCGCCAGACTGCTCGGCACGCAGGGTAGGTATGCCCGAGCGGTCGCGCTTTACGAGGAAATCGTAGCGCGGGTTCCGAGACCGGATCTCCATCAAGCTCTCGGCGACCTGTACGTGTCCATGGGCGAACCCGACAAGGCGCGGTCGTGGCACGAAAAGGCACTGGCCGCCTACCTCGAATCTGCCGAGAGCGGCGACGTCCGGTACCTGCACCACCTCACTGACTTCTATTCTGACGTGCGCGAGGATGGCGCGGAGGCCGTGAAGTGGGCCCGCAAGGATCTTGATCTGCGGCCGAACTACTCTACCCAGGCTGCGCTTGCCTGGGCGTTGTACCGCGCCGGCCAGCTCGCCAAGGCGCTCGACCTGATGCACATGGCACTCTCGTCAGGCGTGAGGGACGCAAGATTGTTCGTCATAGCCGCAGAGATCCATCAGGCCTCCGGTCGGACTGAAGAAGGCAGACAGTATTTGCGAGAAGCCGCCGAGATCAACCCGTACTATCAGGATGTCCACGTACATCTCTGACCCCGGTTTGTCTTGCCGTCACAACGATTCCCAGGATAGATGGACAGGGAGGCGCCAATGGTCTTGTCTTAAACGCTTGGTGTGAGTTGTGCTCACCATTGCAGTAGGTCGGCGAAGGCCAGTCGAGGGCGACCGAGTCGCTCGTTGAGCCAAATGCAGAAGATGCTTCTATGCTCGTCAAGGCACCGAAATCGGTGAGCAACCGCGGGGCAATGCCTCTATTTCCATATGCTCCGACCAGACCATGTCTCCACACGAAAGGAAGGCGCACCATGGATATGAAGCTCGAGCTGGTGCCGATCCCCGTCTCGGACGTGGGCCGCGCGAAGTCCTTCTATGCCGAGAAGGTTGGTTTCAATGTGGACCTTGACGTCAAGGGTAGTGGCGAAATGCGCCAGATGCGAGTAGTGCAGCTCACACCCTCGGGGTCAGCCTGCTCGATCTCGATAGGCACCGGGATCGTGGAGACGCCGCCCGGCTCTGTGCAGGCTCTGCACCTGGTCGTCTCAGACATAAAGGCGGCACGTACGGAGCTCGTCGAGCGGGGGGTGGAGGGTGGAGGTCGACGAGATCCAGGAGCACGGCCGGGGGTCTCGTACGCCTCCTTCAGCGATCCGGACGGAAATGGCTGGCTCTTGCAACAGCCACCCTATTAGCCTATGCACTAAAGTGCCTGGAAGGGAGATTCCCGAAGTCCGGATACTTGTTAGGACCGGGGCTTATTCACGCCTTCGTATCTTTATGCATCACCATAACATGTAGTCTCCTCCCACGCCGCGTGGCGAGCCTCAGAAGGCATTCTCTCGCCTCTGGAAGGGCGTTCTATGCAAGATTCTGCAAATGAACTTCGGAGAATTCTTCTTCTAGAGACTGTTTGAAAATTCCTAAGCACGGGCTAGCCGCCTTACCATCAAGCGCGTCATTGCTACGTAGACGAATGCCTCGCTGGTGACACACAATCTCTCGTAATCCTTGCTCATCCGACGGTTGTGGCAGATCCAGGCGAAGGTCCTTTCTACCACCCAGCGGCGGGGCAAGACTTCGAAGCCTCGACGCGGGAGCAACCTCTGCCAGTCGATCTTCTCGCCCTCCTTGGCCCACTCCTCCGCCCAGATCCTGGCTATCTTCTCGGGTGTTGGCTTCGGGGTTCGATGCACTACCTCGACGCTCAGCCCGAGTACGTTTTCGGCCCAATCCTTGCCTCTACCCTGATAACCCGCATCCACCCACAGGTGAGAGAGGCGTCCAAGGCGATCTCCTACGCCCTTAAGCAGCAACTTGATTCCGTCCTGATCGGGAACCTTGGCGCTGTGAACCTTGGCTTTCAAGACCAATCCCTCCGTATCCACCAGCAGGTGTCGCTTCCTGCCGCGAACCTTCTTACCACCGTCGTATCCTCGTGCTTCTCCGCCCACCCCGCTTGTCTTTGCACTCTGCGAGTCCACTATTGCGGCACTGGGTTGGGGATTTCGCCCGAGCCTAGCGCGCAGCAGCTCGCGGATTGTCCGGTTCACCCTTTCCCAGGTGCCGTCGAGACTCCATCGTCGGAAGTAATGGTAGAGGGTGCACCACGGCGGGAAGTCGCGAGGTAAAAGCCGCCAAGGACATCCCCTCCTCAAGAGGTAGAAGATAGCGTCGAGGATCTCTCGGGTGTCGTGGATTCTCGGTCGTCCTCGCTTGCTAGGAGCCGGAACATAGGGCTCGATACACTCCCACTCAGCGTTGGTAAGATCGGTTGAGTAGCTCCTTTTCATGCTCAGGAGCGTACGTCATCGACCTGCCCTACTCGCTTTTTCAAACAGTCTCT
>Ga0126308_10000737_pt1 | contig 11722 bp, 14 predicted proteins | sample Plot55_FD_92533 | JGI IMG/M metagenome (GOLD analysis project Ga0126308, IMG submission 92533) | Serpentine soil microbial communities from UC McLaughlin Reserve, CA, USA - Plot55 | ecosystem: Environmental > Terrestrial > Soil > Grasslands | place: USA: UC McLaughlin Reserve, Lake County... | reverse complement strand
CGCATAATGGCGAAGGAAACGGCGGCCGCAAACGATTTTGCTCTCGAATTGTTACAGCTCCAGCCTCAGGACGCAGTGTTAGAGATTGGATGCGGCCATGGAGACACTCTGGCAAAGGCTGCGAAGCTCGCCTCTCGCGGTTTGCTTTGCGGAGTAGACTTTTCACCTGTCATGAACCGGGTCGCGACGCGTCGACATCGGCGGTTGGTGGCCGAGAAACGAATAGAGTTCTGCCTCGGAAGCAGCGACCAGCTGCCATTCCCTGATCAATCGTTCGACAAGGTTCTTGCCGTCCATACGATCTATTTCTGGAAGGCGCCGCTCGACCATCTCACGGAAGCCCGCCGCGTGATGAAACCAGGCGGTCTCTTCGTTCTTGGATTCCGTCCGGCAGAAGATCCGCGATTCCAGGCAACTTTTCCAAGTGAGATCTATCACATCAGACCGGAGGCCGAGATTGCGCAGTTCGCAAGCGACGCAGGTTTCGACGCCGTCGAACTTCGCAAGCATACGCGCGGTGACATGCAGTTCAGCTTCGTCATGGGGACACGCCCGCACAACTGATGTTCCGCACTAACAAACGTGATTCTGATATCCGCGCGTATCTCCTTGCACCGGCAAACCTGCAAGCCGCCACTCCGGTAGTCCACCCTCCAGACGCCGTGCTTGACGCCCATGCTCTCGCAGCAGCGCGACCGCCTCAAAAGCCAGAACACACCAGGGACCGCGACAATAGGCGACGATCTCCCGATCGCGCGGGAGCTCATCAAGCCGTTTGCGGAGTTGTGAGAGCGGCAGGTTCACTGCACCTGGAACATGGCCGCAGGCGAACTCGTCTTCGGGCCTGACATCGAGAACCACCGCTCGCCCGTCATGCACGCGCGCAAGCAAGTCCTCGCGCGCTACCGGTTCAAGGCTATCAAGGTTATTGAAATAACCGCTGATGATCCGGTCGACCTCCGCAACTTGCTGCTCCGCAACATGGCGCAGAGAAGCGAGCAAGCGCAACACGCTGTCACGCCCTACTCTGTAGAATATATGCCTGCCGTCCCGGCGCGGTACGACCAACCCTGCTTTCCGCAAGGCCTGCAGGTGCTGGGACACGCTGGCGACAGGAAGATCTAAGCGGATTGCGAGCGCCTCGACGGTGCGTTCACCTTGCGCCAGATGCTCCAGCAAATCGAGCCGATGTTCATTGCCCATCGCGCGAGCGACGGATGCAAATACGGCCAACAACGCTCTTTTGGGATTACCGGTTGACATCACCTTGCCTTTGACGTGTTATTCTATTGAATGATTGAATATGGGCCATGTCAATAGCTTGTGCCCCTTTTTGCTCGGGGTAAGAATATGATCCTGCGGCAGTTTCTCGATCGCAATCCGGTGGCAATCTCCTATTTGGTGGGCTGTGGGGGCAAGGGGATAGCCGCCGTGATCGATCCGCTCGGCGACGTCGATCGTTACGTCGGCGCTGCCGAAGAAGGCGGCATGTGCGTGCGCTTCGTGATCGATACTCACGTCCATGCGGATCATCTCTCAAGCGGCCGGGTGCTCGCTGAAGCAACTGGCGCGGAATACGTGCTGTTTACGGGCGCCAATGTGAAGTTCCCGTTTCACGGCGTGGACGATGGCGACATGCTTCCGCTCGGGAACGTGTCGATCCAAATCATGCACACGCCCGGGCATACGCCCGAGCACATTTCCATGCTGGTGACGGACCGCACGCGGTCCGACGAACCGTGGTTCGTATTGACGGGGCATACTCTGATGGTCGGCGATCTCGGCCGGACGGAGCTTGCGACCAACGCCGAGGTTGGCGCGCGCGACTTGTTTCACACCGTGCAGCGACTGAAGGCGTTGCCGGACTATCTCGAAGTATTGCCCGGGGCGTATGCGGGGTCGGTCTGCGGACGCAGTCTGAGCGGCAAACCGACGTCGACGATTGGATTTGAAAAGCGTCACAACAAGGCATTCCGCGTCGACGATGAAAGCGAATTCGTCCGCGCCATGCTGACCGATATTCCCCCTGCACCCGCAGAGGCCGCCGAGCTTCGGGCGGCGAATTCCGGCCTCTCAGCTCGGAAGGTATGAGCGCCCCTGCAGACGAGCGCGCTGGCATAGGCAATGTCAGCCTCGGACTCCGCGAGAACTGGCAGCAGTTTGCGCTGCTTGTTCTCATCAACGCTTTTGTCGGCGGCATGGTGGGCATCGAGCGCACGGTCGTACCCCTGATCGGATCGGAAGAATTCAGGATAACGTCGACCACGCTCGTGGTGTCGTTCATCGTGAGCTTCGGCATCGTCAAGGCTTTAGCCAATCTTATCTCTGGCCAGCTTGCCGACTCCTGGGCGAAAGCGCGTATTGATTCTGGGCTGGCTGTTCGGCCTGCCCGTACCCTTCATCATTATCTACGCGCCAAGCTGGGAGTGGGTGATCTTCGCTAACGCGCTACTGGGGATCAATCAGGGCTTGGCGTGGTCGATGACGGTCATCATGAAAGTTGATCTGGTCGGGCCGAAGTCGCGTGGTCTTGCCGTCGGTGTGAACGAGTGCGCCGGTTATCTTGCAGTCGGAACAACTGCGTTCCTCACAGGCTATCTCGCCTCGCGTTACGGCCTGCGGCCCGTGCCGATTTATTTCGGGATCGCTTACGCGATCCTTGGTACGATCCTTTCCATCCTGGTCGTGCGCGACACCCGCGAGCATGTCCGACTGGAAATTGGCGACAGCCCGCGTCCTGCTGCCGTTATCGGTTTCCGGGAAATCTTCATGATGACGTCCTTCCGTGATCGCAATTTGTTTGCCGCAAGTCAGGCCGGGCTCGTCAACAACCTCAATGACGGCATGAGCTGGGGCATTTTTCCTCTGTTCTTCGCCTCCTTTGGCCTCGGCGTGGAGCGCATCGGAATTCTCAAAGCATTTTATCCGGGCGTGTGGGGCATCCTGCAAATCGCGACCGGTCCACTGAGTGACCGCTGGGGCCGCAAGGGTCTCATTGTTGGCGGCATGTGGGTGCAAGCAGCAGGCCTGTTGCTCACGGCTGTCTCACACTCGTTTGAGTATTGGCTCGCGGGAAGCCTGCTTCTCGGGATCGGGACGGCGATGGTCTACCCTAGCCTGATCGCGGCTGTGTCGGACGCCTCGCATCCAACGTGGCGCGCTCGCTCGCTTAGCGTCTACCGTTTCTGGCGAGACCTTGGATATGCTATCGGCGCGCTCTCAGCGGGCATCATCGCTGACATTTTTGGAATGGCATGGGCGATCGGGTCAATTGCCATATTGACGTTCCTCTCGGGCGCGCTGGTCGCGGTGTTGATGCGGGAACAGGCAGGGGGCCAGCTCGATGCCGCGCAATCGATGGAAGCGAATTAGCCCCGCCAGCCGGCGCCATATGGGTTTTTACCATGGGGCGCATTTACCTCGACTACAACGCAAGTACGCCGATTGATCCAGCCGTGGCCGCGGCGGCCACAGGCACGGCATAAAATTGGTTGAAGTCGGCCGCTGTACGCATTGCGCAGCCCTACCACCACAATTCCACGGCAAGCAAGTCATGACAGAGCAGGTATCGATCCGCACCAATAATCCTGGTCCAATGTGGGGTCGCGGCTTTGCTTGGGTGTTGAAGCGACGAAATTGTTTTCACCAGCGGCGGAAGTGAGGCAAATAACCTTGCCCTTAATGACCCGTGCAGAAATTGACGCGGTTGCTGAAAAGCTTGTCATCGGTCAGGCCATTGAAAGACCGGCCGGTTCTGATCCGGTCAGCATTAAGCTGGGCGATCTACTTGAAGCCCCGGGTTAGCGGTTTGTACGACGTGATGCTGGCGTTTGTGTTCCGCTGTGGGGACTAGAGGCTGCACCAGGGAGCGTGTCTACGGCAGTTCCGTCTTGGGGAATTGCCAGATGTCCCCGCTTCTCAAGCCAGAGAAGTCCTATAGCCAACTGCCTTAGACCGTTTCTGTCATGGCCAATGGGAAGCTTACGGGCCCGTCTTAGAAGGTCGGCGGCCCGTCTTCTGATCGGAGGGATTGAATGCTTGTTCATGGTGCTGCCCCCGCATGCAACCAACCAGCTTCAAGGTAATTGAATCCCCGACTACCTATTTTGTCGGTACGCCAGCGGACTCCAATTTCAAATGAGACAGTTTCTAGCGCCGCCCCGCTGTCTCACGAGGGCAATGTTCCACAGTTTCCAGTAGCGCAGGAACTTTGTTCCCCACAAACCTCCCGGTGAAAACTCTAGAAGCCGAGTCCCCTAGGTCCGACCACCGGAAAGTTGTTGCAGGCTGCCCGGCCGACCTCGCCCGGCGGACCTTCCACTTACCTTCCGCTTGGAGCGCAGGGCCAGCGTCGTCCGCGAAGTCTGGGGCCCCGGAAATGGTCCCGCCCCGACACCACCAGACGGCCGGGGCCGTTACCCTGCGACCGAACGCTTTAGCCCGGGAGCGCCGGACCCGGCTTGTTCATTTTTGAGTTCCCTGAGTCGCGCACCGTGCTGACAGATGCTGTCGCGGCGACATTAAGATGACGGGTGCGTCACTCTGTTGTGTGGGGCCCTGCCATGCCTATTGCGCGTCCGTCCTGCCCGAATTGTCGTACCACCATGATGCTCGCCCGCATCTCGCCTGATGGACCCGGTTTCGAATTCAGATCGTTCGAATGCCCCAAATGCGAACGGGTATCGGTCGAACGTATCGCAATCGATCCGATCACACAAACCACCGAGAACGCAGGCCAAGCCTCGATCGATGTCGATGCCCGACCAACAGCTTGCCTCAGATGAACAAACGAAGACGCTCAACCCGCGACATTGCGAGACGATATTTTGCGCTACAGCGGCTCAGGGAACTGGTCAAGCAATCTGAGAAGCGTCGAGCAATCCATCTTTGCGGGCGAACGATTGAAAGCGCCACGAGCCAGCACGGCCAATCCGTCTGAGTTCTTGCCGAGCGGCGTGGCCTCGATGCTGATCTCGAGCGGGCTTCGCCTTGCCCCAAGAACAAGAAGAATAATGAAAAAGCCCGTCAAAGCGGGCGCTAGAGCACAGGGGGCGAAGGAACACGCCTATGCTGATTGCCGCATGCGCAAGTGGCGCTGATTGCCTCAGTGATCCCGTTCCGACCTGACTCTCTGACCACCTTTTCAGGATGGCAAAAGATAAAGCCGCCAATTGGCGGCTTTATCTGCAATGGAGGGAACGTCAGGAGCTTTTTCGCCCGCTCCAACCGGAGCTCTTGCGAATTCCGGAGCTTCTTCGAATTCCGCCGGAGCCCGCAACCGCCGAACTGTGCAGAGAAGTGGACAGAAGGAGCGTGACGGCCGGCGGTGTGACTACCGCGAACTTTCCGCAGGTTGCCAGAAACTTGCGACGATCTGCGTTGGCTTCGTTTGCTGAAGTGTGAAGTTCGGCCATACTCGCGCCTCCAATGAAATTAAATACCAGATACAAACAATTGTATCGCGGCCTTGTTCCAAATTAAACCAAGTCGCGTTATTTTGTTAACCCACGTTAATAACGCTCCATTGCCGGCGTGCGTAATCGGGCAACATCGTGCACCGCCTTCCCTTCAATCCACCTGCATGCCCTGCAGGAATGCCGTTACCGCTTCAGGTTCTCTTGCGCTAATGGGTTTGCCAGCGGCGAAGAAGGTGTAATTCTGGATCTTTTCGGGTAAGGGTCCTACAAACACTGCACCAGGCTTCCCGACGATTTCGCTGATTTGAGTCATGCCGAGCGCTTCCGCTCCCTGCGCCACCGTGACCTTTGTGACCTCACCGCCAGCCCCAAACCTGATCTTGGATTTAAGCTGTTCGGCCATGCCAGGCTCTTGAATGACGCGCGCGATGTGGATGCCAACCGCGCCGCCGGGGCTTAAGGTGAAGAAATAACGACGTCGGCTTCCTCGCCGCCGCGCATCCAGTCCGTGATTGCGCCCATCGTGCCGTAATGGATGATCACTTTGTGGCCGGAGTCGCACTCGAGATTGCCGATAATTTCTTTGAACACCTCTTGAATCGAGGCAGCCGACAGAAGCCGAATTTCAGCACCACCGCCTGTTGGTGTGAGCCGCGCTCTGATTTCCTGTTCCTGTGTGCAAAAGTGAACAGACGTCGTGCGAAGGTCTGCCATTTTTTTCTGTTTTGGGGCGGACGAAGGAACGTGGCGAGCGAATGTTCATTGTGCAGGGAAAATCCCGTGAACCGGCCGGGATAGTGAAGGTCACCAAAGCTAGTCGACGGGAGGCCTTGCAGACGGCAAGCGATTTCCAAAACCAGGGCTTGCCATTCGTCACAGTCATTGGCGACGGACGCGTGTATACGGCGGAAGAATTCGCCTTGACTGTCGCAAATGGTGATCGATTGAGAGCGGAACCGTCCGCGTCGGCTTCAACAAGCAAGGAACAATCGGAAGAGTGCTGAACAATGCGTCCGTCACCCTCCATCGTCCCGGGCATCGATCGAGATGTATATCTCGTGCTCGATGACTTTGGCCGCATCGGTTGGTCCTGGCGGGAAACACATGTCGAAGAGACCGACTTCGAAACCGTCATCATCGATCTGCTGGAAGGCCAATTCAGCAATCCGGTCCGCGTGATCGGTTTCAACACGGCCGAGGGTTGGTCTCGGGACGTTTCCGAACAGGTCGCGGACGAGCTGCGCCAGCGGTGCGCGGACGAGATGCGCGAGATGCCGGATTTCCTGCAGGAGTTCATGGAGCGATACGCGCGACCAGATCGCGACGTGCAGCTGCCGCTGCCGATCGGCAATTGACCCGACTGCAACCATATTTGGAGAGAGCGTCCCCAACGCGAAAGCCACGGGCATTTCCGGGCTTTGGTCCCATCTTCCGCAGTCGAATACAGCCCTTGCACGCGCCGCGCATGTCACCGAGACGCTTTCTCAACTCCCCGCCGAGCTCGTGCGAAGTAATGTTGATGTCATTGTCACCGGCGGCACGACCGCTGCCAAGGCCCTCAAAGCTGCCACCGACCAAATTCCAATAGTCATGGCTATAGTCGACGATCCAGTCGCCGCCGGTTTGGTGGAAAATCTTGCACGGCCAGATGGGAATCTTACCAGCTTCAGCATTGTTGCGCCGGAATTGGGCGGAAAGCGTCTCGAATTGCTAAAGGAGATCGTACCGAACGTATTCTCGGTAGCAGTACTTCTGAACGTCAAGAATCCACAGTCGCAAATAGAACTGAAAGAGATGCTGAGCGCAGCTCTGGCGATGGGGCTGCAGCTTTACCCGGCTGAAATTTCAACCGAAGTCGGGTTGGAAGATGCATTTGCTGCAATGAACAAGGCGGCCGTACAAGCTCTCGTTGTTCTCACCGACCCGATCTTGTTTAGCCAGAGAAAGCGAATGGTCGATCTTGCCAACAAGAACCGGCTGCCCGCCATGTATTTTTTTCAAGGATTTGCCGAGGAGGGAGGCCTGATGAGCATGGTCCAAGCGATGCTGATCTGTTTCGCCGCGCCGCTGGCTATGTAGACAAGATACTGACGGGGACAAAGCCGCGAGACTTGCCCATCGAGCAGCCGACCAAGTTCGAGCTTTTTATCAACCTCAAAGCCGCCAAGATGGCCGGCGTTACTGTCCCGTCATCGTCCCTCCTTCGCGCCGATAAGGTGATTGAGTAGTATACGGGAGCTTTAGTATTCCCAGCTCCAGTCCTGCGAGCTCGTGACGACCCGAGCCTTTGCGGTCAGAACGTGGTTTGCCGTGAAAAGGCTAAACCCGCCGGCGCGGACCGGCGGGCCAGTCTGAAGCTTACTTCGCACCCATCTTTTGGGCGCGCATATAGCTCTTGCACGCCTCGCGCATGTCACCCTTGGACATGGCTGCATTTGCCGCACCCATTTCCTTCATGATCGCAAATTTTCCCGGTCCATCCGGCATCGTGGAGGCGGCACTGACAGACTTGGCCATGTTTTCACCGGAGCAGGCGGTCCCCTTCGCCGATGCCGGGCTGAACGGTAAGAGCGCGGCGGCAATCGATACGGCAGCGATCAGCATTTTCATTTGTTTCCTCCCTGACTGCAGCAAGGATGCTGCTGCACGGCTTCAAATCGGGACCGCTGGAAAAGTTCCGCGAGCCCTGAATAGCCGTGGAAAACCGGCACGGGCTGTCTCACCTGGAGAATGGCTTAGTCAGCCATTCCGGCAATCGCCGACTAGAATTTCAATAGGGTCCTCATGTCTGCCCCAAAGAAAATCGATCCCGATAATTTACTTGAAATGAAAGAGCGAGCACGAAAGCAGGATTGCGGCCCCATGAACTCCGAGGTCTCTGGAATACGTTATCGCCCGGTCATAACCGGGCGATAACGTTGAATTTGCTTGTCCGCGCCGAACGTCAAGTCGCCCCCGCCTTCTGCGCGTATTCCCAGGACGCCTTGGCCAGCGGCACCGTGCGCTTGGCGGACTCGATGGCTTTTGCGTTGGCCGCGGTGCCATCGCGTATGCGGCCCGCGATGCCCTGCGTGATCCCCGCGAGCCGGAACAGGTTATAGGCGAAATACCAGTTGAGGTCGGGGACGTCACTGCCGGTGACGTTGCAATAGATCTGCGCGGCTTCTTCCATGCTCGGGATGTTCAGCGCTTTGATATCCACGTTTTCCAGGCCAGGCATGGTCCATTGCATCAACAGATAGGTGAAGTCCGCCATCGGATCGCCGAGCGTCGAAAGCTCCCAGTCCAGCACCGCGAGCACGCGGGGCTCGGTCGGATGAAAAATCATGTTGTCGAGGCGGTAGTCGCCATGGACGATCGAGACGCGCTCTTGCGTTGGCAAGGTGCGCGGCAGCCACTCGGCCAGCTTCTCGACCTCGGGAATGTGCTGCGTCTCGGAAGCGCGATACTGCTTGGTCCACCGATCGACCTGGCGCGCAAAATAATTTCCGGCCTTGCCGAAATCGCCCAGGCCGATGGCCTCGGGATCGTATTGATGCAGTTTCGCCAGCGTCTCGATCTTGCTGGTAAAGATCTTGCGGCGCGTCTCCGGTGTCTGGCTCGGAAGCGTTGGATCCCAGAACACCCGGCCTTCTTCCATCGACATGATGTAGAAGGCCGCGCCGATCACCGCGTCGTCGGTACACAGGGCATAGGCCTTGGCGACGGGAAATCCCTGCTTGCCGAGCGCCGCAATGACGCGGAACTCGCGGTCGACCGCGTGCGCCGAGGGCAGCAGTTTGCCGAACGGCTTGCGGCGCATCACATAGGATCGCCCAGGCGTGTCAAGCCGGTAGGTGGGGTTCGACTGACCGCCCTTGAATTGCAGGACCGTCAGCGGTCCCTGATAGCCCTCGACGTTTTCGCGCATCCAGCCATCGAGACGCGCTTCATCGACCCGATGCCGCTCCTCGACGGGCTTGGTGCCCGAAAACTCCTCGTCTTTTCTGACGCCCTCGGCCACGATGACGCTCCCTCTCAATTTTCTCGCGGGAGCGCCATTTGCGGGCTCCCCTTAATGAGTAGTGGGAGCGTTTGCATACTTCCGAAGTTCAAGTCTGGCAATGGCGCGGTTATGGACCTCGTCCGGACCGTCGGCGAGCCGCATCGTGCGCATCGAGGCATAATCCCGCGCAAGCCCAGCGTCGTCGGAAACGCCGGCACCGCCGTAAGCCTGGATCGCGTTGTCGATGATCTTCAGCGCCATGTTTGGGGCCGCCACCTTGATCATCGCGATCTCAAGCTGCGCGGTCTTGTTGCCGACCTTATCCATCATGTCGGCCGCCTTGAGGCACAGCAGCCGATTCATCTCGATATCGGTGCGGGCCTCGGCGATGCGCTGCTCCCAAATCGAATATTCAATGATCTTCTTGCCAAACGCTGTACGCGACGAGAGCCGCTTGACCATCTTCTCCAGTGCTTCCTCGGCCTTGCCGATGGTGCGCATGCAGTGATGGATGCGGCCGGGACCGAGACGGCCCTGGGCAATCTCGAACCCCCTGCCCTCGCCGAGCAGGATATTGCTGACGGGAACGCGAACGTTCTCCATCAACACCTGGGCATGGCCGTGGGGCGCGTCGTCGAAGCCGAATACCGGGAGCATCTTCTCGACCTTGATGCCTTTGGTATCGAGCGGCACCAGGACCTGCGACTGCTGCTGATGGCGCGGCGCCTTGGGATCGGTCTTGCCCATGACGATCGCAATCTTGCAGCGGGGATCTCCGACACCCGAGGACCACCATTTGCGGCCGTTGATGACGTAATGATCGCCGTCGCGCTCGATACTCGTCTCGATGTTGGTGGCGTCTGAAGATGCCACGGCCGGCTCGGTCATCAGGAACGCGGAACGGATTTCACCGTCCATCAGCGGCCGCAGCCACTTCTTCTTGTGCTCCTTGCTGCCGTAGCGCATCAGCACTTCCATGTTGCCGGTATCGGGCGCCGAGCAATTGAACACTTCCGAGGCCCAGCCGATGTGGCCCATTTCCTCCGCAAGCGGCGCGTACTCCAGATTGCTCAATCCCGCGCCGCGGAATTCATCGTCCTCATGTGCCGACGGCGGCATGAACATGTTCCAGAGACCTTCCGCCCTGGCCTTCTTCTTCAGGTCTTCCAGCACCGGGATCACCTTCCAGCGCTCGCCTTCGGAATCCTGCTGCTTATACGTCGGCACCGCAGGCCGAACATGCTTGTGCATGAACGATTGCACCCGATTGAGCCATTCGCGCTGACGGTCAGACATGTTGAAGTCCATTGGGCGTTCCTCACATTCGCTGCTTGAAATTGGTTGACGGCACTGTCTCTCCGCCGTCCCTTGTCCGCAAGACCTATTCTTGTCGCCAATCTTGACGACTGCGGCGTCGGCCGGCTGGCCGGAGATGCCTCGCGCCAACAGCGCATTGACATTCCCTAGCCTCAAACGATAGTTTCATACACGTGTTTTAATTGCAATGTCCCAAACTGTTTGCGCATAGGGCCTATGATATGGCGTCGGACCAAACCAGGACGGCGATCCTCAACGCTGCCGAGCGGCTTTATGCCGATCGCGGCTTTGGCGAGGTCACGCTGCGCGACATCGTCGCGGCTGCCGAGGTCAATCTTGCGGCGGTGAACTATCATTTCGGCTCCAAGGACGAGTTGATTGCCGAGTTGTTCGTCACGCGCAGCCTCGCCACCAATCGCGAGCGGCTGAACGAATTGAAATCCGCCGAAGAAGCCGGCGGCGGGCGCGCCAGCATCGACTCCATTTTGCGCGCGCTGGTCGGGCCGACGCTGCGAGGCTGTCTCGGGCCTGACCGCGAGCGCTCGAGCGCGGCCCGTTTCATGATCCGGGCCTCTATCGAGTCCGTACCGCCGATCCGCAGGATTAAAAACCGCGAAATCGATCACTTGCGGAAATTCGCCGCCGCGATGCGGCGCTCACTACCCGATTGCAGCGAGGTCGATCTTTACTGGGGGCTGCATTTCGCGCTCGCCATGGCGCACCAAACCATCCGCGATAGCGAGCGGTTGAACAAACTGTCGGAGGGACTGTGCGATCTTGGCGATGTCCAAGGGATGATCGAGCGTATTGTCGCGGTGTCGGTGAAGGCGTTGACAGGGCGTAAGGTAGAGAAAAAGGCGCCTGCGAGATTGGTGGCGCGGGACGCGCGGTAGTCGTCCCCGAGAAGCGAAGGCGTCGCGCAAGCGCCCGTGATGCTATTGTTGGGCGTCTTTGCGAGGAGCGGAAGGCGACGAAGCAATCCATACTTCTTTTCGCCAGAGAT
>Ga0126308_10000736_pt1 | contig 11727 bp, 11 predicted proteins | sample Plot55_FD_92533 | JGI IMG/M metagenome (GOLD analysis project Ga0126308, IMG submission 92533) | Serpentine soil microbial communities from UC McLaughlin Reserve, CA, USA - Plot55 | ecosystem: Environmental > Terrestrial > Soil > Grasslands | place: USA: UC McLaughlin Reserve, Lake County... | reverse complement strand
TCCTCGTTACCGGTGATAAGGCATCCGCCTACGCGCCCGTAATAAGAGTACTGTCCCAAGGGGTTCAGGTCTGCTGATGTGGAGTAGAGCCGCTCAACGACTTTGGTACAGATCGACGATTTTTCGCCGAGCCAGATCGGAGAGCTTATGACAAGCATGTTGGCCGCCTTGACCTTCTCGTAGATCAGCGGCCAATCGTCTCTCTCCCACCCATGTTCTGTCATGTCCGGCCAAACCCCATAGGCGATGTCGTAGTCTACCGGGCGTAACACCTCGACCGAGACTTCGTTCTTCTCCATGATTGCTCGAGAGATAGCGACAAGCCCTTCCGTGTGGGAGAGCTCCGGCGAGCGCTTGAGGGTGCAGTTGAGGAAAAGAGCTCTGAGGTCGGAGAAATCCCACGGGACCGATTGGCTCGTCTCCAGTGCCTCCAAATGGCTTTCGAGCTCCACGTCGACTCCTCCTTCTCCCTTAGCGGTATGAAGTGTAGTAGCTCGCCATTATAAAGCGGCGGGGCTGCTCCCCGCGATACAATCTGCCAAAAAGGAATCGAAGCCGGTACCCCCGCTTATCTCCTACGGTTTCTGCCCACCACCTTGACACGCTTCGGGTTGAGCGCCACGTAAACGTTCCTATCCTCGACCTTGACCTCGTGCTTCGGCACAGCTTTTACGGCTGGAAGGCTCAAGGCTTTGCCGGTTGTGACGTCGAACTTTGCCCCGTGCAGCGGGCACTTGAGCTCTCTGCCTGCTAGCTCACCCTCGCTGAGATGCACGAACTGGTGGGTACAGATGTCCTCAAAAGCGTGAAACTCGCCGTTCACGTTGCACAGGGCCACGGGGCGATCCTCGACCAGGTACTGACGGACCTCGCCGGGAGCGACCTCGTCTACCGTGGCTATCTTGTGAAACTCGGGCATATCTTTAGGCCACTCGCTCCTCGAACCCGAGCCCGATCTTGCCCTCTATAGCTTGGTCCAGCTTCTCCTTGAGGCCCCGCAAGGGTATGCGGCCCGTCACCTCGCCGAAGAAGCCAAAGACCACTAGCTTCTCGGCTTCCTTGCGCGGTATGCCGCGGCTCATCAGGTAGAAGAGATCCGTCTCGTCGACCTGTCCTGTCGTCGAGCCGTGGGAGCACTTGACGTCGTCGGCCATGATCTCTAGGTTGGGCAGGGAGACGGCGAACGCATCGTCGGTCCCGAGGATGATGTTGCGGTTGGTCTGGTAGGCGTCCGTCTTCTGCGCTCCTGGCTCGACCCGGATAAGCCCCGAAAAGACCGTCTGCGACTCGTCGCGCAGAGCGCCCCTGTAGAGAAGGTCCCAGTGGGCGTTAGGAGAGATGTGGTCCTGCAGCGTGTGGTGGTCGACGACCTGGCTCGAGTCGGCGAAGTACGGCCCGAGCATCTCCGAGTCGCTCCCGTCGGCGACGAGCCCGGCCTCGACGTTGGTGCGGGAGAGCTGGGAGCCCAAAGCGACGACGAGGCTGTTGATCGTGGAGTCCTTTTCGGTAGAGCTGCGGATGGTGTTGAAGTGCAGCACGTTACGCTCCCAGTTCTGCAACGAGACGTACCGTAGGTGCGCGCCTTGACCCACGTAGAGCTCCACCGCCCCGTTTGAAAAGGCCAGCTCCTCACTGTTTGCTGACGCGTACTCGTCTATGTACGTCACCGACGCGCCCTCCTCAACCACGACGAGGGTGCGCGGCATGATCGAGCCGGCTACGTCCAGCCAGTGGTAGCTTTGAATGGGAACTTCAACCTCTACGCCGCGCGGCACGTAGAGTAACGATCCGCCGGAGAACGCTGCCGCATTGAGGGCCGCGAACTTATCGTAATCTATCGGTACGAGACCGAAGAGCTTCTTCCTAACCAGGTCCCCGTGTTCGGCGAGCGCCGTGTGCAGATCGGTAAAGACGACGCCCTTGTGCGAGAGTTTTTCATCAACCCGGCTGTAAGCCGTCTCGGAATTGTGCTGGACGATAAGGGCGGAATTCTCCTCGCCCTCCTCTATGAGCGTCTGGACGGCCTCCGGAAGCTCCTTCTCCGAAGAGACGTCAGGGCTCGGGACGTAGGGGATGAAGTCGTCGATGCTCACGTCCGAGATATCTGTGTAGCGCCACGCTTCATCTCTAAGGGTGGGCATCGGTATCTTCTCGAACAATCGCCACGCCTCAAGGCGCTTCTCGGTAAGCCAGGCAGGCTCGCTCTTAAATTTAGACAACGTCTCCACAACCTCAGCACTGACGCCTTTGTTTTTCAAGATCTCCGGCACGCCGTTCTTTTGCATCTCTCGCCTTTCTCGTCTCCTAAAAAGGGGGCGGACCCCTAGAGAGCCCGCCCTACCGAACCGCTATACGATTACTATTGGCGTCTGGACCTAGCCGACAGAACCCTCCATCTCAAGCTGGATCAGACGGTTCAGCTCGATGGCGTACTCAAGGGGAAGCTCCTTGGCGATCGGCTCGATAAAGCCGTTGACCACCATCGCTATCGCCTCCTCTTCGGAGAGCCCACGGCTCATGAGGTAGAAGAGCTGGTCCTCCCCAACCTTGGAGACCGTCGCCTCGTGCTCGGTCGAGACCTTCTTTTCCTCGATCTCTATGTACGGGTAGGTGTCCGTCCGCGCCTTCTCATCTAGCAACAAGGCGTCGCACTCGACCCGGCTCTTGGAGCTCTCCGCGCCCTCATGCACCTTGAGGAGGCCCCGGTAAGTGGATCTGCCCGTCCCTTTGGAGATGGACTTGGAGGTGATGAGGCTCGAGGTATTGGGGGCTGCGTGCACGATCTTGCCGCCCGCGTCCTGGTGCTGCCCGTCGCCGGCGTAGGCGACCGAGAGGATCTCGCCCCGAGCCCCCTCGCCCATGAGATAGACCGCTGGGTACTTCATCGTGAGCTTGCTCCCGAGGTTACCGTCAACCCACTCGACGGTGGCGTCCTCATAGGCCACGGCCCGCTTGGTCACCAGGTTGTAGGTGTTGTGCGACCAGTTCTGGATCGTCGAGTACCGGATGCGGGCGTTCGGTTTGGCGATGAGCTCTACAACCGCCGAGTGCAATGAGTTCGTGGTGTACGTCGGAGCCGTACAACCCTCAATGTAGTGTACGTAAGAGCCCTCATCCGCGATGATGAGCGTCCGCTCGAACTGGCCCATGTTCTCAGCGTTGATCCGGAAGTAAGCCTGTAGCGGTATGTCTATACTAACCCCCGGCGGCACGTACACAAACGATCCGCCCGACCACACGGCGCTGTTAAGCGCGGCGAACTTGTTATCATCCGGTGGGATAATAGTGCCGAAGTACTCGCGTACAAGGTCCTCGTGCTCCCTCAAGCCCCCGTCCATATCCATGAAGACCACGCCGGCCTTCTCCCACTCCTCCTTCAAGGAATGGTAAACGACCTCGGACTCGTATTGGGCGCCGACGCCCGCGAGGATATCGCGCTCCGCCTGCGGGATGCCAAGCTTCTCGAAGGTGTTCTTTATGTCGCTGGGCACGTCGTCCCAGCTGCGGCCCTGGTTCTCCATCGGGCGGATGTAGTAGTAGATCTCGTCGAAGTCGAGCTCGTTGAGGTTGCCGCCCCACTGCGGGGTTGGCTTCTCCCAGAACGACTTCAGCGCGTTAAGGCGAAACTCGAGCATCCACTCGGGCTCGTTCTTGTGCTTGGAGATCATGGCCACGATCTCCGGGTCTATGCCCTTTCTCGGGGTCTTGAAGAAGTACTCCTCCGGATCGTGGAATCCGAACTTGTACTCATCGAGCCCTAAAGCCTGTACGGTCCTGTCTTCAGGCATTGCTTCCTCCTTAGGATCTCTAGGCGGCGGAGCCAAACTCCTGGCGCACCCAGTCGTAGCCCTTGTCCTCCAGCTCCAGCGCGAGCTCCTTGCCACCCGATGTAACGATTCGTCCATCTAGCATGACGTGGACCTGGTCGGGCTCAATGTATCTGAGTATCCGCTGATAGTGCGTAATAATTACCGCACTAAACTCGGGGCCCCGAAGCTCGTTGACGCCCCTAGATACGACCTGCAAGGCGTCAATGTCCAGCCCCGAATCGGTCTCGTCCATGATGGCGAGCTTTGGCTCCAGCATGAGCATCTGCAAAATCTCGTTGCGCTTCTTCTCGCCGCCGGAGAAGCCCTCGTTCAGATACCGCTCGGCGAACTTTGGGTCCATCTGCATGATGCCCATCTTCTCCTGCAGGAGCCTGTACATCTCCATGACGGAGAGCTCCTTCTCGCGCACGGAGTTGACGGCGGTGCGTAAGAAGTTGGCTACGGAAACACCCGGCACCTCGCTAGGGTACTGGAACGCGAGGAACATCCCGAGCTTGGCCCGCTCGTCTGGCTCGAGCTCGAACACGTCCTGACCCATAAAGGTGACGGTGCCTCCCGTTACCTCATAACGCGGGTGTCCCATCAACACGTTCGAGAGCGTGCTCTTGCCAGAGCCGTTCGGACCCATGATGGCGTGTATCTCTCCCTTGCCAACTTCCAGATTGAGACCCCTAATGATCTCGTTGTCGTCGATCTCGACGTGTAAATTCTCTATCCTTAGCATCGCACCCCTACCGTCATATATGAAACTTTGCTACTATGAGCTAGCCTAATGATAGCACATACCCTCGTACTGCAGCGGAGAAATAAAAACGGTAATTCCTACTAAAATTCCTCATATTCCGCTTATTAATGCGGTTTTCTGGCAAAGTCAACACCTGTGAAAACAGTCACCTGCTAATAATTCTCGATAAGGATCAACGGGTTTAGCTTGTAACACCACCGGGCTCTTGGGAGCAAGGATTATCGAGAATTATTCTCGATAACCTACACAACTCAAGCCGGCCTTACTTCAGTAACCTCTCTGGTTGTACGTAGACGTCTTTCTAGAAGCCATACCCGAGAGCGCTGCCAATAGCGCCACCAAGACTGCCCCAGTTGATACCGCTACAGGTCGTCTGTCCATCGTTCTGTACCTCTCGTTCCCCGCGCTCTTGCCAACGTCGAGGCTGGTTGTGGAGGCTCCGAAGAGAGGGGCCTGGAGCAGGTTTCGCCACTGACTCCACCTAGCTTGTTCTACTACTTCACTGGTGTGACTGTAGCGGGGGGCGAGCGCAACCGCTAAAAGTACCTGAGAGTACCTATTCTGGAAAGGGCGAGACCAGGGCATCTCTGGCGTGAAGCGGAGACTCCCTATCGGCGTTGCGGGAGAGGTAGCCGAGGGCCAAGTTACGGCCATCCACCGGCAGGGGAGCGATGCTCGTGATCCTACCAACCTGCTTGCCGTTTTGGGTTATAGGTATGTCGGGAGCGGGGAGCGGACCTTCGAGGAGGAGGCGGTGGAGGGTGCGGTTAGGGTGACCCCGGTAGCGCATCCGCGCTACGGTCTCCTGGCCTGGGTAGCAGCCCTTTGTAAAGCTCACGGCGCGGTCAAGGATGCCGGCTTCGGCGGGGAAGTTTTCAGAGGTGATGTCTGAGCCAAACCGGGGGATGCCGGCCGCCACACGGGCAGTCTCGTAGGCGTCGTGGCCCGTGGCCTTCGCCCCGGCTTGGATGAGATACTCCCTTGCGGCATACAGAGCGTCTGCTGGGCCTAAAACGTCGAAGCCAGGTATAGGAACAGCGACGCCAGTGGCGAGCACGTTGACACCGCCAACCTCGACCTGGGCTGACTCATGCTCGGCGAGTTGCAAGTTATCGAGAAGCTCCCCTGCGCGGGGGCCATAGAGGCCGAGGATACCCCAGGGGGCGTCTCCTCTAGAGAGGTCTTCAACCTCGACGCGAGAGAAGGGGGCGTAGCGGCCTAAAGTCTCGCGCGCCGTCTCCGCGCCTTCGGGCTCGGTGTCCAAGAGGATGAACTCGCCGCTTTTAAGGATGCGCAGGTCGGTCTGTATACGACCCTTCGGGTTCAAAAGGGCTGCGTAAGCGCCGGTGGCCTCGTCTTTTGGAGTCTCGTTAGTTAGTATCGCGTCTAGCATTCCCAGAGGATCTCTACCGGAAAGCTGGAGCACGGTTTTGTATGAGCGGTCTACGAGAGCCGCGCCTTCGGCGAGCACCGCATATTCGGCGGTAGGGTCTCCGTAGTGGGCGGGAACCGAGTGGCCAGCAAAGTCGGTATACTCGACGTTCCGGTCGCGACCAAGACGGTCGTTTAGCGGGGTAAGCTTGAGTTCATCCATATACCGGTATTGTAAGACACAGACAAATTTACGAAGGAGGCTGGCCTTATGACCAAAGTTGTGGTGCTCGATGTAGACGGAACGCTCATGGATACGAACTATCTGCACGTCGAGGCGTGGGCGCGAGCGTTCGAGGAGGTGGGGCAACGGGTGCCGCGGGCAAGTATCCACAAACAGGTCGGGAAGGGGTCGGATAAGCTGATCCCCGAGTTCGTAGAGGACGAGGAGGCCTTCGAGGAGGTAGACGAGCTGCACGGTGAGATCTACATGGATCTGCAGCAACATGGCCACCCGCTCCCGGGTGCCAGGGAGCTTATAGCTTCGCTCGCCGAGCGAGACTACGAGGTCTGGCTCGTCACTAGCGCCAAGCCCGAAGAGCTCGAGCAGTACCTCGACCAGCTGGAGACCGAGGGCAAGCTCACCGGCATCATCAAGTCGTCCGATGTCGAGGAGTCCAAGCCCGCGCCCGCGCTTTTTGAGCTTGCCCTCGAGAAAGCAGGCGGCGACGCGGACGAGCTCTTGGCTGTGGGAGACGCCATCTGGGATGTCGAGGCGGCGGCAAGGGCGGGTATCCGCACGGTCGCCGTCCTCTCGGGCGGGGCCTTTAGCGAGGAGGAGCTTAAAGGGGCCGGAGCCGTCGCCGTATACGACAACTGCGCCGAGCTTCTAGATTCCGGTTTCCCGGAGAATCACTAGCGGCTACTGCCCAGCATCATCTGAAGTGTGCTGATTTAACGCCGGTACTTGAGCCTCGAAGATACGGTACGTATCGTGAGTTGATCCAAAAGTTGGTCCGTCAGGCGGCGACCCGAAGGTATTCGTTCGCTTCACCTGTACCCCGGTTGTTGTCGGCGGAGGTAGAAAGCACCTCGCGCGCTGCACTGCCCGCTTTCCTCCGAGCTTTGCTACGAGAAACAAATGATATCCACGATCATAACGCCTAGAACGAACTCGTATGGTCAGCGGAGCGCATCAAGGAAGATAATTCAAGTTTCGTGCGAGTTTCTGAGACATCTGCAATCCCGTTCGATCATTTGTTGTTCTTCGCCGATGCCCGAAACGGGGACCAATTCGCGTTTCCAATCGTGGCCGATGGTGTATCCGGCAAGATATTTATTATGTGGAACCACGAAGACGACAGCCACACGTGGGTCGCTCCGTCGCTGATGATTTTCCTGGAAAGGTGGTTGCAAGGTCGGCTCTCGGTGTAGGCACCGGGGGAGGTCTGTACTTATCGAGAGGTTGTGAACTATCCCGGCATTTCTGTATACTGCGGGTGCAGTCGAAGGTGGGTACGGTCTACAAGGCGCCGCCCGTTGGACGAGGGCGGCTTTTTCGTTGATACGGCCCAAAGAAAAGAAAGGTGGGCTCTGGTACATGCCCGAAGGAACGGTGAAGTGGTTTAACGATGAGAAGGGCTACGGCTTTATCTCCCCGGATGAAGGCGGCGAAGACCTCTTCGTACACTACACGGGGATAACCGGCTCGGGGTTCAAGTCTCTCGAGGAGGGCACGAGGGTCTCCTTTGAGGCGACCCGCGGCAGGAAGGGTATGCAGGCGGAGAACGTTCAAGTCGTTTCGGCTTGACTAACTTCAGCTGGTAGTAAGAGGGCTGGGGGATACAGCCTCCAGCCCTCACCTTTTGCCGACGTTTAGACACCTCCTAAATCTTACCTAGGCTCTCTTTAAGAGCGGCGCGGGCATCCGAGTAGACCCGGAGCAGGGGGAGACCGTTCTCCCGGGCGAGCCGGGCGGCGTCTGTGTACTCCGGCGCCGCTACGAAGTCCTCTCCGTCGAGGCTCCCGATCTTTACCTCGCAAGTACCGTAAGGTAGTTCGACCTTGGCGAATCGCCGTTCGGCGACGGTACGCCCTACCCCGTAGTGACGGATGCCTAAAGTCCCGGTCTCCCTCATAAGGAGGCGGGCGAGATTCTCGCGGTCTACGCTTTTTACGAGGGCACAGACTTTGTAGGCCCCACGGCCTTTTTTCATAGTGAGGGGTTCAAGCCACGAGTCGAGCGCCCCGGCCTCAAGGAGCTTCTCGAGCGCCGCCCCGAGGAGTTCACCAGGCGCGTCGTCCACGTTCGCCTCCAGGATCTCGATGTCTCCGATCTCACCCTCGAGCTCGCCTACCACGGCCCGCAGGAGGTTTGGGGCGTACTGGAGGTAGTTGCTCCCGGCTCCGTATCCGACCGCGTGCAACGTCATCGGGGGCGCGGCGTCGGTGAAAGCTCTATCGGTCAGGCTCGCCATGAGAGCCGCTCCGGTCGGGGTCGTTGTCTCTTGGGACTCTTCAGTCCAGCGCACCCGCGAGCCCTTGAGGGCCTCCAGCGTTGCAGGTCCAGGGACGGGCAGAGGCCCATGTGCGGAAGGGACGACTCCCGTTCCCATCGGCAGAGGGCTACAGCTTACGCTCTCCACTCCAAGGAGCTCGAGTGCTACGCAGCTTCCCACCACGTCAACGATCGAGTCTACCGCCCCGACCTCGTGGAAGGTTACGTCCTCCGGCGCACGATCATGCACGGTACCCTCCGCGTTCGCCAGAAGCTGGAAAGCCTCCACGGCTCTCCTCGCTGCTCGCTCCGGGAGGCTCGCGCTCTCTACGAGCCGCCGGATGTCGGCGAATGTGCGATGGGAGTGCTCCTCCGGGTGCTCGACAACGAGGCGGAGGGCGTGTACCCCGTTGATCTCGACGGTTTCGACGTGGATCTCGAACGGTACGTCGAGATTCTTTAGTGACTGCGATACTTCTGCGAGCGGTGCTCCCGCGGAGGCTAAAGCGCCTAAGGTCATATCGCCAGCGGCACCGCCTACAGGTTGGAAGTGGACGTGCGTTTTAGTCGTGGTCGCCCTGATTGCCGGTCATCTTGCGAGCCATCAAGAGGGTGACGGCGAGGAGTACGGTCAGCAGGACGAGGGGACGGGGATCGCTCCTTACGGCGTTGGTGAGGGGAGAGGGATCCCGTTTCTCGCCGGCCTCGCGGGCTAAGGAGAGTTGGCGCCTGGCAGAGTTGACAAAGGAATTGAAGAACTCCCGTTGCTTGGCCTTGAGGGTGTCCTTGAGGCGGGCAAACGCTTCCTGGAGGCGCTGCCTTATCGTTTGCTTGACCTGTTCTGCGACGACCTGGGGCTCGACGTGCTTGCGGAAATCGGTCATGTCCGAAGACATGCGGTTCCGGATCTCGAACATCTGCCGTTCTATACGCTCTGGCGCCTCGCTCATGGCCTTAGCTGCTCCTTGAACCAGTCTATGTTCTGCTGGAGGGTTGCTATCGTCCGGCGAGGCTTGGGATCCAACCTCAGCAAAATTCCGGCGCCGCCCCCGGCTAATGCACCCCCGATAACGAGCAGTATACCAGAGACGATAAGCGCCGAGACCCACTGTGGTAAGCCCAAGAACGCAACCAAGAAGTACACACAGGCTAAAAAGAAAAAGAAGGAGAACAGCAGCAAAAACACCGCCCCGACCACCAGAAGGCCTGCGGCGATACCAGCCTGCCTGCCTACGGGTAATAGCTCGACGCGGGCCATCTCGACCTGCTTGTTGACCAGCTCCTGCACCTGCGGTCGAAGCGTATCTAATATTTCCTTGATGCTACGGTCGGAGGCTCCAGGGCCTTCGTTCAGCTCCCTGGTGAACCTCTCTACCCGTTCCTGTTGCTCTGCCACCCAGCACCCCTTTCTTCTTGGATCCTAGAACCGGAAGATCCCACAGATATGATACCCACGCTTTCGCACCTGTAATCTTCCCCAAGACAACTTGACGTGCTCTTGCTACCGTCCTTGGTGTACCATAAAGCACTCGCGCTCGCGGTGCTCGCGTTCCAGAAGAAGGGCGCGAGGCTAGCCGATTGGAGGTAGGGGAGCTCTGGAGCTTTACAGGGCGCTCGGCATCGTAAAGGGAGACATCGTCGCCTTCGTGGGAGCTGGGGGGAAATCGAGCGCCATACTCCAGGCTGTTCACGAACTCAAGGAGGCCGGAACATCGGTCCTCGTTACCCCAACCACGAAGATGTTCGTCAGAGAGGCCGAAGGAGTAGGCTCCATCTTGATCTCCGAAGATAGAGAGGAGTTGCACTCGAAGGCTGCAGAGGTCCTCGCCAGAGAGGGAGCCGCTGTCGCCGGGAGCACCATCCTCTCGAAGGGACGGGTAGGCGGCGTCGAGGCCTCGTGGGTCCCGGCCCTGGCCTCGCCAAGTGGCGTCACGCTCGTTGAAGCTGACGGAGCCCGCCGACGGCCGCTGAAGGGGACGGCACCGCACGAACCTCTCCTTCCCGAGGGAGCTACGCTCGTGGTCGTCGTAGGCGGCATGCGCGCCCTGGGCAAGCCCGTAGACGAGGAATACGTTCACCGCCCAGGCGTCTTCTCCGAGCTCACCGGCACAAGCCAGGGCCACACCATCGACGCCAGGACCTTTGCCCGCTCGCTCCTCGCTGGGCTCCGGACCACCCCCGAAGGCGCTCGCCGGGCGGCGCTTCTGACCTATGCCGAGCCCGGTCGACGCATGTCCGACGCCTCAGTAGTCGCTCATATCCTTTGGCGAAAGGGCTTGCGCCAGGTGATATTGAGCTCCTTACCCACAGAGATGCCGGGCCGAATCTGGATGCCCTGACGCCTGGTACGTCACCTGCCTGGAAGAAGTTTGCCCCTCACGACACCCAAATGAAAACCTGCAATCGCTCGATTGTGGCGCTATAAGAGAGCAGTATTGGTGCATATATAACGCGGATGGTGGGGAGACATGACGTGTGTCCCTGTAATTAGACGTTGAGCTGCGTAGTGAGGGGCCGATCTATGTGCAGCTTGGGGAGGAATTATCGAAGGCGCAGAGGCTCGCGAGGGAGCTAACATCCTCGAATAGGGAAGGAGCTCTGGGAGCGCTTTGACACAGAGTTTGAGCGTCTCTACCAGAGAGCGGCGAGCAGGGAGAGAGAGCATCACGGAAGAGTTAAGGGGCCTCGAGGCGTGAAGCCAGATACGTTGCGGCTAGCACCTAGATAAGGGCCTTGTTATATAAGGTAGAAAAGAGCTGGGACAGGCCGAGCATCGCGGTACTGAGTAGTTAGATCCGCGGCTTTCTCGAACCGAACGTAGCGGGTAAGAGGGTAAGATAATCATCGCAAAGATTTTGCTCGGCTTCCGGGCTCCAAACAGGAATGAAGCGTGGGCTCGACTACGATATTGTTTGTTAGCAAAGCTCGATCCTACTCGCGAGCGTGAGGTTACTCTTTGTGCTCGACGTCACGGATCTAATTGGTGTCAGCCTCCTCTTGGAGCGGGGTATAGGGGTCAAGGGCGTTATTACTCGCTAAAATAAACGCTGATTGTAGTAGTGTGTCATAGCGGCAGAGAGGAGACGTCGTGAGCATAACGCAAAGCTTCGATGGGCTTAAAGAGGAAATTCGGGAGAGCTTCGAGGAGGACATAGTAGCCCTCAGGCGCGACATTCATCGAGAACCCGAGATCGGTTTCGAGACGGAAAAGACTGCCCAGAAAGTCCTCGATGCTCTTGACGGTCTGCCGCTGGAGATACAGACTGGCGTCGCCGAGAACGGCG
>Ga0126308_10000735_pt1 | contig 11729 bp, 10 predicted proteins | sample Plot55_FD_92533 | JGI IMG/M metagenome (GOLD analysis project Ga0126308, IMG submission 92533) | Serpentine soil microbial communities from UC McLaughlin Reserve, CA, USA - Plot55 | ecosystem: Environmental > Terrestrial > Soil > Grasslands | place: USA: UC McLaughlin Reserve, Lake County... | reverse complement strand
TTCATCCTTTAATCGATAGGTGTCTGGCTCCAGGTCCATATGGATGCGATTGAGGTCAGCCCCTAGATTCATGTAGACTTTCACTGAACTAATACCAAGCTCTTTGAGGTAAGGAATATCCCTAACCTGATCCGGCCGGAGGATCGAGGCGTGGATAGAGTAATCTACATAATGATTGCCTTTACTTGCACGCAATTGTTTGCTTATGTTGCTGTTGCAATAGCTGTCATAAAGCCTCAGCATCCTTATCATTGTGGTGACGCCACCTACAGCAGCCGATCTTGACTCTGTCCTTGCAGCTTCATTGATCGGAGTGTAGACACCATAATGCACGTGTGGGTCGATTACGCCAGGCAGCACGTATTTCCCACACGCATCTATTTTTCTTGAGGCAGTAACATCGTTAGCAGAATAAGCAATTGACTTTATCTTGCCATCCTCAATCATTATATTTGTACCATCTATTATTCCCACTCTAGGAATGACGGCAGAAGCGTTCATGATTAGCAGATCACATGAGTTCTGCATCTAGCCCCTAATACATTGCCGAGCACCATAATATCTTATGCCTCAATCTGGATGTTTTATATTGGGATTTGTTAGGCTGGATAGCCAGAGGGGGCTGGTAGTTTAGCCTGGTAGCAATGCGCGCTTCGCAAGCGTGAGGTCGCGGGTTCAAATCCCGCCCAGTCCATTACGTTCGGAGTCAACGACGAACTTAGCCAGAAATTTAAATTCCGCCGTTAGTATTATCAGGTTTGTAAATATCAAAATAAACTTTGTCGCCGACCTTGATATTCATATCCTCATATTCCCGCATCGAAAGCTTAACTGTGGGAGATTCCGTCTGGCCTCCTCCTAGGCCAGGTATATTTGCCATTATTTTAGGCATATTCTTCATTAGATCTTCAATAGAGTTGAATGTGCCTACTCCTGGCCCAAATTGACTCTGTGTTTTCTTTTCTTGAGACCTATACTCGTTCTCATCGCTAAATGTGACATAAACATAGTGGGAGCCTTCTGGAGGTGATTGAATCTTTGCAACGATGTAATCCTTCCTCATTCGGAGACACCTAGTTTCAGTAAATATCACTTATCTATGTATCATATATATATATATATTCTAAACTGGTTGGCCCACTACAAAGAAATTCAAAATTTATCCTGGAAATATGCGCTCATAGTGAGAATTGTACATGATAGCATGTGCTATAATAATAAGCAAAGACTAATACCCAACTGATATCAAAGCCGACGCTTGCAAGACCTAAGAAATGGATTAGCACAACTGCAACTTTAAGCATGAAGAAAACCATCCATCCACTAAAGACAGCTCAAAAGGCTCATACTGAAAAATGCAAAGGATCTATGTAGACTGCCTACTGATATCCTAAAAACCCTTTATTAAAAAACAAGCATACACCAAGATAATGAGAAGTACAGAGAATAGGAGATTGGATACAAATCAGCCTGCAAACAAGTTTGATCCCTGAAATAGAATGAATAGCCTTCCTTTACAAGCGTTGTTAGTAGAGGAAATAGAGCACCATTTCTGCAAACTGCCATCATAGCTATTCTCTTCTCTTACATTATGATGAAACTACTGGACAATAAGGGAAATATTCCTCTCCTTATAAGTTACAAGATTCATGCATGTACCAGTTCAAAATTTGTTAATTGTTATTAGCAGGCTTCGTGTCCACATTGACTGAGCAATTAACTTGAATTTGCACCTAAATCACATACAATTTCTGTATTTAACCACTATCGGACGGATGACAGGCAAGGAACATCAAATAGAGATCTGGTTTGTTAAATATGAGGGTAAATACTACGTGATTTCTGAACGCCGGGAAAAGGCACAATGGGTTCAAAACATCATACATTATCCGAAAGTTTCATTTACTGTTGGCGACAACAAAATCAATGGCAACGCACGAATAGTCAACAAAGACATGGAGCACAAGTTAGCCTCAGAGGTTTCAAAATTAATGGATGAAAAATACAAATGGAGCCAAGGCATGATTATAGAACTTACAGCCATAAATCCTGCTAATTAAGAATAATATATAACACCTGCTGTTTGTTAATGTCGTAAAACCGAAGGCCTGGCTGCAGAAATATATAGGCGTCTGCGGAGTGGCAAACTCAATCAATTTAGGAATCGAGAATGCCAATAGATAAAGAGCAAATACATTTAGTAAGCATTGATAGAAAATAAAGACCTTTTAAGAGTTATATATTTTGCATATGGCATGTAAAGGATCTGATTAAATATATTCGATCTTTCTATTGCGATTGATAGTTGTGTTCTACTACCAGTGATGTCAAGATCAGGATTTTGGCAGTAGATGATGAGCCCGATATACTCTTGGGGCTAAATGCGCTTTTGGAAAGGTGAGGCCATTATATGAAAACATTTGATAAGGCAGCATCAGCTTTGGAACATCTTGCAAGCGATTGTGCTCAATATGACTTGGTAATTACGGATTACAGAAAGAGCATACCAGCCAACTTTGGAAGAAAACGTAAAATACACTATTGTTAATATTTTCACTAGCATTATATGACAAAACAAGTCAAAGTACGTGATAAAAAAGGGATCACACTGTTTAGTGATCTAGGTACATTTATTCCAAACAATAGGATAGCTGACCTCATTTCATATGACTATCAATGCTTCTGGGATTCGATTCTCCTGTTAGGCCGTTTTTGTTTCTATCATAAAGATGATTTTAATGTTTTACAAGAAGAAGGAAGGAAAAGAATATGCAGTCATCATTTGAATAGTTTGATTGTATCTTAGCAATAAGAAGAAAAGTAGTACCGAGTCCGGCCAATTCTCTTTTATCTTCTATATTGTTTGTCTGTCAATTTTATACTGTGGATGAGCTTCATCGTGCATCAGACGGGCTAGGCTTTCATAAATTAAGATAACTTGGTCATCCAAAGCGCCCCATAACTGTTAATTTCTCCCCGACAGGTATTATTACCTCTTTGACAATTTGTCGCTGTACAGAGTTGCATGTAAATGAAGTACCAGATAGTCAGGAAACTTGGTTCTGGAGGGTTTGGCAACGTTTATGAAGTCCAGGCTAATGACGGTAACGCCTATGCTATGAAGCTACTAAGAGACCTCAGTACAGTCAACAAGCAAAGGTTTGAAACTGAGATCAAGATACTTGCTCAGCTAAATCATCCAAATATCGTAAAGATTCTTGAATGGAACCTGGGCGGTGATCCTCCTGATTTCAGCCCATGGTATACCATGGAGTATCTTCGTGGTGGATCCCTTAGGGACCACATGGATGATAAATTCAAAGAAGCTTATGTATTCCAAAGAAACTGGAGTATAAATACTGTAATTCTACCCGCTTGCCATGCGCTTGCGCAAGCACATAGTGCCGGAATATATCACCGAGACTTAAAGCCTGATAATATCATATATACGAGCAGTGACAGGGCACAAATAAAAATAACTGATTGGGGTCTTGGCAGAGATATAGGAAGAAAGTCGATTGCTCTTACAGCGTCACTAGGCCAGATAGGAGGCACACCAGGTTACTGTGCACCTGAACAGTGGTTCATGTTTGATATGGTAGATGGACGGGCAGACATCTACTCTTTAGGAGTCATATTTTATGAAATGATGACAGGAAGGACCCCGTCTATGTATGATCAGAGAGATAGCGGCCTGAAAAGATCAAAAGCTGTAGATCTGCCTTCCAAGTACCATCCCACCATTACTAAAGAACTTGACATGTGCATATTGAAGACTCTTGAGCTGGAGGCTGAAAAACGGTACCAGTCGGTATGGCAGCTAATATCTGAAATTGAATCGTTTCCTGATGCTAGATATTATTACTAGGACTCAGCCTTGGATAATATTTTATTATCTTTTACTACGAATTATTTCTCATCAACATAGAGACATGTCGATCCATTCTATGTATTTAGCAGCAGTGCAAAAGATCTTATCTCGGTGCAATAGAAGGTCCTGTCTTTGAGTTCAGTGCATTTTTGATCTCCTTATGCCTCCAGTTATTGTCGTCGTTTTAAGCTTTATTTTCTTTAGCGAAACATGTAGTCGCTTACATCATATAATGTACTTATGCAATAAGGTCGTGCTGCTTTATTTTAGGCAATATCTTGTGCAAAATGATCGATTCATGGTCTGCTGCAACTTCAAATGAAACCATTAGAAGCGAATAGTCTCCCTTATTCAACGCGATAGAAGCCCTCTTTACCTTTTCGTATAATGCAAAAGTGTAAATGGTTTTGCCCAGCTTTTGCTCATAGTCTTCTCTTGTCTTCATTCTTAATACTGCCTTTATTATATTGGATTCTATTTCTTCTCTCGTTAATAGTACTTTGACTCCTCGATTAAATTTTGCTGCTACTAACTTGCCCATCTTGTTTGCAATTCCTGCAAACCGAATAGAGCTATCTAGCTCCAATATTTCATTGCAAATCTTTTCCTCATTACGCATTGTATAATAGTAACACGTAGGGAACATGATTTTAGTATTTTAGCAGACTGCCAGTATACCATAACCAATTAATTTAAGACAAAAGTAGTCAAAAGAAAAATTACTAACAAATTCAGACGCTGTATTGATAGAAATCTCCTTTAAGATGGAAACCAACTATGAATACGCATAATGATAGACACTCTTCCATTGTTTCATTTACATTGTATAAATGAGACAAGTGTTCTTTCTAAGAAAAATTTCTAACCTTCTTTCTGGCATATTAAGTCATACTATTTTCTGGAAATAGTTTTGAGAGCACCTCCATCAAGATTGAAAAGGCCCTTCGACTCCTCGGTAGTAATATTCATCAGCTATAGACTGCTATTTTTGATACCTCTCTACATTGTGATGACAGGAGCTCAATTGTCAAATCCTTCGAACCATGGAATATTCCTCCAACCATTGCCCAATACCGTTCCGACCTTCTGGCCTCTGTATGCCTCACTCCAGGAAGCGATTTCTTACCTATTGTAAAGAGCCTAAACCATGTAAATGTATTATTACTAGTGATCGTCTGATCGCCTGCTAGCCCGTCCTGTATTGGACGTTGTGCTTCTTGTTTAATTCTAGCATGCGTCTTTGCTTCCATTTCTGTACCGGGATGCCTGCTATCTCTTGCTGTAGCCATAAAAAATCTCCTTATATCGTCTACTCCTGTGACCTCCCTTGCCCCGACCTTAGGTCGATAAAAGAAGAAGATATCTCCATGCTCAAGTATCTCTGATGATATGTGATCCGGCATTTGATTGCCATTGCTGGGGCTTCCATTTTGGTCCGCATGTGAGAAACGATCATTTGGCGCGGACATAATCTTTTTGTCCTGGCATTAACTGCTTAGGAAACTAATTGAATGTTGCCATTATTCATTTTTTGAGATAGTTTTTGTCATGAGAGAAAATAGCTGCTCCTTTATCTGATTACTGCTCCTAGCTAACTCGGATGGCTCAATTGAGCTATATAGAAATGGACCTTGAATATTTCATGCACTATTTAGCTGTTACAGCAAACCAATTTGATGACCGAGGATATACAAAGCTTTATGGCTTATAGAATGCAATGTTTTCACCGCAGATGTTAGGACAGTGTGAGCAGTGCGGATTGACAAATGTTGAAGTAAAGCTCACAAAGATTGAAAATAATAAGACAAGAACTTTATGCAATCAATGCAGGCCTGCAGACGGAGCATATGCTTATTAAGATTCGGCAGAATAACATGAATTTCAGAAGCGTCCAAGTATCTATCTATTTATTCTCTGGAAATTAGAACCCCGCCTTTTTTAATTTAGAACCACAGTTGGGGCACGCTGCCTGGTTATGCTTAGTTCCGCAGTTTATGCAATAATAGTTGACACCTTGCTTTCCAGAATCCTGAGCCGATCCAAAAAAGCTCCAAGCGTTAAGACCCATTTTTCTCATCTGTCTCTGCCTGATGAAGTAGTTGATGCTAAGGAAGACCGCTATTATGGCAATAATATCAAATGGGAATGGAAGGATAAAAGCAAGTGCAAGGCTGATAGCAATAGAGATTGCTATCCACATCAATTGAACTTTAAGAAATCTTTTCACATTAGGATCCAACAATTATCGTTAGTTGTACACCCTAAAAATGTTTTTGTAGGTTTGCAATTAAGAGTCATCATTGCCTAGCCGTGGCTTAAGCTAATTGCAAGCCATTCAGTTCTCATAGTTGTAATGGATTGTTGGATGCTCATGTTCAGCTGTCAAGCAGGCGGGGTAATTACATTTTTTTTGCACTGAATGACTGAGTTGCTTTTGAGGTTATATCCAATGCCCTATGCGCAAATGTCCTTTCCATCTTTCAACCACCACCTTTGAAAAGCTTTTGATGATGGTGATGAATCTTTGATTTAATGTTGGTTGCTTTCTAAGCATACGACTATGCTTCTCTATGCTTATGAAAATTGAAGTTTTGTAACGTTACTAAGCATATTTGCTGAACCGATAGTCTTTAAAATTCCAACTACTCTCTATAATGGAATTGAAATTCCTATTCGTATCCCCTGAAGCTTTAAGCGTTGACCTTGCCTACGTCATACGGCAGGAGGGCAATGACGTCAGGTTCTATATACAGAGTGCGACAGAAAGAGACGTCGGCGACGGCTTTATAGATAAGGTAGATTCGTGGGAGGACCATGCAGACTGGGCAGATGTAGTTGTTTTTGACGATATTGGATTTGGCAAGGTAGCGGAGAAACTGAGAGCTGAAGGTAAGAAGGTAATAGGAGGAAGCTTATATACAGATAAGCTTGAAAATGAAAGAGAATTCGGCCAGCAGGAGCTTGCAAAGGCGGGTGTCTCCGTGCTTCCAAGCTGGAATTTTTTGAATTTTGACGATGCCATACGATTTGTACATGAAAACTCTGGCAGATACGTCATAAAACCCAGCGGGAAAGCACAGAGCGAAAAAGAGCTACTGTTTGTCGGTCAAGAGGCTGACGGCAATGACGTGATCAATGTCCTTGCGCATTACAAAAAGAATTGGTCAAATAAAATAAAGGCATTTCAATTGCAGCAGTATTCCTCGGGTGTAGAGGTGGCTGTAGGCGGATTCTTTACTGGAAAAGAATTCATCCGGCCTGTGAACATCAACTTTGAGCACAAGCGGTTGTTCCCCGGAAATATTGGCCCCAGCACAGGTGAGATGGGTACTCTTATGCTATGGATACAGAAAAGCAGGATTTTTCAACTAACGCTTGAAAAAATTGAACAACATCTTGCCGCCTCAAGCTACGCCGGCTATATCGATGTCAACTGCATCGCAAATGGAACTGGCATATATCCGTTAGAGTTCACGTCACGCTTTGGATATCCTACACTATCTATCCACATGGAAGGAGTCACCAGCAAATGGAGCAAATTCCTATATTCTATTTCATCTGGAGAAAAAGCGGAACTAAAGACAAAAAGCGGATTTCAAGTTGGGGTTGTCATAGCTGTCCCGCCATTTCCGTTCAATGATGATCGAACGTTCAGAAAATTTTCAGAAGAAGCGACTATACTTTTTAAAACTCAAAACCTAGACGGAATCCACCTGGGAGAGGTAAAGAGAGAAGGCAGTGATTGGCGCGTCGCCGGCAGGTCAGGCTATTCACTTGTCGTTACCGGTTCCGGTACCACCACTGCGGAGGCAAGCAAGCAGGCGTACCAGAGAGTAGCGAATATCATGATACCAAATATGTTCTATAGGACAGACATTGGGAGCGGATGGGTTCGAGACAGTGATCTCTTGCTTTCATATGGCTATCTACAGTAATAATACCTTCAGAGGCCAAAACAACCTCCTGGGCGCGGACAACAAACAGGAAAGGCCCCTACTGCTGGAGGTAAAGATGTCAATCTTGAAATGAACCGCGACATAGCGATCGAAGGTGTACTCAGTGGGGCCGAGCCATTTATCTTCTAAAGGTTGGACAATTCCGATTTAGGTTTCAAAAGAATTCAATAAAAATAGACTGAACCTTCGTTAGCCTCTGGTCTTACATCACGTTTTTGTAGCTCTGATGAGAAACTCTCCAAGGCTAAGAGGAGCACCACAACTTGTGCAACGGTTGCTTGACTGACTCAAAATCTCCTTTACAGAGCGCAGAGCTTTCATCTTGTACACTATGGAACTACATTTGTCGCATACAACGCTTACTATCATGCACAGATAATTCATTTATAGGTTAATACGGGTATCCTAAAGGAATCTTTACCAGATGTACAGATACTATTGGCTATCTTGACAAGCATCTTAGCAATAAAGCCTAATACTTTTGACTACATACCTTTAGTATTTGGTACGAATTCAAGTGAGAATTCTTTAAGTGAATCATAGGACCGCAACGACAATAATTGCAGAGATCTTATAGCTAGCTTCATTCAGAATGTCTAAGAGCAAGATAATGTATAGAGCATTCGTTTCACACATCAGATCCAGTTGTATCTGCAAGTGCCGGTAGAAAGAACATAGATAGCAAAAGAAGAAGGTAGCAACAATGTTTACAAGACTATAGAAAGAGGAATGCTGTTTCTAGAGCTATACAAACAGCTTGAGGGATTTGTTGCTAATCTTAGCCCGAACATGGGAGTATGCTTACTAGCCCCTCAGGCAGCCCAAGATAAAGCCTGCAGCAAAGCTGCCAGTCAGTGGAACTCCAAAGTTCATCATGGTTGGGACTACTTGGCTATCCATTACGGAAGAGGCATAGCTTGCGCTGCCTAAAGAAAATTCTGTAATAGCCTTGTTTGACACAGATGCGATCCTCTCCCAGTCAACGCTTACCAATCCCTTGTAGTTTAGGTATGCCAAACCCGCTAATAAAAGGCCGGCTATGCCAAGTATGATCTTTATTCCCTTTTTCACTGCATATCCGATTAAGAATCCTGCAATGCCGCCTGACGAAACAGAAGTCAACATGAAACCAATATCGTATGCCAAATCAATTTCTTATTTTTGGAATTACTGAAAAGATCGAGTGACAAATAGCCAAGACAACTATGTCTATCATACATGACATACGGTATATTAGGAAAAATATTGTGTTAGCAAATTAGGGAAGTTATAAATAAAAATAAAAAATTTATGGAGCTCTATTTGCCCAAGTCACAACAGTAAATGTGCTTACTGCTGAGCCCACTACACCGGCTAAAATAGATCCCAGTATGGCTTGGTTCACAACGATTTCGGGGAGTATACTGCCTAGCCACGACACTGCATTTGGCACCATTAGATATCCTGCTGAACCTATTGTAAAGCCTATTGCCCAGAAAATAAAGATCGCCAGCGCTCTAGACATTCTCCACGCCTCGGCAGCTTGCAGCTCGTATGCGATTCATCGTTGTGCAACATGCACAATATTAATAACTTTGATAGTTAATTTTTCTCGAGCGCTTGTTATCCAGCCGAGCGGCGCTATTAAATAGAGTAGCGGACTAAAAAATCTTGTGAAAAATCTTATAGTAGATTCTGGTATAAAATATAATTTAGACCTAGGTTAAATTTATGAAACATTGAAGTATAAGTTGTATCGGTTATATTTCTACAAGGAAATGATTTTCATGATACTTCCAGAAGATTCACTTAGAAGTATACTCAACACACAGGACATAATGGAAGGTTCAGGATCCAGTTGGCAAATCACAGCTGCCAAAATTTGTACTGAGTGGTGGGCATAAGTATGGAAACAGGTGTCACTCTCCTTGCTAACAACACAAAAAATGACAAGGATGTCAAGCCATCATGCCCTGAATGCAGCTCTCACCTTATATTTGACGTATACCATGGCGAATACATATGCCAATCCTGCGGTTATGTCGTGCTCGAGAAGATGGACTACCGCGGACATGAAACTCACTCCAACAATTCCGATGACAGGCTGAAAAACTTGCGTGGTAGCGGGCAAACTAGCTCTTTATTGATGAACTATGGACTGCAGACAGAAATCAGTGTATCTGATAAAGACTATAACGGCAAACCAATCAATTTTGCCAATGCTGAACGTATTGCATGTGTACGTAAGCTGCACGCTCGACTTAAGGCATCTGCAGAGGAAAGAAGGATTGCTAGGGTGCTTTCGGTTATAGACAAAATATGTTCAAAGTTGCTGCTTCCAAGGTCGCTATCAGAGACTGCGGCCAAGATATACAGGAGCTATTCGTCTAAAAATAATACGAAGGGCATGTCAGTCAATGGCAATGCTATCGCAGCCGTGTACCTTGCATGCAAGCAGTCATGTATTGCAAGAGGACTGGAAGAGATCGTTGACTCCATCGATTTTTGCAGCAACAAAAGGTCATCTCTGAGAATAGCATTTCGATGTTACAAGAGGATGGCAATGTGCATGACGAACGCTATAGAACCGGATAAGATGACGTGTCACAGCGGAACATTTGATCACGTCATACCCCTAGAAAAATACATTGCGAAGATTTCAAACAGGGCTAGGATTGATTGGCGAATTCAAAAACTGGCGTTGGAAATTGCCCACCAGACCGAGGATAATATACTACTGTCAGGTAAAGATCCAGTCGGAATTGCCTCAGCATACTTGTATATATCCGCATGTCTATGCGGCTATCGTATGTACCTTACAGACATTGCCAATTTTTCACAAGTTACGGAGATCACCATTAGGACAAGATGCAAAGAAATTCTATCTAGCTTCAACCTAGAGGTGCGAGTAAGAGCGGCTGTTTGCAGTAGTGTTGCCTGCTAGAGAAGATGAATTTTTAATTTTGTTTTCTGGAGCGTTCTATGAGCCGGTATCCTACGCCGAACGCAAATACGATGACGACTAGACTTGCAATGGCCAGATCGGTCATTAGTTGAGAAAGCGTTACAATAAGGTTGATGTTCAATGGTGGTATTTTTTATTGCTTTTGAAACCATTGCAAAAGCTAAAGAGAGCAAAGTGCAGTTGATTATCTCGCAGAACTAAGCAAGACGGGTGAGTGTAAGACGAACATGAATATTGCTATTGCTATGGAAGAGGATTTTGCAAAGTCCTGTAGATATTTCTTCAATTCACTGTAGCGATTCCTGATAGTCACTTCTGTGACGCCCGCTGCAATGGAAAGCTCTTTCTGTGTCTTAATTTCGCCTGCTTTGAGGCAAGCAATATAGAGCACTGTTGCTGCGATTCCCATCGGGCCTTTGCCTGGAGATATCTGCATTGCAATAACTTGGCGCATGATGTTTATTGCCATCCTCTTGGTCTTTTCGCTGAGGCCTACCTTATTTGCAATACGTGTTATGCATCTTATGTGGTCTATTGCAGGAATCTTGGGATCAAAGGTGTGCACAAGGAGCCTATAGTCACGTGAAATTTTCTTTCGTGGGACGTTGCTGGCAGAAGATACTTCGTTAAGAGTCCTAGGCGTCTCTAATTCGCGGCAGGCGAGATATACTGAAGCAGCAAGGACAGATGATACCGTCCTGCCTTTTATTAGGTTAATCCTGGCAGCTTTTCTGTAAAAATAAGCTGATTTTTCTACTATTGTATCGGGCAATCCCAAGCTTTCCTTCAAGTGCTCAAGGGCCGGCAGCGCCTGCTTCAGACTCCTATCATTTGCAGCTTGTATTCTAAAGTCCCAGACCCTTATTCTGTCAAAGTTAAAACCCCTTTCCTTTGAGTCTCTGCTGTTTCCTATTGTTGTGAGGAGTCCTTTATTATATCGTGCAAGTGAAGTTGCGCC
>Ga0126308_10000734_pt1 | contig 11734 bp, 10 predicted proteins | sample Plot55_FD_92533 | JGI IMG/M metagenome (GOLD analysis project Ga0126308, IMG submission 92533) | Serpentine soil microbial communities from UC McLaughlin Reserve, CA, USA - Plot55 | ecosystem: Environmental > Terrestrial > Soil > Grasslands | place: USA: UC McLaughlin Reserve, Lake County... | reverse complement strand
TGTTGGCGATACAAAGTCTGATATCTGCATGATACAGCGTGCAGGAGTAGGCATTGCATTTATGCCAAAAGATGAGGAAATAAAAAAAGCAAGTGATAAAATAGTAAACGAACCAGATCTTCTCAAAGTATTGAACTTTGTGAATAAAGCTTTTTAAGCCATTAACCACTAAATTATAGTGATTGAAGTCGAGCTTCCTGCTTTCTTGACGAAAGGAGCTTGACTTTTGAAATTTGGTTAGAGTATCAATATGTGTGGAATAGCTGGAATTTTAAGCAAAAAAGATGAGAATGTTGTGCCACTTGTAGGCTCAATGCTACACTGTATGGTGAATCGTGGCCCCGATGGGGCGGGCTTGGTTGCTGACGATCGCATTGTCAAGTCCAATTCCATTTCGGCAATGCAACTTCAGAACGTGAGTGGAAAAAGCGCGCTTGGACACACGCGGCTTGCAATAGTTGGAGGCACCTGCGGCGCACAGCCTTTTTGTAGCTGTGACGGCCGGATTCTGCTGGAGCACAATGGTGAAATATACAACTATAAAAAAATTAGAAAACGGCTTGGAAAGCGTCACAAGTTCACTACAATGACTGACAGTGAAGTAATTGTACATCTTATTGAGGATCACCTACGTAAAAATAGCCTGCTTGGAGCCATAAAGAAAACGGTTGCAGATCTTGACGGCGTCTATGCCCTTGCAATACAGGATAAGAAGACAGGCGAGACTGCCCTTGTAAGGGATAGGATAGGTGTGAGGCAGCTGTATTATGCTGATACGAGCAGGTTCGTAGCTTTTGCATCTGAACGCAAAGCCTTGTGGAAGATCGGGATAAAAGAGCCGACAAGAGGTATATTGCCAGGTAGTGCAATAATTATTTCCCAAGACGGCCGGCTTCAAAGCTTCCAAGTTGCAGACCCAATTCCCCAAAAGGTACGAATAATACATAGAACAATGACATCTGCAGTTGAAGCGTATAGGAAGGCATTGGTTGATGCAATGGAAAAGCGCGTTCAGGACTTCCAGAGGATAGGAATAATATTTTCTGGCGGCATCGATAGCGTGCTTATTGCGTACCTTGCTGCCAAGATGGTGCCTGAGGTAATATGCTACACTGGTGGCGTAACTGGCTCTAGCGACATTGTCTATGCCCGCCAGATAGCTGATAGACTAGGCCTTAAGCTGAAGGTTTGCGAGCTTAACCAAGAGGGAGTGGAGAGGCTGATACCTGAAGTGATGAATGTCATCGAGGATAGTAACGCAGGACAGGTTGAAGTGGCACTGCCAGTTTATTGTGCTGTCAAGCTGGCCCATGAAGACGGAATAAAAGTGATGCTTACAGGTCAGGGCGCAGATGAGTTATTTGGAGGCTATTCATGGTATGCTAAGGTCGTAGAAAAGGAAGGTTACAAAATGCTGCGTAGACATATGATAGAGGATCTTCTTTTGCTCTATAAGGAAACGCTTGAGCGTGAAGACAAGATAACAATGGCGCACAGCATCGAGCTGAGGGAACCATTTCTAGATCCTGAAGTTATCAAGGTCGCGCTAGCAACCAGCTTACGGCTCAATGTTAGGGGTGGAGGTGATACTTTTGGCAAGCACGTACATAGAAAGGTTGCAGAGACTCTGGGGATACCCGGGGACATCGCCTACAGGATTAAGGAGGCAGCGCAGCATGGCTCGGGCATGCATGGGATGTTAGACGCTATAGCAAGGAAACACGGATTCGAGGACTCCACAGTACCGGATATTTACCTTGAGGAGCTCAAGGCGCGTGAGAAAATAGGAAGCTCACAGAGGTACGGCTATCTCTTTGTTGACGGTAAGATATGGATTGCAGAACCCCACATGCAGATGTATCTCGATAGCATATTAAAAAAGATGGCCGGGTTGGAGCTTATAGCAATACAAGAATAGAGAATCAAGCAATGTTACAGCTTGAAGCCGACCTGATGCTTCGAGCAGTTAGGAAAGGTGCGACGAGCAACGCAGGGATGCTTGCCGCTATAAAGAGTGTCTGGAATGGGGCAAGCACGCTTGCGCTTGTCCCTCCTGCTCCCGCGATCCCTATTCCAAGCAGGGCTGAAATGAGACTGCCGGCGCAGGTGGGGCAACCAACGAATAGGCCGCTTGTGGCTCCAATGCCTGCTGCAAGAGATGTTTTCGTCTGAAGCGAGTTCTTTAGTCTAAACGCAAAGATGCTCAGTGCAACATTAAAGCCTACCAGCAAAGACACAATAGTAGCAAGAATGACATTGAGTGGTATTATCAATATCAAAAAATGATCAGTGATGTAGAGAGTGACCATGGGCATGTAGCCGGGGGCAGCGCAGCATGGTATTAAGTCAAGCGACGGCACGTTGATCCCCTTTTCAGTGAAAGATACATCCGCCCGGTATACAATTATCTGCGAGAGAAAGCCAAAAAATATCCCATAACCAATTGCAGCAACTATCATTAATTTCCAATAGTTTCGGTTAGAAAATGCGCCTGTGATAAATGAAATCAGACTGTTGGTAGGACCTTGTGCAGTCCGAATGTGCTCTGACCGAAAAATGACATATGCGCCATATGCAATCGATGCCATGGAAGCAGCAGTTATGACAAGCATGCCCCATGCAAGCCCTGTCAGTTCCTGCGACTCAACTCTCAATAGCTCTGAAGAAGGCATCGTCAGCCGGCTGTATATTATGAATGCAATTATAAGCGAGAAGAAGCCTACAAAAAAGACTCTAAAACCGCTTTCCCTTAAAGCTTGCCATTTCTTCTCTTCCATGTCTAATTAGCTGTATGTGAAATCAGCTACGATTGCAAATTAAATCCTATCGTAGATCCGTAAACCCTTAATTCTCGGTAAGTCTACTATACTAGCGACACAATGTCAGGAGATCCTTCGCAAGAGGATGAGGAATACATTTTCGCCAAAATAAGTTATGTAGGGTTCGTAGACCAGCTGGGGCTCGAAGGGGTTGTAATATTAAAGTCAAATGACGGCAAAGAATTCCCAATGCGAGCATTTTCTGGCGAGGTGGCAAGGCACATTTCACGTTTTCAAGAAGGAGACAAGGGCAGCATACCTACGATCTACAACTTGGTTGAAGAAATTGCCGTAATGCAGGATCTTCTGCTGGTCAAAGTGCATGTCTACCAAAGTGGCTCAGTTCTGCGAGCAAATCTTTACTTTAAGAGCAAAAAGGGCGAAATTATCCTTCGCAATTATCGTGCTTCTGACTCTATAGCGCTGGCGGCGTACTATGACATACCAATCAAGGTAAGAAAAGGCCTTTTTGAAGAAGCTATAGAGCGCTAGGTTAAGTCACAATGTCAGGCAGCTTCTGCTGCTCCATAGCATCCTTTATCTCCATGGCAATCCTGCGGCCTACTCCTATTGTGTGGCCATAATAATATTTTGTATAAGGGCTTGTAGTCGCCATTATAGGATTACCCGGCACGCGCAATGAAACATCATATACTACAAAGTCAAGGTCAACTGTCACAACGCTTTGAAGCGAAATAGGGCCGATTATGCCTGGCGGATACTCTTTTCTTGCTGCGACAGCAATCCTGTCGCCCATTTCAAATACTTTCTCTAGAAGTGACTCCCTTATGCTAGCTGGAGTATGGCCCACCTCGATATTTTGTATCCGGATATCTTCTATTTCCATTTGCTGTCTTGCAGTAAGTGATACAATGTCGTGTATGTTAGTCTGAAGCCTCCGCTCTATTCCAAGAAATTCTGTTTCGCTCGTAAGAGGAGAGACAAAGAAATTCAAATTAAAATAAGTCCCCGGCACATATTGCTCAATTGTTGCCCTGTTGAGATCCTCCTTTGTCACAAGCGCTTGCTCAATCTTTTGCTTTGACTTTTTCTGGTAGTCCTCATATGAGGACACGATGAAAAATGCTCTCTCCAGCTTGCGTGTGGCTTCCTGCACCTTTACCATCGCGGGCCCGTCTATATCTAAAGGCTTATGATATAACTTTGGATGACGTATGCCTGCCTTTTCAAGCAGATAGTACTGGTTTCTTTCTGCAGTCCGCTCTTCTGCCCGCAAGAGCAACCTGTTGCCAAAGATAGGCACTCTCAGATTGTTTTCAATGTTGTCATAGCCTAGATAAGCAGTAAAGGCCCTGTGGGCCACCATTATGGTGTTAGATTGCCTCAACCTTTCTTGGTTCTCCGGATATAATATATCTGAGAACTTGTCTAGCAAAATGATTTCATCGGCAAGCCGCTTGAACCGCCTGTACGGCAGTTCTCTGCCTTTTTGGCATATGCATATCGTCTTGAGGTTCTCATCCTTGGCACCGTCCATTATTTCCAGTGCGGAGTGGCTGCCGATGGTGCCTACGGTAACGTTCTTCAAGTCATAGTTGCCAACGATAGCTGCAATCTGTTGCAGATTGATCAATAGTTTGAGGTGAAAAAAGTGATGTAATAAAAAGCTTCCAAGCTATTGTTTGGTCTTGTTGAGTTCTATCTCAATTGCAGTCCTCAGCTCATCATCGTTTTTGTTAGTATAGTCAATGCCAAGCGAATCAGCTATGGCCTCAAGCTTTTCCCTGCCGACATTTCCTTGGTTTTTCATTTGTTGAAGCTCTCTTTTGGCCTCGATTCTTGCCTTTTCAAACTCGGCGCTAGCCTTGCCAAATGATCTTGCAAGTTCTGGAATCTTTCTAACGCCAAAAAAGACTACTACGATTAATCCTATGATAATAACCCATTCCAAGCCTCCAATGCCTGCAAATTGCATTAGGAGATTTGATAATCCTTCTGTCAAGATTATCATCCATATATAAGCTAGGCTGATTAGAATTTAAGTGTTAGTTTTTAAGACTGCTACCCTTGCTGCTCTTCTTTCAACAATTAGCATGCCTGCAAGATAGAGAAGTATCATGGGGACTGTTATTAACCACAATGTTAGTCCGCTACCATCAGGTGTAATTAGCGCGCCAAAAATTACCATAATAAGAGCAGCATAGCGGAAATTGGTTCGCCAGAACCTAGGGGAGATAGTATCAGTAAGTGATATGCCGTACATCAGTATCGGCAGCTGGAAGGCGATCCCAAAGCCAAGAAGGAACTGCAGCACGAACGAAATAAAATTGTTGATCGTGAAAAAAGTATCAGCATTAAGAGCCTGGCCGTATTGGTATAAAAAGTCAAGGACATAGGGTATGACTAAAAAATAGGAAAAGGCAATACCTGCAATAAAAAGTGCAATCGAAGGAAGGAATATGTTCACCAATCCAATTTTTGTCTTAGTGCTTATCGCAGGAGAGATGAACGCCGATATCTCTCTCATGATGAAAGGGATAGAGACAGTTAGGCCTATTAGCATAGAAACATAAATCTGAGAAAATAATGCCTGACCTGGAGCGGTCTGAATAAGGCTCACGCCTTCTGGTAGCAGGCTCTCCTGCATGTAGAATGTCAGGCGGATGGAGATATTGTGTAAAGGGTCCGGATAGGGGTATACAAGTGGAATGCCGCCCACCTCGATTGGCCGCAGATCAAACGTCATAACAAATATGGTGATGACGATTACCACCACAGCTACCCGGAGTATCCTGAACCGGAGCTCCTCAAGATGCTCCCTGATGGTCATCTCTGCCACCATTGACATCAGTTGATTAGATACCCGAGAAATATAATGCTATATCGCTATTACTGCTCAGTATATATCAATCAGACCCGGTTATCGGAAGGGCCTTTGAGGAGGGTAGCTTGAATGACTCTTGGTCAATCTCTTCCTTGGACACCTTTTCGCATTCTATTGTGAGCTCTACTGGAGCGCTGAATCTAAGACTGAGCTCATTAGCAAGCGTGCCTATCGATCTTCCGTCGGCAAACTCCTTTGACCCCTGTAGAAAGCCCCTGCTATGCAACGAAAGCAGCTTTCCTCCAAAGTTAGATTGCAGGAACGAAGCTAGATCGCCAATGATTTTTTGGGAAACATCATTGTAGTAAAAACATATCCCGTGCACGGGCTCCTTATCAAAGGGTGTGCCGTAGCGATACCAAAAGACCCCAAAGTGCTCGTATTCGCCCTGCATACATTTAATGTCCCAGTGGTTGGCTTTTTCCGCTGGATAGGTCGCGTGCAAAACGTCCGTAATGCTTAGCCGCCAGTATCTTACGCGCATATTTAATACGGCTGGTAATCTTGGTCAGGGTAATATAATAACAGTTCGGAGAGACAGCTGCAACCAGTCGTCTTGCAAGGTATTTGAGTTCCTGTTTCATGTTTTAAAATTATATCTTTATCTTTTGTGCTTGGATAGCAAAAATACGCACCCTTAAGGTGTTGCAATCGCAACATCCTCTATGTCTCAAGATAACCATTTAGCTTGATTAGTCGCAGTAATAGTCATCACTTGATGCATCAACTGAAGATGCATTCCAAGACTAAAAGCTTGCGGAGGCAATAATAATAATGATGACTATTATTACTAATGTCTGGGGTTAGTATAGCTATAGAATTCCGTTGTAAAGAATACAGTTAGATAATCAACTTCTAAAGAAGAGTTGTCTGAGCGAAAAAATAAAAGACCTTGATCAAATATAGTATCCTACTCATCATGACTGGCTCCATACATTATGAAAGGATTAAGCTTTTTGAGGAAATGGAAAAACAATTTGAGAACAAGAATGAGCAGTACTTTAAGCAACTGCTTGACCATCACGATAACGTAGTACGCACCCGTGCAGTATGTATCCTTGCTGGCATTGGCGCGGAAAATGCAGTCGAGCCTATTGCCAAAGTACTAAAATATGACAAAAATGCTCTTGTAAGACATGAGGCGGCTTTTTCGCTTGGCCAACTTGGATACAGAAGTGGTATACCAGCGCTTGCAGATGCCGTCAGGTCTGACTCGAGCTTTTTTGTGCGCCACGAAGCTGCAGTCGCACTGGGAGTCATAGGCTCAGAAGAAGCAAGAAAGTCTCTTTGCGAAGCACTCAAGGACGAAAGCGAAGAAGTAAGAGAATCTGCAGTAGTAGCGCTTGCAAACCTTGACTATATCAAGGCAACCAACCGAGCTGACACCATCTTTTCAAAGATGACTGGAGGATAAAAATGAATAGTAGTAAAGACGTATAATTATTGTATTGAAGGTATCCTGGGAGCCTTGGTTAAAAGGCACATCGCAGAAAACTACTCTACACTAAAATTCCCAGCAGAGATAATATGAATATGGGGTTTGATATTTGGCACTAACTAATTCATGTTATACTCAGCTGAACCAAACGAGTAGTAATCCGTATAAGTGGCATGTGTACATGCATCTTGTATGGGAATTTCTGCTGTAACATGGAGATGTCCAAGATGCAATCTAGAAGTTGGTGGAAGCTTGGGCGAATTGAGATATCATTGGAAAAGGGTTCATGGCGCTGCTACAACAACAAGCGAGACGCCAGCCGATACTGGGATCTGACTAGGCACCTTTTTTATTACACTAACCAATCGATCTCTCAAGATTTCAAATGGAGTAAGAACGATTTCACTCCTCTATCCGTAAAGAAAGAGAGGTGTTGAGTGCAAGGCCTCTGCCATTCAAACTCCAATCTCTACACACAAAACGGTAGTAAGCTGACGCAGCCTTGGTTTCTCTACGATGTCTCTGCGTTCCACATTGCCTTAGGCCAAATGGCCTGCTGTTATTTTTCTTTCTTTCTTATTTGTGACTTGCCTATAGAGATATTCTTTTTCACTGGATTTTGTCATATCTGAGCCAGATGTTTCCTAATCGCCAGCGAATTGAAATTGCGGGCTCACTAATTCTGTACGGAGTATAGATAGCGGCAAGGCTCTCACGATAGCTATATGGCATGAAGCTGGATTCTCAGACGCTACTGCTTCGGAAGCTTCAATACAACAAAATAGATTTATGCAACAATACAAATTTCTTAATTAGCAGAATCTTTGAATCATGCTATCCCTCTTTCTGCAAAGGAACCTGTACTACTACCTTTATTCCTTAGGTGGGCAGGGGGCAAATTGCAATTAATTGAACAATTCGAGAATCTTTTTCCCCACAACTTTCGTAATTACTATGAACCTTTTGTTGGAAGTGGAGCGGTATTTTTCTACGTTAAATCTAAATTAAAACCTAACAAAGTGATTCTCTCAGACACCAATGAAGAATTGATAAATTGCTTTGTTGTAGTAAGAGACAAACCGTCTGAACTCATTGAATTACTTTTGAAACACAGGAAAAAGCATTCAAAAGAATACTATTATGCGGTTAGGAGCATTAAATCTGATAGATTAGACAGTGTGAATAGGGCTGCACGATTGATCTACCTCAACAAGACTTGTTTTAATGGTCTTTACCGAGTCAATTCAAAAGGGCAGTTTAATGTCCCATTTGGAGATTATGAGAACCCTTCTATTTTTGATAAAAACACAGTATTCCAAGCAAGCCGAGTACTTCAAGGTGTACATCTACAAGTCATGACCTTTGAAAAAGTCCTTGACTTTGCGGGAAAGGATGACTTCGTTTATTTCGACCCTCCCTATATTCCACTATCTAAAACTTCGAGTTTTACTCGATATTCTAAGAGTGATTTCTCTATGAAAGAGCAGAAACAGCTATCAGAAGTATTTGGAATACTTGACTCGCAAGGGTGTTTTGTTATGCTTAGTAATAGCGACCATGCATTAACAAGAGAGCTTTATAGACATTATGAGAAGAATACTGTTGTAGTAAGGGCAAAAAGGATGATTAATTCTGTAGGAAGCCAGAGGGGCGCAATTAATGAATTAGTAGTAACAAATTACAGTACCGCTAATAAAGTTGAGACGTCACTTCTTTCACAAGTCAGTAATTTTGAATAACAAAACTAAATTAAGTAGGTCAAAATTCGCTAGTATGATCTAATATAACTTATGTGAGACACTGGATGGATAAGAAAACATAAATTACATTGGTCAATTAGGCTTGCCTAACGCTTTTGAAGATTAGGAGAATCAGAGTGGGCATCGATGTAGGCGGTACATTCACCAAAGCAGTGGCCATTGAGATGATGACAGGCCAGTTAATAGGCAAAGTCACGGTCCCTACAACACACTCTTCATCTAATGGTGTTTCGACCGGCATAATTGAAGCGCTTAAGACATTGATACAAAGATATTCAATCCAGAACTCCGAGATCGAGTTGATATCCCACAGCACCACGCAAGCAGTGAATGCACTGCTTGAAGGCGATACTGCCAAGGTTGGGATTATAGGCATGGGCGTGGGCTTGGAAAAATCAAATGTGATCAAGCGCACAAACATAAAAGGTGTTAAGCTTGCGCCAAACAAGTATTTACATACGTGCTATCGCTTCATTGACACTTCAAAATATCTTGAGGATAAGGAAATAGAGCAGGCGATAGGTGAATTAAAAAAAGAAGGTGCTGAAGTCATTGTTGTTAGCGAGGCGTACAGCGTCGACGACCCAAGCAACGAGCGGTTCGTGATGGATAGATCAGACATTCCTGCCACTGCAGGTCACGAGCTGACTGGAGTCTATGGACTTGAAATAAGGACTCTTACCGCAGCAATCAATGGAGGCATCTTGCCTAAGACAACCAGCACTGCAAAGTTTGTAGAGTCTGCCGTGAGGAATGAAAAAATCGCTGCTCCTGTCCTAATAATGAAAGGCGATGGCGGAGTCACAGACATGAGCACTTTTCGGAGCAAGCCAATTGTCACTGTCCTATCCGGCCCGGCAGCAAGTGTTGCCGGGGCTCTCCTCCACCTGCGTCTAATCGACGGCGTATTTGTAGAAGTCGGCGGTACGTCAACCAACGTCTGCGCCATCAAGGATGGCAAGCCAGAGGTGCGCTACGTCACGATAATGCAGCACCCCACTTGCATTCGATCGCTTGATGTCCGAGTTGCCGGGGTTGCGGGCGGCTCCCTTGTGCGCTGGTCTGGCAGAAAGATAACAGATGTTGGCCCTCGGTCTGCGCATATCGCCGGCCTTCCCTACTCATGCTTTGCATCTTCTGAGGAGCTTGAGAATGGCCAAATTATTACCTTCAAACCAAAAGAGGGAGACCCCATTGATTATATTGCGATCGAGTCCGCAGGAGGCAGACGCTTTGCGATAACAAACACGTGTGCTGCAAATGCGCTCGGCCTTGTGCCGGAAGGCGACTATGCAAGGGCAAACCAAACTTCTGCTAAGCTGGCACTTTCAATACTTGCCAACAGACTGAGCACTACGATGGAGCAGGCAGCGACCACGATCCTTGACATTTCTACGAAAAAGGTGCTTGACGTAGTTGAGCATGTGATCAAAGAATACAAGCTGAAGAAAGAGCGCGTGGTGCTCATCGGTGGAGGTGGAGGGGCATCAGTGCTCGTGCCCTATATTGCACTCAAGCAACAGCTACAGTACAAGATTGCAGAGCATGCCGAAGTGATCTCATCCATCGGTGTTGCAGCGGCAATGATTCATGAAGAGGCAGAAAAGACTGTCACCAATCCCAGACTGGAGGACATTTCTGCACTAGCAGAGCAGGTGAAAAAGGCAGCTCTAGAGCGCGGCGCATTGCCTGAATCAATTACAATTCAGTCAGAATACATCAGCGAGCGATCGGTTATACGAGTTACTGCGATGGGAAACGTTTCATTGGATATTGGTACTGCAAATGCTCAGGAGATAAAGAGTGAAGAAGCCCATGTCCTTGCCTGCGAGCTTTTCGGTATAAATGAGGGAGTAAAGTGCATTTTGGACACGGATAACTACCATATATTTGCCTGCGAGATGAACAAGAAAATGCTCTTCTTGAAATCTAAAAAGCAGCAGCGGGTGCTAGTGCTTGACAAGTATGGCAGGGTCAGGTTGTCAGTTGAAAATGCATCAATTTTCACCGGGTCGCCAGAGCAGGTCGCTGATAGCATCAAAAGCCTCCTCAAGCAACACGCTATGAGTGGCAAGGATCTTGCCCCGCAAGTTCACATCCTTGATGGCTTAAAATTGATGGACTTTTCAAGCCTTACCGCCCAAGAGCATATTTCAAAGGCGGTACACGACGAACTGAAAAAGACTACCACCAAAAATGTTGCGGCAATAGTAAGGGTTTAGCTAAATAGAAAAAGACAGAATTTTTACAGATGCTCACAGCTGCTATGATGCGGACAGGCATGGTGCCGGATCTAAACTATTGCATCAAGAAGGATTCCATAAGCAAGAACTGACATCGCAGAGCTCCATCAGGAATAATACTACTCAGATGAGTGGTGGTGTGTATATATATTTTATTTGATAACACAAGATCCTATAGAGCAAGCTTCCTAGCTGAGAGAAATCAGCTAAAATGACAGAGCTAACAAGTATATCATTAAAGCAGGTTCAGTGAACAAAAAACTCAAGTATTATCGTTCTACTTTTGTGATCTTTATAGACCTTGTTATAATGAATTCTCAATGAAGCAAATTGCTTAAGAAGTATAATAGATACTAATTATTTGAGAAGCCGTGGCAAAAATACCTGAAGCTAGCTCCAATATATCTGACTTTATGTCAAATAATAGAAGAGGAATCAGCATCAATCAAAATGGAGAAGAGCTTTTCTTAGGCACTGCTGAATCAGAACATACGGAGATGTACCTTAAAGCTATTTGGTACCTCCATGAAAAAGGTCAAGATGCTAAGGTTAGCTCAATAGCAAGGTTACTCAATGTCACACAACCTTCTGTTGTACAAATGTTACGCAAGCTACACAATTCAAACCTT